>Ga0068853_100000815_pt1 | contig 21746 bp, 20 predicted proteins | sample KBSCornC32_FD_65655 | JGI IMG/M metagenome (GOLD analysis project Ga0068853, IMG submission 65655) | Corn rhizosphere microbial communities from Kellogg Biological Station, Michigan, USA - KBS Corn C3-2 | ecosystem: Host-associated > Plants > Roots > Rhizosphere > Soil ... | reverse complement strand
GCGCCAGGCCTGCGCGCCGAGCTCGTCGAACTCGACGCCGACCTGCGCGTCGTGCGCTGCTGGCCCTGAACCCGCCGACCCCTCCGTAGGGGCCAACCCGCGGGCGCCCCGCACAACCGGAACGTCGCGGCGAATCGGGTCGTGCACAGGATGCGCTCCGACGGGAGCGTCTCGCCGCTGTCGTAGGAGCCCACCCCGCAGGCGACCGCCGCAACCGGCATGCCGTGGCGGTCGGCCCCGCCACCGCCACTCCCCGGCGTGTCGATTCCCCGCCTTCCCGTTCGTCATCTTCGATGAAGACCGGCGCAGCCCCTGCGGGGCGGCCGGCGCCCGCGAACGAGGAGACGGCGATGCGAGTCATGGTGATGGTGCGGGCGACCGATGCGTCCGAGCGTGGCGAGCTGCCGAGCCAGGAGCTCCTGGCGGCGATGGGCCGCTTCAACGAAGACCTCGCCAACGCCGGCATCCTGCTCGCGGCCGACGGCCTCAAGCCGAGTTCGGCCGGCGCGCGCGTGCGCTACGCCGGCAAGGTGCGCACGGTCATCGACGGTCCGTTCGCACAAGCGAAGGAACTCGTCGCCGGCTTCTGGCTGTGGCAGGTGCGCTCACTCGACGAGGCGATCGAATGGGCACGGCGTTGCCCCAACCCGTTCGAGGGGGGGCTGTCGGAGGTCGAGATCCGCCCGCTCTACGAAGCCGAGGACTTCGGCGCACAGGTGCAGCCGTGAGGATCGAGCCGTACCTGTTCCTCGAAGGCCGCTGCGACGAGGCGATCGCGTTCTACCGCCACGCGCTCGACGCCGAGCTGCTCATGCTCATGCGCTACGGCGACAGCCCCGACCCGCACGCATGCGGCCCGGTCGATCCGGCCAAGGTCATGCACGCGGCGCTGCGCGTAGGCGACACGATGCTCTTGCTCTCCGACGGCCTCGCCGGCGGCGCGCCGCGCTTCGAGGGGATCGCCCTGTCGCTCGCGATCGACGACGATGCCGGCGCGCGCCGGTGCTTCGACGCGCTCGCCGACGGCGGCAGCGTCACGTCACCGCTCGCCGCGACGTTCTTCGCCCGTTCGTTCGGCATGCTCACGGACCGTTTCGGCGTGTCGTGGATGGTGCTGACGCCGAAGCCGATGTAAACCCGCACACGACGCCGCCGCGTCGCCCGCCTCGTCCCAGGAGATCCGCCATGCTCGTCCTCGTCGCGATCCTCGTCCTTGCCCTCGCTGCCCTGCTCGTCTTCGCGTCGACCAAGCCCGCCGTGTTCAGCGTGCGTCGCGGCACGGTGATCCGCGCCACACCCGAACGCGTGTTCGGCTACGTCGACGACTTCCGTCGCTGGCCCGAGTGGTCGCCGTGGGAAACGCGCGATCCGGCGATGCAGCGCAACCTGGGCGGCGCATCGAGCGGCGCCGGCGCGATCTACGAATGGAACGGCAACAAGGACGTCGGCCAGGGCCGCATGGAGATCGTCGAGTCGACGCCCTCCTCGCGCATCGCGATCAGCCTCCACTTCATCAAGCCGTTCGAAGCGAACAACATGGCGACGTTCACGTTCGCCGCGGACGGCGACACGACGGTCGTCGACTGGGTCATGCACGGGCCGAACCGGTTCGCCTCGAAGGTCATGCAGGTGTTCATGGACATGGACCGGATGATCGGCAAGGACTTCGAAGCCGGCCTGGCCAAGCTCAAGGCGGCCGCCGAGGCCGCGTGATGAACGGCGCAGCGATGAAACGATCGTTCGACCCTGCCGCGACCGCGATCGCCGCGACGCGACGATCGGCATGCCGATGCGCACTTACGGTGCTTGTGCGGCCCGCGCGGAGGTGGTCTGATCGGCGGCCATGCCGACCGACCCGCTCCACCGCACGATCGACGCGATCTGGCGCATCGAATCGCCCAAGCTCATCGCGAGCCTCACGCGCATGGTGCGCGACATCGGCCTCGCCGAGGAGCTGGCGCAGGACGCTCTCGTCGCCGCGCTCGAGAACTGGCCCGCCGCGGGCATGCCCGACAATCCTGCGGCCTGGCTCATGGCGACCGCGAAGCGTCGCGCGATCGACCAGATGCGTCGCCACCAGCTGCAGGAGCGCAAGCACGAACAACTCGGCTACGACCTCGTCGCCGAACAGGAGGAAGGTCACGCCGACATCACCGATGCGCTCGACGACGACATCGGCGACGACCTGCTGCGTCTCGTGTTCACGTCCTGCCATCCCGTGCTGTCCAAGGACGCGCGCGTAGCGCTCACCTTGCGCGTGCTCGGTGGCCTGACCACCGACGAGATCGCGCGCGCGTTCCTCGTGCCCGAGGCGACCATCGCGCAGCGCATCGTGCGCGCGAAGAAGACGCTCGCCGCGGCCGACGTGCCGTTCGAAGTACCGCGCGGCCCCGAACTCGCCGAACGCCTGGCCGCGGTGCTCGAGGTGATCTACCTCGTGTTCAACGAAGGCTATTCGGCGACCGCCGGCGACGACTGGATGCGCCCGGCATTGTGCGAGGACGCGCTGCGCCTCGGCCGCGTGCTGCAGGGCCTCATGCCGGAACAGGCCGAGGTGCACGGCCTCGTCGCGCTGATGGAGATCCAGGCATCGCGTTCGCGCGCGCGCGTCGGCCCGGGCGGCGAACCGATCCTGCTGCTCGAGCAGAACCGCGCGCTGTGGGACCGCCTCGCGATCCAGCGCGGCCTCGCCGCGCTCGCGCGCGCGGACCGGCTCGGCGGATCGCTCGGCCCGTACGCGTTGCAGGCCGCGATCGCCGCCTGCCATGCGCGCGCGCGCGTCGCCGACGAGACCGACTGGCCGCGCATCGCGGCGCTCTACGGCGTGCTCGCCGGCGTCACGCCGTCGCCGATCGTCGAGCTCAACCGCGCGGTCGCCGTCTCGATGGCGAGCGGTCCCGCCGACGGCCTCGCGATCGTCGACGCGCTCGTCGGCGAGCCGTCGCTGCAGAACTACCACCTGCTGCCGAGCGTGCGCGGCGACTTCCTCGCCAAGCTCGGCCGCAACGCCGAGGCGCGCGACGAGTTCGAACGCGCCGCGTCGCTCACGCGCAACGAACGCGAACGCGCGCTGCTGCTCTCGCGCGCCGCGGCGTGCGGCGCGTGAGTGGCTAGGCCGGATCGCTGCCCGCGCGTCGCCGGGCACCGTCGCGCTGCAGGCAGCGGTAGAGCGCAGGCAGCACGAGCAGCGTCAGCAACGTCGACGACACGATGCCGCCGATCACCACGGTCGCGAGCGGTCGCTGCACCTCCGAGCCGGCGCCGACGTTGAACGCCATCGGCAGGAAGCCGAGCGAGGCGACCAGCGCGGTCATCAGCACCGGGCGCAGGCGCCCGAGCGCACCGTCGACGATCGCGTCGTCGAGCGGATCTCCCTGCTCGCGCAGGCGGCGGATGAACGCGATCATCACGAGGCCGTTGAGCACCGCGACGCCGGACAGCGCGATGAAGCCGACGCCGGCCGAGATCGACAGCGGTATGCCGCGCAAGGCGAGCGCGACGACGCCGCCGGTCAGCGCGAGCGGCACGCCGCTGAACACGATCACCGCGTCGCGCAGCGAACCGAAGGCCATGAACAGCAGGCCGAAGATCATCACGAGCGTGACCGGCACGACCACGCCGAGGCGTCGGCTGGCCGAGATCAGCTGCTCGAACGTGCCGCCGTACTCGACCCAGTAGCCGGTCGGCAACGCGACATCCGCCGCGATCCGCTGCCGCAGCTCGCCGACGAAACCGCCGAGGTCGCGTTCGCGCACGTTCGCGCTGACCACCACGCGGCGCTTGCCGTTCTCGCGGTTGACCTGGTTCGGGCCGAGCTGCGGTTCGATCCGCGCGACTTCGCGCAGTGGCAGCGCGCGCGGGGCACCACTGGCCCAGGCCGCGGCGCGACTCGATTCGTCGGCGTCGGTCGACACCGGCAACGGGATCGGCAGATCGGCCAGCGCCGCCGGGTCCTGGCGCAGGTGCTCGGGCAGTCGCACGACGATGTCGAAGCGGCGATCGCCGTCGAACAGCTGGCCGGCGACTTCGCCGCCGACCGCGGTCGCGACCGTGGCCTGCACGTCGGAGGGATTGAGGCCGTAGCGTGCGAGCGCGTCGCGGTCGGGCACGACGGTCAGCAGTGGCAGACCGCCGACCTGCTCCGTCCTGACGTCGGCCGCGCCCGGCACCGTGCGCAGCACGCGTTCGATGCGCGCCGCGGTGCGCGCGAGCCGGTCGAGGTCGTCGCCGTAGAGCTTGACCGCGACGTCGGAACGCACGCCGGAGATCAGCTCGTTGGTGCGCATCTGGATCGGTTGGGTCAGCTCGTAGTTGTTGCCCGGCAGGCGCGTGATCGCCGCTTCGATCTCGGCGACCAGCTGGTTCTTCGGCTTGCGTGGATCCGGCCACTGCGCGCGCGGCTTCAGCATCACGAACGTGTCGGCGACCGACGGCGGCATCGGATCGCTCGCCACTTCGGCGGTGCCGACCTTGGAGAACACGCGCATGACTTCGGGGAACGCCGCCAGCGTCGCCTCCAGCGTCTCCTGCATCGACACCGCCTGGCTCAGGCTCGTGCCGGGAATGCGCAGCGGCTGCACGACGATGTCGCCTTCGTCGAGGCTCGGTACGAACTCGCTGCCGAGGCGCGTCGCGAGCACGCCGCAGGCGACCACGCCCGCGGTCGCCGCGGCCACCACCGGGATGCGCCAGCGCAACGACCAGGCAAGCAGCGGCGCATAGCCGCGGCGCGCCCACGCGACGAGCCGGTTCTCCTTTTCCTCGACGCGGCCGCCGAGGAATACCGCGATCGCAGCCGGCACGTACGTCAGCGACAGCGCCATCGCCGCACCCAGCGCGAGCACGACCGTGATCGCCATCGGCCGGAACAGTTTTCCTTCGACGCCGCCGAGCGCGAACACCGGCAGGTACACCGCGGCGATGATGCCGATGCCGAACAGGCTCGGCCGGATCACTTCGGCGGTCGCGCTCGCCGCGAGTTCGAAGCGTTCGTCCTTGCCCATCGTGCGGCCGAGCCGCTGCTGCTGCTCGCCGAAGCGGCGCAGGCAGTTCTCGACGATGATGACCGCGCCGTCGACGATCAGGCCGAAATCGAGCGCGCCGAGGCTCATGAGGTTGCCGGACACGCCGCCGCGCAGCATGCCGATGACGGTGAGCAGCATCGCCAGCGGGATCACCGCCGCGGTGATCAGTGCCGCGCGCGCGTTGCCGAGCAGCAGGAACAGCACGGCGATCACCAGCAGCGCGCCTTCGGCGAGGTTGCGCGCGACCGTGCGGATCGTGCGGTCGACGAGCGCGGTGCGGTCGTACACCGCGGTCGCGCGCACGCCCGCGGGCAGGCTCGCGTTGGCGTCCGCGAGCTTCGCCGCGGCGGCCTGCGCGACCTCGCGGCTGTTCGCGCCGACCAGCATGATCACCGTGCCGATGACCACCTCGCGCCCGTTCTGCGTCGCCGCGCCGCTGCGCAGCTCCGGGCCGTCGCCGACGGTGGCGACGTCGCGCACGCGCACCGGCATGCCGTCGCGGCGATCGAGCACGATGCGGCCGATCGCCTCCGCGTCGGCCGTCTGGCCGGGCACGCGCACGAGGTACTGCTGGCCGTTGCGCTCGATGTAGCCGGCGCCGACGTTCTGCGTGTTCGCGCCGATCGCGGCGACGACGTCGTGCAGGGTGAAGCCGAGTGCGATCAGTCGCGCCGGGTCGGGCGTGACATGCACCTGGCGTTCGTAGCCGCCGATCGTGTCCACTTCGGTCACGCCGCGCGTCGTGCGCATCTGCGGCCTCACGACCCAGTCCTGCAGCGTGCGCAGGTCGGTCGCGCTCCACGGCGTGCCGTCCGGCTTGCGCGCCGCCGGATCGGCCTCGACCGTGTACATGAAGATTTCGCCGAGGCCGGTCGCGACGGGCCCGAGCCGCGGCTCGAGCCCGTCCGGCAACTGCGCGCGCACCTGCTGCAGGCGTTCGGCGACCTGCTGCCGCGCGAAGTACAGGTCGGTGCCGTCGACGAACACGACGGTGACCTGCGACAGCCCGTAGCGCGAGAGCGAACGCGTGTAGTCGAGCCCGGGCAGGCCGGCCATCGCCGCCTCGATCGGATAGGTCACGCGCTGTTCGCTCTCGAGTGGCGAATAGCCGGCCGCCTCGGTGTTGATCTGCACCTGCACGTTGGTGATGTCGGGCGTCGCGTCGATCGGCAGCCGGGTGAAGCTCCAGGCACCGGCGACGAGCAACGCGAGGGTGAGCAGCAGCATGAGCCAGCGCTGCCGGATCGAGAATCGGATGATGCGTTCGAGCATGCGTGCGACCTCAGTCTTCGTGCTCGGCGCTGGACTTGCCGATATCGGCCTTGACCAGGAAGCTCTGCACCGCCACGACCTGCTCGCCCGCTTCCACGCCGGCGAGGATCTCCACGCGCTGTGCATCGCGCCGGCCGAGTTTCACCACGCGCGTCGAATAGGTGTCGCCTTCGCGCACGTAGACGACGTCGTCGGCGTCCACGGTCTGCAGCGCGCCGAGCGGAAGCGCGATCGCGACCGGCTGGCGGTCGACCGTCACGCGTGCGCGCACGGCCGTGCCCGGTCGCCAGCGACCGTCGTCGTTGCGCAGCGTCGCGCGTGCGATCGTGCTCTGGCTCGCCGACGCGGTCGCCGGCAGGATCCGCTCGAGCTTCGTCTCGGCGATCGCGCCGTCGTCCATGCGCGTGACGACGACCGCGGTGCCCGCGCGGATGTGCTGCGCGTCGGCGCCGAACACGTGCAGGTCGACCCACAGTTCCGACAGGTCGGCGATCTCGTACAGCGGCGTGCCTTCGCCGGCGACGCTGCCGACGCTCGCCCCGCGTTCGAGCACGACGCCACCGATCGGCGCGCGGATCGTGTAGGGGGTCAGGCTCAGGTTGCTCTCGATCGTCGCGAGCGGCTCGCCCGCGCGCACCGCGTCGCCGACGCCCGCGCGCAGGCTGCGGATCGGCCCGGGAAAGCGCGCGGTGACCTTGGCGACGCGTCCCTCGACCGGCGTGAGCAGGCCCTGGATCTCGTGTTCGTCGGCGATAACGCCCGGCGCCGCGGCCGCGACTTCGATGCCGGACGCGGCGGCGACCTTCGGCGCGATGACCGTGCTCGCCGGCGCGTCGTCGTGGTGGGCTTCGCTGCTTTCCGCCTGGGCCGGCGCCGCTGGCGGCGGAGCGCGACCGCAGGCTGCCAGCAGCGCGAGCAGCAGGCAAGGCAGGATCGATGCACGCATCTTCATCGGTGATTCTCCGTGGCGTCCGTCGCCGTTCGTGCCGCGAGCAACATCGGTTGGCCGGTCAGGCGCTGGATCTCGATCAGCGCGCGTTGCGCGTCGACCGCGACGTCGAGCTGCTGGCGCAGCTCCGCCGTGCGCGCCGACTGCAGCTGCGCCCATTCGAGATAACTTGCCGCGCCGCCGCGATAGGCGCGTTCCGCGGCGGCCTCGGCCTTCGCGAGCAGCGGCAGCACGTCGTCGCGCACGCGTTCGACCTCGAGCTGCGCCGCGCGATAGCGACCGTGCGCGTCGACCAGGGTCGACTGCAGCGCGAGGTCCTTGCCCTCGCGTTCGACGTCGAGGGCCGCGAGTTCCGCCTCGGCCGCGCGCCGTGCAGGCTGAGCGCGCTGGCGCGCGCCGAGCGGGATCGACACGCTCGCGAGCAACGCGGTGTCATCGCCGGCCTCGAGCCGGCGCACCCCGACTTGCCATTGCACGTCGGCGGCGCCGTCGCTGCGTGCGAGCTGCAGGCGCGCCTCGCGGATGCGCCGCTCGTCGGCGAACCGCGCCAGCTCCGGTGCCTGTTCGAGCAGCGCGGCGAGCGCGGATGCATCGGCGATCGGTGGCAGCAGGGTCGGATCGATGGTGGCGACGTCGAACCGCGGTTCGCGTTCGCCCCACAGTGCCGCCAGGTGCCGGCGCGCGGCGTCCAGCCGCTGCACGCCACGATCGCGGTCGAGCCGCGCGCGCGCGAGCGCCGCGCGCGCGCCGAGCACGACCGATTCGGGCGATGCTCCCGCGCGCAGGCGCGCTTCGGCCGCGGCGACCGCGCGTTCGCGTTGCGCGACGTCGAGTTCGGCGATGTCCTGCTGCGCGCGCACGGCGACGATCGCGAGGTAACGCCGCGCGACGTCGGCGAGCAGGTCGAGGCGTCGCGTCTCGCGCTCCACCGCGAGCGCATCGATCCGGCTCCGCGCGAGCGCGCGGCGCGCATCGAGCTTGCCGCCGCGTTCGAACACCGAAGCGAGCGTCAGCGACAGTTCGGCCGCGCGCACGCCGCGCGTCGCGCCGGTGCCGAACGCGTTCTCGAGCGTCGCGCCGGCGGTGACCGCGGGGCGCAGCGATGCGCCCGCGAGATCCGCGGCGAGGACGTCGCCGCGCAGGCCGACCCAACGCAGGTCGGGATGCCGCTCGGCGACGCGCGCGAACGCGTCGTCGAGCGTGATGACGGAATGCGCCTGCGCCGATGCGATGCCGCACCGTGCAAGCGCCAGGGCGGCCGTCGCCGCCAGACGCAACCACATGGGGAATTCTCCGATGCCTCGAGGGACGAGCCGGCCAGGCCGGCACAACGACTCGTCAGGCGGCGATCGGCGGGCGCAGCGCGACCGGATACGGCGTCGGCCGGAACGTGCGCGAAGGCATCGGTGTCGGTGCCGCGGCAATCGGCGCGATCGGCGCGACCTGCACGGCCGGCGCCGCGGCGGTCACGTGCACGCAGCACTGGCCGCAATGCTGCATCGGGCAGCAGTCCGCGTCACCCGCATCGGGCGGGGTCGCCGACATCACGGCACCGGCGGGCGCCGCCGCGAGCTGCAGGTCGGTGAGATCGCAGGCGGCGGCAAGCATCGGCTTCGCGACGAGGCCGAACGCGACCAGCGCCAGCAGGAGCAGGCGCAAGGCGAACGACGGTGGCGGGCGCGACGACATGGGCGGCGAGGTTAGCCGCGCACGCGACGGTTACACAATTGCATCGCGCCGTTGCGGCCGCCCGTGCACGATCAGGCGATCCGCTCGGCGCCACCCATGTAACGGCGCAGCGCTTCGGGCACGCTGATCGAGCCGTCGGCGTTCTGGTAGTTCTCCATCACCGCGATCAGCGCGCGGCCGACCGCGACACCGGAGCCGTTCAGGGTGTGCACGAGCTCGGGCTTGCCGGTGTCCGGATTGCGCCAGCGCGCCTGCATGCGGCGCGCCTGGAAGTCGACGCAGTTCGAGCACGACGAGATCTCGCGATAGGTGCCCTGCGACGGCAGCCAGACTTCGAGGTCGTAGGTCTTGGTCGCGGTGAAGCCCATGTCGCCCGTGCAGAGCAGCATGCGCCGGTACGGCAGGCCGAGCTTCTCGAGCACGACTTCGGCGCAACGCGTCATGCGCTCGTGCTCGTCGAAGCTCTCCGCCGGTTTCGCGATGCTGACCAGCTCGACCTTCTCGAACTGGTGCTGGCGGATCATGCCGCGCGTGTCGCGCCCGTGCGAACCGGCTTCGGCGCGGAAGCAGAGCGAATGCGCGGCCATGCGCAGCGGCAGCGCGTCGGCTTCGACGATGTCGTCGCGCACGATGTTGGTGAGGGAAACTTCCGCGGTCGGGATCAGGTAACGCTTCGTCTCGCCGACCTGGGTCGCGAACAGGTCTTCCTCGAACTTCGGCAACTGGCCGGTGCCGTGCATCGCGTCGCCGTTGACGATCAGCGGCACGTTGCATTCGAGGTAGCCGTGTTCCTGCGTGTGCAGGTCGAGCATGAACTGCGCGAGCGCGCGATGCAGGCGCGCGAGTTCGCCGCGCAGCACGGTGAAGCGCGCGCCGGACAACTTGGCGCCGGTGTCGCCGTCGAGCCAGCCCTTGTGCGCGCCGAGTTCGACGTGGTCCTTGACGGTGAAATCGAACGTGCGCGGCGTGCCCCAGCGGTGCTGTTCGGTGTTCGCATGCTCGTCGCCACCGACCGGCACCGACTCGTGCGGCAGGTTCGGGATGCCGAGGGAAAGCGCGGCGAGTCGCTCCTGCACGTCCGCGAGCGCCTGCTCGTTCGCCTTGAGGCGGTCGCCGATGCCGGCGACTTCGGCCATCAGCGCGGCGGTGTCCTCGCCCTTCGCCTTCGCCTGGCCGATCGCCTTCGAACGCGTGTTGCGCAGGTTCTGCAGCTCCTGCGTCTCGGTCTGCACGCGCTTGCGTTCGGCCTCGATCGCCTCGAACGCGGCGGTGTCGAGCGTGTAGCCACGCGCGGCGAGGCGCCGGGCGGTGTCGGCGAGATGGCCGCGCAGCAGGGCGGGGTCGAGCATGGGTGATCCAGGCGTGGGAAAGCCGGGAATTATAGGGGAGATCGTCTCAGTCCGCGGCGGCGCCGGTCGGTCCGACCCACGTGCGCAGCAGCACGACGCCGGCGAACGCGCAGGCGGCGCCGAACGCGAACGCGGCGAACGGCGAGACGCCCGACCAGATCTCGCCGAACAGCAGCGAGGCGGGCAGCAGGAGCAAGCCGGAAACGAGGTTGTACCAGCCGTACGCGCTGCCGATCCGCTCGCGCGGGACGAGGTCGGCGACGAACGCCTTCTCGGTGCCTTCGAGTGCCGCCGTCACCGCGCCGTAGCCCGCGAACGCGAGCCAGAGCGCCCAGTCCGCCGCGGGCAGCAGGCCGATCGCGAGATAGGCGACCGCGTACGCGAGCCAGGCGACGGCGAGCACGCGCGCCCTGCCCCAGCGGTCCGACAACGCCGACAGCGGCGTCGACAACAGCGCCGCGACGAGCGAGAACAGCGCCCACATGAGGGTCGTGCGCGTCGCGCTCGCACCGAGTTCGTTCGCGCGCAGGAGCAGGAACATGTTCGACGAATTGCCGAGCGTGAACAGCGCGAGCGCGACGAGGTAGCGGCGGAACGGCGCCGGCAGGTCGGTCAGCGTCCAGCGCAGCGGTTCCTTGCGCGGCGCGGCCGCGCGTTCCGGCTCGGGCACGGCGAAGGCGAGCACGAGCACGACGATCGCCGGCACGACCGCGAGCAGGAACACGCTGCGCAGGCCGACGCCGGCGGCGAGCAACGCGGCCGCGGCGAGCGGGCCGATCACCGCGCCGAGGTTGTCCATCGCGCGATGGAAGCCGAACGCGAGGCCACGTTGGCCCGGTTCGATGCTGAGGCTGATCAGCGCGTCGCGCGGCGCCGAACGCAATCCCTTGCCGACGCGGTCGGCGAAGCGGCAGGCGAGCACGCCGAGCCAGCCCGTCGTGATGCCGATCAGCGGCCGCGCGAACCCGGCGAGGCCATAGCCGGCGATGACCCACGCGCGCACCTTGCCGCTGCGGTCGGCGAGCGCGCCCACGAACAGCTTGAGCACGCTCGACACCGCCTCGGCGATGCCTTCGATGAGGCCGAGCGCTTTCGGCCCGGCCATCAGCACGGAGGCGAGATAGAGCGGCACGAGCGGATAGATCATGTCGCTCGCGGCGTCGTTGACGAGGCTGATCAGGCTGACCAGCCACACCGTACGCGGCAGCGCACGCACGCCGCGGATCATCGCTTCGGTTCCTGCGCGGCCATCGTCGATACTCCCCGGCGGACGCCGCGAGTATCGCCGATCGGGGCTTGCGCGTATCGAGGCGACGTGTGCGCGGCGGTCAGGCGCCGGCGAGCACGGCAGCGCCGCGACTGCGCCCGCGCACCTGCAACGCGAGCACCGCGGCGACCACGCCGGTCGCGCCGGCGATGATGAACGCGTAGAAGTAGTCGCCCTGCACCGTGCGCATCGCGCCCGCGAAGAACGCCGCGCACGCGGCGCCGAGCTGGTGGCCGGCGACGACCCAGCCGAACACGACCGGCGCGTCGCGTTCGCCGAACGCGTCGTTGGCCAGGCGCAGGGTCGGCGGCACGGTCGCGATCCAGTCGAGGCCGTAGAACACCGTGAACACGCCGAGGCTGTAGAACGAGAAATCCGAGAACGGCAGGAAAACGAGCGAGAGCCCGCGCAGGCCGTAGTAGGCGAACAGCAGCTTGCGCGCGTCGTAGCGATCGGTGAGCCAGCCCGACAGGGTCGTGCCGACGAGGTCGAACGCGCCCATCGCGGCGAGCAGGCCGGCGGCTTGCACCTCGCCGAGGCCACGGTCGCTGCACATCGCGATGAAGTGCGTGCCGACCAGGCCGTTGGTGGTGAAGCCGCAGATGAAGAACGTGCCGAACAGGAACCAGAAGTTGCGGTCGCGCGACGCCCTTGCGAGCGTGCCGAAGGTCGCCTGCAACAGGCTGCCGGACGGCGCCGGTGCACGCGCGATCGGCGCGTCGGACGGTGCGCCGTACGGGCGCAGACCGACGTCCGCGGGGTGTTCGGGCAGCAGCCACAGGGCGAGCGGGATCAGGATCGCGCACGCCGCCGCCACGGTGCAGACGACCGTGCGCCAGCCGTCGTGCTGCGCGAGCGCGGCGAGCAGCGGCAGGAACACGAGCGTGCCGGTCGCCGCGCTCGCGGTGAGCAGGCCCATCATGAGTCCGCGCCGTTCGACGAACCAGCGGTTGACGACCGCGGCGCCGAGCACGACCGCGACGCAGCCGGTGCCGACGCCGGTGAGCACGCCCCAGGTGAGCACGAGATGCAGCGGCGAGGTCATGAACGCGCTCGCGGCGCTCGCCGCCGACATCAAGGCGAGCGCGGCGACGAGCACGGTGCGGATGCCGAGGCGCTGCATCAGCGCGGCGGCGAACGGACCGGCGAGACCGTACAGGAAGATGCCGATCGCCGCCGACAGCGAGATCACGTCGCGGCTCCAGCCGAACGCGTGCTCGAGCGGCACGATCAGCACGCCGGGCGTCGCGCGCAAGCCAGCGGCGACGAGCAGCGACAGGAACACGACCGCGGTCGCGACGAATGCGTAGTTCTGGCCAAGCCGGCGCGCGAGGGTTATCATGATGTTACTGACCGGTACGTCCAAGGAGACGCGGATGTTACTGACCGGTACGTACGACCGTCAAGAGCCGCCATGAAACCTCCACGAACCCCTGCCCGCCCGACCCCCGACAGCGCCCCGCCGCGAGCAGCCGAACGCATCCGCGAGAGCGCGCGCGAACTGTTCTACCGCGAGGGCATCCGCGCGATCGGCGTCGACGAAATCGTCAGCCGCGCCGGCGTGACCAAGCCGAGCCTGTATCGCAGCTTCGCCTCGAAGGACGAACTCGCCGCGGCTTACCTCGAGGATTACGACAGCGCGTTCTGGGAACGCTTCGACGCCGCTGCGATCGACCATCCCGGCGACCCGCGCGCGCAGCTGCTCGCCTACCTCGACGGGCTCGCGCAGCGCGCGACGAAGTCGGGCTATCGCGGTTGCGGGCTCACCAACGCCGCGGTCGAGTATCCGCAACCCGGCCATCCCGCGCGCAAGGTCGCCGAAGCGCACAAGCGCGCACTGCGCGAGCGTCTCGTCGCGATGGCGAAGCAGATGGGTGCGCGCGACGCGCAGGTGCTCGGCGACGGCCTGCTCCTGCTGCTCGAAGGTGCGTTCGCGAGCGGCCAGCTGTTCGGCAAGGGCGGGCCCGCGCGTTCGCTCGTCGCCGCGGCCGAGCGCCTCATCGACGCGAGCATCGGGTAGGCGCGAGCGAGCGCCCGGTTCCCCTCGTGGGGGCGGCGCGCACGCGCGCTATGCGTCGCGCGCCTTGCGCCGGGCGGCACGCACCGCTTCGAGCTTCTCGCGGAACTTGCCTTCGAGCCCGCGTTCGGTCGGTTCGTAGAACGTGCTGTCGGCGAGCGCGTCCGGCAGGCACTGCTGGTCGAGCGCGACTCCGCCTTCGACGTCGTGGTCGTAGCGATAGCCGGCGCCATAGCCGAGGCCCTTCATGAGCTTCGTCGGCGCATTGCGCAGATGCATCGGCACCTCGAGCGTGCCGGTGTCGCGCACGACCTCGCGCACGCCGTTGAACGCCGCGTAGGCCGCGTTGCTCTTCGGCGCGACCGCGAGGTACAGCGCGAGTTCGGCGAGGCCGAGCTCGCCCTCGGGGCTACCGAGGCGATCGTAGGTTTCCCATGCGTCGAGCGCCATGCGCCACGCGCGCGGATCGGCGAGGCCGATGTCCTCGACCGCCATGCGCGTCATGCGCCGCGCGAGGTAGGCGCGGTCGACCCCGCCGTCGAGCATGCGCGCAAGCCAGTACAGCGCGGCGTCCGGATCGGACGAACGCACCGACTTGTGCAGTGCCGAGATCTGGTCGTAGAACTGTTCGCCGCCCTTGTCGAAGCGACGCGTACGGTCGGCGAGCACCTGTTCCAGCGTCGCCGCGTCGACGACGCCGTCCTGGGCGAGTTCGGCCGCGATCTCGAGGAAGGTCAGCGCACGGCGCACGTCGCCGTCGGCCGCGCGCGCCATCGCCTCGAGCGCGTCGTCGTCGACGCGCAGCGCGACGGCGCCGAGGCCGCGTTCGGCGTCGGTGAGCGCGCGCCGCAAGGCGGCGACGATCGCCTCGGCCGGCACCGCGTCGAGCACGTGCACGCGGCAGCGCGACAGCAATGCGGAGTTGAGTTCGAACGACGGATTCTCGGTGGTCGCGCCGACGAACACGATCACGCCGCGCTCGATGTACGGCAGGAAGGCGTCCTGCTGCAGCTTGTTGAAGCGATGCACCTCGTCGACGAACAGCACGGTGCGGACGCCCTGCTCGTAGCGCACCTGCGCTTCGGCGAGCGCGGCGCGCACTTCGGGTAATCCGGACAGCACGGCCGAGATCGCGCGGAACTCCGCATCGGCGTACTTGGCGAGCAGCAGCGCGAGCGTGGTCTTGCCGCAACCGGGCGGCCCCCACAGGATCATCGAATGGACGTGGCCCGACTCGATCGCGCGCCGCAACGCCGTGTCCGGCGCGAGCAGGCGCGGCTGGCCGACGACCTCGTCGAGCGATCGCGGCCGCATGCGCTCGGCGAGCGGCTTCAGGCCTTCGGGTTCGGCGAACAACGTCCGGGTCGGCGACGGGGTTTTGCGCGGCATGGCGCATGATAACGCCGCCGCGCATCGACGGCGCTGCGAAGTGGCGGCGTCCCCGTCCTGCGTCAGTGGCTCTTCAGGAATACTTCGAACGCCTCGTGGAAATTCGCCGGCTCTTTTTCCCGCATGAAACTGAAAGCGAGATTGATCGGCCGCCAGACACGACCATCGAGCAGTTTCACCGCGAGGAACGGATAGTCGTAGAAGCTGTCGGGATCGCCGCTCGGCTCGGGCTTGAACCATCGCGCGGGTTCCGTATTGCGCAAGACTTCGCCGGCATAGGCGCCGAACGCGTACATCGACTTGCCGACCTGATGCACGTCGGCACCGCCGGCCTTCCATTCGTTCATGACCTGATCGATGAGTGCCAGCCGCGACGGGTCGTAGCTCGTCATGTCGACGTTGTACTGCGCCTTCATGATCCGCACCGTGTCCCCGGCGTAGTCGCGCACGGTCTCGATCGAAGGCTGGAAATGCAATGGAATGGCCACGTACGTTCGCTCCGCCACGGTCTCGCCCGCATTTCCGGGCGACCGGCGATCGTCACCGCTCCGGCGTCGCCCGGTCAAGCGCATTTGCGGGCGCGGGATCGCGCGACGATCCCACGCCCGCGACGGGATCGCCGATCGCCGGATCGGCGATCGAAGATCAGAACCAGAACCGTACGCCTGCGACCCATTGCGTCTCGGCGACCGCCTCGCCGTCCGCTCGCGCCGCGTCGGCGGTGGCGCCGAGGCGCCAGCGGCGTTCGATGCCGACATACGGCGCGAACTCGCGGCGGATCTCGTAGCGCAGGCGCAAGCCGAACGCGGCGTCGGAGAGTCCGGCGCCGATGCCGGCGGCAGGATCGCTGCGACCGTACGCGTTGAGCTCGACGCGCGGCTGCAGCACGAGGCGCTGCGTGAGCAGGGCTTCGTACTCGACTTCTGCGCGCAACGCGCTTCTGCCCTGCTCGCCGACGTAGGCGGTCGCGCTCACCTCGAACCAGTACGGCGCAAGCCCTTGCACGCCGAACGCGGCCCAGTTGCGATCGGCGCCGCGGCCGAGGTCGCGGCGCACGCCGACCTGCGTGTCCCAGTACGGCGCGATCGCGTGTCCCCAGAGCAGTTCGACGTCGGCGTGTTCGGTGCGCCCGTGCAACCGTTCGCCTTCGCTGCGCAGCCACGCGCGATCGCCGTCGCCGCCGTAGGCGAGGCGCGCGCTCCACGCGAGCGTGGTGCCCGCGTCGGCATGCGCGACTTCGAGACGGTCGAACGCGACGATACCGTAAGCCGCGCGATCGTCCATGCCCATCACGTCGATCATTTCGGCCGGCGACATCGCATCCATCGCGTGCTGCGGCGGCGGCGGCGCGACGTGGCCCGATGGTGGTCGTACATCGATCGCGGGCGTGGATGCAGACGACGGGTTCGTCGCGTCGTGCATGCCCGCATGATCGGGCGCCATCGCAGCCATGCCCGCGTGATCCATGCGGGCATGATCCGCGTTCGCGCGGTGCGTCGCGTGCGCTTTCGACGACGCACGCCCGGGCGCGGGCATCGCGTGCGCGGCGTGGCCGCTCGCCACGTCGCCATCGTGCGCGGCCGGTTCCTGCGCCTGCGCGAGCGACGCCGCGAATGCGTAGGCGAAACCGTATCGGACGAGGTTCATGCAACCACCACTTCGCGGAACATGCCCGCTTCCATGTGGTAGAGCAGGTGGCAGTGGTAGGCCCAGCGCCCGATCGCGTCGGCACTGACGCGATAGGCGATCTTCTGCGCAGGCTGCACGACGAGCGTGTGCTTGCGCGCGAGGAATTCGCCGTCGGGCGACTCGAGCTCGCTCCACATGCCGTGCAGGTGGATCGGGTGCGCCATCATCGTGTCGTTGACGAGCACGATGCGCACGCGCTCGCCGTGCCGCAGGCGCAGCGGCTCGGCGTCGGAGAACTTCCTGCCGTCGAAGCTCCACACGTAGCGTTCCATGTGCCCGGTCAGGTGCAGCTCGATCTCGCGGCTGACGTCGGCGGAGATCGGCGCGGTGACCGAACGCAGGTCGGCGTAGGTGAGCACGCGACGGCCGCTGTCGCGCAGGCCGACGCCGGGGTCGTCGAGGTTCGTGCGCGGCGTGTCCACGCGCATGTCGACGAACGCACCCGACTCTTCCGGCGCGTGGCGCGACGCGGACGCGGCGCCATGCCCCATCGACGCGTGGCCCATGCCCGCCATCGACGCGCCGCAGCCGCCTTCCATGCCCTTCATGCCGGGCATGCCGTGGTCCATCGCGCCCATCATGTCGCCCATCGCCAGCAGCACGCGCGCGTCGAGTGCGGGCACTTCGGCGGCCATGCCCGCGCGCGGCGCGAGCGTACCGCGCGCGTAGCCGGAGCGATCCATTGCCTGCGCGAAGATCGTGTAGGCGGCATCGTCCTTCGGTTCGACCAGCACGTCGCAGGTCTCGGCCGGTGCGAGGCGGAACTCGTCGACCACCACCGGTTCGACGTCCTGGCCGTCATGTGCGACCACGCGCAGCTTCAGGCCTGGTATGCGCACGTCGAAGAACGTCATCGACGCGCCGTTGACGAAGCGCAGGCGCACGCGTTCGCCGCGCTCGAACAGGCCGGTCCAGTTCGACGCGGGTGGCGCGCCGTTCATGAGGTAGGTGTAGGCGTGGCCGGACACGTCGGCGAGGTCGCTCGGGTTCATGCGCATCTCGTTCCACATGCGCCGTGCGGCGAGCGCGGCGGACACGCCTTGCCTGCTCGCGTCACGCAGGAAATCGCCCGCGGTCGGCTTGCCGAAGTTGTAGTAGTCGCTGTGCTTCTTCAGCGTCGCGTAGATGCGTTCGGGATCGGTGTCGGTCCAGTCCGACAGCAGCACGACGTGCTCGCGTTCTGCCGGAAAGCGCTCGCCGCCGCGCGGTTCGACCACGATCGGGCCGTACAGGCCGAGTTGCTCCTGGAAGCGCGAATGGCTGTGGTACCAGTACGTGCCGGCCTGGTTCACCGTGAAGCGGTAGGTGTAGCTGCCACCGGCCTCGATGCCCATGAACGAGAGGCCGGGCACGCCGTCCATGTCGGCCGGCAGCACGATGCCGTGCCAGTGGATCGAGCTGCGCTCGGCGAGCGCGTTGCGCACGCGCAAGGTCACCGTGTCGCCTTCGCGCCAGCGCAGCAGCGGGGCCGGCAAGCTGCCGTTGACGACGACCGCCCGACGCGCATGGCCGGTGAAGTCGACCGTGGTCGCGCCGATCTCGAGGTCGAAGCGCGTACCCGACAGCACGCCCTGAGCACTGCGTGCGCGCACAGGCGCGAAGCCGCACGCGGCAAGCAGGGCACCACCGGCGACACCCTGGACGAAACGCCGCCGCGACGGCAGCGCGGGAAGCCGGCTCGTGCCGGCAGGAAGAAATCGCATTGCTGGTCCCATCGATTCGCGCGGTGCATTGCGCGAGAAAAACCACGCGCACGCGAACGGCGACGCCGCCGCGCACGTCCTCTCGTCGACGGGATCAGGCGATCGGCGGTCGCAGTGGCGGCGGATTGACGCGGCCGGGCGCGCGCGCGCCGGGCAATACCATCGGCGATGCCGACGCGAGCTCGCTGCGCGCGCAGGCGAGCGGCGCGACCGCACCGACCGCGTGAGCGAACGCGCAGGCGCAGGCGACGCGGCAGCAACCGTCGGACCCGGGGCCGTGCTTGGCGGGCATCGTCGAGCCGTCGTGGCCACAGCCCTCGCCGGCATGGGTCGACGCGGCCGCCGCCATCGCGGCGTGCAGCGGCGTCGCAGCGGCGAGGTAGCCGCCGAGCGCGAGCGAAATCGCGAGCAGGCAGGCGAGCACGCGCACCGCGCGCAGGCGCGCGAGGCGGGACAGGCGAAGCCGGCGGGTGGCGAAAACGTGCGTCACGGGCGAGAATGGTACGCGTCCCCTGCAAGCCCCGCAAAGCCCTCTCCCTGACGCCCGGCTCGCACGATGAATTATCGCCACGGGTTCCACGCCGGCAATTTCGCCGACGTGTTCAAGCACGCCGCGCTGATCGGCCTGCTCGACGCGCTGCAGGCCAAGCCTGCCGCGCTCTGCTATTTCGACACGCACGCGGGTCGCGCGCTGTACGACCTGCACGGCGAACAGGCGCGCAAGACGCAGGAACACGCGGACGGCATCCAGCGCGTGCTCGGCGCCACCCGCCTGCCGCGCGCGCTGCAGCGCTACGTCGACCTCGTGCACGCGTTCCAGCCGGCCACCGCCGCCGGCATCACGTTCTACCCGGGTTCGCCGCTGATCGCACAGCGACTGCTGCGCGACGACGATCGTGCCATCGTGTGCGAGCTGCACGAGGAGGAAGCCGCCGCCCTGCGCGAAGCGCTCGCCGGCGACGCGCGGTTCGCGATCCACCAGCGCGACGGCTACACGGCGACGAAGGCATTGCTGCCGCCGCCGCAGAAACGCGGCCTCGTGCTCGTCGATCCGCCATTCGAGGCGCAAGGCGCCGAGTTCGAGCGGATCCAGGACGCGCTCGCGCAAGCGTGGACGCGCTGGCCCAACGCGACCTACGCGGTCTGGTATCCGATCAAGCTGCGCGAGACGATCGTGCCGTTCCACCGTTGGCTGCGCGACGCGGCAGGCCGTGCCGACGTGCTCGTGGCCGAACTGCTGTTGCATCCGGACAACTCCGGCCTGCGCCTCAACGGCTGCGGTCTCGCGATCGTCAACCCGCCATGGCAGTTCGACCTGGCGCTCGAGGAATGGCTGCCCGTGGTGCGCGAGCTGCTTGCGCAGAGCCGCTACGGTTCGTCGCGCGTCGAATGGATCAAGCGCGACTGAGCGCATACGGGATGCGCTATCCCGGAAGTCATGCCTGACGACGGCATCGCCGGGCGTTACCATCGCCCGCAACGCAAGCGATATCGGCGCACGCCATGGCCACCGCCCGCTCCATCCACGTTCCGACGACCCTGCTCGCCTCGCCCGTCGCGATCTCGATCGCCGCCTTCGCGTTCCTCGTCGCGTTCCCGCACAACCTCGTCGCATGGAACATCGGCGCCTGGACCGTCGTCGCCGCGACCGCCCTGCTCGCGCTGCTGCTGCCGTTCGCCGCATGGTCGCTCGCGAAGGACGCAGCGACGCGCACCTGGCCGCGGATCGTCGCGTTCGCGGCCGGCGCGCTCTATCTCGTGGTACTCGGGATCGGCGCGATCACCTGATCGTTCGAACCGTCTGCGGCACGTCGCCGCGCAAGGGAGGTTCCATGCGGAGCATCGTCCTGGGCTTGCTGCTGGTGCTGTCGACCACTCCGGTGGACGCCGCGGATGCACCGAAGGCGACCGAACCCGTCGCCGATCCCACGCTCGCCAAGCAGCTCGGCGCCGACGAACGCGGCATGCGCCACTACATCCTCGCGATCCTCAAGACCGGCCCCAAGCGCATGCCGGACGGCAAGGCGCGCGACGAGATGTTCGCGGGACACTTCGCCAACATCACGCGGCTCGCCGATGCGGGCAAGCTCGCGGTCGCCGGGCCGTTCGGCGACAAGACCGACTGGCGCGGGATGTTCGTGTTCGCGGTCGAGACACCGGAAGAAGCCGCGCGGCTGGTCGCGACCGATCCGGTGATCGAAAGCGGCGAGATGGTCGCCGAATACCACCGCCTGTACGCGTCGGCCGCGCTGATGTCGGTGTACGCGACGCACCTGAAGATCGCGCCGAAGTAGCGCCGTGCGCACCGCGTCCTGCAGCTGCGGCCAGTTGCGCATCGAGGTCGACGGCGAGCCGTTCGGCATCGGCGTCTGCCATTGCCTCGCCTGCCAGCGCCGCACGGGCAGCGTGTTCGCCGCGCTCGCATCGTTCGCGCCGCCGTATCGCGTCCACGGACAGGCGACCGAATACGTGCGCACCGGCGACCATGGCGCGCGCTTCCGCTTCCGCTTCTGCCCGGTCTGCGGCACGACCGTGTTCCACACCGAGGAAGGCTGCGAGGACCGATCCGTGTCCGTCGCGGTCGGCGCGTTCGCCGACCCCGCTTTCCCGCCACCACGCGCCTCCGTCTACGACCGTCGTCGCCACGCCTGGGTGAGCTTGCCAGCCGGCGTGCACGCCTTCGACGAGGATCCGCCCTGAGCCATGCGGCGCCCCTCAGGGCGCCGTGACCTCGAACGTGACCGGCACGATCACGCGCGGATGCGCGTTGTCGCCGTTGTCGATGCACAGGTCCGCGGTATACGTGCCGGCGGCGAGCGACGTCGCGTCGAACGTGAGCGTGACGTCGTTGGCCTCGCCCGGCATCGCGGCGCCGCCGCCGACGTCCCAGTGCAGCCATGGCACCGCGTCGCGCACGTTGCACGGGCCGAGGCTCGCGATCGCGAATGCGCTGAGGCCGTTCGAGCGGCCGTCCGGGCCGACCACGTCGACCGCGGTCGCGTGCCCGGTCGCGGTGTCGACCGTGTAGATGCTTTCGGCCTGTTGCGCGGCGTCGCCGGCGAGCAGGTAAAGCGTGCCCGTGGCGTCGTCGAAGTCCATGTCGGCGCCGGCGACCTGGAAGCCGAGCGGTCCGATCACGCTCGCGTGGGCGCTGTTTCGATCGATCGCGACGAGGCTGCTGCTGACGCCGTCGATCCCATAGAGCAGGCCCTCGGGGCTCACCGCGATCGCCTGCACCTGGGTGCCGAGTTGCGCATCGTCGATGCCGCCGATCGCGCCGACGATCGTCGACGCGCCCGTCGCGGGATCGATGCGCAACAGGTGCGAGGTGCGTCGTTCGAAGCCGCCGAACGAAACGCCCCAGAAGCGGTTGCTGGTCGCGTCGTAATGCATGCCGA
>Ga0068853_100000814_pt1 | contig 21767 bp, 24 predicted proteins | sample KBSCornC32_FD_65655 | JGI IMG/M metagenome (GOLD analysis project Ga0068853, IMG submission 65655) | Corn rhizosphere microbial communities from Kellogg Biological Station, Michigan, USA - KBS Corn C3-2 | ecosystem: Host-associated > Plants > Roots > Rhizosphere > Soil ... | reverse complement strand
ACGTGATGGTGCCGCGCGCAGATATCATCGCGGTCGAAGAAAGCACGCCCTTGGTCGAATTGGTGGCCCTGTTCCGCGAGGCGCAGCATTCGCGTCTTCCGGTTTATCGCGAAACGCTCGACGATCCGCAGGGTTTTGTGCACATCAAGGACGTTCTGGCGCTGATGGAGCCCAGCGATAGCGGCGCTTTCCGCTGGCGCAACGCTTCCATTACCGAGATCAAGCGCCCGATCCTCTTCGTGCCGCCCTCCATGCCGGTGCTTGATCTTCTGGTGAAGATGCAGGCCGCGCATATCCAACTCGCGTTGGTCATCGACGAATATGGCGGCACTGACGGCCTTGTCTCCATTGAGGACCTGATCGAAGAGATCGTCGGTGATATCGCGGACGAACACGACGAAGACACCGCGCCGATCCGCAAGGACGAAACCGGCGCCTTTGTCGCCGACGCGCGCGCCGATTTAGAGGACTTCAAGACGGAGACAGGTCTCGATCTCGGTGTCGACGAAGAGATCGCGGAAGACGTCGACACGCTCGGCGGGTTGGTCACATCGCTCGCAGGTCGCGTGCCGCAGCGCGGCGAGATCATCGCCCACCCCGGCGGCAGCGAGATCGAAGTGCTCGAAGCCGATCCACGCCGGGTGAAGCGCCTTCGCATCCGTCCGCCCGCGCCGCCGGCACCAGCAGCGGACGCGACCGGTTGACGGCGTCCTTAGCCCGCATCGCCGATTTCATTCGCAGCCTGAGCCGTTGGCGCGCGCGCGCGTTTGCTTTTGGCGCTGGAGCGATTTCCGCACTCGGCTTCGCACCGATAAATTTCTTTCCCGTGCTTTTGCTTGGATTTGCGACGCTCGTTCTCGTGATCGATGGCGCAACCGCTACGCCGAAACCATTCCGCAATACGGCTTGGGTCGTCTGGGCCTTTGCATTCGGCCAGTTTCTCATTGGGCTTCATTGGGTCGGCTACGCGTTCATGGTCGACTCATCGGCGCATGAATGGCAGATCCCGTTCGTGGCCTTGCTGTTTCCCGGCGGCATGGCGCTGGTGTTCACAACGCCGCCCTTGACGATAGCTGCACGGTTCTGGCGACCGGACGCCTCGCGCATCTTCGTATTCACCATCGCATATACGATCGCAGAGTGGTTACGTGGCCACGCCTTTACGGGATTTCCGTGGAACATCCCCGGCTATGGTTGGGGCGCATCGCCCGCGATCATGCAGAGTGCGGCGCTGTTTGGCGTTTACGGGCTGACGCTGGTGACAATCCTGTTTGGCGCCTCGCTGGCCGAACTCTTCGGTGAAAAATCGTCATGGCGATTGCCGGCTGCCATGGCTGCGATCTTCGTTGTGATGTTCGCGGGTGGCGAATTACGCCTCAACACCGTCAAGATCGACACTGTATCCGACGTACGTCTACGCATTGTCCAGCCAAATATCGCGCAGGCGGACAAATACAAACCCGCACTGATCGACGAAAACTGGAATCGTCTGATCACGCTGAGTACTTCATCAGCAAAACAAAAGCCGACGCACATCATCTGGCCGGAAGCGGCGCCGCCGTTCATTCTTACGCGTTCTGCTGAGGCCCTTGACGAGATCGCCGTTCTAACCGGACAGGACCGCGTGTTGATGACCGGCGCATTGCGCGCGCTTCAGCACGGCGATCACATGAACTACTACAACAGCTTCTATGTCTTCGGGCATGGCGGACAAATGCTGAGCGTCTACGACAAATTCCATCTCGTGCCGTTCGGCGAATATCTGCCGTTCGAAAGCCTGTTCAAGAAAATCGGCCTGACGAAAGTGGTCGGGATCGATGGCAGCTTCGCGACTGGCGACGGACCGCACACACTCGACATCCCTGGCGCGCCACAAGCCGGACCACTGATCTGTTACGAGATTCTTTTTCCGGATGAGGTCGTGGGTGCTACACGGCCCGCGTGGTTTGTGAATGTCACCGATGATTCCTGGTTCGGTCCCTGGGCCGGGCCACAGCAGCATCTTCTCGTCGCGCGCATGCGTGCGATCGAACAGGGGATCCCCGTGGTGCGCGCGGCGAACACCGGTATCTCTGCGGTGATCGATCCATTGGGACAGGTGCGCGCGCAACTCGGATTGAACCGCACCGGCATACTCGACGCCAATCTACCGGGCGTCATCGAAGCAACGCCGTATGCGCGCTATGGTTGGTATTCGTTTATGCTTCTTCTTATTGGTTGTGTCGTCGCTGCCCGGATGTCCGTGAACGCTCCGCGAAAGCGCGCGAATTAGATCTTTTCCGGCACCCTGGTGCTCGTTACTCTCGCGTGTGCAGCTGGGGCCTAACAACTTTGACGAAAAAACGCGCTCATCCCACCGATCCTATTGTGGGCAATCGCATGCGATTGCGGCGAATGCTGATAGGCATGAGCCAAGAACGTCTGGGAGAGTTGCTGGGTCTGACATTCCAGCAAATTCAGAAGTATGAGAAGGGCGTCAATCGGATCGGCGCCGGACGGCTGCACGACATAGGACGCATCCTTGGCGTGCCGGTCGAATATTTCTTCGAAACCGTACCCGGCAACGCGACAGGGCCTCGCGGGTTCTCGGAGAACGAGGCGTCGCAACCAGTTATGGAATTCGTTTCGAACGGCGAAGGGCTTCAGCTCGCTCTTGCGTTCATGCGCATCAAAGACCCTAAAGTCCGCAAGCGTGTGCTGGACCTCGTTAAAAGTATCGCGACAGGCGAAGAAGAATAGGCGCTATTTGCGCTTGCGCGCTTTCTTTTCCGCGAGACCCGATTGCGCGCGCCGTCTGTCGAGTTCGCCGTAAACCGCTTTGGGTTTGATGCCTGTCGCAGCCCACATAACTAGCAGGTGATAGAGAACATCGGCAGATTCTGCGACGATCTCTTTTTTCTTTCCGCCGACCGCTGCGAGCGCGGCCTCGACACTCTCCTCGCCCAACTTCTTCGCGCATTGCGCAACACCGCGTTTGATAAGCTGCGCGGTATAGGATTTCGAAGCACTGGCGCCTTTGCGAGCCATGATGGTGGCATAGAGCTGATCGATCGGATGTTCGTTCATCAATTGGCCCTGTCTTCCAGCAAGCGGCGCGCGATGACCTGCGCCTGAATTTCAGCGGCGCCCTCGAAGATGTTCAGGATACGTGCGTCGCAGAGAATGCGGCTGATCGGATATTCAAGCGCAAAGCCGTTGCCGCCGTGGATCTGCAGCGCATTGTCGGCAGCAGCCCAGGCAACGCGCGCGGCCAGCAGTTTCGCCATTCCGGCCTCAAGATCACAGCGGCGTCCCTCGTCCTTTTCGCGCGCAGCGTAGTACGCGATCTGGCGCGCGACCGTGATCTCCACTGCCATCATCGCCAACTTGTCTCGCACACGTGGATAATTGAAGATTCTCTGGCCGCCTTGCTGGCGATCCAGCGCATAGCGCAAGCCGACATCCAACGCTGATAGCGCAACACCGACAGCGCGCGCGGCCGTTTGAATACGCGCGCTTTCGAAGGTCTGCATCAATTGCTTGAAGCCTTGGCCTTCTTCTCGCCCGAGAAGATTGGCCGCCGGTACTTCGAAACCGTCGAAGCCGATCTCGAATTCTTTCATGCCGCGGTAGCCGAGAACGCCGATCTCGCCGCCCGTCATGCCCTTTGTCGGGAACGGCCCGCCATCGCCGCCGCGCTGCTTTTCTGCGATGAACATCGAGAGGCCGCGATAATCGGTCGTGTTCGGATCGGTGCGCACCAAAAGCGTCATCACATCGGCGCGCGCCGCGTGCGTGATCCAGGTCTTGTTGCCGTAGACTTTATAAGTTTCGCCTTCGCGAACGGCGCGCGTGCGCAGCGAGCCGAGATCGGAGCCGGTATTGGGTTCCGTAAATACTGCGGTGGGAAGCTTCACACCGCTTGCGATCAGCGGCAGCCAGAACTCTCGCTGATCTTTTGTGCCGCCGGTCAGAATGAGTTCGGCGGCGATTTCCGAACGCGTGCCCAGCGAACCGACGCCGATATAACCGCGCGACAATTCTTCCGAGACGACGCACATCGCCATCTTCGACAACCCGGCGCCGCCATACTGTTCGGGAATCGTCAGACCGAACACACCTAGCTCGCTCATCTGCTGCACGACATCGATGGGGATGAGTTCGTCCTTCAGATGCCATTGATGTGCGAAGGGCGTGACCTTCTCCTGCGCAAAGCGGAAGAACTGCTCGCGCACCATATCCATGGTCTCGTCGAGACCGGGATTGCCGATGGTCATCGCGCCGGCATGCGTTGCTAAATAATCCGCAATCGCCTCGCGCGTTTCGCGCGCGGTACCAAGCGCGACAAGTTCACCAACTGTCGGGGTCCAGAATTCGCCGGACGAGGAATCGCTCAAACCCATGTCGTAAGGCCGCGCGATTTCGTTCTGGCTCATCGGGATGCCGCCGACGAGTTGCACCAGATATTCGCCGAAGGCGGCTTGAAGGATCAGACGCTCAATTTCGCCAAGCCGTTTTTCGTGCTCCAACCGGCGCGCCAAGCGCACCATCTGGCGCAGCGCTTCGACATTGGTTGCAAACCAGGCGAGTGCATGCGCCGCACGCTGATGGCGATCGAGTTCTGTGCGCGAGACTTTGCCTTCCGGCGCGACCATGCGGGCGACGCTAGCTTTGGCGGCGGCCAGAAAGCCCTCGGCGGAAAGAAGCGCTTCTTCGCAATGCGCAAGCAGGTGAGGAATGGTTGGAGAGATCATTATCGTGGCCGTAACAATTTCGATGTGGAGACCTTAGCGGACTTTTTCCGCACTGCACCATCCCCGAGACCCTTGCGGGATGCCGCAGGATCGGCCATGCACGCGGTCCTGACCAACTTTCCTTCTGGGGTAAATCCGATGCGTCTGCTTTCCGGTGCCGCGCTTGCGGCAGCTCTCGTTCTGTTCGCTTCCACCGCCGCGCTGGCAAAAGGCGCAGATATCTCGCCGGCCGATCTGGCCCAGCTGAAGAGCTACACGCTCTCGATGGACAAGATAAACGCGATGCAAGCGGCGATGGACGACGCGAAAAAAGCCGGTAAGTCGGAGCAGATGCGCAGCACTGGCGACAACGCGCAGTCGCTCGCAGCGATGGAGGCCAACATCAAGGCAATGCCGGGCGCGATGGCGATTTTCTCCAAGCACGGCTTGACCGCACATGACGTTGTGGTGATGCCGTTCGCGCTGATGGACGCCGGCATGTGCGTTGCCTATCCGAGCGCCGCGCCAAAGCTCGCTGACCGCGTTTCGCCTGCGCAAGTCGCGTTCTACAAGGCGCACAAGGCCGAACTCGAAAAGATGAAGTGGCTAAGCGGCAACGAGTAGCGCTTACGCGCCACTCGCTTCCAGAACATCCTCGAACGTCCGCATGCCCGGGCGTTGTGCGTTGACGAGCACGGCCATGTTGCCGGGCAGGTGCTCGTTCTTCCACATCTTGGTGTGCGCGCGCGGGATGTCTTCCCACGAAAACACTTCCGACATGCACGGATCGAGACGGCGCTCTAGCATCAGGCGGTTCGCCTGACTGGCCTGATTGAGGTTCGCGAAATGCGAACCCTGAATGCGTTTCTGGCGCATCCACACATAGCGTGCGTCGAAAGTTATGTTGTAGCCCGTGGTTCCGGCGCAGAATACGACCATGCCGCCGCGCTTCACGACAAGGCATGACACCGGAAATGTCGATTCGCCGGGGTGTTCGAACACCATGTCGACATCGTTGCCCTTGCCGGTGATGTCCCAAATGGCTTTGCCGAACTTGCGCGCTTCTTTCGTCCACGAATCGTATTCGGGCGTGCCGACCTTCGGCATCGCGCCCCAGCAATTGAAATCCTTGCGGTTGATCACGCCCTTCGCGCCAAGCGACAGAACGAAATCGCGTTTGGTTTCGTCACTGATCACGCCGATGGCGTTCGCACCAGAGACCGCGCAGAGCTGAACGGCGAACGAGCCGAGACCGCCGCTTGCACCCCAGATCAGAACGTTATGACCCGGACGCAGGATGTGCGGACGATGGCCGAAGAACATGCGGTAGGTGGTAGCGAGTGTCAGCGTGTAACATGCCGCTTCTTCCCAGGTCAGGTGCTGCGGACGCGGCATGAGCTGGCGATCCTGCACGCGGCAGAACTGCGCGAACGAGCCATCCGGCGTCTCGTAACCCCAGATGCGTTGCGACGGCGAGAACATCGGATCGCCGCCATTGCATTCTTCGTCGTCGCCATCGTCCTGATTGCAGTGGACGACGACTTCATCGCCGACTTTCCAGCGTGTGACTTTCGAGCCGACCGCCCAGACGATGCCGGACGCGTCGCTACCCGCGATGTGATACGGATTCTTGTGGCCATCGATCGGTGAGATTGGCGTGCCAAGACCGGCCCACACACCGTTGTAGTTCACGCCCGCTGCCATCACGAGAACGAGCACGTCGTGGCTGTCGAGCGACCATGTCGGCACGGTTTCGATCTGGAAGGATTTCTCGGGTTCGCCGTGACGCTCCTTGCGGATCGTCCACGCGTACATGTTGGATGGCACATGGCCGAGCGGCGGGATTTCGCCGATCTCATACAGATCCTTGTAGACCTCAAGCGACGGCTTGCCGGATGCGGACATTTCGAAATTCCCCACGCTCTTACCGAAACACAACGCCCAAGTAGGCATCACGGTTCTGTTGCATTGCAACAGAAATGTTCAAGATTATGAACAGGAATGTGCTTGGCAAGAAATAAAATTACGCCTTTCGGCCGAGGGGCTTACGCTAGAGGCCAGATTTCCGGCCTTTCGCCTTACCGGCGATTTCTTTCAGTTTGAGCGCCTGCAGCATGGAAAGAGCCGTGCCCGGGCCGCCCTTTTCGGGGTCGCGGAAGGCGCGGCCATAGCGTTCGACACGCACTTCGACCGAGCCCAGGAATTCGCCTTCCCAATCTGAGAGTTTGACGTCGGCGATCTCCGCCGCCTTGCGCGTCTTGCGCAGCACCTTCAGCGCCGAACGTTTCGCGCGCGCTTTATCGGCTTCGCGTCGTTCCTCAAGTGTCGGGACGCGCGATTTCATTCGACGGTCAATGCGCCTTGTGCGGATCGCGCTCGCCCGCTTTCACCGCGAGTGCAATGACATCGATCGCGACCGGACAGGTGAAGAATGCGGAGCGTGCGCAGTTCGGGTTGTACGCATCGTTGAAATCGATGGTGATCGACTTCGGCGGAAACGCGCCGAAGGAATCGACATCGACATAACGGCCCGCGCCGTATGTCTCCGTGCCGGTCAGGCCATCGACAAAGAACGCAGATATCTGCGTGATCTTGGAGCGGTCATCGGCATAGAACGGCAGCGTGACGGGCTTTCCCTTCAGCGTGAAACTTGCATCGCCGACATGGAAGAACTGTTTGTCGGTGCCGCGCGAGGTGCGGAAAACACGCGGCGGACGGGCTGGATCAGGTTTGAAACTTGCGGTCACGCGGTACGACGGATCGTAGTTGAAGAAGTCGACGCCTTTGAAATCCTTCGCTGGCTTGGCCTGCTGATTGAACACCATGATGCGTGCGCCGATCACGCCGGCATCGACCTGAGTCTGCGTGCCGCGAATGTCGATATCGGTATCGACCGGAATACCTTTGTTGATATCCGCTTCTGCATAGAGATGCTTGTTCATCACAACAAAGGGATGTCCGCTGCGCACACCCGCCATCAGCACGCCTTGGACTTTCGAGCCCTTCACCCATTTGTAGCTCTCAGGTTTGCCCTTGGTGCCGACCAGCGTGGAGGTATCACCGTCGCGCATATAGGCCGCGTCTTGAATCTTGAGCACGGCGTAGTGGTTGTGCGCCCAGCCATTGTTGGCGTCGGCGAGCGAGGCTTTCCAAAGCTCTTCATTTGTCTTGGCCTGGGCCGACACAGTCATTGCGGCCATCACCGCCGCGGCAAAAATCATCTGTTTCAAGGCGAATTCTCCACCGAACCGCCGGGACCATAGCACCGGCGCGGCGGCGGCTTCCATGTTGCGCCGCAGCGAAACCGGGCTAAGCTTGGGCATGGCACGCGACAAGCCCTGGATCTTCCGCACCTATGCCGGCCATTCGAGCGCCGCGGCCTCGAACGCGCTCTATCGCACCAATCTGGCGAAGGGGCAGACGGGCCTTTCGGTCGCTTTCGATCTGCCGACCCAGACCGGCTACGACAGCGACGATACGCTGGCGAAAGGCGAGGTCGGCAAGGTCGGCGTGCCGGTTTCGCATCTCGGCGACATGCGCACGCTATTCGATCAGCTGCCGCTCGACCGCATGAACACGTCGATGACGATCAACGCGCCGGCGATGTGGCTGCTCGCATTGTACGTCGCACTTGCCGATGAGCAGCGCGTTGACCGCGCCAAGCTTCAGGGAACGACGCAGAACGACATCATCAAGGAATATCTCGCGCGCGGGACCTACATCTTCCCGCCCGCGCCGGCGCTGCGTCTCACCACCGACATGATCGCGTTCACGACGGCAGAAATGCCGAAATGGAATCCGATCAATCTCTGTTCTTATCATTTGCAGGAAGCCGGCGCCGACGCGGTGGAAGAAGCAGCCTTTGCGCTCGCCGCTGCGGTGTCGGTTCTCGACGCCTGCCGTGAACGCGGCGCGATTCCGCCGGCAGAATTTCCCAATGCCGTTGGACGCATCTCCTTCTTTGTCAATTCCGGCGTCAAATTCATCACCGAGATCTGCAAGCTACGCGCGATGGCGTTCCTGTGGGATGAGATCGCGCGCGAGCGTTATGGCGTGACCGATCCGAAGTTGCGCCTGTTCCGCTATGGCGTGCAGGTCAATTCGCTGGGCCTCACCGAACAGCAGCCGGAGAACAACGTCTATCGCGTGCTGTTCGGCATGCTTGGCGTAACTCTTTCGAAGAACGCGCGCGCCCGTGCCGTGCAGCTTCCGGCGTGGAACGAAGCACTTGGCCTGCCGCGGCCATGGGACCAGCAATGGTCGCTGCGCCTGCAACAGATCGGCGCCTACGAAACCGACATACTAGAATATGGCGACATCTTCGAAGGCTCGAAGGTAATCGAGGAGAAGGTCAGCCAGCTCAAAGCGCAAATCCGTGAAGAGATGGATCGCATCGCCAAATTCGGCGGAACGGCGACGCAGGAAGCGCTCGAATACATGAAAGAGCGCCTTGTCGCCTCCAACGCTGCGCGCGTCGAGGCTATCGAGCGTGGCGACGATATCCGCGTGGGCGTCAACGCTTATACGGAGACCGAAGTGTCGCCGCTGACCTCCGGCAATGGCAGCTTCATGACCGTCGACGAAGCCGCTGAGGCCGAACAGATCGCGCGCCTCAAACAATGGCGCAGCATGCGGGATGCGGACGCTGTTTCGAAGACGCTCGAAGACCTCGAGAGCGCCGCACGGAGCGACGACAATCTCATGCCGCCGTCCATCGTCTGCGCGAAGGCAGGCGTCACGACCGGCGAGTGGGCAGCGACGCTGCGCAAGGTGTTCGGCGAATACCGCGCCCCGACCGGCGTTTCGTCCACGGGGCCCACGCGCAACGACGAACGCATCGGCGCACTGCGCGAAGAAGTTGAAGCCGCATCCGGCAAACTTGGTCGCAAGCTCACCATGCTGGTTGCCAAGCCGGGACTTGATGGCCATTCCAACGGCGCGGAACAGATCGCCATGCGCGCGCGCGATGCCGGGATGGCGGTGGTCTATGACGGCATCCGCTTCTCGCCCGAGCAGATCGTTGCCGCCGCGCGCGAGTCAAAGCCGCATGTGATCGGGTTGTCGATCTTGTCCGGCAGCCACGTGCCGCTTGCCCGCGAAGTACTGAGCGGACTTCAGAAAGCGGGCCTTGGTGACATCAAGGTCGTCGCTGGCGGCATCATCCCGCCTGAAGACGAAGTCGCGCTGAAAGACGCAGGCATATCTGCTGTGTTCAGCCCGAAGGATTACGACCTCAACCAGATCATGCATGTGATCATCGAACTGGCGACGCCAGATTGATCATTTCTTCGGCTGCGGATCGGTCGTGCCGATGTCGGAGATGAACTTCCAGCTGCCGCCGGTCTTGCGCCACACCGTCACATAGTGGCCGGTGAGTTTGAGCCGCCCGCCTTTGCCGTCGCCGCCTTCGAAAAGCCAATGACCGTCGCTGTAGCCCAGGGTTCCGTCGCCGGAAACTTCGGCGTGATCCGGAACCCAGGAGAGGACGTTGAGCTTGGGATCGCCATTGCCGCTGGTCTTGAAACGCTTTTCCGCTTCCGCCTTGCTGTATATCGGCGGCTCGTTGCCGGTTCCGAAGATCCGCGTGTCATCGGCCATATAGGCGAGGAAGGCAGCATTGCTGCCCTTGGCGACGGAGAGTTCCGAGAACGCTTTGTCGGTCGCGATGATGTCTTCCTTCGCGCCGGCATGGGCGAGCACAGGCGAAAGTGCCACAAAAGCAGCCGTCACAAGAATGCGGTTCACGCGATCCTCCCGTTTCAATTGTGGCGAGCTTGCCGCAATCCGACCGTTTTTTCGCTATCAACTCTTCGTTAACTCTGTCCGACCACGGGGGCCACGTACGGATCGGGGGGACAATCTCATGATCGCCTATTACACGCCGAAGGAAGAATTACAGACCGGGCCGAAACGTTCTGCGCTGTCGCGAGACCTGTTTCACGGCCTGACACCCGAACAATTCGACGAGGAAGCGCAGTCGCTCGCCAAGGTGCAGGCGATGACGCCGTCGGTGCGCGCGCGCATGAAGGCACAGCTGATCGAGCGCCTGAAAACACCCGTCGATAATCCGACCTGGGGTCCGGATTGGGTGAAGCGTGGCGAGAAAGTCGCCGCCCATCGTCACAAGAAGCCGGGCGTGATGGCCAAGATGCTTCCCTTCGGCAAGAAGGACGAAGAAGAAGACGAAGAATTCGATGAGCCGCTGAACGAGCGTGACCGTACCGACGCAGAGATCATCGCGCGCAATATGGAAAAGAGCCGCCAGGTCGCGCATTACCGCCCGCTTTATGTTGCGGCGATTGGAATTGCGCTCGGTCTGGCGCTGCTCGCTATGTTTGTCGACTACCACATCATTCGCGAAGTGTGGACGCGTGCGCTCGCCAATGAGTTCATGGTTGTGCCGCCTGCGCTTCAGAGTTCGGTGATCTTCAAGAGCCTTCAGGTCTTGTTCGCCGTCCTGATCGTGCATTTCATGCTCAAGATCACGGGCGTCTATGGCCGCAACACGATGATCACGGCTGCGTTTGTGCTTACACTGATGATGCTCGGATGCCTTGGCTATATCGTCGCCTACAACAATATGGCGGGCGCCACCTCGGCAACGCAGGAACAGCGCATCGATTCCACGACGTCCAACACCAATTCGATTGACCAGCTGTTCTCAAACACCAGCACCGCCGACAGCGCTCCCGCCGTGCAGCCAGCGGTCCACACGACGACGCAGGCGAGCACGAGTGAAGGCTTTTCCCTCGGCCTTCCAAAGCTTTCGCAATCTTCGCTGGCAGACGCGGATTCCTGGTTCTGGCTGGCGTTCGCGAGTGGCATATTCTTTGTCGTCACCACCGTAGCGGCGCTCTTCATGCAGACATTCGAGAACAATCTGCGTAACGCTCATATCGGGAAGGATTACGCGCATCGCCGCCGTCAATTTGCGCAGCTCCATCTTCTGGAGCTTGCGGACATGAAAGAGGCATAGGCCGTCATGGCCGCTGTGAACGCCATGCTTGCCGCCGTGACGGCCGCCGGTCTTGTGGGTGGAGGCGTGATTGCTGTCGATGTGGCGAAGAGTGCTGACAAGTATGTGCGTGTGGCGGAAGCCGGCGATCAGGTCATACAGCCGCGTCGCATCATCATTGGCATTGATCTGTCGAAATCCAATCCGCTGATCGACAACCCGCCCTTTGCGGCGAAGATCGCGGCGCGTGTTGCCAACGAAGTGCGCTCGCTCGGCTTTGCCTCCGAAGTGCATGTGCGCACCTTCGGCAATTTCGACGCGTCGTCGAATACCTTTGCCTATGACACGATGATCTCGACCCACGCGCGTCCCGAAGCTGTGGCCGCGGAGATCCAGAGATTGATTGCCGGCACGCCGATGCTGGTCGAGCACGGCAAATGGGTGTCGCAGAACAACACCAACATCATCGCCTTCATGGACAATGCGGTGCAGAGTATCGGCTGCTCCGGCATGCCGACGACCGTGATCCTCGCCACCGATGGGATCGAGGATTCGGAATATGCGCGCCTCGATCGCGAAGACTCGCGGCTGCCAGGACCGGACGGTCACCCCTTCCGCGGCTGCGCCGAATTGCAGATGCTTGGCGTTGGCCAGGGCACCCGCAGCCCGACCGAAACCACCCGCCTTCGCGCGCAATGGGGGCATTGGGCGCAGGAAGCCGGATTCGCGCATTTCCTTGGGCTGAACGACTGGTAGTCGTCTAACCGTATGATTTTCCAAGCATAAAAATCTTGTGGGCCCGAGCCTTGAAGATCATGCTAAAGTACTCTATTTGACAGAGTAATCTGGATAAACGGAGTCCGTCATGCCCCTTTCCCGCGAACAGGCCGAAGGCGCACTGCGCGATATTACGCAAACGGAGCGGCGCAGCGCATCGGCGTATGGCTACAAATCGGCTGCGCCCTATCTGATCCTGTGGGGCATCCTCTGGATGATCGGCTATGGCGCGACCGATCTGACGCCGCACATTTCCGGTTTGGTATGGGCCGGGGTCTGCCTCGTCGGCACGGTTGCAAGCGCGCTGCTCGGCATGCGCGGCGGCGGAGTCAAACGTCCGTTCAGCTGGCGCATCTTCTTTAGCTGGATCGCTGCGATCTTTTTCATCTGCGCGATCTTCACGGTGATCAAACCGTCCGACGGCGCACAGGTTGGCGCGGTGATCCCGCTTCTGGTCGCGTGCAGTTACGTGATCATGGGGATCTGGATCGGCACGCGCTTAGCCATCGCAGGCATCATCATCGCGGCGCTGACGCTGTTCGGATTTTTCTACCTTGCTGCGCACTTCGCGCTCTGGATGGCGGTTGTGGGCGGCGTGACATTGATCGGCACCGGTCTGTGGCTGAGGAGCGTCTGAGCCATGGAGCAACCGGACGCGATCATCCATCAGCCTGTGCGCCTCAAGATCATGGCGGCACTGAAAGTTCTTCCCGGCGACGACATGCTGGAATTCGTGCGGCTCAAAACCATCGTCGGCGCGACAGAAGGAAATCTCGGCGCGCATATCACGACGCTGGAAGAAGCTGGTTACGCAGAAGTCGAGAAAGACTTCGTCGGCAAGAAGCCGCGCACACGCGTGCGCCTGAGCAAGAAGGGCCGCCGTGCTTTTGAGGACTACGTCGCGTATCTGCGCGACATCATCGATACGGGAGCGCAGCCATGAACATGACCGGCGTCTCGCTCATCGGTTGGGTGCATACGCTCGCCGCAACCGCCGCCATCGTGATTGGCGCGTATCTGTTGTTCGGCAGGAAGGGCACACCGTTTCATCGCCTCACGGGGCGGTGGTACGTCTACACGATGATTGTCGCCAATGTGCTGAGCTTCGGCGTCTATCATTTCGACATCGTGCATTTCGTGCCGTTCGATGCAGGTCCCAACCGATTTGGCCTCTTCCATTGGGAGTCGGTGTTCACGCTGTTCTTCCTGCTGCTCGGCTGGTACGCCGCACTGCATCAGCGCCGTGCGGTGTGGGCCTATCTGCATCCGGTTTCGATGCTGATCACCTATTACATGCTGATCGGCGGGTTGGTGAACGAGCTTTTCGTGCGGGTGCCGTTCATTCGTGCGATCGCAACGGCGCAGCTGCATGGCGTCGGCAATCCGACGCGGGCGCCGATTGCGGGCGAAGTGCAGGGCATGGTCCTGCTCGCGTTCCTGGTGCTGCTCGTGGCCTTCATCACGCAGGTCGCACTACGCCGCCGCGGTCAGCGTCGCATGGTTATGGTATGACGCCCACTCTGCAATTCAAGGATATCGCGCTCGGCTTTCTTGTTGCGCTGTGTCTCACTTTGCCGACGCTGGCACACAGCTTCTAAGACAAACCGAGTTGCGAGCGAATGCCGGCAGGCGTTTCGCCGTTCGCACGCAGCTCGCGCAAGGTCACGGCGTAATCGCGTTTTGAGAACTTTTTGCCTTCCACGTCGAGGATGAGTTTGTGATGCGCGTAGGTCAGTTCCGGAAGATCGAGCAAGACTTGTAGCAATCTTTGCACATGTGTTGCGGCGAAGAGGTCGTTGCCGCGGGTTACCAGCGTTACGCCCTGGAATGCATCGTCGACGACGACGGCGAGGTGATAGGCGGCGGGCATTTCTTTGCGGGCAAGAACGACATCGCCGAGCGATACGGGATCGACCGGAATCGTGCCGCGTTCGCAATTGGGACCTTCGCCGGTCTCCTGAAATGTGAGCGGGCCTGCTTTTGCGGCTTTGGCGGCGTCCAGGCGCAATGCGTAGGGAATGCCGGACGCGATCTTTTCGCGGCGCGCCTCTGCTGACAGGGATCGGCAGGTGCCGGGATAGAGTGGGCCTTCGGCGCCGTGGGGTGCGGAGACGGCGCGGGCGATTTCGTCGGCGATCTCTTTGCGGGTGCAGAAGCAGGGATAGGTGAGGCCTTGCGAGTCCAATCGGTCGAGCGCGTCGCGATAGGTGTCGCTGCGATCCGATTGGCGCACGACAGGTTTCTGCCAAGTGAGGCCGAGCCATGACAGGTCTTCGTATATTGCGTCCTCGAATTCCGGGCGGCAGCGGGCGCGGTCGATGTCTTCGATGCGGAGCAGGAAACGCTCGCCGGAATCGTGTGCGCGGATCGCGGCGTAGGCGTGGCCGAGGTGGAGATAGCCTGTTGGACTCGGCGCGAAGCGCGTGACAATCATGCGCGCACACTACACATTTCACGCCATGCCGAAACCGCACCGCATCGCCAGCCAGGCCCATCTCGACGAAGCCGTTAAAGGACTTCGCGCAGCGGACAAGCGTCTGCATCCGGTGATCAAGCGCGTCGGCCCGCTGCCGCATCGCAAGCGGCGCGAGGAAGGCTTCGAGGCACTCGTCTCCATCGTTGTGAACCAGCAGCTGTCCGTCGCCGCGGCCGACACGATCTTCGGCCGGGTGAAGGACAAGGTCGCGCCGTTCACGCCGGAACAGTTGCTGGCAACCGAGTCCGAAGTTCTGCGCGCCTGCGGTCTTTCCGGACCGAAGCAGAAGCACATGAAGTCGATTGCGTCGGCGATTGTCGATGGATCGCTGGATCTGAAGCGCGTGCGCAACATGCATGACGACGATGCGCGGGCGCATCTGGTCGCCGTGAAAGGCATCGGGCCGTGGACGGCGGATATCTATCTGATGTCGTCGCTGGGGCGTGCGGATATCTGGCCGGTGGCGGATGTCGGGCTTCAGGCCGCGATCCATCGCGCATTCGGACTGCGCAAGCGGCCGAATGAGAAGCAGATGGAGAAGCTGTCGAAAGACTGGCGGCCCTATCGCACCGTTGCGGCGCGCATGTTCTGGATTCATGAAGACGGAATCCGGGCTGAGAAGAAAGCGGCCGAGGCGAAAGCCAAGGCTGCACGCGCGGCAAAACAGAAGAAGAAGAAATCCTGATGGCGCTGCGTCCGCTCACCGGTCCGAGACTTCCGCCCGCGCGCGGCCAGGCGACGCATCTGGTCGTGCTGTGTCATGGCTATGGCGCAGACGGCAACGATCTCATCGGGCTCGCGCCGCATTGGCAGCGGATGTTTCCGACCGTAGCGTTCGTGGCGCCGAATGCGCCGGAGCCGTGCGCGGGTTCGCCGATGGGCTATCAGTGGTTTCCGATCACACGGCTTGATCCCTCCGAGATGGGACGCGGAGTCGAAAGTGCTGCGCCGGTACTCAACGAATTTCTCGATACAGAACTGAAACGTCTTGAACTCACCGATGACCGCATGGCGCTGGTGGGCTTCAGCCAGGGGACGATGATGGCGCTGCATGTGGGCCTCAACCGGCCCAGCAAACCTGCGGCGATTGTCGGCTTCTCCGGCATGCTCGCGACCAACCCGCCGCAGCTTGGCCCCGATGCGCCGCCGATCATGCTGGTGCATGGCGATCAGGATCCGATGATCCCGCCGGGCGCGGTGTTCGATGCAGCGACGCGGCTGGGCGCGGCCGGTGCCGCGGTGCAGTGGCACATATCGTCCGGGGTCGGACATTCGATCGACGAGTCGGGGCTGGAGCTCGGCGGCATGCTGCTGACGATGGCGTTCCGCGGGATGCTGAAACGCCACACGCCGGAAATAAGCTGCGCCAAGCGTTAGGCGTCGCTTTTCCGTCATCTCGAATCGCTTAAGCTCGGCTTGGCAGGTCCATCGCCTGCCCGTAAGCTTTGCGTCAGCCGAGGAGGAAATGGCCTTCTGTAAGGTGTCGTCGTGATAGCCGCCGCGCGGTCGCCGGACAATTGCCCGGCGCTGGTGCTCAACGCCGACCACCGGCCGCTTTCCTATTTTCCCTTGTCGCTGTGGTCCTGGCAGGATGCGATCAAGGCGGTCTTCCTCGAACGCGTGACCATCCTCGAGGAATACGACCGCGTCATCCATTCGCCGAGCTTCGAGATGCGGCTGCCCTCTGTCGTCTCGCTCAAGACCTACGTCAAACCCGCGCGCAATCCGGCGTTCACCCGGTTCAACCTGTTCCTGCGCGACCGGTTCGAGTGCCAGTATTGCGGCTTCGACGACGATCTGACCTTCGACCACGTCATCCCGCGTTCGCGCGGCGGACGTACGACCTGGGAGAACGTCGTCACCGCGTGTGCGCCGTGCAACCTGATGAAGGGTGGCAAGCTTCCGCAGCACGCCAAGATGCATCCGCGTCATGTGCCGGCCCGGCCGACCATCAATCAGCTGCGCAACAACGGCCGCAGCTTCCCGCCGAACTACCTGCACGATTCCTGGGCCGACTATCTCTATTGGGACAGCGAATTGGAGCCCTGACGGAAGCCGACCGCCGCCAGCGAACGGCGATACAGATCTTCTGTACAGAACGGCGAAGAAGGTTTTGATTTTTCGCAATTCGAATAGGCGGCGCTGCGGCCAAGCCGTTCTGATCAAACGAAAAACGCCTTCCTTCGCTGCGTGTGCGAACAGTTTGAATTTCCTCTTGGCCAAGCGGGTCGCGTACAGAACTTCTTCGAATTTGTGCGCGTGAGACGCGCTTCTCCACCGTCCCGCGCAGGCGCCCGCGCGCTTGTGCGCCGTCCTGTATGGTCCGCGGTATCGCTGCAATCCCATTCCCTTGGAGTCCTCGACCGCATCGACGGAGAGATGGGGATTGCTAGAGCGGGCTTCTAGTCCTATACAAGGATTATTTTCTGACAGATTGTCACTTCTGCCAAAGGAAGAGGACGGATGCAGCGCTCTCGATCTTTGGCATTGAGTGCGGTCTTACCGTAGCCATGAAATGATTTCGGCAGCGTTCAGAGGTTACTTTGTCACCCTGTTAGCCTGCTCAATTCCTTCAGGAGTGGCCACCCACCGCATGCCTTGGCGAGTCATGATGTGCCGAACTAGTCCTTTTTGGACAAGTGAATCTAATATCGTTTTCAGGGTCTCCAAAGTCATACTGAGATTTCCAGCCAAACCTTCAATCGAGCGAATGAGGAATGGCCCAGTGCTAAGCATAGCGAGCACCGATTTTTCGTCGATCGAAAGAGAAGGTGCAGTGAGCGTCTCTGCTGCGGTCACGGTCTTGTCCGGCTCAACCGCGGCATCAGCTGTTTCAGCGACTTTCTTTAGCTCCTTTGTATTCTCATCTAACTTTTTCTGCAGATCAAAGACACGCTGAGAAAGGCCGTCGAGCCAAATTCTGGATGACAGGGACGCGATCAAACAGAAACCGGCGAATTTTAGAATGTCCTCAAGTCTATCTGGCGATTGAGCAGTTGGATCGAGTATCGTCCGCACAATCGAATTCCCAATGAGCGACAGGAAAAGAGGAACAGTCGCAGCTGCAAGCACACCTTCCAATGAGCGATAAAGCCATGGGTATTGCGGAAGACTAGTTTTCTTGTCGGATTCCAAGGCTGCGCGTTGATCTAGAAGAGCATTTCTTGCTCCTCCAGCAATGCCGCAGATCAATATCCAGAATATGATTTCACACATACTCCCGCCCCCTAGGCTAAGCCTTAGCCGCAGCCTTCCCTAACTGCCCATCCAGATAGAGGAAGGCCAGAAATAAAATGAACGAATCCTCAGAACTCGCTCGATACCTAAGGGAGTACAGCAAGATGTTGCCCATCTCTGTTGAGAGCGTTTGCTCAAAATCGATCTTCATGAGCGCAGATATCGCGTACATTGCGAATAGCTCATTCACGAGTAGGAGCATGGTAGCGCGTTCGGTCGAAAGCTGCTCCACGTCGGCCGAGTATACCACCGGTCGCAGCCGCATTAGCCATTTACACAGATAGGCCCCGCGTCTCGCCCTATCTGGAATTTTTATCTCGTGGAAATCTTTGTACCTGTGAATATCGTAAGCATAGCTCCTCGCGACATTTCCCAACTCTATGGGATCAATGCCGATTTCAAGACTTAGCTCGCCTTTATATGGCTCTGCGAAGTCTGCGAATAAACGGTCAAGCCTATTATAAATGGCTTCAATTTCAGCCACCGTTGCAGACATTCCGATTCTCGCAAAAAGAGTTGCGCCCTAACCCGTCGTGCTCGACAAGTTATCCCCCTAAAGACAACGCTCGGTTACTGAGTATAGCTATCTACCTTTAGGTGCAATCAAGCCGATTGCACTACGAGCGAATCGAAAAAAAGACGCACGATGTTCACGCGCGAATTCTATGTTTTCTTCGAGATTTTCCACTTCGTCCGTATTCGGAAGTTTCCAACAACTTACGTTGTGAAACGCTTGGATTTTTTCGAGGTCTCCGAAGGAAGGCCGCCGACTGTCGCTGACCAAGTACCGTAGATTTGCCATAACGCGCTCCCCCATAGGGGTTCCTTTTCCAGGCTGCCCCCAGCGCCGTTAGCGGCGCCAACAGCAGCACCGCACAATAAGATGTGAACAAGGCCTACAACTTATATTGGTATGAGTCGGTTCCAGTCAACCCATTCCACTTGACATTAAATTGCAAATGTGGCTGCGATGGAATCATGTACTTGTTCTTTTTTTGTTCCGTACTTAAGTCTCTGGCGCTTGGGCTTTATTGGGTCAGACTGCCCTTAATTTATTTAACACTTAGCGTCCCGATCGTTGCAACTAGTGTCGCTCGGCCGCCAAAGCTTCTGTGCAAATTTAGAAAGACCACTCATGACCACAGTTCTTGTCACCGGCGGGTCCGGGTTCATTGGCAGTCATACGATCCTGCAATTGCTGGCGCAGGGGCATGAGGTGCGCACGACGGTGCGCAATCTCAATCGCGAGGGCGAAGTGCGCGCGCTGTTGAAGCAGGGCGGGGCGGAGCCGGGCGACAAGCTGAAATTCTTTGCCGCCGATCTGAACGACGATGCGGGCTGGCGCGAGGCCGTGGACGGCTGCGAGTTCGTGCATCACGTCGCCTCGCCGTTTCCGGCGAGCATTCCGAAGCACGAAGACGATCTTATCATTCCCGCGCGCGAGGGCGCGCTGCGTGTGCTGCGCGCGTCGCGCGATGCGGGCGTGAAGCGCGTGGTGATGACGTCGTCGTTCGCGGCGATCGGTTATGGACAGGACATCCACCAGCTCTTCGACGAGACGAACTGGACCAATTTGAACGGCCCGCACCTCACCCCCTACACCAAATCCAAGACCATCGCGGAGCGCGCGGCGTGGGATTTCGTGGCGAAGGAGAATGGGAAGATCGAGCTCGCCGTCGTCAATCCCGTCGGCGTGTTCGGGCCGGTCTTGGGGCCGGACTATTCGACGTCGATCCTTCTGGTGCAGCGTTTGATGGACGGATCGATGCCCGGCCTGCCGAAGCTCTATTTCGCGGGCGTCGATGTGCGCGATGTCGCCGATCTGCATCTGCGCTGCATGACCAACCCCGTGGCGAAGGGCGAACGCTTCCTGGCCGTCGCCGGCGAGACGATGTCGATCCGCGACATGGCGCTGATCCTGAAAGCGCGCATGGGCGATGCGGCGAAGAAGGTGCCGACGCGCGAGATGCCCAACTGGATCGTGCGGCTGGTGGCGTTGACCGATGCGGAGATCCGCTCCGTCATTCCCGAGCTGGGCAAGAAGAAATCCTGCACCAACGCGAAGGCCAAGCGCATGCTCGGCTGGGCGCCGCGCTCCAACGAGGAAAGCGTCACCGCCACCGCGGAAAGCCTTGTGCGGCTTGGACTATTGAAGGCGTGAGGCTTTCGCGGGCTTCTGTGCGTTTTAGCCAGAGTTAATTGGGGAACGGACCATGCGCCTCGACGATCTTCGTGAGACCAGCAATGTGGAAGACCGCCGCGGGCGGGGCGGCCTCGCGCTCGGCGGGTTCGGCGTGCTCGCCGTCGTCGTGGTCAGCTATTTCCTCGGCGTCGATCCGAGCCAGGTGCTGAACGATATTCAGAGCGGCGCGCCGCAGCAGCAGACGGCCAGCGGGCCGCGCAGCGACGATGCGGCCTATGCGTTCTCGCGCAAGATCGTGGGCTCCGCCGAAGATGTGTGGACGCCGATTCTGCGCGCGAAGGGCGTGAGCCTCACGCCCGCGACGCTCACCGTCTATGACAATGCGACGCCGACGGGATGCGGCATGGGCCAGACATCGGCCGGGCCGTTCTATTGCCCTGAGGACAATCACATCTATCTCGATCTCTCCTTCTTCAACGAATTGAGCGAGCGCTTCGGCGCGCCGGGACAGTTCGCGCAGGCTTATGTTATCGCGCACGAATACGGCCATCACGTCCAGACCCTGATGGGTGCGATGAACCAGACCGACCGTTCGCAAGGCGCCACGGGCGGATCGGTGCGCATCGAACTGCAGGCGGATTGCTATGCCGGTGTGTGGGCGAACAAGGCGAACGATCAGTTTCACATCCTGCAGAACGGCGATGTCGAAGGCGGGTTGAAAGCGGCGGAGGCCGTCGGCGACGACACACTGCAGAAGCAGGGGCAGGGTGTGGCGGTGCCGGACTCGTTCACGCATGGCACCAGCGCGCAACGCATGCGCTGGTTCAAGCGCGGGCTGGACAGCGGCGACATGGACCAGTGCGATACGCTGTCGGCGCGGACGCTCTAAAAGCCGCTCGGATATTTGAACAGATCGAAATCGCGTTCGTATTTGCGATAGAGGATACGGCGGAGGTCCGGATCGTCGGAGCCGTCGGGCGCGTCGACCTTGGCCTTGTTCACATGCGGCAGGTCTATCGCGCGGCCGAAAATGCGTTCGGACATTGGCGCGAAATCGGTGTTGAGATTTTCAAAGCGCAGGATCGCGTCGACGATCACATTGCCGGACTCATCCAGCACGAAGTCGGATTGCGCTTGATCGTGGCGTGGCAGCGTCTCGCGCTCCAGCTCGATCACATGATCGCGGAAGCTTTTCTTGATCGACGGATTGGCGCCGAGCTTGAAGCGATAGCGTGAGATCGCGCGGTCATAAGGGTTGCGCACAATCGTGAATTTGAAACTGGCAGCGAAGGCGTCGGCCGTGACGTAGCCGTACTGCACATATTCTCGCGCAAACAGATGGGCGAGGCGTTTCGGTCCATCTTCTTCGCGTTCCGACTCGCGCAGCAGCAAAGCGGCGCGCTTCCTCCAGCTGAGACCATGTTCGGCAAGGAAGACCTGCTCGATGCTTTGCCCACCGGTCTTGGG
>Ga0068853_100000812_pt1 | contig 21780 bp, 16 predicted proteins | sample KBSCornC32_FD_65655 | JGI IMG/M metagenome (GOLD analysis project Ga0068853, IMG submission 65655) | Corn rhizosphere microbial communities from Kellogg Biological Station, Michigan, USA - KBS Corn C3-2 | ecosystem: Host-associated > Plants > Roots > Rhizosphere > Soil ... | reverse complement strand
TGGGGCGTTGCGCGGCGCCTCGCAGATGATCGCCTATGAGGTGTTCATGGGACTTTCATTAATGGGCGTAGTGATGCTGACGGGATCGCTCAACCTGGGAGAGATCGTGGCGGCGCAGCAGCATCATTGGTTCATCCTGACACAACCGGTGGGCTTTCTTATTTTCTTAATTGCAGGTATAGCCGAAACGCACCGCCTGCCATTTGATATACCGGAGGCGGAGAGTGAGCTCATTGCCGGCTATCATGCGGAATATTCGGGGATGAAGTTCGGGATGTTCTTTATCGGTGAATACCTTGGCATCACCCTAATCTCTGCGATGACGGTGACCCTATTCTTTGGAGGCTGGCTAGGTCCTTCCATCCTGCCGCCTCTTGTATGGTTTGCAGGGAAGACAACTGTATTTATATGTTTATTCATATTACTGCGCGCTTCTCTTCCGCGGCCCCGGTATGACCAGCTAATGGAATACGGATGGAAGGTCCTGCTCCCGCTGGTGCTTGCCAACCTGCTGATCACGGGGGCGATCGCACTGGGAATAAAGAAGTGAGCAAAAAAAACCAAACGTGATATGTTTAGTCATTTGCGGACGATGTGGCTGGTGTTCATACACCTGTTCCGTAAAAAAGCCACGATCCAGTATCCTGAAGAAAAGGTAAGGCTACATCCCCGCTGGCGTGGCCGCATTGTATTGACAAAGGACCCGGACGGAGGCGAACGCTGTGTCGGCTGTTATTTGTGTGCGGCTGCCTGCCCGGTGGACTGTATAGCGCTGCAGGCCACTGAAGACGCCAACGGCCGGCGCTATCCCGAATTCTTCCGGATCAATTTTTCGAGGTGCATTTTCTGCGGTTATTGTGAAGAAGCCTGTCCTACTTACGCTATTCAGCTGATACCCGATTTTGAAATGGCAGAATATGTCCGGCAGGACCTGGTCTTTGAAAAGGCGGACCTGCTGATCGACAGCCAGGGGAAGTACCCCGGCTACAATTTTTATAAAGTCGCTGGACTGGACGCCGGGGTCAAGCGGAAGGGGGAAGGGGAAACAGAAGAGCCGCCGGTAGACACACATAGCCTAATGCCATAGAAATGCCTATACTGTTTTACATATCGTCCCTTGTGACGCTGGTCGCGACTGTCATTGCCATTACGCGTTATCACCCCGTCCATGCGCTGCTGTACCTGGTGGTTTCCTTTCTTGCCATGTCGATGATCTTTCTATCCCTCGGCGCTCCTTTTGTCGCTGTCCTGGAGGTCATCGTTTATGCCGGCGCTATCATCGTCCTGTTCATCTTTGTCGTCATGATGCTCAACCTTGGAAAGGATACCGCGCGGCAGGAAAGCGAATGGCTGCGACCGAAGGTATGGCTTATACCGGCGTTGCTGTCACTGGTGCTGCTGGGTGAAATGGTAGCTCTGCTCGTGATCGGGGCGGAAGGCGAGATGCATATATCGGTGGTCGATCCGGCAAGGCTTTCTCTTTCCTTGTATGGAGGATATATCATTGCGGTGGAGCTCATAGGCTTTTTGCTCATGGCAGGCATCGTAGGTGCGGCCCATATAGGGAAGCATACGAAGAAACACCTGCACCGGTTCCTGCAGGAAAAGGAGATGGAGAAACAAGAAATAAATATATGACGCCCATTGGTGCCAATACCGTCCTTGTCGTTGCCGCAGCGCTGTTCGTGCTGGGTCTGGCTGCTGCGCTGACGCGAAAGAATATCATCTTCATACTCATTGCCGTGGAGGTCATGCTGAATGCTTCGGGTCTTGCATTTGTGGCGGCGGGGGCCAAATGGCATCAGCCCGATGGGCAGGTGATGTTCCTGTTCATACTGGCAATGGCGGCTGCGGAGATCTCGGTAGGACTGGCGCTGGTGCTGCAGATCTATCACCAGCACAAGACACTGGACGTGGAGGACCTGAAGGAATTGAGCGATTAAGCAATAAATAATTCACACTATGCTCGGATATATTCCTGCTCTGCCTTTTTTCGGGTTCCTGGTGCTATCGCTGGGAGGCAGGTTTTTGCCCAGGAAAGCCGTCGCCATCATTGGAGCGGGCACGGTTGTCCTGGCGGCGCTACTGACCATGGTGTTCGGGATCCGATGGCTGAATGACCCGCCGGTCCAGGGGGCCTATCAGCAGCTGCTCTGGAATTGGTTTACGATCGGCGACCTTTCCGTTGCTGTCCGGCTGAGGGTAGACGCGCTGACGCTGGTATTTGTATTCATCATCACGTTCGTAGGGGCGCTGATCCATATTTATTCCACGGCTTATATGAAGCATGACCGGGACTACGCCCGATTTTTCGCCTGTATGAACCTGTTTGTAGGCGCCATGCTCTTATTGGTGATGGCGGATAACCTCGTCCTGTTATACCTGGGATGGGAAGGCGTTGGATTGTGCAGCTATCTGCTGATCGGGTTCTGGTACGAAACGCCCGCCAACTGCAACGCCGCCAACAAGGCCTTTCTTGTGACGCGGATAGGGGATACGGCTATGCTGATCGGTCTCTTCCTGCTGTATCAAAAGCTGGGGACATTTGATATACAATCCATCCTTCTCCGGTCGCCGCGTCAATTCGTAGCCGGGGCGCATGATATTACCCTTATTGCGCTGTTGTTGCTGGCGGGAGGTATGGGCAAGTCCGCGCAGATCCCTTTACAGACCTGGCTGCCGGATGCTATGGCAGGGCCTTCACCGGTGAGTGCGCTGATACATGCTGCGACGATGGTCACAGCGGGTGTCTACCTCATCGCGAGAATGCACGTGCTTTTTCTGCTGTCGCCGCAGACCATGGCGGTCACCGCCCTTATCGGCGGCATTACGCTTTTCGCCGGGGGGTGCAGCGCGATGGTGCAGACGGATATAAAAAGGGTATTGGCTTATTCCACGATCAGCCAGATAGGGTATATGTTCCTCGCGCTTGGACTGGGCGCATGGGGCGCTGCGATCTTCCATTTTTTTACCCATGCCTTTTTCAAGGCGCTGTTATTCCTTGCCGCCGGCGCGGTGATCGAATCCCTGCACCATGAACAGGATATCTTCAGGATGGGGGGGCTGAGAAAACGGCTGCCTCTGGTCTTTTATTCTTTTGTAGCCGGAGCAGCAGCACTTGCAGCGCTGCCGTTCATAAGCGCGGGATTCTACAGCAAGGATCCCATCCTCTGGTATGCCTACAGCGCGCGCGGAGGCAATGTCTTACTTTATCTCCTGTCGCTGGCGGGCGCGGGACTCACGGCATTTTACAGTACCCGGCTTGTCCTCGTCGTCTTTGGCGGTGTGGAGCGGACGCCTGTTTTTGAGAAACCCGCCAGGGCGATGAATCTCCCTCTGGTCATACTGGCTGTGCTGGCGGTGACCGTGGGATTTATCGAGTGGCCGCACAACCTGTTGCGGCTGGATCTTTTCTCCGGATTTTTGGAAGGTGTTTTGCCGGCGCCCGTGCTAAAAGGCGGTCTTCCTTCCGAAGGGCTCTTCCAATTCATCGCAGCGGCGGTGACGCTGCTGGGTATTTATGCAGGATATGTACTATACCGGGGGAGGAAGGAGGTATTGCAGAAATGGCAGCGGTCTGCGAGTATCCGGGCCGTCAGGCTTTTTTTCCTGAGTGGGTGGGGGTTCGATATCCTATACAGGACCCTTTTCGTAAGACCCTTCCTGTTCGTTTCAGGGATCGGCAAGCCCGACTGGCTCGACTGGCTGAACAAGGGCATTGCCAGGGTCAGTCTGGCCCTGAGCAGTCTTCTCTCCGTCTCACAAAATGGTTCGCTTCGGTGGTATATAGCGGGGGTGCTCATCGGCGTTCTTTTTATCATAACCTTACAACTGGTCTTATGATACTGGCAGTCATGATAGAGATACTGTTGATCGGTGGCGTCCTGTGCTGGCTCGCGGCACGGTGGAGCGCTGCCGCTGTAAAATGGATCGCACTTGCGGCCCTACTCACTGATCTTGGCTTGTCGGCCTGGTGCTGGTTTCAATACCGCGATCCCGGCGCGCCCTGGTTCATCGATTTCCGGACCGGCTGGATACCTTCGTTTGGTATCGGCTTCCACCTGGCGCTGGATGGGCTCAGCCTGGTAATGCTGATGCTGACCTTCTTTCTTGGGACGCTGGCTGTCCTTTGTTCGTGGAAAGAGATCAAAGAGCGAACGGGATTCTTTTTCTTTTGTCTGCTTTGGACTCTTGCGGGTATCAGCGGGGTCTTTGTGGCGATGGATCTTTTTCTGTTCTATTTTTTCTGGGAGGTCATGCTGGTGCCGATGTATTTTCTCATCGCCCTATGGGGAGATACCCGACGCCGATATGCCGCTTACAAGTTCTTCATATTTACCCAGACCGGCGGTTTGCTGATGCTGCTGTCCATACTCGCCTTATATTTTATTCACGGGCAGAACAGCGGCGTCTATACTTTTGACTATTTCGGCCTGTTGAATACCGCTATGGATGCCTCTGTATCGAAATGGGTCGTATCCGGTTTCTTCATTGCCTTTGCGATCAAGCTGCCGGTGGTCCCTTTCCATAACTGGCTGCCCGATGCTCACAGCGAGGCTCCTACTGCGGGCAGCCTTGTATTGGCAGGGTTGTTATTAAAGACGGGGGCTTATGGCATTCTTCGCTTTGTACTGCCTTTGTTCCCTGGGGATTCGGCGGCGATTGCCCGCTGGGCTATTCCGCTGGGCGTTATCGGCATCGTCTATGGGGCAGTGCTTGCTTTTTCACAAACTGATCTGAAGCGGCTGATCGCCTATACGTCGGTCAGCCATATGGGTTTTGTGCTCCTGGGCATTTTCAGTTATCGGGAGATTGCGATGCAGGGCACAGTCATGCAGATACTAACGCATGGTATCAGCACCGGCGCCCTTTTCGTAATGGCCGGGATGCTAAAGGAAAGACTGCATACGAGGGATTTGGGGCTGATGGGGGGATTGTGGACGGGGCTCCCCTATACAGGAGGGGTGTTCATGTTGTTCACCATGGCCTCGCTTGGACTGCCCATGCTCGGAAATTTTATTGCCGAATTCCTGATCCTGCTGGGCGCGTTTTCCGTCAGTCCTGTTCTTACAGTTCTGGCAAGCGGCGGGTTGGTGCTGTCGGCGTTGTATTCATTACGCATGGCTCAAAAGGTGTTTCTGGGGCCTATGCGGGGCGGAACCGGGGTGAAAGACCTCAGTGGGAGAGAGTGGCTTCTGCTGGCGGCGATGAGCATCAGTATCGTTGCACTGGGATTATTCCCGCAGCCGGTGATAGACCTGGTAAGGCCGGTGGTCAGGCTGCTGGTAAGCAATTAAAATCATGCCGATGACAAGCACACAATTTGACGCGCTTCTTCCCTATACGCTGCTGGCCGCCGCCTCCCTGGTGGTCATCCTGCTGATCGCTTTTCGCAGGAGCCACACTGTGATCCAGGTAGTGGGCTTTATGCTGATGTGCATGGTGATCGCAGCCCTTGTGAAGGTAAGGCCGATCCTACCCGTGTCGATCCCGCCACTGTTCAGAATAGACGGCCTTGCGCTGTTATTCACTGCCCTTATCGTCTTTTGCGTATTGATCATCGGACTGTTCTCCTTTATTTATTTTGAAGAGCGGGAAGAAAATCCGAAGGAATATTATATCCTGCTGTTTCTTTCGACACTGGGTGCGACCATACTTACTATCAGCGTGCACTTTATCTCTTTCTTTATTGGCCTGGAATTACTGAGCGTCAGCCTGTACGCTCTTGTCGCCTATCTGCGGACACGCAATAATGCGGTGGAAGCCGGCATGAAATATCTTGTATTGGCGGCGCTTTCCTCTGCGTTTCTCCTCTTCGGCATGGCGCTGATCTATATGGATAAAGGTACGATGGACCTTACGGCCATTGTTCCCTCCGATTCCATCCTGTTCGTAATGGGTGCGGGCATCATGGTCGTCGCTATAGGATTTAAGCTGGCGCTTGTCCCTTTTCATCTATGGGCTGCGGACGTATACCAGGGTGCGCCGACTCCGGTCACCTCCTTTATAGCCACTGTCTCGAAGATCGGCGTGTTTGCCGTATTGCTGCGTTTTGCGCAGAGCATCCACCTCCAGCAATATCCGAAGGTCAGCATAATCTTTGTGGTCCTCGCCATTGCTTCTATGATAGCGGGTAACCTGCTGGCCCTTCTTCAGCAGAATGTCAAGCGGCTGCTGGCGTATTCTTCGATCGCGCATTTCGGCTATCTGCTGGTGTCGTTCATGACAGTGGGGAAGGAGGGGACGCAGGCGGCTGTCTTCTACCTTTTGGCCTACAGCATTGCGTTGCTGGCGGCCTTCGGGGTTATCATACTGCTGTCGACCCGGCAGAAGGAGGCTGAAGACCTGTCGGATTACCGGGGCTTGTTCTGGAAAAGACCGGTGATAGCGGCCGTTTTCACCATTGCCCTTTTATCTCTGGCCGGCATTCCGCTGACTGCGGGGTTTCCGGCCAAGTTCTTCGTGCTGGCTTCGGGAGTCCGGCAGCATTTATGGCTTCCTGTGATCGTGCTGGTCCTAACCAGCATCGTCGGATTCTATTACTATCTGCGTGTAATCGGCGTATTATTTGCGGAAGCGTCGGGGGCGGAAGAGGAAAAGGAAGGAACGCTGCAACCCTTCTTTTATGCCGCTATCTATACGACGCTGGTCGTCCTGACGGTCCTGTCTTTCTGGCTGGGCATTCTGCCCGGGAGTACTGCAGATGGTATCCGGGAGCTCCTCGTGATCGGTTAGCCGACCCTATTATTTCACGAGCGCCTCTACTTCTTCCCTGCTGACCGGCTTGCGCTGGTCGTCGATATTGATCACGATCAGGTAGCCCGTCCTCCCGGGGCCCGACAAAAATGCGTTGACCAGGTTGTTCTGTTCGCTGACCAGCAGATGGCCGCTGGTCGGATTCCACAACTCTTTGGCGCATAGGCATCCCATGGTGGGTGTCAGGGGATAGAAGGGTTTCCCTTTGAAGTATTCCGGGTCGATCGTCGTGCCATGAGCGATGATCTCTGTGCGGCCGGCGCGGCCTGCGGCCCAGGCTTCCATCATGGGGGTATATCGTCTCCATCCCGGCGGCAGAAGCCGCAGGTATAGATCCAGGGAGTCTGTTTGCATTTCGTCTCTGGTCTCGGGGGTATGCACCATTATCGCCGATACGGTGCGCGGGTCGACCAGCGAGTCGTGAAAGTACTTGTTCCAGCTGCCCTCGAATGGCAGCAGCAGCTGCAGGTTGGGAGTAGGTCCGATAAAGTTCGTTCTGGAGACGTCGGTCCCCTGTATACTAAAGACGCCCTGCGGCGTGTTCCCGTTGGTAATGAAATAAGGCAGATTGGGGCCGGACCTTGCCAGCTGCTGAAATACCTGCAGCCTTCCGTGGCCGTCGCGGACAAAGCTGCCGTCCGGGTTTTGTACGATCGCCAGTCCGGGATAGTCCCTGTCCCAGCGCTGGAAGGAATAGATCGTTTTTTGTCCATCGTGACGGCGGTATGACAGCAGTTCCCGTATATCCGGCGTCCTGTGAGTCACCTGACTGCCGTGATTGCTGAGATAGCCTGTCAGTTCCGACAGGGTGGCCAGGGTGTCGGCCGGAAATTTTTCGACCAGCCGGATCTTTAGTCTGTTTGCGTTGTCCGTGCTGGTATCGTTCCTGAAGAGGTATACGGCACAGAGCGCAAACAGCCTTGCGTCTGTCTCATGATCCAGCAGAGTACCGATACGGGAAACGAATTTGTCGGGGGCGACCGCATAGACCGCTTCCAGCAACGCTCTCCGGGTGTCATAGGACAGTGAATCATAGCCGGCGAAAAGGCGGCGGAAGCCTTCCATGACTCCGGGTCCGTCGAACAGGAATTGAGAAACGGCCCAGCAGCCTGACAGGTATCCGTCTTCGGAGTCGCTGTTCAGGGGCAGGGAGAAGTGCTTGCCGATGATGCGGTCGTGGAGGTCTTTTTCGAGCGCCACGCGGCGGTTGTACAGTACAAAATCCGTGTAGATGTCTTCCCGTCTTGTCTGAGTCCTGGCGTTGACCGGTAACAGCAGCAGGAGCAACAAATATTTCATAGAAGCTAAATTAGAGAGAAATGTCCGAACTGGACGGAGTCCAGTTTCGGACACGAGGCCCATAGGCCGAGTGTACAGATATTAGAAGTATTTGGCAAAAAATTATTTTATTGGGGTAATTTTTTGCCAAATTTTAGCACATATTGACGAACGAAAATGCCTTAATTTCAACGCCTTAAATAATCACTGACATGAAAAAACTAACGTTTGGTTGTCTGCTTTCCCTTTTCGCGGCCGTTGCGCTTACTGGTTGCGGTGGCAATGGCAGCGGCGAGGTAAAGGGCGACACTACGGCGTCAAAATCGGACAGCGGCGCCGCCTCTGTCACTAAGGACTGGAAGATCGGCGTTCAGCTATGGACATTCCACGAGGCGGGGCCATTTGTAACCAGCATCGCAAAGACCGACAGCGCGGGCGTAAAATATGTGGAAGCGTATCCCGGTCAGCCGCTGGGCGGAGGCATGAAGGATACGTTCGGCATCCGGATGTCCCCCGAAAGCAGGGCGAAGATCAGGCAGCTGCTCCAGTCCAGGGGTATCCAGATCGTGGCAATGGGAGTCATAACTCCCAAAACCCTCGACGAATGGAAACAATATTTCGACCTTGCAAAGGAGTTTGGGCTCAGCTATATTACGGCTGAACCGCTGAAGAACCAGTGGGACGGCATCGACAGTCTGGCCGGCGTCTACGGGATCAATGTTGCGATACACGACCATCCCCGTCCCAATGCTTACTGGCATCCTGATTCGGTGCTGGCGGCGATAAAGGGACATGCGCATATCGGGTCGTGTGCGGACGTCGGGCACTGGACGCGCAATGGGCTGGATCCGGTGGAATGCCTGAAGAAGCTGGAAGGACATGTCTTTGGTGTACACCTGAAAGATGTGGATTCCGCGGGGAATACGAAAGCGAATGATCTTGTGGTGGGAACGGGCGTCATCAAATTTGCGCCTATCTTCGAAGAGTTGAAGCGTCAGCAGTTCAGGGGCATGTTCTCGATCGAGCGCGAGGGAAACTGGCAGAATAATGTACCGGACGTCATAAATACCGTAAAATTTTACAACGATCAGGTGAGTAAGCTGTAAATTTATAGCAAACCAATGCTATATGAGCTCACGCCGGCACTTTATCCAAAAGCTTGGAGGGATGTCGCTCCTCTTACCCGGGGCAGGCATCCCTTCTTTTTCTTCTTCAGGCCAGGACGCCTTTGTACGAATTATCGATAATCCCCGTCGTACAGGCCCCAACGATAACGTGCAGATAGCCTGTATCGGCATGGGCATCATGGGGTATAACGATACCGACGCCGCGATCAAAGTGCCTGGTGTGAAGCTGGTCGCCGCCTGTGACCTGTATACGGGTCGTTTGCAGCGGGCGAAGGAAGTGTATGGCAGTGATCTTTTTACGACGAGGGACTACAGAGAGATATTGAACAGGAAGGATATCGACGCCGTTATCGTCGCTACCAGCGACAACTGGCATGCGCGAATCGCCACGGCGGCACTGGAGTCGGGAAAGGCCGTTTACTGTGAGAAGCCGATGGTCCATCGGGTCGGCGAGGGGTTGCCGCTGATCGCGGCGCAGCGCCGGTCGGCCAGGCCTCTGCAGATCGGGAGTCAGCGTGTCAGCAGCGTCGCATATGCAAAGGCGAGAGACCTGTACAGGGCGGGGGAGATCGGTCAGCTTACCTGTATCGAGGCTTCCTTCGACAGGCAGAGTGCGCTCGGCGCCTGGGAATATACTCAGCCGACCGACGGTTCGCCGGCGACGGTTGACTGGGACCGTTATATCGCCGATATGCCGCGTCAGGCCTACGATCCAAAAAAATTCTTCTGGTGGCGCAACTATCGCGATTTTGGGACGGGTGTCGCCGGCGACCTGTTCGTACACCTGCTTTCGGGCATCCATTTTATCACTGGTTCGACGGGCCCCGACACGATAATGTCTTCCGGGCAGATCGCGTATTGGAAGGATGGGCGGGACGTACCGGACGTCCTGACGGCGATCATGCACTATCCGGCGACTCGGGAGCACCCGGCGTTTCAGCTGATGCTCCGGGTTAATTTTATCAGCGCCCAGGGCGAGACCAGCACAGTGAGGTTCATCGGGTCGGAAGGCGTTCTGGAGATGGGGTACAACGGGTTTACGATCCGTCATCACAGGATGCCTGAGGCGCCCGGCATCGGGGGGTGGGATGCGCTCACCACCTATCCGAAGGCCATGCAGGATCAGCTGACCGGCGCGTATGATCAGAAATATCCGCCGGACAAGCGCAATTATATTACGCCGGCGCCTACTGTCTACAAGGTACCGGAGGGTTATGACGAGCACCTCGAGCATCTGACCAATTTTTTTCACAGTGTAAGGACGGGCAGTCCGGTCGTGGAGGATGCGGTGTTTGGGTTTCGGGCGGCTGCTCCCTGTCTGCTGGCCAACCAGAGCTATTTTGAAAAGAAGATCATTTATTGGGATGGGGTGGAAATGAAGGAGAAGGGCTAGCTGTTCCGCCAAAAAGAGCGACCTTTATCGCCTATGACAATACCCTATTCCGAACTTCTTGATTTCACTATTGCTATCTTCCGGCAGATCGGATGTCCCGAAAAGGACGCGCGTACTGCTGCCGTCGCCCTTCTTAGCGCCGATCTCCGTGGTATCGATTCTCATGGCGTGGCCCGTCTTATCGGGTATGTCCGGCTACACGAGGCCGGCAGGGCCAATCCGAAACCGAATATCCGGGTCATCCACGAAACGCCTTCTACCGCTGTCGTAGACGGGGATAGTGGTCTGGGGCTGGTCGTAGCACCCTTTGCCATGCAGGTCGCTATTGAAAAAGCGGAGAAGGTCGGTACGGGATGGGTCAGCGTTCAAAATTCCAATCATTTCGGTATCGCCGGATACCATGCTCTTCAGGCCGTCAAAAAAGATATGATCGGCGTCGCGATGACCAATGCCAGCGCGCTTGTGGCTCCTACGTTCTCCGTCGAGCGGCTGCTGGGCACCAATCCGATATGTTTTGCGATACCTGCCGGGGAGGAGCCTCCTTTTGTCGCAGATCTGGCGACGACTACGGCGGCGAATGGCAAGCTGGAAATATTACAGCGGAAGAGTGAAGAGGCGCCGTTGGGATGGATACAGGATAAAGAGGGACGTCCTTCCGTCGATCCCCATGAGCTGAAGGCGGGCGGGGCTCTTTTGCCGTTGGGCGGAGACCGGGATCATGGCAGCCACAAGGGCTATGCGCTGGGCGCCGTCGTCGATATTCTTTCCGCGGTGCTCAGCGGGGCGAACTATGGTCCCTGGGTGCCTCCATTTCCCGCCTATGTACCGATGCCGGTGGGTATGCCTGGCAAGGGCATCGGTCATTTTCTTGGGGCTATGCGCGTCGACGCTTTCCGTCCTGCAGACGAGTTCAAGCAGCATATGGACAACTGGATACGCCGCTTTCGCAGTGCTAAGCCAGCGCCTGGTCACGAAAAGGTATTGATCCCCGGAGACCCGGAGCGGGAGATGGAAGCTGAGCGTCTTGAGGCCGGTATTCCGCTGCTGCCGCCTGTTGTGGAGGACCTGAAGGCGCTCGCAGTCAGGCTAGGAGTTGCTTTTCCCGGGTAGAGCCGCCAGCCAGTTCAGCAGTCTTTCGGACCACTGGTCTTTTGTGGTCTGGTTGTGCAGGCCAAAGCCGTGTCCGCCCCTGGGGTAGAGATGCAGCTCGGCCGGTACTTTGTTGTGCAGCAGCGATTCGTAAAAATGTATGCTGTTGGCTACCAGGACCGTCCTGTCGTCTTCTGCGTGAACAAGAAATGCCGGGGGCGTCTGTGCGGTTACCTGAAGTTCGTTGGAGTATTCCGTGATCAGCGATTGGGAAGGGTTTTTCCCGATGAGGTTGTCGCGTGATCCTCTGTGTCCTATGCTGTCGGAGAAGCTGATCACGGGATACATGAGTATCATAAAGTCGGGCCGCAGCGAGGTGTGGCTATCGTTGGGGATGGTTGTCTTTTCAAAATGGGTGCCGGCCGTCGACGCCAGGTGACCGCCCGCAGAAAAGCCCATTATCCCCACCCTTGTCGTGTCGACGCCCCATTCCTTAGCCTGCCGGCGGACCAGCTGGATGGCCCGCTGCGCGTCCTGCAGGGGGCCGATGGTCTTGTCGATCATGGTCTCGTCGGCCGGGAGGCGGTATTTGAGCACGAAGGCGGCGATGCCGGCTTCATTCAGCATATGCGCTATCTCCAGGCCTTCGTGTCCCATGGCCAGGTGCGAGTATCCTCCGCCGGGACATACGACGATGCCCATTCCGGTAGCCTTCCCTTTTTCCGGGAGAAAGACCGTCAGCGTAGGACGGCTCACTTTGGAGAGGCCGTAGTCCTCCGGACCGCGGGTGCCTGGATCTCTTATCTCCTGGTCGGGTCCAGGTTTGGAATTGGGGATAGGTCCGGTCCCATAAAGGGGCAGTTCCTGTTGTGCCGTCGCCATAATCATGGGTAACAGGGCAAGGGTGAGGAAAACTGTTCTTTTCATATGTGGATCATCATAAGATCAGCATCGCGTCACCGTAGCTGAAGAATCGGTATTTGTCCTTGATGGCCTTTTTGTAGGCTTCCATTGCCAGGTCGTACCCTGCGAAAGCGCATACCATGATGAGCAGGCTTGTCTTGGGCAGGTGGAAGTTGGTTACAAGGGCGTCGGCGATGTTGAACTGATAAGGAGGGTGAATGAAGGTATTTGTCCATCCTTCGGAGGGCTTCAGCAGCTTCTCTGCTGTAAATGAAGATTCCAGCGCCCGCATTGTGGTCGTACCGATGGAGCATATGCGGTGGTTGCCTAACCGGGCCTTGTTGACGATCTTGCAGGCGTCGTCCTCGATGCGGTAGTATTCGGCGTCCATTTTGTGCTTGCTGAGGTCTTCCACTTCGATGGGGCGGAAGGTTCCCAGACCGGTATGGAGGGTTATCTCGGCGAACCGGACGCCTTTTATCTCGAGGCGCTTGATCAGTTCTTTACTGAAGTGGAGGCCGGCGGTGGGGGCGGCAACTGCGCCTTCGTGTTTGGCATAGACCGTCTGGTAGCGCTCTTTGTCCTCCTCGTCGGGTTTGCGTTTGATGTATTTCGGAAGGGGCGTTTCGCCCAGGAATTCCAGCTGCTGGCGGAACTCGTCGTCGCTGCCGTCCCAGAGAAAGCGGATGGTCCGTCCCCGGCTGGTGGTGTTGTCGATAACTTCTGCTACCAGCTCGTCGTTGTCGCCAAAATATAGTTTGTTACCGACCCTGATCTTTCTTGCGGGATCAACGATCACGTCCCAGAGGCGGTTGGGTTTGTTCAGTTCGCGGAGGAGGAATACTTCGATCTTGGCGCCCGTTTTCTCTTTACGGCCATACATGCGGGCGGGGAAAACTTTGGTGTTGTTAACGACGAATACGTCTTTGTCGTCGAAATAGTCAAGAATATCCCGGAAGTGCTTGTTTTCGATCAGACCGGTCTTGCGGTGGACGACCATCATGCGGCTGTCCTCTCTTTTTTTCGCAGGGTGTTGGGCTATGAGATTCAGAGGAAGGTCAAACTTGAACTGTGAAAGCTTCATGTGCTATTATATTATTTTGTTGTTTCTCATTGGGGCCCATTGGCCGCCGATGACTAGCGCACATGATACCAGCGAGGTGGTAATGAAGATATCGGAGCTTGTCCGGTACAAACCAGGTCTTACGGCACCCGATTTGATATCATGTTACGGCATGATTTTTCTAAGCGGGCAAAGGTACAAATAAAAACGCGACCCTGCAAAAATCATTTTTGACCCGGCCCAATAATAATTTTCCGGAATTCCCGTCTTTTATGCATCTTCATGTGAAGCGCTTAATTCCCTTTATGATGAGTTGGACCCCGATGAAATATGCCCGGCCAGTGGTTCTCCTATCCTTTCTTTTTTGGGGTTTGTCGGTAACCGCTCAGCAGAGGGCCGGTAGTTACCAGGGTTTGCTATGGGAGATCACCGGTAATGGCCTGCAAAAGCCGTCTTATCTTTTCGGGACCATGCACGTTAGCAGCAAGCTGGTCTTTCACCTGAGCGACTCTTTTTACCTGGACATCAAAAATGCCGACGTCGTGGCGCTGGAGCTGGACCCCCAGCTGTGGCAGGATCAGATGTTCCGATTTGAGAATCTCCAGTCCAACCTCCGGTATTTTACTCAGGGCGCGCCGGCGGACTTCATCAATGAAAAGTCCTTCCAGCCGGAAAAATACGATGACCGGCTAAAGTCAGCGCTATCGAATGAGCCCACCATCATCAATGGTCTGCTGTACCGTACCTATCGTAACCGGGCCGATTTTGAAGAAGACACCTATCTCGATCTCTATATTTACCAGACCGGCAAGAAGCTTGGCAAACAGGCTACCGGCGTCGAGAATTTCTTTCAGACCGAGCGGCTGATCATGGAGGCCGCCCAGGACATGCTAAAAGACAAGAAAAAGAAGGCTCCGAATATGGACGGCGCGTCCTCGTTCGACCTCGAGCGCAAGACCCAGGAGGCCTACCGCAAGGGCGATCTCGATCTGCTGGACTCTCTGGAGAAACTTATGGAACCTTCCGAGGCCTATATGGAGAAATTCCTTTACCGTCGCAACGAGATACAGGCCGCGTCCATCGACAGCATTGTAAAGAAGCATTCCCTGTTCGTCGGGGTTGGGGCGGCCCATCTACCTGGGAAAAGGGGGGTGATCGAGCTGCTGCGGCAGAAAGGGTATATCCTTCGTCCGGTGGTCATGCCCGACCGGGATGCTATTCGACGGGACGATATCGACAAGATCCGGGTTCCTGTCAGCTTTTCGAACTTTTCGTCTGCGGATGGTGATTTTTCCGTTCAACTGCCGGGCAAGCTCTACCGCCGGGCAGACAGCCGGACCGACGAGGCCTGGCAGTACGCCGATATGAGTAATGGGGCCTACTATCTGATCAGCCGGGTAAAGACGCACGGCGGCTTTTTCGGGCAGCGGGAGGACGTGGTCCTGAGGAAGGTGGACAGCCTGCTCTATGAGAACATTCCCGGAAAGATACTCAAAAAGACGGCCATAGCGCGCAGCGGCTACAGGGGCTTTGACGTCACCGGCCGTACCCGCCGCGGGGATATCCAGCGGTATAATATCCTGATCACTCCCTATGAAGTATGGGTATTCAAAATCAGCGGCACCAACGGTTATGCCGACGGACCGGAGGCGGATCAGTTCTTTAATTCCATCCATATCCGGAAGAACGGTTCTTCAGGGTGGGCAGGCTTTACACCGGACCGGGGCGGTTTTACCGTCCGCTGGCCTGGTATTCCGGAGCAGAATAAGAATACGGCGACCGCGGATGGCGTGACCAGGTGGGAATACGAGTGCACCGATTCGGCCACCGGAGACGCTTTTCTGCTCTGGAAGAAGACGGTTCAGAACTACCGGTTCATGGAAGAAGATACGGCCGATCTGGCGCTTATGGAAAAAAGTTTTAGTCTGTCCGACTGGATCGACAGGCCCCTGAGCCGCCGTGCCGGAGTGTGCAACGGCTATCCCTGTCTGGACGCCTTGTATCAGGGGAAGGACGGCGCATTTGTCAGGGCCCGGTTCGTCATCCGGGGGCCAGACTACTATTTGCTGGCCGCGCGTACTGCGGTGAAGGACAGGGTATTCCCCGGCTTTTTCGATTCTTTTTCCTTTACTCCTTACCGTTATCCCAGCTATCGCAACTATGTCGATACCTTTGTAAAGATCAGCGTTACCACGCCAATGGTCCCGGACGTGGACGCCGGTATGCGGGGTATACTGGAGCGGGCGACCAGCGAAGAGTTTCTCAACTCCATACCGGACTATGACAACTATTGGCCGCGGCCCAAGACCGCGCTTTTTCAGGATGACTCGACAGGTGAGGCCGTCTTTGTTTCGGCAGAGCCTTTTCCCAAATACTATTTTCCAAAGGACACGGCTTCTTTCTGGCTGGAAGAGATCGGAGAGAAGCGGCTGCGCCGTGATATGCTTATTGCGGATAAGCGGCCTATCTATTCCACGGACAGTCTGCTCAGCGCTCCCGGCGAAGTCTCCTCCACCCCTGCCTGGCGCCCGGCGGCTGTGGTGGCGGGCTACCGGCTTGTTCTTTCCGACACCAATACGCTGAGGCGTATCCGGATGAGTGTATTTCTCAAAGACAATATTCTGTTTCGTATCGTCTCGCTGGGCGATTCCCTGCGGGGAGGCAGTGAATTTATCGACCGGTTCTACGGCAGCTTTCGCCCGATCAACCGGTCGCCGGGGTCTTCGGTATTTGCGTCCAAGCTGGACCAGTTCTTCAATGATTTTTACAGTAAGGATTCCATTGCTTCGAGACGCGCCAAGACGGCGATCCCCAATGTCTATTTTGGGCCGACCGGGCTCAGCGCCCTGCTGACGGCGATCAATACCCTTCCGTACAACGGAAAAGACTACTTCGAGACAAAGACGAAATTCATCAACGAACTGGGCTATATCAACGATTCTGCGGTTGTCGGGCGTGTCGTCGACGGACTGAAGAATATTTACGAGCGAGCCGGGGACACCAGCACTTTTCAGAATGCGGTCCTGAAAGCGCTGGCGCATCATAAGACGAGCGCTGGCTATGCGTTGCTGAAGCAGTTGATCGTGCAGGATCCGCCGGTCTTCGACAATACGTCCGACTACAACTATCTTTTCCAGGACATCGGCGACTCGCTGTCCCTCGCCCGTACCTTATTCCCCGACCTGCTGCAGCTGGCTACGGTGGACGACTACAAGTCCAATATCCAGTCGCTGCTGGCGAACCTGGTCGACAGCGGGTATCTGCATGCTTCGGACTATGCTACGTATTTCAGTCAGGTCTATTTCGACGCGAAGATCCAGTGGAAGAAGCAGGAGGGTAAGGACGAAAGAAGGCTGCAAAAAAAGGACGACGATAAAGACGACGACGGCGATTCGGATGCTGAGGACAACGGGGCCAATGACCTGGACGACTACGCGGTGTTGCTGGAGCCATTTTATGACAAGAACCCTACAGTCCCCCATTTCTTCGACAGGCTGCTGCGGAGTAAGGACGCCGGTCTGCGGCTGAACACGGCCGTTCTCCTTCTGCGGCATAACAGGCCGGTAGCGGACTCCATCATCCAGACGCTGGCGGCCAGCGACGCGTCCCGCAGCCGGCTTTTGCGCAGTCTTATCGTCATCCATAAAGACGAGCGCTTTCCGAAGGGCAGCAGGACCCAGGAGGCCATCGCGCGCAGCCTGCTGGTCGCCAGTCATGGCGGCAACGATTTCGCCGATGTCCAGCTGCTCGACAAACGGTCCGCCCAGTATAAGAGCAATAAGGGGTATGTATACTATTTCAAGTATAAGATCAACCGGGATGACGAATGGATGATCGGTCTCAGTGGCTTCCAGCCCCTTGCGCATAAGGATGTCAGCACCGATCCGGCGTTTGTGTCCCTTACGGGCAAGCGTCTCCGGGCCGATACTCCGGCGCTTGGACAGTTCGATCAGCAGTGGCAGCGTCTGCTGTTCTCCCGCCGCCGCAGCGCCGCCAATTTTTTTTCGGACGGGGACTTTTACGGAGGACGGGCCGATGAGGACTAGGCGCCTGATGCTGGCCGTATTGGTTGTCGGCCTGGGTTGTTCGTTTATTCCCGAACTGTCCTGGTCGCAGAACCTTCTTGCCAATGGCGGTTTCGAAGAGGTCAATATCTGCACCGAATTTCGCGCACCCTGCTCGCCGGCGGGTTGGTTCATCGTTACTGCAGGATCTATGTCCCTTCCGGCAAAATCGGGCGTCCGGACCATGCCGTTCATCTATGACAACGTCGTCATGCCGATCGGCAACCGGTCGTTTCCCTATACGCGCGTGCTGTGTCCCCTTGTACCCGGGAAGGAATATAATCTGTCGTTCTGGCTGAACGCCGATGGTTTCGATTTCACCCAGCTGGACGTCGTGCTGAGCCGGACCGATCCTACCCGAACGGCTTCTGTCCTGGGAAAGATAACTCCGTCGCTGGTCCTGACAAAGGATGATATTGCCGGGCGCGATGCGCACGGGTGGATATTGCTGCAAAAGAAGTTTACGGTCGAAGAAGAGAAAGATTTCTTCCTGATGGGCAATGTTCTTGCCCCCGGCGAGTATCCCCGTTCGGAGGAAAAGAAGGCCAAAAAGCAGAAAGGATTTATCATTTTTTTTCTGGATGAGATCCGGCTTTTTTCCACGGACTCACTGGCAAACTCCTGTCCGTTGTATGCTGAGAACCGGGCTGTCCTTTATGAAGAACACAGGAGGCATTCGAGAGGTATATTTCTGGATACGCTGAAGACCGGGGCTGTACCGGGGCTCTTTGTCGCTGCTGCGGACAGCCCGGCGGCTGTTGAGGCTCTGCGCCGCGATACAATGGTGCTTCCGGGTTTTCTTTTTGCATTCGACAGCGCGGGCCTCGACCGGGCCTATACTTCGCAGCTCGACAGCATTGCGGCCATGGTCGATGCGAGAAGGCCGGTGCAGATTCTGATCAGCGGTTACACCGACAATGCCGGATCGGATGAGTATAACCGGGCCTTGTCGCTGCGCCGGGCGGAGGCCGTTAAAAATTATCTTTCTGTGAAGCTGCCGACCCTGAAAATGCAGGCGTCCGGTTATGGGAGCAGCCGGCCTCTTGCTTCCAATGCCACTCCGGAAGGGAGGGCGGGCAACCGGCGTGTCGAGATCGTCCTATTGTACTAGGCTTCTATTCCCTTCGGGATGGCCTCGATCAGTCTTTTTGTATAGGCGCTTTCCGGATGGTTGTATACCTTTTCGGCGGAGCCGATCTCTTCGATGCGTCCCCTGTTCATGACCATGATCCTGTCGCTGATATAACGGATCACTCCCAGGTCGTGGGAGATGAACACTACCGTGAAACCAAATTCCTTTTTCAGGTCGTTGAGGAGGTTCAGTACCTGGGCCTGTACGCTGACGTCCAGCGCGGATACCGACTCGTCGCAGACGATGAAGCTGGGGCGGAGCGCCAGCGCCCGGGCTATCACTATCCGTTGGCGTTGGCCGCCCGAAAATTCGTGCGGATACCGGTCGAAGTGTTCTGTTTTTAGTCCTACTTTTTCCAGGAGTTCTGTCACCTGTTGCCGGCGCTGCTGGTCGGTCGACGCTGTCCCATGGACTTTGAGCACTTCGGCGATCGCGGACCCGACTGTCAGGCGTGGGTTGAGCGAGGAGTAGGGGTCCTGAAAGATCAGCTGTATGCGTGAGCGGAGGTTTTTCAGGTCGCTGGCTTTGAGGTCTGCCATGTTCGTCCCTTCGAAAACGATATGGCCGCCGGTTGGGGCGGCAAGGCGCATCAGCGCTCTGCCGAGCGTGGTCTTGCCGCATCCGGACTCTCCTACCAGGCCGAGGGTCTCGCCTTCGAAGACGTCGAAGCTGACGTCGTCAACGGCCTTCGTATATTCCAGCACTTTTCCGAGGAGGGTTTTGCGTTTGGGATACCATACCCGCAGATTCCGGACCTGTATGACAGGGTAGGTTGAACGGGGATCTGCCGGGATTGCGGGGATTGCCGCGGCGGCGGGGGCGGCTTCCGATGGTGTGGCCGTCTCCGGAGGGGGTGGGGTTGCGGATGGTGCGCTTGTCCCGGAAGGGAGTGGGGTTGTTGATGGTGCGCTTGTCTCCGGAGGGGGTGCGGCTGCTTCGAGAAAATCGCTGACCATGGGGAGTCGTTCGCCTTTTTTGTGGAGGGCGGGCCGGCAGGCGAGCAGGCCTTTAGTATAGGGATGGCGGGGATGCCTGAACAGCTGATCGACCGTCCCTTCCTCTACGACTAAGCCCCGGTACAGGACGAGCGCCCGGTCGGCGATCTCTGCTACGACGCCCAGATCGTGTGTAATAAAGATCACGCCCATGTCTTCGGTCTCCTGCAGCTGGCGGATCAGCCGGAGGATAGTCTTTTGTACGGTCACGTCGAGGGCGGTTGTCGGCTCGTCGCAGATCAGCAGCGAAGGGCGGCTACTCATCGCCATGGCGATCATGACGCGCTGTTTTTGTCCGCCGCTCAGCTGGTGGGGCCAGCGGGAATATATGTTCGCGGGGTCGGGGAGCTGTACTTTTTCGAAGAGGGCTATTGCCTCTATTTTTGCTTGTTCGGCGCTTATTTGGCGATGAGCCCGGATAGCCTCCGCGACCTGGTCTCCGCAGGTAAATACCGGATTGAGGGAGGTCATTGGTTCCTGGAAGATCATGGCTATTTCGGTTCCGCGGATGGACTGCAGCTGCCGGGGGGATTGCTGGAGGAGGTCGATAGTCCGGCCGTCCCTGCCCGTAAAGAGGATCCTGCCGGAAAGGTAGAGGGTCGGAGGCTGGGGCAGCAGCTGTAGTATGGACAGCGACGTTATGGATTTGCCGGATCCGGACTCGCCGACGAGCGCTACGATCTCTCCTTTGCGGACTTCGAGGTTGACGTGTTCCACACCGGGTATGGGACCGTTCTCTGTGGAAAAGGAGATGCTGAGGTCCTGAATGGATAGTAGTTGGGACATGTGTGGTAACGGAGGGCTAGAACCGCAGGTGTCTGACGGTAAGCCCGTTGTTGAGCAGTTGTTTCAGTGAGTCGATTCCTATTTTGATGTGGTTTTCGACGTAGTCGTTGGTGACTTTGAGGTCGCTTTCGGCCGTCTTGACGCCTTCGGGGACCATTGGCTGGTCGCTGACGAGGAGGAGCGCTCCGGTCGGTATTTTGTTGAAGAAGCCCACGGAAAATATGGTGGCGGTCTCCATGTCGATGGCGTAGGCTCTTATCTTCTGGAGGTACTCTTTGAAGTGTTCGTCGTGTTCCCAGACGCGGCGGTTGGTCGTATACACGGTGCCCGTCCAGTAGTCGACGCCGTAGTCGCGGATGGTTGTAGATATCGCTTTCTGAAGAGCAAATGCCGGAAGGGCCGGCACTTCCGGCGGGAAATAGTCGTTGGAGGTCCCTTCTCCCCGGATGGCCGCGATGGGGAGGATGAGGTCGCCGAGCTTATTTCTTTTCTTAAGGCCGCCGCATTTTCCGAGGAACAGAACGGCTTCGGGGCTTATTGCCGTCAGCAGGTCCATGATGGTGGCGGCGCCGGGGCTGCCCATACCAAAGTTGATGATAGTGATGTCGCCGGCTGTAGCGCACTGCATGGCTTTATGCTCTCCTATCACCTCCACGTTATGCCATTCGGCGAATAGGTGTACATAGTTGTAAAAATTGGTCAGCAGGATATATTTGCCGAAATTTTCCAATTTCTCTCCCGTATACCGGGGAAGCCAGTTGCTTACTATTTCTTCTTTGCTTTTCATTCGTAAATTTACCAAATAGTTTTTGCTAATGATCAAAATCTACTATCCACCCTATCCCTTCAAGATCAGGGAGCCTGAGCGGAAAAAAGAGGAGATATGGGACGAACTGCGCAAACAATGGGTCCGGCTTACTCCTGAGGAGTGGGTCCGACAGAATTTTGTACAATACCTTCTGGTTGTAAAGAACTATCCTGCATCCTATATAGCAGTTGAGCGGAGGATGAAGCTGGGCGAGCTGAACAAGCGTTTTGACCTCCTCATTTTCGACAAGGCCGCCCAGCCCTGGATGCTGGTCGAGTGCAAGGCGATGAGCGAGCGGCTGGACAGCCGCGTTCTGTGGCAGGTGCTCCGTTATAATATGGCTATACCCGTGAAATACATCGTCATCACGAATGGCGAGGAGTGCC
>Ga0068853_100000810_pt1 | contig 21791 bp, 18 predicted proteins | sample KBSCornC32_FD_65655 | JGI IMG/M metagenome (GOLD analysis project Ga0068853, IMG submission 65655) | Corn rhizosphere microbial communities from Kellogg Biological Station, Michigan, USA - KBS Corn C3-2 | ecosystem: Host-associated > Plants > Roots > Rhizosphere > Soil ... | reverse complement strand
GAGCGAGCCTGCGAGCGGGTTTGTCGACGGGAGGCGCGGCTCCGCCGCGCCGGCCCACCTCCCCAGGATCCGAGGGGGGCTCGTGGGGGGCCGTCCGCGGCCCCCCGCGCCGGATGCCCCCCACGCTGGACTAGCGCCGCAGCATTTTTCCACTAGACTACCGCGCCTTCCCAGGGGGGGCCCCGCGCCTTCCCAGGGCCCCCACGCACTTTCAGGGGGCTCGACGGCCGCCTCGCCCCACCCAAAAGGACAACGTCACATGGCTTCTTTCGCGATCGACAAGGTCCGCAACATCGGCATCTCGGCTCACATCGACTCGGGCAAGACCACGCTCTCCGAACGCATCCTCTTTTACACCGGCAAGATCCACAAGATCGAGGAGGTGAGGGGTAAGTCCGGGGTGGGCGCCAAGATGGACTCGATGGATCTCGAGCGCGAAAAGGGCATCACCATCCAGTCCGCCGCCACGTACTGCATCTGGGACGGCTACAACATCAACCTGATCGACACCCCCGGCCACGTCGACTTCACCATCGAGGTCGAGCGCGCGCTGCGCGTCCTCGACGGCGCGGTGCTCGTGCTCTGCGGAACCTCGGGCGTCCAGTCGCAGTCGTACACCGTCGACCGGCAGATGCGGCGCTACAACGTGCCGCGCCTGGCCTTCATCAACAAGCTCGACCGCGCCGGCGCCGACCCGGCCCGCGTGACCGGCCAGCTGAAGGACAAGCTGCGCCACAACACCATCACCATGCAGCTCCCCATCGGGGCCGAGGCGAACTTCGAGGGCATCATCGACCTCGTGACGATGAAGGCCGTGTACTTCGACGGGGACAGCGGCGAGGACATCCGTGAAGAGCCGATCCCGGCCGACCGGGCCGAAGAGGCCAAGGCCGCGCGCCACGCCCTCATCGCCGCCGTCGCCGATCACGACGACGAGCTGGCGGAGCTCTTCCTGGCCGAGACGGAGCCCACCGAGGACCAGATCCACGCGGCCGTCCGTCGCGCCACCATCTCGTTGAAGATGACGCCGGTGTTCATCGGCTCGGCCTACAAGAACAAGGGCGTGCAGCTCCTGCTGAACGCGGTCAATCGCTATCTGCCGAATCCGGCCGAGGTCAAGAACATCGCGCTCGATCAGAACAAGAACGAGGAGAAGGTGGTCCTCGAGTCGAACCCCAAGAAGCCCTTCGTGGGCCTGGCGTTCAAGCTGGAAGACGGCAAGTACGGACAGCTCACGTACATGCGCGTCTATCAGGGCTCGCTCGCCAAGGGCGACTTCATCGTCAACAACTCGCTGGGCCGCAAGCGCGTCAAGGTGCCGCGCCTGGTGCGCATGCACTCGAACGAGATGAACGACATCGACACCGCGTCGGCGGGCGACATCGTCGCCCTGTTCGGCGTGGAGTGCGCCTCGGGCGACACGTTCACGACCGAGGACATCAACTACACGATGACCTCGATGCACGTGCCGGACTCGGTCATTTCGCTGGCCGTGACCCCGAAGGACAAGACCTCGACCCAGAACTTCTCGAAGGCGCTCAACCGCTTCACGAAGGAGGACCCGACCTTCCGCGTGCACCGCGACGAGGAGTCGGCCCAGACCATCATCAGGGGCATGGGCGAGCTTCACCTCGAGATCTACATCGAGCGCATGAAGCGCGAGTACGGCACCGAGGTCATCGCGGGCAAGCCGCAGGTCGCGTACCGCGAGGCCATGAACCAGCGGTCCGAGTTCAGCTACACCCACAAGAAGCAGACCGGTGGCTCCGGCCAGTACGGCAAGGTGGCGGGGTACATCGAGCCGCTGCCGGCCGATCACGAGACCGGCTTCGAGTTCGTCGACGAGATCGTGGGCGGTTCGATCCCGCGCGAGTTCATCCCGGCTTGCGAGAAGGGCTTCCGCGAGGCGGTCAAGAAGGGGCCGCTCATCGGGTTCCCCATCGTGGGCGTCCGCTGCGTCATCAACGACGGCCAGTCGCACCCGGTCGACTCGTCCGAAATCGCGTTCCGCACGGCGGCCCTCATGGGCTTCCGCGAGGCGTACGAGAAGGCCAAGCCGACCATCCTCGAGCCCATCATGCGCGTCGAGGTCCAGTTCCCGGAGGAGTTCCAGGGGGCCGTGCTGGGGCAGATCAACCAGCGCCGCGGCACCATCCTCTCGACCGAGAAGCTGGAAGGCTTCGTCCAGGCCATGGCCGACGTGCCGCTGAACGACATGTTCGGTTACTCGACGGACATCCGTTCCGCCACCCAGGGCAAGGGCGAGTTCACCATGGAGTTCTCGAAGTACGCCGAGGTGCCGAAGCAGCAGCGCGACGCCATGGTCGCGGAGTTCAAGGCGAAGCGCGAGAAAGAGAACAAGTAAGGGAGCGTAGGGGGGACTTCGTCCCCCCTACGGGCCCCCCCGGAGGATCTCATTGCGATGCCGGCGCGGCGGAGCCGCGCCTCCCGTGGAAAGACTCGCGCCTTCGGCGCTCTGATGGCCGGGCACGAGTCGCGGATCAGCGACGGAGGGCCTACATTCCCTTGACGCCGGCGTGGCCTTTTAGCTTGGCGGTGGCGAGGGGGGTGGCGGCCTTGAGGGCGGAGACGGCGTTGGCGACGCTGGTGCCGGTGATGTTGAGGGTGGCGGTGGGGAGGGCGTAGATGGTGAACTCGTACTGGTCGTCCATGCCGTTCATCAGGCTCTGGGCGCAAGGTGGGAAGAACTTTCCGCTCTGCTTGGCGCCCATGAGATCTCCGGACAAAGTCGCCGCCGTCGCTTCGGGGAATTTCATGGCCGAGGCCGGGATGTTCCAGATGGCCCAGTGATTTCCGAGCTGCGCCATGTTGGCGTCGATCAGCGTCTGATCCAGGAAGGTGATCGCGTAGGACATGGTGCCGGAGGGGGCGCCCGACCAGTCGAGCTCCGGGTTCGAGCCGCCCATCAGCATGCCGTTGGCGGAGGCACAGGTGTACTTCGGGTCGAACTTGGCGCCGTCCATGTGATTAGGGCTGGTGAGCTGGAAGGTGCCGCCGGCCGAGGCGCCGCCGGCGCCGCCCGAGGCCGAGCCGCTCGAGCCCCCGCCGCTGCGGCCCCCGCCCCCCCGGCCGGCGCCCCCGCCGGTCGATCCTCCCGGCGCGCCCCCGACCGCGCCTCCCGCGCCGCCGCTGCCGTCCGAGCCGCCACTCGACGCGCTCGCGCCGCCGGAGCCGGTGGCGCCCCCCGAGCTGACGCCGCCCCCAGAGCCGGTGGCGCCGCCCGAACCATTCGAGCCGCCCGAGCTCGCGCCCCCCGACCCGACGGCGCCTCCCGAGCTGGCCTCGCCGCCCGAACCATTCGAGCCACCCGAGCTCGCCCCGCCCGACCCGGTGGCGCCGCCCGAGCTCTGAGAACCGCCCGTCGAGCTGCCGCCGCCCGATCCGCCCACGGGACTGGCGCCGGAGCTGCAGCCCGCGAGCGCCACCGCCAGTCCCAGACCGACGAGCGCGGGTCCGCGAGGCTTCGAAGTGTGCATGGATCAAGTCCTCCTGGCTGGTCGAAGACGCCGCAGGGGGGCCGCGGGTTGGCGACCCTCCAGGCGTCCCTCACGGGGCCTCGAAGGAGATTCCGAGCGAGAGGCCCCACCAGTAATGGTGGGTCACGCCCACCTTCTTCAATGGATCGGTGTCCAGCACGTACACGCGAGGAAAAATCTCACCGCGCAGAGCGGCAAACAGCGCCCAACCGTCACCGCGCGGCCCCACGGCCTCGAACACCAGCCGCGCCCCCAGATCGAGCCGGGTGGACCGGGCGTTCGCCTCTATCTCGTCGGCTCGCAACCTCATCAACGCGAGGGCGAAGCCAGCCTGTCCTCCCAGTTGCAGCCACGATTTCACGGGGCGCCGGAACACCGCCGTGACGCCGAACGGGAATCGCTGTTGCTGGACCGAGACGGCCGTGAATCGCGTGGTCGTCGGCCACAGGGCCGCTGCCGTGACCGCGATGCCCCACTCTTCCTTGCCAGTCGCGAACCGCAGCTCGGGTCCGACCGTGGCGTCGCCCGGGGCGTCCTCCTCGTCGAAGGCCAGGTCGATTCGGGCCGCAGCCGCCACTTCGCGCCAGGCTCGCCCGGAAGGCGACGAGGGCCCGGCCTCGTCCGGCGTCGGTTCGGGGGGGGACGGCGCCGGGGGCGGTGGGACGGGCGCCGGCGAGACCACGGCCGGGGCTGCGGGGAGCGCCGGCGGGTTGAGGGCCAGCGCGATGAAGACGGCCGCCACGCGGGCGCGTTCCCCACAATCGCGGGCGGGATCGGCGTACAGGGCGCTCTGCCCGGCGGCCGTGACGACGTAGCGATCGCCGAGGTCGATCACCCTCGGCGGCTCTGCCGCGGTCCGGAGGGAGTCCGCCGTCAGGACCGGCGACAGCATGGTCATGACGGCCCCCTGCGTGGGGCAGGCGCCGACCACCTGTGCCGCGAGAGGTGACGCGCCGCCGGGAGCCGCCGCGCCTGCGCCCGACGACGGCGCTGGATCGGCGAGCCCCATGAGCGTCGCCCAGAGCAACCATCCAGCGGAAAGCGTGTTCACGGAGCGCTCATCCCAGCTCGATTGTCCTGACAAGCGGTATAACCCAACAGCTGGCGACCCCGCGGAGGATCATGCGACGTTGCTCCTTCACTCCCGTTGGTTTCTTCACGGCCCGTCTGGCCATCGGCGGTCTCGCGGCGGCGATCGCGTTCGTTGCAACGGCCTGCAACGAGCACGTGGGCCTCGGCGTGATCCCCGACGGGAGCGGCAGCGGAGGGGTCCTCGACGGAGGCGGCAGCGGTGGCGCCGGCAGCGGCGGCGCCGGCACGGGCGCGGGCGGAGCGGCGGGCGGCGGCCCGGGCGGCGCCGGCGGTGGAACGCAGTCCGTCCTTTGGCGAGCGACGTTCGAACCGATGAACCTGTCGGAGTGGACGAGCGACGCGGCGGGGGGATACCTCGGCAATGCGCCCAGCGTGGTCGCCGACGTCATTCACCGCGGAAAATTTGCCGCCAAGATGACGGTCGCGCCCAAGGCCCCCTTGATCGCGGCGCAATATCTCTTCCGCGAGGCCCCCAGCCCGACGGAGGCGTACTACAGCGCCTGGTTTTACTTCCCTTCCACCTTCACGATCCCGGTGGGGATGCACTACCTGAGCGTCTTTCACTTCAACGTCAGCTCCACGGGCGACGGCAAGAACACCAGCGCGCTCTGGGATCTGAACTTCATCACGGACCAGGGAGCATTGGTGCCGCAGGTCTACAATTTCCCCCTGGTGCAGAACACGCAGCAGAACAACGGCCTCGCCAGGTGGACGGCCCCCCGGGATACCTGGTTTCACATCGAGATGTTGTTCGCCAAGGCAACGACCGCGACCGGACGCATCGCAGTCTGGATGGACGACGTATTGATCATCGACCTCAACAAGGTCGTCACCGCACCCAACGATTGGCTCCAGTGGAACGCGGGCGCGGCCTCCGACATGGCACCGGCGTCCATATACATGGACGACGCCGCCATCAGCACCGTTCGGATAGGATCCCAACCCCTGCCCTGAGCCTTGCGGGCGCGTATCTGACGCAGAGCGAGAACACGACATTGAAGGTTCCTCGAGGCGGCACCCATTCACCCCAGGTAGTCGGTGACATGGAGCGTGCAGCCATTCGGTCGAAGGCGGGCAACAAGACGGGCAATCAGTCCCCCCGCCTCACGCTGGTTCCCGACGCGACGGGCCACGGCGCTGGCCAACCCACCGGACAATCGACGGCGACCGACCGGCATTTCCGCGAGATCTACGAGCGGTGGTTCGATGATGTGGTCAAGTGGCTGTTCGCGCTGGGCATGCCGGCTTCGGACACGGAAGACCTCGCGCAGGAGGTCTTCCTCGTCGTCCGGCGCAACCTGATCCGGTTCGACGGCGGCAATCTGCCGGGGTGGCTCTATCGCATCACGGAGCTGACGGTCCGCGACCACCGGCGGCGCTCCTGGTTCAAGAACCTGGTGGTCCGACGGAGGCAGGTCGACCTGACGACGCTCCCCCATGGCTCCGAAGGTCCCGCCCGGGCCTATGAGCAGGAGGAGAGCCGGCGCGTGTTCCAGGGCCTGATCGCGAAGATGAGCGAGAAGCGGCGGAGCACGTTCGTGCTGTTCGAGATCGAGGGCTATTCCGGCGACGAGATCGCCCAGATCCAGGACATCCCGCTCAGCACGGTCTGGACCCGATTGCACCACGCCCGCAAAGATTTTTGGAAACTGGTCAGGGACTTACGTCACCAAGAGGCTAAGGTAAGATGAACCGTTTGAGGGATGAGTGGGGCGACGATCCCGTCGCCGTCCGAGGGATAGAGATTTTGCGCGGGACAGCGCCGACCCCGCGCATGCCCGAGATGAAGCGGCGGGTGTGGCTGGCTCAGCAGCAACGGGAGACTGAGGGGGCGAGCGGCTTTCGTCTGTCCAGGCTGCGGGTCGGCGTGGTGGTCGCGGGGGCGATTCTGTGCGTCGCCGGAACCTCGGGCGCGGTCATCGCCGCGCGACGCTGGATCGTTCCCGCGCTGCGCGAGGTCTCTCGCCCGGCGCCGAAGGTGGCGTCTCGGACGGGCTCGGCGCAGCGCCCCGCCCGCCCCGAAAAGGCCCGGCCGGCGCGGCTGGCCGCGGTCATGAATGGCGAAAGCGTGCCCGGCGCGGCCGCGAGCGCGATCCCTGGCGAGGCGCTGGGCGAGACCCTGGGCAGGTCCGATGGGCTCGTCGCCGCTGGGTCGGCCACGAGGCCGGGGCCGACCCAGGCCGTCAGGCAGAAGGCGAGCGCCCCGTCACGCTCGTCCCACGTCCCCGCGGCTCGGCGCGGGGCGACGGCGTCCAGCGTGACGCCGGGGCAGGACCGGCCCGCGTCGCCGGCCGACGCGCCTCAGCCCGCGATCGCGATCGCGCGGACAGCATCACCCATGACCCCCGCTGCGGCCCATGAGCGGACCCAGGTCCTCGACGCGATGATCGCCCTCCGGCGCGACCACGATCCGGCGACCGCGGGCGCGATGCTGCACCAGTACCTGACCTCGCACCCGAACGGCACCCTTCGCGAAGAGGCGCTGGTCCTGGCGATCGAGGCCGCGCACGCCCGCGGGGACAGCGCCCTGGCCAGGAGCCTCGCGCGCGAGTACCAGGACGCCTACCCGAACGGCCGGTTCCGGCGATACGCGCAGGACCAGGCGGCGCCCGGGCGCTCCTGATAGGTCGCAGGCCGTCCCGCCAGGCGCTCGGCCCGCCAACGAAGGGAAGATGCAGCCCGCGCCGCGACAAGGGGCGCCGTCACCGGTCATAGACGTGGAGACCGCCTCGTCGAACGATCGTCGTCCGCGCGAGGCGTCGCCCGACCTGGCTGGCGATCGTCGCCAAGCGCCAGCGTCGCCATGGCGTCGTCCACACTCCACAGCGAGGAAAGTCATGAAAGAAAACGGTGCGCACAGTCGGGTTCTCTTGAAGAGGACGATAGTGGTCGGGATTCTCGGAGTCTCTTCGATCGCCCTGACACAGAGCTGCGGAACGCCCCAGGCGGAGGATCTCCGCTCGATTTCCGGTTCCCTCGATCAGTTTTGCGCCAGCGCCGCGCCGGCCCAGACCTTCGTGAGCAGCTGCAACGTCACGTCGCCGCAGACCTATCCTCCCGACTGCTTCAAGGGCTACGTCGTTCAGGTGAACCAGGTCGCGTCCATACCGTCAGGCACGGGCGGGGCACCCTATGCCAAGTTTGAATGGGCAGGTGAGGTTTTGAACACGCAGCAGGCGTGTGAAGACGCGTGGGTGGGAGGCTACGTCTTCGAAAAGCAGAGTGATGGGAGATTCGCCGCGCAAGACTTCCTCTTCTCTCCGGGAACCTGGAGCGGGACCGGCGGAACGTTTGCCTGTTCCCCCCCGAAGGCCCAGAGCTTCAAAGTGGCACAAGGGGGCGACTACAAGTTTGCGGCCAGCGCGCGAACGCAGACAACCTCCAGCGCGCCGACTCGCCCCGTGCACATCGTCGTCTCGCAAAGCGGACAGCCAGCGCCGTGACGGCCTGCGGCTGACTGAGCTGAAATGACTCGTCGGGGACCGAGGGCCTCGGTCCGGCCGACCTTCCTTCAGCGAACGTGCAGCTCGGCGCGCGCAGCCAGAGGAGCGGCCGCCGGCGGCAGCGGCGGCATCACGGTGACGGGCGGGACGTAGGCGGTGGCGGCGCCCGTCCGGAAGGCCTCGCAGCGATCGCAGAAGGCCTGGGTCGTCTTCGGCATGGGGACGCGCGCGCGGGTGACGTAGAAGACCAGCTCGCGCGCCTGCAGCACGAGGCGCAGGCCCTGCGCCACGCGATACAGGTCGGCCGGCGTCGCCTGGCCGGGGCCGGGCGGCACGAGCGGCTCGAAGGCGACCAGGCGCTCGCCCGCCGCGACGAACGCCGCCCACACGTTGAAGATCTCGGCGTCGGTGTGCAGCGTCTCGCACTTGCGGCGCGCCGCCGCCGCGAAGTCCGCGATGAGGGGAGCCACGCCCGCGAACATCGACGCGGGCGGGCCGCCGAGCGCGTCCGTCAGCACGCGCGCGATCTGATCGATGGCCCGCATGGTGGTGGCGATCTTGAGGTACCGGCTGACATAGAAGTCCTCGATCGGGAACGCGAACGCCTTGAACGGCTCGCCCCACAGCTCGTCGATGCCTTCCTCGCCGCTGCGGTGGAGCACCTGCTTGCCGAGGACCAGGGCCTCTTGCAGGTGCTCTCCGCACTGCCGCATCAGATCGTTGTCGGGGTGGATCTCGATCCCGAGCGCCTGGATCTCCACGACCTTGGTGAACACGTCGGTGGCCCGGTTGAACAGCGCGCCGGCCAGCATGGCGGCCTTCACGCGGGCCTGGCGAGGGTCAGTCTCGGTCTCGTACGCGCGCCGCGCTTCATCGAGGCGCGTTCCCGGGATGTTCACGCCGTGCTCGACGTGGTTGAACAAGCGCCGGGTCAGGGCCTCGATGAGCTTGCGCTTGGCCAGCAAGGTGTTGGCCGGCGCCTTGTACGCCTTGATCCAGTAGCCGTCGTAGAAGACGCGCCATTGACCGTCGATCAGCCGTGTCGATCCCGCCGCCGGAATCTCTTCTCTCATGCCCCACCCCTCGCCGGCGATATTACGCCTCGAGAACGGGAGCACGACCGGTTTCGGCTCGACGAGAGCAGGATTTACGGCTTCGTGTCCGGGTGTTTACGTCGAGGAAACCTGGCTATCGCCGGGCGACGGAGCGGCGGTTGTCGCGGTCGTCTCCGGGTCCGCGCTCGTGGCTGGGGTCGGCTGTGGCGGCACGGGCGGTGGTGGACCGCTGGCCTTCGGAAGGATCGACGGGTGCACGCCCGAGTCGTCGCGATGCGCGGGTGAGAAGCGGCGAGACGGGAGCTGGGCGTGGTACAGGCTCCGCTTGCGGAGCGCGATGAACGCGATCCCCTCCGCCAGCATCAGCGGAACCAAAAGATCGTAGCTGCCCGCCAGCTCGCACACGATGATGAGCGAGCTGAGGGGCGCGTGCGCCAGCCCGCCGTAGAACGTCCCCATCGCGATGAGCGCGAACGCCGCGGGGTTGATGCGCGGATCGTTCGACAGCAGCTGCACGGCCCGCCCGAACGCGCCGCCGAAAAGGCCGCCGATGACGAGCGCCGGCGCGAAGTCGCCGGCGCTGCCGCCCGTTCCGATCGTCAGCGAAGACGCGAAGAGCTTCGCCAGGCACAGCCCGCCGAACAGCGCCACCGCCGCCCACCCGCCCGGCAAGAACGACGCGCCGCTGATCGCCAGCTGGACGGCGCCGTAACCGCCGCCCAGCAACCCGAGGCCCTGGCCGGGCTGCCCGATCTGCCACCCGACCAGCGCCACCAGCGGCACCGCGAAGACGCCGAGGGCGAGCCCCCCCGCTGCCGGCTTGGCCCACCCTGGCAAGGGCAAGCGCTTGCTGATCCCTTGCACCGTGCGCAGCGTCCGCAGGAAGATGTTCGCCACCAGCGCCACCAGCATGGCCATCACACCGTAGAGCCACAGGTGCGCCGGAACGAAAGGAAACCGGCTCGGCTGCGCGAACAACGTCGACTCGCCATAGATCGAGATGACCACCGAATAGGCGACCACGCTGGCGAGGACCGCGGGGATGAGCGCGTCGGACTCGAAGTCGTCGTGGTACAGGACCTCGACCGCCAGCAGCGCCGCGCCGAGCGGCGTTCGGAACACGGCCGCGATGCCGGCCGCCACGCCGGCGATCATCAGCACGCGCCGCTCCGCCGTCCCCACGCGCAGCAGCCGCCCCACCGTGGAGCCCAGCGCGCCGCCGATCTGCATGGTGGGCCCTTCTCGTCCCCCCGCGCCTCCGCTCCCCAGCGTGAAGAGCGACGCGACGGCCTTCACCCAGATGACGCGCCGGCGGATCTGCCCGTCGCGGTGATGGAAGGCATCGATCATCGCGTCGCCCCCGCCCCCCCGCGTCTCGGGCGCAAGCTGCGACACGATGCCGCTCCCCAGCGCGCCGAGGGCCGGCAGCAACGCGAGCAGCCAGGGGCGGAAGGGGTGGTGTCCGGTGGACTCGGGCAGGAAGTTCTCACCGGCGGCGCGCAGGGGGTGATACCCCCCGAGATCTTCGAGCAAGAAGCGCTGCACCCACTCGAGCCCGGCGAAGAAGGCCGCGCCGACCAGGCCGGCGGCCGCGCCGACCAGCGCGGCGTGCAGCAACGTCCGCCCGACGATGCGCAGCTCGACGGAGGACGCGGCGTCCGGGAAGAACGCGAGGGCGTCTCGCGCCTTCGACGCCCGGAGCCATTCCCTGATCGCGCGCATACGACGCTTCAGTATTGGCGCTGCGGCGCGTTTTGGCCAACCGGGGCCGGGCGGGGCCCGCGACGGGCGCCGGCGCCACGCCGTCCGGGCGGGCGCCGCCCCCGTGTGATATAGGTGGCGCCTCGATCATGGGCCGCGGAGCAGCCGCCTTCTACGACCTCGACGGGACGCTGGTGCGCACGAACCTGGTGCACGCGTTCCTTTACGCCGCCAAGAACCAGCAGGGTCTGGTGAAGAGCGTGGTCAAGACCGCCTTCACCATGGCCAGCGTGCCGCTCTTCCTCGGGGCCGATGTGTATAGCCGCCGGCTGTTCAACGACGTCTTCTTCGTCCGCTACAAAGGCGAATCCGAGGACCGCCTGCGTTACCTGGCCGACGAGCTGTTCGACAACGCCATCCGACCCTCCATCTTCCCCGGGGCCTACGAGCTGATCGACAAGTCGAAGCGGCTCGGGCTGCGCCAGGTGCTGGTGACGGGCGCCATCGACTTCACCGTCCGACCGCTCGCCAAACACCTGGGAATCGACGATTATGTGACGAACCGCTTGGAGTTCGTGGATGGCCTGGCGACCGGCCGCCTGCTGCCGCCGGTCATGGCGGCCGCGACGAAGGCAAGCTGGATGCGCATCTACGCCGAGAAGGAGAACCTGAACTTGTCCGACTGCTACGCGTACTCGGACAGCATGAGCGACCTGCCGATGCTGTCCGTGGTCGGCCACCCCACCGCCGTCAACCCCGACTTCCGGCTGCGCGGCACCGCCCGCCAGCACGACTGGCCCATCCTGGATCTGCGATGAGAGAGCGCGCTCCCAAAGTTTATCGCGGGCCCGTTCCGCGCCACAAAGAGGACGATCAGGTCGTCTACATCGACACCGACTCGGCGCCGCGCGTGATGTTCTCGGGCGAGGACCTCCTCGTCGAGGACCTGCCCGTCGGGACGCGGGTCGTCTACCCGAAGCCGCCCATCGAGGGGCTGGTCAACCCGGGCGCCGCCATCCGCTACGCGCTGAACCACCCGCTCGGGACGGAGCCGCTGTACGCGCAGCTGGTGCCCGGCATGCGGGTCACCATCGCGATCGACGACATCAGCATGCCGCTGCCGCCCATGGCTCGGCCCGACGTGCGCGAGACGATCCTCGAGATCCTGATGGAGATGCTGGCGGCGAACGGCGTCGACGACGTGCACATCATCGTCGCCACCTCCCTGCACCGGCGCCACACCAAGGAAGAGATGCGGCGCATGGCGGGGGAGAAGGTCTTCAAGGCCTTCTACCCGGACCGCTACTACAACCACGACGCCGAGGACCCCGACGGGATGGTCCAGCTGGGCGTGACGTCGCACGGCGAGCCGGTCAACATCAACCGGCGGGCCGTCGAGAGCGACCTGGTCATCTACGTCAACGTGAACTTCGTGCCCATGAACGGCGGGCACAAGTCGATGGCGGTCGGGCTGTGCGACTACGAGAGCCTGCGCCCGCACCACGAGCCTGCCACGATTCTGGCGTCGGACAGCTACATGGATCCGAAGGCGTCCATGTTGAACACGAAGATCAGCCGGATGGGCGCGCTGGTCGACGAGCACATGAACGTGTTCCACATCGAGACCGCGCTCAACAACCGGATGTACGCGGGGCAGACCGCGTTCCTGGCCAAGAACGAGGATCAGTACACCGAGTTCGACCGGATGAAGCTCGAGGCGATGCGCTGGTCGCTGTCGAAGATGCCGCCGGCCGCCAAGCGCAAGCTGCTCCACTCGATCCCGGCGCCGTACCAGCTGATCGCGTGCCATGCGGGCAAGACCGACCTGGTGCACGAGAAGATCATCGAGCGCTGCTTCGAGCAGTACTTCGTCAACATCCGCGGGCAGGCCGACATCCTCATCTGCGGCATCCCGTTCATCTCGCCTTACAACGTGAACTCGATCCTGAATCCGTTGCTGGTTCAGGTGATGGCGAACGGGTACTTCCACAACATGTACCGGGGCAAGCCCGTCCTGAAGAAGGGGGGCGTCATGATCATCACGCACCCCTGTCGCGACGAGTTCGACCACGTCCAGCACCCGAGCTACATCGAGTTCTTCAACCGGCTGCTCCCCGAGACGCGCGACGCGATGAAGCTGCGCCACAAGTACGAGGAAGAGTTCGCCCACAACCCGAGCTACATCGAGATGTACCGGCGGGGGAACGCGTACCACGGCGCGCACCCGTTCTTCATGTGGTACTGGGGCGAGAACGGCCGCCAGCACGCCGGGCGGGTGATCGTGGCGGGCGCGCAGAACGCGCACGTCCCGGCCATGCTCGGCTGGGATCGCGCCGAGTCGCTGACCGAGGCCATCGCCATGGCCAAGAGCATCGTGGGCCCGTCGCCGGAGATCACGATGATGCACCATCCGCCGATGGTGATGATGGACGTGACGTGAGCGCAGGGGGGACTGCGTCCCCCCTACGAGACCCCCAAACCCGCAGGGGGGACTGCGTCCCCCCTACGAGACCCCCCAAACCCGCAGGGGGGACTGCGTCCCCCCTACGAGACCCCCGGAAGATCTCAGCGCGTCGCCGGCGCGGCGAAGCCGCGCCTCCCGTCGATAAACGCGCTCGCTGCGCTCGCTCCGACACCGCGACGGTGGCCGGGGAGGCGCGGTGCGGGGCGGCGTGGTACGGTCGGCGCGTGTTGGATCGACGAAGCAGTGTGGGCGGACCACGGTGACGCGGCCTCGGGTGTTGCTCATCGCGGAGGCGGCGAACCCGGAGTGGGTGAGCGTGCCGCTCGTGGGATGGGCGCATTGTCGCGCGCTCACCGAGGTCACCGACGCCCACGTCGTCACGCACAGCCGGAATCGCGACGCGCTGACGCGCGCGGGCTGGACCGAGGGGCGCGAGTTCACGACGCTCGACACCGAGGTGGTCGCGGCTCCCATCTATCGGGCGGGGCAGGCGCTGCGCAAGCTGACCGGGATGGGCTGGACGCTGACGACCGCGCTCGCCGCCCTGCCCTACTACTACTTCGAGCAGCTCCTGTGGCGGCGCTTCGGCGCGGCCATCCGCGCGCGCGAGTACGCGCTCGTTCACCGGATCACGCCGCTCAGCCCGACCACCCCGAGCATCATCGGACGGCGCTGTGTCGCGGCCGGCGTGCCGTTCGTGGTGGGCCCCTTGAACGGCGGCGTCCCCTGGCCTCCGGGCTTCGGGCGCGTGCAGGCGAGCGAGGGCGAGTGGCTCTCGTACGTGCGTGATGCCTACAAGCTGTTGCCCGGCTATGGAGACACCCGCCGCAGCGCGGCCGCCATCCTCGTGGGATCTCAGTCGACCTGGCAGCAGCTCGACGGTCACCACGACAAGTGCGTCTACATCCCCGAGAACGCCATCGATCCGAATCTCTTCCAGCGGCGGATCGAGCGGCCGGTCACGCCCCCGCTGCGCCTGGCCTTCGTCGGACGGCTGGTCCCGTACAAGGGGGCGGACATGCTGCTCGAGGCGGCCGCGCCCCTCGTTCGCGCCGGCCAGGTGACGATCGACATCATCGGTGACGGCCCGGAGAAAGCGCGCCTCGCCGCCCTGGTGACCGAGCTCCAGATTGGCGCCGGCGTGAAGCTCGACGGATGGATCGAGCACAAGCACCTGCAGGCCCGCCTGGTCGAGTCGGACGTGTTCGCCTTTCCGAGCGTCCGCGAGTTCGGTGGCGGGGTCGTGCTGGAGGCCATGGCCCTCGGGCTGCTGCCCGTGGTGGCCGACTACGCGGGCCCGCGCGAGCTGGTCACCGACGACACGGGCGTCCGGGTCTCGATGGGCAGCCGCGAGGATCTGGTCCGCGGCTTTCGGGACACGCTCGCCCATCTGGTGGCGCACCCCGAGCTCATCCGGCCGATGGGTGAACGCGCGCGGGCCCGCACGCTCTCGCTCTTCACCTGGCAAGCGAAGGCGAAGCAGACCCTCGAGGTCTATCGCTGGGTCATGGAGGGCGGCCCGAAGCCGAGCTTCGGTATGCCGCTGTCGGACGCGGCGGGTCCTGGACGGGCCTGACGTCGTTCGCCAGCCGATCGTCGCGTATGTTTGGGCGGCGGATGTTGACGCAGCTCCTGAGACCGAAGATCCCCGGACGGGGGAGGAATTTTTCGCGTCGGCGGGTGGTGGGCGAGGCGGTGGCGCGGCTGGTGTATCGGCAGGGGTGGGCCGCCCGGGTGTGGCAGCAGCTCCCCGGACGGACGGAGGTCGACGTGATCCAGCACGAGCTGGCGCTCTTGCCGAAGCGGGAGGAAGCCGGGCGTCCCCCGCTGCGGATCGCGTTCGCGTCTGACTTCCACATCGGGCCGCTCACGGCGCCGCGCTTGCTCGACAACGCGTTCGCGCGACTGGCGGCGCTGGCGCCGGACGTGCTCGTGCTGGGCGGTGACTACGTGTACATGGAGGCGACGCACGCGATGGCGCGCGAGCTGGAGGCGCGCGTGGCGGCCGTGCCGGCGCGTGTGAAGCTGGCCGTCCTCGGAAACCACGACCTGTGGACCCACCACGACCGGATCGAGGACGCGCTCCGCCGCGCCGGCGCGACGCTGCTGATCAACGACGCCGTTCGGCTGCCGGCGCCGCACGACGACGTCGCGATGGTGGGCCTCGATGACGTCTGGGCCGGACAGCCCGACCCGTCGCGGGCGATGGCGCCGGCGGACGGCGCGGGCCTGAAGCTGGCGGTGGCTCACTCCCCCGAGGCGGTGCCGTTCCTCGCCGCCCAGGGCCTACGCCTTCTGCTCTGCGGGCACACCCACGGCGGCCAGATCGCGCTGCCCACCGGCCCCGTCGTGGTGCAGGGCAAGCACGGCCGCCGCTGGCCCGCGGGCCTCTACCAGCTCGACGACCTGATGCTGTTCGTGTCGCGCGGGCTCGGGTCGGTCGAGCTGCCCATCCGCGCCTACGCCCGCCCGGACGTCTCGTTGTTCACGCTGACCGATCAGCCCGGATCGGGCACGGCCTGACGCGAGACGACCTCGACCTCGGCGGGGGCCAAGGCGCGGCTCCAGATGGCGACGTCGTCCAGGTCGGCCGCCAGGAAACGGCCGGTCTGGTTCCAGATGCCCATGTAAAGAGTCGAATCTCCCGGCAGGATGGGGATCGGCATCTGCCGGCGGTCGGCCACGGCGTCGCCGTCATGAAACCTCAGCTCGCTGGCAGCGCCGTCAAAGACCGCCGTCAGGTGGAGCCAACGATCGGTGGCGATGCAGTTGCAAGAGGCGACGACGTAGTCGTTGACCGTCGTCCCGGCCCAGTAGGCGGTGTCGAAACGGTTCAACCCGGGGCGGCTGTTGAGGTAGAGCTGCCATCCGCCCATGAACACGTTCTCGGTGCTGAGGATGGTCTTCCAGTCGTCGGTGCCCCCGTTCGAGCTCATGAGCTGGTCGGACGAGGTCCGAATCCAGACGGAGACGGTCCATCCGATGGTCGCCTGGGGAAAGTTCATGACGACCACGTGATCACCTGGCGCGAGCTTGAGCGCGCCCCCGAATCTTCCCGACGAGATCCATGAACCGCCCGTGAGCTGACCGTCGTGGCCGCTCCCGGACCTGTCCGCCACGGCGCCGCCGCCGGTCTCGTCGAAGGTCCAGTGCGCGACGAGCCCCTCGGCCAGGCCGGACGGGTTGACGGTGACCGCCTCGAGCGGCCCCGGGCCGCAGCCAGCGACCGTGATCAGCAGCGCCAGGGCTGCCGGGGCTCCCCCGGATCTCACAGCCATGACACCAGGCTCACGGTGATCCACAGCGCGGGCCGCGCCATCTGGGCCGCCTCCAGGTCAGCGAAGCGAACGACCGGGTACGGCGACGCGAACATGAGGCGCGCTTGCAGAGCGACGGCGAGCTGCCGCCCGAACGCGCCGACCAGGCCGGCGCCGATGCCGAACAGCGCCGACCAGCGCGCGTCTCGGCGGCCCACGTAGGGGCCCACCCCTTGCGCGTCGGTTCGGACGTGAAGAACGCCACCCCCGAGCGTCATCACCGGCGACAGGAAGCGGTCGCGGCGGAAGGCCGCGCCCAGCTCGACCAGGCCGAGCTCCTGATCGATGAGCGCCGTCCCGCGGACGGTCTCGAGACGCGGCCGGGTGCCGAGCCCCGCGATGGTGAGGCGGCCCAGGAGCGGGCCCGAGGACGCAACCTGCAGACTCGCCAGGGGCACGAAGGCGGGCTCGAGCTCGGCGGAGCTGTAGAGCAACGACACCCCCGTCTCCAGAGCGACCACCCGCCGGCTCGGCGCCGGCGCGCCCGGAGGGCACCTGGCCTCGATGGAGGCTGAGCTGGGCGGCGCGGGCGCCGGCCGGGGAGCGGGGGATGGCCGGCTGCCCTCGACCAGCAGCTTCAGGGCGCTCGCCCGCAAGACCTCCATGGTCCGGACCGCCAGCACCTCCCCGACCCGCCCGGAATCCTCGGACGGCGCGGGCAGGCGTCGGACTTCGGTCTTGTCGCCGGTGCGGTCCAGGATCCAGATCTCCGCCCGCCCGACCTCGGGATCGCCGACCAGGCCAATGGTCGCCACGGCCCGATGTTGCGATTGCATGGAGTCGGCGAGCGAGAACGGATCCTTCGAAGGTCCCGGATCGACGAGCTCCACCTCGAAACCGCCCCCCACCAGCTCCTCCCGGATCAGCGTCAGACAACGTCGCGCGCCGGGGCTGGCCGTCGCCGGTTGCAAGAGGACCACGTGCGCCGCCTCCGCTCTCGCGGCGACCGGGAAGGCTGCGCCCGCTGCGAGCAGGGCCACGACCGCCCACGCCCCCGGGCTCCCGGGACGACGGCGGTCGCGCCCGCCCCCATTCATCGCGACCGGAGCAGCGGCCGCGCGGCGTGGGCGTACGTCCCGGTCGGGAACCGCCGCAGGTAATCGGCCGCGATCTCCGACGCCTCGGCGAGCTGTCCGTTCTTCCTCAAAGTCGTCATCTTTCGCCCGAGAGCCTCGGACGCGTAGGCCCCTTCCGGGGCTTCCACGAGGTAGCGATCGTACCACCGCAGCGCCGCGCCCGCGCCCGCGTTCGACTCGTCCTCCAGCCGGCCGAGGAGAAAGGCCGCGTCGCTGGCGCGGACCGAGCCCGGGAAGCGGCGGCGCTCGGCCAGCAGGGCGCGCCGGGCCAGCGCCTCCTGGTGCTGGTACCGGGCGGCGCTGGCGAGGGCCGCCAGATCCTCGCTGCTGCTCCGCTCGAGCACCTTGGCGATCCCGATCCGTAGCGCGTCAGCGACGATCAGATCGGCGCGCCCTTCCTGCAGCCGGGCGCTCCACTGCAAGCGGGCGCTCCACGGCTCGGGCGCGCCGCGCTCCGAGCGTCCGAGCGGAGCCGGGACCGGGCCCTCGGCCGGCCCCGGCGAAGGGCCTGGGTCAGCGGTGACCGGCGCGCGCGGAGCCGGCGCGCGATCGTGAAGGTCGATCGCCAGCCTCTGATCGTCGCGCAGCACGATCGCACCGCCCGACACGGGCCCGGTCACCGACACGACGCCCCTCTCCATCTGCAGCTCGAAGCGCGCCTCGCGTCCATTCCAGGCCAGAGAGAACGCCGTGCCGCGCACGTCGATGAGGAACGGCCCGGCCTCGAACAACCACTTGGCGCCGGCCCGATGAACGACGTCGACGTGAGCGCGGCCGTCCTCGAGGGCGATCCGACCGCCATTGCGCCAGAGCTCGACCACGCGTCCGCGCGCCTCGGGCTCCATCTTGATGCGGGTCCCGTCGGAGAACGACAACATCTGCCCGGCGGTGGCCGGCGCGGGGGGGACGTAGCCGCTGGGAGAGGGGGCTTTGCCGTCGATGGTGTAAGTCAAGCCCGACGGACCGGCCGGCTGGTCATGGAGCCGCGCCCGCGGTACCAGCGCGACCGCGCCGGCCACGCCGGCGGCGCCCACCACCCCCAGCACGAGGACGAGGCGCCGCCGCTTCCCCCGCTTCTCGGCCCGCGCCTGGGCTCGCTCGGCGCCCCTGCCGGCCGCTGCCACGCGCGCCCTGAGCCGCCGCAGCGACTCCGCCCGAACGCCGGGCGATCGCGGCTCGAGGAGCCGCTCGCGCATGACCCGCACGACCGCCGCCGCGTTCGGATCCAGGCTCTGCTCTTTCTCTTCATCTACATTAGCGATCACGTGACGACCTCCCTGCCAACTCCATGAAGAAGCTCTGCAAATCTGCGTCCTTCGCCACCTGTTCGGAGACCTTGCCGAGCCCGCTCTTGAGGAGCCGCTTCACGGTGGTGCGCGAGGTCGCGAGCGACCGGGCGACCTCCTCGAGCGTCATCTCCTCGAGATATTTGAGCACGAACGCCGCGCGCTCGCGCGCGCTCAGCTGATCGAAGATCTTGTAGCAGCGTTGCAAGGCCTGGCGCGTGGTCTCGTCGCCGCTGGTCAGAGCCGGCACGTCCGGTAGCTGTCCGTCGTCGGACAGCCGCACGATGCGCCGGATCCAGCGATAGCGGAACATGTTCTTCAGCACGCGCAGCGCGACCCCCATGACGAAGTCCCGCAGGGCCGCCGGGTCGCGAATCGCCGCCGGGCGCGTGAGGATCCGAAGGAAGACCTCCTGGGTCAGATCCTCGACGTCCTCCGTCGATCGTCCGAGAGACCGCGCGAAGAACCGGCTGACCCGATCCGAATACCGCTCCCAGATCGCCTCCTGCGCCCAGGCCTCCCCGGCGCGCAGCCCCTCGACGATCTCCTCGTCGGATCGCTGGCCGTCGCCCGAAGGGGGCGGCACCAGGTGGAACGGGGCGGTGCGAATGGAAGGGGCCATGTACGGGAGTTCGGGTGTTCTCTGGAAGAGCGTTAGTCTGATAGGTCCCCCGAGAGCGGGAAAAGGGACCAGGCGATGTCGTCGTCCCCCTGAATGGCCCGGCGTCACCCCGCGGCGCACCTCCTCGCACCAGGTGGGCCCTTCGCTTTCGAAGCCGGCCTGGTCCCGTTTGGGAGGCTCGCGCGACTCTCCCTGGGCGGCCCCCCCCGGAGGTGAGCATGTCCAAGACACGAGCGTTCCCTTTCTGCATCGCGTCCTATTTGGCGGCACTCGTGCCTGTCCTCGGCTGTACGGGTAACGTCGACTATCCCCAGCAAGCTTCGGGATCCGGGGGCTCCGCTCCGGTCGGGACGGGGTCGACGGGAACGGGGGGCGCGCGCAATCCCGCGGGCTCTGGCGGCGCAGGCGGGCCGAGCGGCGCCTCGGGCGGCACGACGGGGACCGGCTCGTCGGGCAGCGGCGGGAGCGCACCTACGGGGACCGGCGGCTCCAGCGGGGTCCCCGCCGATCCGAACGCCGCCGGGCTCCTGCCCCTCCGGCGCCTGACCGCCCGCGAATATCTCAACACCGTCCGCGACCTGCTCGGGGACACCACGACCGTCGCCGGGGACGACGTCCCCGGCGAAGCCGATGACCTCAGCAACAACGCCTTTCCCTTCCGTCAGCCGACGGTGATCGCGACCTCGAGCGCGGGCAGCCTGCAGACAGCGGCCGAGTCCCTCGCGAAGAACGTCGCCTCCCGTCTGTCGACCCTGCTGCCGTGCACGCCGGCGAACGCCTCGGCGGAGGCCGGGTGCGCGAGCCAGTTCATCACGACGTTCGGGCTCAAGGCGTACCGGCGCCCGCTCACCTCGGCGGAGGTCACGAACCTGACCGCCGTCTATCAGGCAGGGCGCTCGACGGTCATGCTCGACTTCAACGGCGCCATCGGCCTCGTCATCGAGGCGATGCTCCAGGCTCCCGCGTTCCTTTATCACTGGGAGATGGACGCGGGCCCGGCCGTCCGCGACGGCAACGTCGTCCAGCTCGGCAACTACCAGATGGCGAGCCGCCTGTCGTACTACCTGTGGAGCTCGATGCCCGACACGGCCCTGTTCTCGGCGGCCGCCGCCGGCCAGCTTTCGACGGCCGAGGGCGTGCAGACGCAGGCCCAGCGCATGTTGATGGACGACAAGGCCAAGACCATGGTGGCCGACTTCGTCGCCGACTGGCTGGACATCAACACGATCTCCACCCGGCCGAAGGATCCGGCGATCTACAGCATGTGGAATCCGGACCTGATGACCGCCATGGAGACCGAGGTCCGGACCTTCGCCACCTCGAACGTCTTCGGCTCGGGGAGCCTCGCCGATCTCTTCACCAGCCCGAAGTCCTCGGTGAATCAGGCGCTCGCCGGCGTCTACGGCGTCAGCGGCGTCTCGGGGACCACCCCCAAGACGGTGACGTTCGACGGGGCCCAGCGCGGCGGCATCCTCTCGCTGGCCGGCTTCCTCGCGGTCAACGGCGCGAGCAACGGTTCCTCTCCCGTGCTCCGCGGGCACGCCGTCCTCACCCGGGTCATGTGCCAGACCGTTCCGGACCCGCCGCCGAACGTGCAGCCTCCCAAGCCCCCCATGGATGGCTTGACCACGCGCCAGCGCTTCGAGGAGCACGACATGCAGGACTGCGCCCGCGCCTGCCACACCCTGATGGATCCCATCGGCTTCGGCTTCGAGCACTACGACGGCATCGGGCGATACCGCACGACGGACCAGAACAAGCCCGTCGACTCGAGCAGCTCCATCGTCCTCGACGGGCAGAAGCAAGACTTCTCGGACGCGGTCGGGCTCGGCAAGCTGCTGGCGGCCAGCCCGCAGGTGCAGGGTTGCCTCACGACGCAGCTCATGCGCTGGGCGCTCAACCGCTGGGACACCGCCGCCGACGCGGCGTCGATCGACGCCGCCCGGACTGCCTTCCAGCAGGGGGGCCTCAACATCCGCACGCTGCTCACCAGCGTCGCGACCTCGCGAACCTTCAGATACCGCGCGCCCGCCGCTGGAGAGGTGCTGCCATGATCATCCGGACCGAGAAAGGGAACCTCAAGTACTCTCGCCGGGCCCTGCTCAAGCAGCTCGGCATCGGCGCCGGGTTTCTGCCGCTCCTGTCGACGGAGCGGTCGAAGGCGGTCGCGCAGTCGACGGGAGCGCCGCTCCGCTTCATCGGCATCACGCTGACGGCCGGCGTGTGTCCGCCCAACTT
>Ga0068853_100000807_pt1 | contig 21805 bp, 23 predicted proteins | sample KBSCornC32_FD_65655 | JGI IMG/M metagenome (GOLD analysis project Ga0068853, IMG submission 65655) | Corn rhizosphere microbial communities from Kellogg Biological Station, Michigan, USA - KBS Corn C3-2 | ecosystem: Host-associated > Plants > Roots > Rhizosphere > Soil ... | reverse complement strand
CGCCGCGTGACGGTCCGGTCCATGTCGTAGATCGCGATTCTGATCATTGCCCCCGCGCAACCTTTTGTGCATCCCATCGGTTGAACGCGGCGATGGGCCATTTCGGCTTGCCGCGCAACGCAAAGTGGACCAGTTTCCCCAAACGCATGAACAAGGCCGATTTCACGGAAACGACCCAGGCCGACGATCGGTCGATCCTGCTGACGGGCAGCCTGTCCCTGTCCTGCCTCGGCGACGTGCCGGGCCGGCTGGAGGCGCTGGACGGTCGTGTCACGCGCATCGACCTGTCGCAGGTGGAGCATATCGACACGGTCGGCGCGTGGATCGTGCGCCGCACCGCGGATCGGCTGGATGCGCAAGTGGTGGGCGCGGGCGAGGATGCGGGCAGGCTGCTTGAGGTCATCGGCCGTGTTGACGAGCCGGCGGAAAAGCCCCAGCCGCCGCAGCATCCCGTCTTTCGTATCCTCGATCAGGTCGGCTTCGCCGTTTCGGCGACCGGCCATACGCTGGTCGGGCTGGTCGGCTTCCTGGGCGCCGTGCTGGTGTCCGCTTTCGCGCTCATCCGCCATCCCAGCCGCTTTCGGATCAACGCCGTGGTGCAGCGGTTCGAGGTGGTCGGCGTGTCCGCGCTCGCGATCATCGGCCTGATGAGCTTCCTGATCGGCATCGTCATCGCGCAGCAGGGATCGGTGCAACTCGAACAGTTCGGCATGGAGGTGCTGACGATCAATCTGGTCGGCCGCCTGACCTTCCGCGAACTGGGCGTGCTGATGACCGCGATCATGGTGGCGGGCCGCTCCGGTTCCGCCTTCGCCGCGCAGCTGGGCACGATGAAGCTCAACGAGGAAGTGGACGCGATGCGCACGATCGGCGTCTCGCCGATGGAGGCGCTGGTGATGCCGCGCATCATCGCGGCGGTGGTGATGATGCCGCTGCTCGGCTTCTACGCATCGATCCTGTCGATCATCGGCGGCGGCTTTTTGTGCGCGATCGCGCTCGACATCCCCCCGGTCACCTTCGTGCAGCGGCTGCGCGAGGTCGTGCCGCTGACCGACATCTGGATCGGCCTGATCAAGGCGCCGGTGTTCGGCCTGATCATCGGCATGGCCGGCTGCTATCAGGGCCTGCAGGTGGAGGGCAATGCCGAGGAAGTCGGCCTGCGCACCACGGCGGCGGTGGTGCAGGCGATCTTCCTGGTGATCGTGATCGATTCGGTCTTCGCGGTCTTTTTCACATGGCTCGGCTGGAAATGACGGAGCAGGACGCGATCCTCCAGGCGGACGAGGCGCTGGGCAAGGCGGTGCAGACGGCCGATACGGCGATCTCCATTCGCGGCCTGCGCAACAGCTTCGGCGATCAGGTGGTGCATGACGGGCTCGACCTCGACGTGCGCAAGGGCGAGATTCTGGGCGTCGTCGGCGGGTCGGGCACCGGCAAGTCGGTTTTGATGCGCTCCATCATCGGCCTGCAAACGCCGGACGCGGGCGAGGTACTGGTGTTCGGCCAGCCGATGACCGGCGAGGAGGACGAGGACGCGCAACTCGCCATCCGCCGCCGCTGGGGCGTGTTGTTCCAGGGGGGCGCGCTGTTCTCGACCTTGACGGTGTCGGAAAATGTGCAGGTGCCGATCCGCGAATATTATCCGAACATCTCACCCGCGCTGCGCGAGGAAATCGCCGGGTACAAGATCCGCATGACCGGCCTGCCGGGCGAGGCGGCGCCCAAATTTCCGTCCGAACTGTCGGGCGGCATGAAGAAGCGGGCAGGGCTGGCGCGCGCGCTGGCGCTCGATCCCGACCTCCTCTTCCTCGACGAGCCGACCGCCGGCCTCGACCCCATCGGCGCGGCGGCGTTCGACGAGCAGACGCGCGAGTTGCAGCAGACGCTGGGCCTGACCTGCTTCCTCATCACCCACGACCTCGATACGCTTCACGCCATTTGTGATCGCGTCGCGGTGCTCGCGGACAAGCAGGTGATCGCGGTCGGCACCATCGAGGAATTGCTGGCGACGGATCATCCGTGGATTCAGGAATATTTCAACGGGGCGCGCGGGCGACTGGCCCATGCCGGTTCGACGACGCTGAAGCAGGGCGTGCAGGCGGGCACAAGAGTCACCGGCAACGCAGACGGAAAGAAGGCGGAAAGCTGATGGAGACACGCTCCAACCATATTCTCGTGGGCACTGTCACGCTGATCCTGCTCGCGGCCATCGTGATCGCGGCCTTCTGGTTCTCGCGGATCGGCGAGTCGGACAATCACGAATATGACATCTTCTTCAAACAGTCCGTGACCGGTCTCGCCAAGGGATCGGGGGTTTCCTATTCGGGCGTGCCGGCGGGCCAGGTGAAGTCGATCGAATTGTGGAAAAAAGATCCCAATTTCGTCCGCGTGCGCATCAGCGTGAACAGCGACGTGCCGGTCGTGCAGGGCACCACCGCGACGATGCAGGGGGTGGGCTTTACCGGCGTGTCCGAAATCCTGCTCGATGGCGCGATGAAGGGGCAACCGCCCATCGTCTGCCCCGAGGTTAACAGCGGGGTGGCCTGTCCCGAAGGCGTGCCGGTGATCCCGACCAAGCCGGGCGCGCTCGGCCAGCTCCTCAACAACGCGCCGCAATTGCTGGAACGGCTGACCACGCTGACCGAACGGCTGACCCAGATGCTCAACGACGACAATCAGGCTAGCATCGCCGGCATCCTCAGGAACACCAACGCGCTGACCCGTTCGCTCGCCGATCGCGGGCCGGAAATCGCCGCCACGCTGGCGCAGGCGCGCGTCGCGGTGAAGCAGGCGGGCGACGCGGCCGAGCAGATCGGCCAGCTGGCGGGCACCACCAACCAGTTGCTGAACGACGAGGGCAAGCCGCTGATGGCCGACCTGCGCGAGACGGTGAAGTCGGCCAAGCAGAGCATGGACACGCTGGATGCGACCATCAAGGAAGCGCAGCCGGGGATGCAGGCCTTCTCGCAGCGGACCATGCCCGAGGTCGGCCTGCTGATCCGCGACCTTCGCCGCATGGCGCAGTCGCTTCAGAATGTGGCGGAGAAGATCGACCAGCAGGGCGCCAGCTCGATCATCGGATCGCCCGCACTGCCGGACTACAAGCCATGATGCCGATGACGAAGAACGGGAGAGACCCCATGCACCGCCGCACCCCCATCCTCCCCCTGACGCTCGGCCTGCTGTCGGTCGCGGTGCTGGGCGGTTGCGTGCGCTTCGGTGCGAAGCCGCCCGCCGCGCTGATGACGATCCAGAGCGCGGCGAAGGTCGCGCCCGGCACGGTGGCGGAGGCCAGCCAGGGCGTCGTCACCATCATCGAACCGGATGTGCCGAAAGCGCTGATGACCGTCCGCGTCGCGGTGCACACGGGCGACAACAGTTTCGCCTATATTCCCAAGGCCTATTGGGTCGACACACCCCGCAATCTGTTCCGCGCGGTGCTGGCGGAGACGGTGGCGGCGCGCAACGGCGTGCTGGTGCTGGATTCGGGGCAATTCTCCGCGGCGGCGGGTAAGCGGGTGACCGGCGATCTGGTCGAGTTCGGCGTTGACGCGCGCTCGCGTCAGGCCATCGTGACGTTTGACGCGGCGGTGATGGACAAGTCGAGCGTCACCACCAAGCGCCGCTTCACGGCGAGCGCGCCGGTGGGTGCGATCACGGCGGAGGGCGCCGCGCCCGCGATCCAGGATGCGGCCAATCAGGTGGCGGTGCAGGTTGCGGACTGGCTGAAGACGGGGGGATGAAAATGATCTACGGCCCGCTAGATGCGCGTGAGTAGCTGGTTGAAAAGGTAACGCTTCTAGTCTATATCGAAGAGACCAAGCGACATTGGCTTTTGCCATTGGAACGAACCCCATCCGCTGCAACGGGTGGGGTTCATCCGTTTGGGGAACGTGCTGCAACACGTTCCCCGCCCGTTGCCTATTTGGGGCGTGCCACTTCGATCAGCTTCAAGAGAAGCATTCCGAAAGTGAACAACGCTCCAAGGAAGAGGCACAAGTCACCAAACGACATTGGTCTTTCCTCCATTGGATTGCGGCACGATTGCCGCCCCCATTCCATAGAGGCATAAAGCCGGAGTTACTACGGACGCTGCTGGCGATGATCGTCACCCCAACGACTTCACCACCTGCTCCCGCACATCCTTCGACAGTGTCGGCGACGCCTCGATCCTGCGGAGTTCCGCCTGCATCATCTCCGCGCGTGCCGCGTCGAACCGCCGCCAGCGGCCCAGCGGCGGCACCATCCGCGCGGCGACCTGCGGGTTGATCGCATCCACCGCCAGAATGACGTCGGCGATCATCCGATAGCCCTTGCCGTCGATCCGGTTGAACGCCCACTGGTTGCCCGAGAAGGCCAGATACAGCGCCCGCGCGCGATTGGGGTTCGCCAGCGTGAAATCTTGGTGCCGCCCTAGTTCCGCCACCTGCTCCACGACATGGGGATGGAAGGAGAAGGCCTGCGTCTGAAACCATTTGTCCAAGACCAGCGGATCGCCGGCATAGCGGTCGTAGAAGATGCCGAGCGCCGCCTCCCGCTCTTCGCTGGTGCCGTTGGCGAGGGTGGCGAGCGCGGACTGACGCTCGGTCATATTATCCGCGTCGGCAAACTGGCGAAAGGCGATGTCGGCGGCATCGCTCGCGCCCGATGCGGCGATATAGGCGAGCGCCACGTTGCGCAGCCTGCGTGCCGCCTTGGCCTCCGGTGAGAGGGAGAAGCCGTTGCGGGCGCTCCGGGCGTGAAGATCCCGCCATTCACTCTCCAGCGCCTCGCCGATCACGGCCTGCAAGGCTTCGCGCGCGGCATGGATGCCGTCCGGGTCGACGATTCCCATCTGCTCGCCGAGATAGGCCTCCCCGGGCAGCTTCACCGCTTCCGCGATGAAGGCGCCGTCGAGCGCCGGGTCGGCGAGCGTGCGCCGCACCGCCTCAACCACTGGTGCACTGTCGAGCGGATCGCCCGCGATGTGCGCGATCAGCACATTGACCATCAACTGCTGCATCGCCTCATACCGGCCGAAGGGATCGTCGTCCTGCGCGGACAGGAAGGCGAGGTCTGTGTTGCTGCGGTTCGTCTCGACCACGACCGGTGCGGAGAAGCCCCGATTGATCGAGAGGAAAGGCGGCTTCGCATGGCCGTCCCGCGTGACTGTCAGCGTGGGCCGATCGAGCATGACCAGTTCCTCCGTTCCCGCGCCGTCCTGATCGAAGAGGGTCAGGCGCAGCGGGATCGCCATCGGCTCCTTGACCGGCTGGCCGGGGGTGGCGGGCAGGCTCTGCGTCAGGGTCAGGGAGGCGGTGCCGGTCGCGGCGTCGTGGCTCATGGCGGCGGTGACGCGCGGCGTGCCCGACTGGCTGTACCACAGGCGGAACTGGGTGAGGTCGATGCCGCTGGCATCCTCCATCGCCCTGACGAACTGCTCGCAGGTCGCCGCCTCGCCGTCATGTCGGTCGAAATAGAGGTCAGTGCCCGCGCGGAATTTCTCGGGGCCGAGGATCAGCGCGATCATGCGGATCACCTCCGCCCCCTTGTTGTAGATGGTCGCGGTGTAGAAGTTGCTGATTTCCATATAGGATTCAGGGCGGATGGGGTGGGCGAGGGGGCCGGCATCCTCCGGGAACTGGCCCGCGCGCAGCATCCGCACATCCTCGATCCGCTTGACCGCATGGCTCCCCATGTCGGCGGAAAAACTCTGGTCCCGGTAGACGGTGAAGCCTTCCTTGAGGCTCAACTGGAACCAGTCGCGGCAGGTGACGCGGTTGCCCGACCAGTTGTGGAAATATTCATGCGCGACCACGCCCTCGACCCCGTCATAATCCATGTCGGTCGCGGTTTCCGGGTCGGCGAGGATGTACCGGCTGTTGAAGACGTTGAGGCCCTTGTTCTCCATCGCGCCGAAATTGAAATCGGACACGGCGACGATGTTGAACACGTCCAGATCATATTCGCGGCCATAGACCTGCTCGTCCCAGAGCATCGAGTCCTTGAGCGCCTTCATGGCGTGGGCGGTGCGGGGCAGGTCGCTCTCCTTGACCCATATACCCAGCTTGACCGTGCGCCCGCTCATCGTGGTGAAGCTGTCCTCGTTGCAGGCGAGGTCGCCCGCGACCAGCGCGAACAGATAGCAGGGCTTGGGGAAGGGGTCCGTCCATCGCGCGAAATGGCGGCCGTCGCCAAAGGCGCCATGTTCGACCGGATCGCCGTTGGCCAGCAGCACGGGATAGGCCGCCTGATCCGCGCGCAGGATCACGTCATAGCGCGACAGCACATCCGGCCGGTCGGGGAAGAAGGTGATGCGGCGGAATCCCTCCGCCTCGCATTGCGTGCACAGCAGCCCGCCGGAGGCATAGAGGCCCATCAGCTTGGTGTTGGTCGCGGGCGAGAGTTCCACCTTTGTCTCGACCATATGCGCCGTGCTGGCGAGGGGAATGACGAGCGCCTCCGCTTCGAGCGTATAGGCGTCGGGGGCGAGGAGCACGCCGTCCACGCTGACGCTCAGCGGCGTGATGCCGTCGCGGTCGAGCCGCAAGGGACGATCATGCGCGCCGTTGCGCGTGACGGACAGGCGCGCCCTGACTTGCGTCGCCTGCGGATCGAGGTCGAATTCCAGCGCGATGTCGGGCACCAACCAGTCCGGCGCGCGATAATCCTCGCGGCGGATGATGCTGGGCGCGGATGCGGAGTCGGCGGTGGGGGTGTGGATGTCGGCCATCCGCTAGTCCTAGGCAGGGTAGGGGGCGGGTACAATCCAATGGCGCCGTATCGTCTTGAAAAATCGTCATGACGGACCCGTTTCGGCATATATGGCGTGCTGCGCCCTGCTAAACGGGCCGCGGAACAAGCTCGGGATGACAAAGTGAGACTGCTGGTTTTTGGATTGGGCTATACCGCCGGCCGGATTGCCGGGTATCTGCGCGGGGAAGGCTGGACGGTCGAAGCCACCGGCCGCGCGGGTTCGCTGGATTTCGCGGATGAAGCCGCCGTCCTCGCGGCGATCGGCCGTGCAAGCCACATCCTCTCTTCCGTGCCGCCCGATGGCGCGTCGGGGGAGGACCCGGTGCTGGTGCGCTATGGCGCGGCACTGGCGGCGGGGACGCGGGCGTGGACCGGCTATCTGTCCTCCACCGGCGTCTATGGCGACGCGGGTGGGGCATGGGTCGACGAGAGCACGCCGGTGGGACGCGGCCGGCGCGCGGCGCGGACCGAGGCGGACCTCGGCTGGCAGGCGCTTTGCGGCGATGTTCGCGTCTTTCGCCTGCCCGGCATCTACGGACCGGGGCGCAGCGCGCTCGACCGGGTGCGGGAGGGGCGGGCGCACCGCATCGACCTGCCGAACCAGATTTTCAGCCGGGTGCATGTGGACGACATCGTCTCGGGCGTCGTCGCCAGCTTCGCGGGACCGCCGGGCGTCTATAATCTCGCGGATGATCTCCCCTGCCACCAGAACAGGGTGGTCGAGGCGGCGTGCGATCTGCTGGGCGTCGAACCGCCGCCGCTCCAGAGCATGGCCGAGGCGGGCCTGAGCCCGGCCGCGCGCGCTTTCTACGCGGAGAACCGCCGCGTCGCGAACGGCAGGGCGAAGCGCTTGCTGGGCTGGATTCCGCGCTATCCGACTTGCCGGGAGGGACTCAGGGCCTGCCTCTGACCAGCTTCGCCGCCCCATACCAGATCACCCCCAACCCCAGGAGCAGCATCAGCCCGGCCATGTCGCGCTGCTTGGCGAGCGCGAAGATGGCGATCATGCTCGCGACGCCGATGACCACCGCCACCGGGAGAAACGGCAAGTTCGGCACCGGCCCGCTCAGCGCGACGCCGCGCGCGCGCAGTCGCCACGCCGCCAGACACATCACCAGATAGATGGGCGCGGTCACCAGCGCCGCCAGCAGCGCCAGTGTCTCGAACGTCCCGGTCAGCGCCAGGACGATCGCGAGCAGCGAGTGCGTCAGTATCGCCACCCAGGGCGCATGGCTGACCCGGTGGATGCGTCCCAGCACGCGCGGCATCGTGCCGTCCTGCGCAAAGGCGAACAGGAATCGCGGCGCGCCCAAGATGTCGCTGCCGATCCACACCAGCCGCGACACCGACGCGCCGACGAGCAGCAGCGCGCCGAGCGCCGGATTGATCCGCATCATCGCGTCGGACAGGGGTGTCGAGGAGGCCGCGAGCGCGCTGCCCAGCAGGCCCTGACAGACGAGTTGGATCGCGATGTAGAGCGCGCTCACTGATCCCATCGCGATGAACAGCGCGCGCGGGATGGTGCGCTCCGGCCGCGCGACCTCTCCGCTCGCGCCCAGTGGCGTCTCCATGCCGGAAAAGGCGAACAGCGCGAGGATCAGCGCCTCGCCAAAGTTCGACGGAGGACTGTTGGCCATCGATGCGGCGGCGTGTCCGTCGATGAGCAGCCAGCCGCCGCCGCCCAGGACGAGAATGGCGAGGGGCAGCAGCTTGACCACCGTCATCAGGCCGATTGCCCGCGCGGCTGGCGCCACGCCCCAGATATTGATCGCCGCCAGTCCGCCGATCACGCCGACGATCAGCCAGGATCGCACAGCCTCGCCGCCACCGGGGAAGAAGGCGGTGAGGCCGTCCGCCATCGCCGCCGCGATGCCACCGCAGGACAGCACCGCGCTGACCCACAGCATCAGGCCGGTGAGAAAGGCGACGAGCGGCCCGAACGCGACCTCCGCCGCCGCATAGGCGCCGCCGGACGAGGCGACGCGCCCGCTCGCCTCGGCAAAGCACAGCACCACCGCGCCCATGGCGAAGGCGCACAGGACGAAGGCGAGCGGCGCATAGCTGCCCGCCGCCCCGGCCATCGCGGAAGGAAGGGAGAAAATGCCGCCGCCCACGACGCCGTTGATGATCGCGGCCGCGAGCGCCCATGTGCCGACGGCGCGCACCAGTCCCGCATCGCGTTGCGCGCTTGCGGGCCGCGCGCCCGTCCGCCCCAGGCTCATCGTCCCTGATCGCCCCCGATTGACATTTCGGACAGTCTTCCCTATTCGCGCCCCCCATACAAGTCAGCAAACAGGCGGCCGCTCCCTTTTGGCGGCCCTTTTTTGTCGTCACTGATTCTTGATTCGAGGAACGATCGATGAAGCGCACTTTTCAGCCGAGCAATCTGGTTCGCAAGCGCCGGCACGGCTTTCGCGCGCGGCAGGCAACCGTGGGTGGCCGCAACATCCTGCGCGCCCGCCGTGCCCGCGGCCGCAACAAGCTGAGCGCCTGAGCGACCCCATCGGCGAGACGGTGACCGCCGCGCCGGGCCGCATGACCCGGCGCGCGGACTATCTCGCGGCAAATCGGGGCCAGCGCCAGACGACGCCGGGTTTCATCCTGCTGGTCCGCGACCGGCGCGATGGTGATCCGTCCGCGCGGCTGGGCATTACCGTTTCGAAGAAAGTCGGCGGCGCTGTCGTGCGGAATCGCATGAAGCGCCGTTTTCGTGCGCTTGCGCGCGCGTTGCTTGCGGACCATGCCGTTGCCGGCGCCGACCATGTGCTGATCGGGCGCAGGGAAGGGGTCGAACGCGACTTTTCCGCCCTGCGCGAGGAATTCGTGAGCGCGTTGGCGCGTGTGGCGAAAAAGGTGCGCGGGCAAAATCCTTCCCCCGTTCGGGCTGAGCGAAGTCGAAGTCCTTCAACAGAGGCACGTGTCTCTGTTGAACTGAGCGAAAGCGAAGGACCGTCTCGCTCCGCTCGACAAGAGGCTTCGACTTCGCTCAGTCCGAACGGGCGCGGGTAAGCCATGATCGCCCGCGTCCTCATCCTCGTCGCCCGCCTTTGGCAATGGGGGCCGAGTCGCATCCTGCCGCCGACCTGTCGCTATGCGCCAAGCTGCTCCGAATATGCCGTTCAGGCGCTTCGCCGGCACGGTGCAATCAAGGGTGGCTGGCTGGCTGCGAAACGTCTATTGCGCTGCCATCCATGGGGTGGGTCGGGTTATGATCCGGTGCCCTGAAGACAGAAAAGACTGACATAATCCATGCACGCGGACGACAAGCGCAATATCCTGATCGCGGCCCTGTTCACGATCCTCATCCTGTTCGGCTGGCCCTATATCGCGAACCGTGTCTTCCCGACCGCGCAGCCGCCGGTGACGAAGATCGAGGGCGGCAAGACGACGCCCGTCGCGCACCCCGCCGCCGACCCCGCGCTGGATTCGGCCACGGCCACCCGCGACCGCGCCACCGTGCTGCGCGAAGCGCCCCGTATCGCCATCGAGACACCACGGCTGAAGGGATCACTCAGCCTCAAGGGCGCGCGCATCGACGATATCGTCCTGCCGACCTACAAGGAGACGATCGCCAGGGATAGCGCGCCCATCCGCATCTTCTCGCCGAGCGGCACGAAGGACGCCTATTTCGCCGGGCTGGGCTGGACGGGGCAGGGGCTGCGCGCGCCGGACGCGAATAGCGTCTGGACCGCCGAGGGCACGAAATTGACCCCGACGACGCCGGTGACGCTGCACTGGGACAATGGCCAGGGCCAGCGGTTCACGATCAAATATACCGTCGATGCGGATTATATGATCAGCGCAACGCAAACCGTCCAGAATGTCGGTCGCAACGTCGTCGGCGTGCGTCCCTATGCGCTGATCGCGCGCGGCAAGGCGACCGACGTCAACACCTGGACCAACCATGTCGGTCCGATCGGCGTGTTCGACGGCGCCGCCAATTACGACATCAGCTACGATAATCTCGACGGCAACGCGCCCGGCTTCTTCGCCTCCATCTTCGGGACGAAGGCGGTGGCGGGCGCCAACAGCTTCACCAGCAAGGGCGGCTGGGCGGGCTTTACCGACCATTATTGGCTGTCGGCGCTGATCCCCGATCAGTCCGCGCCGGTCGATGGCCAGTTTCGCAAGGGCAGCCTCTATCAGGTCGATTTCGCCTATCGCGGATCGATGCTCGCGCCCGGCCGTGCGTTCAGCACCACGACGCGCATCTTCGTCGGCGCGAAGGAGAGCAACCTGCTCGACGCCTATCAGGACGCCGGTATCGCCAAGTTCGACCGGGCGATCGACTGGGGCTGGTTCTATTGGTTCGAGAAGCCGATCTTCTTCGTCCTCGACTGGCTGTTCAAGGCGATCGGCAATTTCGGCGTGGCGATCATCCTGCTCACCTTCATCGTGCGCGGCCTGATGTTCCCCGTGGCGCAGCGCCAGTTCAAGTCGATGGCGCAGATGCGCTCCGTGCAGCCGAAAATGAAGGCGATCCAGGAGAAATACAAGAACGACAAGGCGAAGCAGCAGCAGGAGATCATGGAGCTGTACAAGCGGGAGAAGGTCAATCCGCTCGCAGGCTGCCTGCCCATATTCCTGCAAATCCCGGTCTTCTTCGCGCTCTATAAGGTGCTGATGCTGACCATCGAGATGCGGCACCAGCCCTTCGCGTTGTGGATCAGGGATCTGTCCGCGCCTGATCCTTTGCATATTCTCAACCTGTTCGGCCTGCTGCCCTTCACCCCGCCGTCCTTCCTGGCGATCGGCCTGCTGGCGGTGATCCTCGGCATCACCATGTTCCTGCAGTTCCGCCTGAACCCCGCGCCGATGGACGATACCCAGAAGCAGGTGTTCGCGATCATGCCGTGGATGATGATGTTCGTGATGGCGCCCTTCGCTACGGGCCTGCTGATCTACTGGATCACATCCAACATCCTGACCATCGCGCAGCAGCAATTCCTGTACAGCCGCCATCCGGCGCTGCGGCAGAAGGCCACGACGTGAACGATGCGATCAACGAAGAGGAACGCGCCGAACGCATCGAGGAGGCACGCCGCATTTTCGCAGGCCCCATCGCCTTCCTGAAATCGGCGCCGGCGCTGCAATATCTGCCCGCCCCGATCGTGCCGGAACTGGCCTTTGCGGGGAGGTCCAACGTGGGCAAGTCGTCGCTCATCAACGCCCTGACCAACCGCAATGGCCTGGCCCGTACCTCCAACACGCCCGGTCGCACGCAGGAACTGAACTTCTTCGACGTGGGCGGTGACGTGGAGGCCGGCGTGCCGCCGCTTTTCCGCCTCGTCGATATGCCCGGCTATGGCTATGCCAAGGCGCCCAAGGATGTCGTCAAGCAGTGGCGATTTCTCATCAACGACTATCTGCGCGGCCGCGCGGTGCTCAAGCGATCGGTCGTGCTGATCGATGCGCGGCATGGCATCAAGGATGTCGACCGCGACGTGATGGAAATGCTCGACGGCGCGGCGGTCAGCTATCGTCTCGTCCTGACCAAGGCGGACAAGATCAAGGCGAGCGAACTTGCCGCCGTAACCGAGCGCACCCTTGCCGAAGCGCGCAAGCGCCCCGCCGCCCATCCGGAGATCATCGCCACCTCGGCGGAGAAGGGCATGGGCCTGCCGGAACTGCGCGCCGCGATGATCGAGGCTCTGGTTTAGTCGGCGTAGCTCAGCTTCGGATACCAGCCGGTCCCGCGTCCCTCGGGCGTGAGATCGAGCGCCGTCCAGACCGTCCCGAAATCGGGTCCGCCGCGCGGATCCTTGCCGGGATCGGCCATCTCGCCCGACATCTCGCCCATCCAGAACAGGTGGACCCGGCCGACGGCATCCTTGCGGAAGACCACCAGCGCGGGATATTCCCAGCCCGTCTCCGGGTCGAGACCGCCGATATCCAGCGCATAGTCGTCGCCGACCGTCTGGTAGAAATCGAGGTGGCGCCAGCCGCGCTCGACGGCGAAGGCGATCTGCCGCTCGACGGGCGATCGCCCCAGCACGGCCACCGCAACGCGCTGTTTGAGGTCGATGGCATTGGCATCCAGAGGGCCGATCAGGTTGGTGCACATGGGGCAGGGTCGCGGCCGATCCGGCCCATACATCCAGAAATAGGTGAGCAGCGTGTCATGCGTGCCGAACAGGTCGGCCAGTCCCAGAGTGTCGCCGCCATTGGGACCAAGGAAGCGATAGTCCTTCTCGATCAGCGGCCCTTGGGGAAGCGCGCGCCGCTGCGCTGCCACCGCGTCGATCTGCCGCTGAAGGCCGATTTCTTCGGCAAGCAACGCTTCGCGCGCACGGGCATATGCCGCGCTCTCGGACGGGAAGCGGGGTTTTCGCCGGGTGGCCAGCGACGCGGCGGGGGGCGTCTGGAGCGTGAAAGGGTCGGCCATGGCATTTCCTCCCATCGTTCAATCCGGCAGGGGCTGCCCCGGTTCCACGGGCGCGCCGGAGCGTGCCCCCTTGGCGGCGAGCGCAAGGGTCGCTACCGGTGGCACGATAAGACGCAGTGGCGACCGGGACGACGACGCATGACGATGAAGCTCATTATCGGCAACAAGGCCTATTCGAGCTGGAGCTTGCGCGGCTGGCTGGCGATGAAGCAGTCGGGCCTGCCGTTCGAGGAACTGGTCGTGCCGCTCTATGGCGCGGAATGGGACCAGACGCGCGAGGGCGACGAATTCGCGCCTTCATCCGGCAAGGTGCCGATCCTGTGGGACGGCGAGATCGTGGTGTGGGACAGCCTCGCCATCGTCGAATATCTCAATGAGGCATCGGGCGGCACGAAGTTCTGGCCGCAGGACAAGGGCGCCCGCGCGATGGCACGCTCGATGGCGGCGGAGATGCATTCGAGCTTCGCCGCGCTGCGCCGCGAGCACAGCATGAACATCCGCCGCATCTATCCGCCCGCGCCGGTAGCGGAGGCGGTCGCGGCGGACCTCGGCCGTATCATGGAATTATGGGCGCAGGCGCGCGCCCGCTACGGTGGTGCGGGGGAGTTCCTGTTCGGCGATTTCGGCGCGGCCGACATCATGTTCGCGCCGGTGGTGACCCGGCTCATCACCTATTCGCTGCCCGTTGCCCGCTTCGCCGAACCCTATATGCGCAGCGTGATCGCCCACCCGTTCATGCAGGAATGGATCGGCGGCGCGCAGGCCGAGGATTGGGTCATCGAACGCTTCGAGCAGCCGGTGGCCGGCTGATGATGGTGCAGGACGACCCGACGGTCAGCGGAACGCGGTCGCTCGATGCGGAGGCGCAGGAAGCCGTCAGGCTGGGCGACGACGACCGTATCCGCGCCATCCTGCGGGAACTGTGCGACGTCACCCAGATGGGCTTTTGCGCCGTGGCGCGCGTGACCGACACGCGCTGGATTACCGTGCAGTCCATCGACAAGCTCGGGTTCGGGCTCAATCCCGGCGACGAACTGATATTGAAGACGACCATCTGCGACGAGATCCGGCAGCACGGCCAGCGCGTCGTCATCGACGACATCGAAGGCAATATCGACTGGGCAACCCATCACACGCCGATGATGTACGGGTTCAAAAGCTATGTGTCCTTTCCGCTGTTCAGCTCTGACGGCCGGTTTTTCGGCACCCTGTGCGCCATCGATCCGCTTCGGCGCCCGCTGAGCGCCCGTGAAACGATCACCAGAATCGAAGGGCTGGCGCGCCGTGCGGAAGCCGTCTTCGCGACGCTTGGCGCATTCGACCGCTAACTTTGATGCCTGTCATGCCCGATATAAACCTTTCCTTCGACCCCCTGCCGCTAGCTCGGGCGTTGATTGCCGCGCCGTCGGTGACGCCGGCGACAGGAGCGGTGTTCGACGTGCTGGACGCCGCGCTGGCCGATGCGGGCTTTACCGTCGAGCGGTTCGTCGATGGCGGGGCGCCGGACGGCCCCGTCGAGAATCTGCTCGCGATCCGGGCCAACGGGCCTGGCCGCCATGTCGCCTTCGCCGGCCACCTCGACGTCGTGCCTCCGGGCGAGGACTGGGGCAGCGATCCCTTCGTTCCAACGCTGCGCGGTGACTTGCTCTATGGCCGGGGCGCGGTCGACATGAAGGGGTCGATCGCGGCCTTCGTCGCGGCGGCGCGGGCGCGGGCCGCTCTGCCCGGTACGGTGAGCTTCCTCATCACCGGGGACGAGGAAGGCGCGGCGACCTACGGCACGCCCGTCCTCATGGAGCATATGGCGGCGCGCGGCGTCGTGCCCGACCTCTGCCTCGTGGGCGAACCCACCTCCACGCACAGGCTGGGCGATATGGTGAAGGTCGGGCGTCGCGGATCGGTCAACATGTGGATCGCGGTGGAGGGCGTGCAGGGCCATGTCGCCTATCCCCACCTCGCCGACAATCCCGTGCCCCGGCTGCTGCGCATCCTGTCGGCGATCGACGCCATCGTTCTGGACGAGGGAACCGACTGGTTCCAGCCCAGCAATATCGAGATTACCGACCTGTTCGTCGGCAACCCCGCGACCAATGTCATCCCGGCGAAGGCGACGGCACGCATCTCGATCCGGTTCAACGATCGGCACTCGGGCGCGGGGCTGGTGGAGCGGATCGGGGAAATCGTGGAAGGGGGCGGCGGCACGCTGACCGCGAAGATCAGCGGCGAGCCGTTCCTCACCCAGCCGGGTGCGCTGTCGGAGATGATTTCCGGAGCGATCGTCGCGGTGACGGGGCGCGAGCCGGAACTGTCGACCAGCGGCGGCACGTCGGACGCGCGCTTTTTGTGCAAGCTCTGCCCGGTCGTCGAATTCGGCCTCAACAATGCGACGATGCACAAGCGCGATGAGGCGGTGAGCGTTGCAGACCTGCGCGACTTGGCCGCAATTTACGCCGAGTTTTTGGAGCGGGCTTTGCAATAAGCTGCTCGGCATTACCGCGCAGGCTGGGGTATTCAGTTGGCGGCCTTGCTCACATCCACCTTCTCGACCCACTCGGGATAGAAGCTGGGTTCGCGGCTCGACCAGCCTGCGGCCGTCGCCGCCGCTTCGCTGATCGACTGGAGCAGGGTCCGGCGCACGTCGGGGTGCAGATGGGGCAGGCTGGCCGCCGCGCAAAAGGCGCCGGGTAGCCAGGGCCGCGATCCGGCACCGATCAACCGCTCGTAGAGGAACCGATAGGCCGAAAAGCTGCTCAGCCGGTTCTGGCTGAGGTCGAAGGCGGACATCACCACCAGCGGGGCCATGAACGGCTCCACCTGGTCGAGGCCGCTGTCGTCGGGCACCATGGCCTTGATCTCGTCGAGCCGCGCGTAGATGCGTGACTGGGCGCGGATGCTGGCTTCCTCGACAAGGTCGCGGCTCCAGGTGGACATGGGATCGCGACGATGCATCGCAATGTCGAGGGATCGGCGGATATACCGTTGGGTGGCGGCGGGGAAGGATGCGAATTCACGCAGTTCCGCCAGGGTAATTACACCGTCCGTAGGTTTCGCACTAGCCATTCACAGTCTCCGTAAACCGGCTTCTGTATGAGATGGATCATGCGCCCAACTTGGTTGACGCACGGTTAACCGCATACATCCTCACCAGCCTCGCATATCTTTTGTGCGATGCAACATTAATTTTCATCTTCCTGTCGCATTTGCTTTTTTCCGCTCCTCGGCCACCATTGGCAATTGTCCGATGGTCGTATCCGTCCGAAAACAAACGAGAAGCGCCGCCCTTCCTGCAAAGGACGGCGCGCAGGGAATGACACACGGGAAAGGGTCAACGCTTGGCCGCGTTCTCGCTGCCCTCGTCATCCTCATGATAGCCTGAAGAGGGAACAGGATCGCCATTATCGCCCGGCGCGGTGACCGCTGGCGGATCGGAGGCATCCATTGACGCTTCCAGGCCGGCTTCCAGCTTCTCTTCGTCGGTGAGTGGCTTTGCCTGCGCCGCGAGGTCGGTCTTGGGCCGCTTCTTCTGCTCGATGATGATATGGTCGCTCATGTCACGCTGTCCTCTCGATGGTTTGGGGGGCCATTTCCGGCGACCCCAATCGAATCATGCGCGGATGCTCCAGCATGGAATGCGGCAATTGCGCATCCGCCCCACAAGGACGAGTTGCCGCCGGGCCGGAGCCGGATCGTTTTCGCATCGACGATGCCCTGTCTTTCGCCGGCATGGTGCCGGCCCCATGCAGGACAAACCCACGAACCGCGCTAAGTTTCCGGCGATCTTTGCCAATCGGCGCCGCACCGTTTATGGGCGCGCCATGACGAGTGACCAAGAGACATTGACCACGGCGGATAACGCCCCTTCGCCCGGCCCCGTCCCCAAGGACTGGATCCTTGCGATCGCGCCTTATGTGCCGGGCAAGGCGAAGAGCGACGACGGCCGCGTCCTCGTCAAACTGTCCGCGAACGAGAATCCGCTGGGCACCAGTCCGGGCGCGCGCGAGGCGGCGCTGGCTGCGCTCGCCGACCTCGCGACCTATCCCGATCCCAGCGCATCGGCCTTGCGCGAGGCGATCGGCCGGACGCATGGCCTCGACCCCGCGCGGATCATCTACGGCACCGGGTCGGACGAGTTGCTCCATATCGCCGCCAGCGCCTATGCGGGGCCGGGGGACGAGATCATCTATGTCCGCTATGGCTTTTCGGTTTACGACATCGCCGCGCGCCGCGTGGGCGCGACGCCGGTGGTGGTGCCGGATCGCGCCTATGGCACCGATGTCGATGCGATCCTTGCCGCGGTGACGCCGAAGACGCGCGTCGTCTTCCTCGCCAATCCCAACAACCCCACCGGCACTTTCACCCCCCGCGCGGAGATCGCCCGGCTGCTCGACGGGCTGCGTACCGACATCCTGTTCGTGCTGGATCAGGCCTATGCCGAATATCTGGACGATGTGGAGGATGACCACGGCCTGCAACTGGCGATGGAGCGGCCGAACATCTTCGTCACGCGCACCTTCTCCAAAATCTATGGTCTCGCGGCGGAGCGGATCGGATGGGGCTATGGCAGCGCGAGCGTGATCGATGCGCTGCATCGCATTCGCGCGCCCTTCAACCTCACCACCTCCGCGCAGGCGGCGGGGATCGCGGCGCTCGCCGACCAGCGTTTCGTGGAGGCGAGCCGCGAGCACAACCGCGTGTGGCGGACATGGCTGGCGATGGAGATGGACGCGCTCGGCAACCATGGCGTGAGGGTGGTGCCGAGCGGCGCGAACTTCCTGCTCATCCTGTTCGAGGGCGCGGTCAGCGCGGAGACGGTCTATCGGGGGCTGATGGAGGCGGGCTACGCGACGCGCTGGCTGCCGGGGCAGGGCCTGCCGCAGGCGCTGCGCATCACCATCGGCACGGAGGCGCATGTGCGCGACATCGCCGCGCGCATCCGCGCGATGGTCGCGGGCGAGGGTTAGTCATGCTGGCCTTTTCCCGCGTGACCGTCATCGGGCTGGGCCTGATCGGCTCCTCCATCTGCCGCGCGGTACGCGCCTATATGCCGACCGCCCGCGTCACCGGCTATGACGCCGATCCGGAGGTGCGCGAGATCGCGCGCCGTATCGACCTGTGTGACGATGTGACAGACACGCCGGGCGCCAGCGTCATCGACGCCGATCTGGTGATCCTGTGCGTGCCGGTCGGCGCCATGGGCGCGGCGGCGGCGGCCATCGCCGACGACCTGCCCGCCGACGCCATCGTCAGCGATGTGGGCGGCGCGAAGGTGAGTGTGTTCGCGGCGCTGCGCGAGGCGTTGCCGAACGCGGTCATCGTGCCGGGCCATCCGGTGGCCGGCACGGAATTCTGCGGACCCGAATCGGGTTTCGCCAGCCTCTTCAAGGGCCGCTGGTGCATCCTCACCCCCGATGATGCGACGCCGGAGGTCGCGACGATCCGCCTGCGCAGTTTCTGGGAGGGTTTCGGCGCGAACGTCGAGATCATGACGCCGCAGCATCATGATCTGGTGCTGGCGGTGACGAGCCATGTGCCGCACCTCATCGCCTATACCATCGTCGGCACGGCCTCCGACCTGGAGGCGGTGACGCAGAGCGAGGTTATCAAATATTCGGCCGGCGGTTTCCGCGACTTCACCCGCATCGCCGCGTCCGACCCGACGATGTGGCGCGACGTCTTCCTCAACAATCGCGAGGCGGTGCTGGAGGTGATGCAGCGCCTGACCGAGGATCTGAATGCGATGCAGAAGGCGATCCGCCTGGGCGACGGCGATGCCCTGTTCGACGCCTTCTCCCGCACCCGTGCGATCCGCCGATCGATCATCGAGCAGGGTCAGGACGATGCGAAGCCGGATTTCGGTCGGAGCCACTGACGCGCGTCTGGACGCGCGGTCGATCGCCCCATATCCATTCTGTCCATGAGCGACGCTTGGCCAATTCAGCGGTCGATGGTCCCGCATTCCGAGCCCTCCCCGCCGATTTCGACGCGAATATCTGTTACCGGCTCAATCCCGATGTCGCTCTCGCCGGGGCTGGATGCAGGCGGCCACTATGTGTTGCATGGCCTGGGTGAAGGGCGAGCGTACAAGGTGTGACGGCGGGGTCAGCCTGCCACGGCGTCCATCGCCGCGCGCCACACTTCAATCAGGTCGGCCGGATAATAGGCCTCTTCGCACGCCGCCAGTTCCTCCGCCGTCCACCAGCGATGGCTCTGCATCACCCGCTGTTCCAGCGCGGTATGGCCGTCGATGCGCACCGCGCAATCATCCGCCCGCACCAGGAAATAGCGTTCCTCGGCATCCACCTCGACACCTTCCAGCGTGACGAAGCGGACATGCATCGTCGCCACATGCGGCCCGATGGGGCAGGTCATGCCCGTTTCCTCGAACAGTTCGCGCACGGCGGCTTGCTCGTAGCTTTCACCCGGATCGACCGCTCCGCCCGGGGTGCACCAGAAGGGCGGACGGTCTTCCGGCGTGAAGCGGAACATCAGAAGTCGATCGTCCGGCGCGACCACCAGCAGGCGCGCGGCGGGGCGGCTGGGACGCATTACTCGCCCGGCGCCTTCGCCTGTATGGCCAGCGCATGGACGGTGCCGCTCAGCACCAGGTCGCCGACGGACGCATTGACCATCCGCTGGCGCTGCACCCGCGACTGACCCGCAAAGGCGTCGGCGACGATCTCCACCGTGAAGTGGCTTTCGCCCGATCCGTCGTCGCCCATGTGGCCGCTATGCCTGGCGCTGTCGTTGATGACGGCGAGTTGCTGCGGGGACAAGGCGGCTTGCAGCCGGCGTGCGATTTCCTGGCCCACGGGGCCTAGCGATTGGTCAACCATCGACCCTATATAGGGGACTTTCTGGATGCGGGGAGATGTTTTGGCGGATCGGGAGCAGGCTCGGCGGCATGATCGCTTTCACGGCCGGGTGGGCAGCGACGGCGCGCGCCCGTGCCTGGTCGAAGGGTGTCGCAATGCAGGCGAATTCCGCGCGCCGCCGGAGGAATTGCGCCGAGCCCCCGATGGCCCGCCGCAATGGCGCTGGCTATGTCTGGACCATGTCCGCGAGTTCAATCAGAAGTATAATTATTTCAAGGGGATGAGCGCGGAAGAGATCGCTGCCGAACAACGCCCCTATGCCGGATGGGAGCGCGAGACGCGTAGCTTTTCATCGGCGGCCGCCACGGGCACGCCGCCGCCGCGCTGGAGCGACTTCAACGATCCGCTCGACGCCATCGGCGCCCGGTTCAAACAGCGCATGGCGGAAGCACGGGGCCGCGCGGACGGCAAGCCGCTGTCGGCGGACGACCGTAGCGCGCTGCGTACCCTCGGCCTTGGCCCGGACACCGACCGCAAGGGGCTTCGCGAAGCCTATACGGCGCTGGCCCGCCGCTATCACCCCGACCATAATGGCGGAGACCGATCCCACGAGAAAGCCTTGCAGGAGGTGATCGCCGCCTATCAGCATCTGCGCCGCGCGCCGGCTTTCGCCTAATCTTCCTGCCCCAAAGCAGCGTCGATCATGAACCGCCAGGTATCGGCGGCGTCCTGCTGATAGGCGTCGTCCGATTCCTGCGGGCTGACCCGGCTCACCACCTCGGCGCCCGCCATGCGCATCGCTTCGCTGGGATCGTGAAGGGCCTTCAGCATGGCCCGCGCCGCATCCCTGTAGATTTTGCGCAGGGGCGCGCAATCGGGATCGTCCCATTGCCATTCCGGCTGCGCGGAACTGTGCATCGCCTGTGCTGCGCGCTCGATGGGGGTCGGGGATTTTGCATCGGTCATGCACCCCGCCTAGCAGGTCGTACGAACGGCCTGTAGAGATATTCGCCGGTCGCCATCATCGGCCTGCAGGGGGATGACGAGGCTGCATCGCCGCCGCGAATCAGGATAGGGGGAATGACGCCGTGGGGGCATGCGACCGTTTTGCCCCGATAGATACATCGTCCACCGCTCTCCCCTCACCGGTGAGATCCGCACACGACCCGATATCCTGCTTGACGAAAGCGCAAAGCCTTCGCACTGACAGCATCATGACCGACATACCCAATACCCAGCCCGACATGCGCAGCGAAACGCTGATGGATGCGCCTGACCGCATGGTGAAGGCGCGCGACCTTTTCGGCATCGACAGCGACATGGAGGTGCCCGCCTTTTCCGAAGCAGACGAGCGGGTGCCCGACCTCGACCCCGCCTATGTGTTCGACCCGGACACCACGCTGGCGATCCTCGCGGGCTTCTCCTTCAACCGGCGCGTCATGGTGCAGGGCTATCATGGCACCGGCAAGTCGAGCCATATCGAGCAGATCGCGGCGCGCCTCCACTGGCCGTGCATCCGCATCAACCTCGACGCCCACATCAGCCGCATCGACATGGTCGGCCGCGACGCCATCGTGCTCAAGGACGGCGTCCAGGTCACCGAGTTCAAGGAAGGACTGTTGCCTTGGGCGCTCCAGCGTCCCGTGGCGCTGGTGTTCGACGAATATGACGCGGGCCGGCCCGACGTGATGTTCGTCATCCAGCGCGTGCTGGAGGCGGACGGCAAGATGACCCTTCTGGATCAGAATCGCGTGATTCGCCCAAACCCCTATTTCCGCCTGTTCGCGACGGCGAACACGGTGGGCCTGGGCGACACGACCGGCCTCTATCATGGCACGCAGCAGATCAACCAGGGCCAGATGGACCGCTGGAA
>Ga0068853_100000802_pt1 | contig 21843 bp, 17 predicted proteins | sample KBSCornC32_FD_65655 | JGI IMG/M metagenome (GOLD analysis project Ga0068853, IMG submission 65655) | Corn rhizosphere microbial communities from Kellogg Biological Station, Michigan, USA - KBS Corn C3-2 | ecosystem: Host-associated > Plants > Roots > Rhizosphere > Soil ... | reverse complement strand
TGCGATACTTTTGGGTCCGCAATCGCTTCGCATGACTCAAAAGAGAACCTTGTATAATATCTTGTTGTGGGTTGGACTCTACCTTTTGTGGGTTTTGGTTTTTCAGAAGCGAGCGTTTTCTTTTTCAAGAACAATGACCGTTCAATTCTGTTATCTCTTGTTCATCGCGGCCAACTATTACTTCAATATATACTATACTGTTCCTGCCTTTCTTTACAGAAAAAGATATGTTGTGTTTACTTTATTGTTCCTGGGAGGAGTTGTCGTTGCGTCCTTGTTGAGGGTGCCGCTGGCTACTTATCTTAGCCTGCATTATTTTGCGCCGGGCAAACGTCCACCTGGTTTTTCTGAATTATTTTTCAACTCCCTGATCAATATTTTTATCTGGACAATTTGCCTGGTTGCAGCGAAACTAATCATCGACCGCATTCGTTTTCAGAAATACATCGAAGTGATCGAAAAAGAAAAAATGCAAAATGAATTGGATTTTCTGAAAGCGCAATTCAACCCTCATTTTCTTTTTAATTCCATCAATTCAATATATGGTAATATAAACAAAAGCAATTCTGCCGCCCGCGAAATGTTGCTTACATTTTCCGAAATGTTGCGCTACCAGCTTTACGAATGCAACACAACTATGATCAGCATTGAAAGAGAGATCAACTATATTCGAAACTATATTGACCTGCAGCAGATCCGAAAACCAGAGAACTTAAACGTTCATCTGCATGTCTCTGAAGATGTGAAGGGCGTCATGATCGCGCCATTGATATTTATCGCCTTTATCGAAAACAGCTTTAAATATGTAAGTAACTACGAGAGTAAACGGAACGAAGTAAAGATATCCCTGGCCCGGAGCAATAATCAACTCTTCTTTAAAACATTTAACACAAAAGAAAATATCAACGGCCGTCGCATGATTGACCAGGGCGGAATTGGAATTGCAAATGTAAAGCGGCGGTTGGACCTGCTATACCCTGGAAAGCATGCCCTGACCATACAAAACGATGATGATTCTTTTGAAGTAATCTTAAATCTTGAAGTGTGAAATTGAAATGCGTAATAATCGATGATGAACCGGTAGCAAGAAGGTTATTGAAAGAATATATAGAGGATATTTCTTTCCTGGAAATTGCCGGAGAGGCTGACAATCCTTTAAAGGCACAGGTCATTCTGGACAGCCAACCCATCGACCTCATATTTTTGGATATCAATATGCCCAAGTTGACAGGGATAGAGTTTTTGCAAACAAGCAAATTGCTGCCCATGGTTATTATGACCACAGCGTATGCTGAACACGCTTTGGATGGATTTACACTCGATGTGTTGGATTACCTGGTGAAGCCGTTTTCTTTCAACCGTTTCCTAAAGGCCTGTAACAAAGCGAAAGAGTATCACCAAATGAAAATGCGGGCAAAGACTGCGGCCGATGAGGAGAATTATTTTTTTGTAAAATACAACAGCCGGATAGAAAAAATCTTATATGATGACCTCTTATATGTGGAAGCAGCCCTTAATTACGTCATTCTTCACACAGGCAATAATAAAATGATTGTTTATTTGACCATCAAGGGCATAATAGAACACCTTCCCGAGACGTTATTTATCAAAGTGCATAAATCGTTTATTGTAAACCGGCAAAAGATTCGTTCGATCGAGGGTAACATCATTCACATAGGTAATGTCGAAATACCGATCAGTCAAAATTATCACGAAGAGGTAATGAAGATCATACTCGGTGGTAAAATGCTGAAGAGGTAACTGTTGTGAAGAACAGGCACATAAAAGTTCTAAACTAGTTCCGAAATTTAACGCAGGCAATTGACCGTATTTTCCCCGTGGAAAATCAGGTATTTGTCGTGGTATATTCTTTTTGAATTGGCATTAATTTAGTGCAGGCAACAAAGTTCGAAATCCAATTATCCAAACGAAAAGAGGTTGATGAAAAACTTTACCCTATTCCATTTTAATGCTGCTTTAATTTGTTTACGGGCTTCTAAAAAGGTCAGCTTCACTTTTGTGAAGTTTTTTTTGCTCGTAACCTTCCTTCCCCTGGCTTCTACTGGACAATCGTTTGTCAATACCAGTCAAACGTCGGGCAATCAGCAAATGACGCCCGGATTAGAAGGAACGGTTCGCAATACTTTGAAACAAAGCAGCCTCAAACTACAGTTGATAGAAAACAATGGTCAGCTTGGGCTTCCCCAAAGCGTTGTGGCCTACTTTTCATCCGGCATGCAAACCGTTTTTATTGAACGAGACAGGCTAAGGATAGTGGTTGCCAGGTCGAATGAAAAAGAGAGTGGTATTGACTTTACCAATGATAAATCGTCGATCCCCTCAAAGAGCAAGAGCTATCATTATAATACTTTCACTATCCTTTTCAAAGGATCCACGGGTTTTAGTGACTATGAAAAGATCAACCCTTTTGAAACAAAGAGAAATTTTATTGACGCGGGATCATCAGAGAGAAATGTCACCAATGTTTCCAGTTACGGAGAGATCATATTGAAAAATATTTACCCCAGTATTGATCTCCGGTTGTATAGCCAGGAGTCAGGCCAAATGGAATTTGACTGGATCTTGGCTCCCTATGCAGATGCGTCAATGATAAGAATGAAATTTGAAGGTCAGAAAAAATTGGCGATCAATAGTAATGGCGACCTGGAGATAAAGCTTGCCATGGGAAGCTTTCATGTTCATCTTCCCGAGAGCTATTATGTTACTCCTGCCGGCAAGGAACAAGCCGATATTCATTTTTATTTGTCGGAAAAAAATGAAGTGCGATTTACGGGATTTAAACAGGAACAGAAAAAATATCCGTTGGTTATAGACCCTGATCTTTTATGGGGTACTTTTTTTGATGGCGGCACCTTCAATTTTGATGAATATTTTTATGGATTAGAATTCAACAATAATAATGAACTTCTCTATTGCGCCGGGGCGGCCAATTTGCAAGTTTCACCGGCCTATGCGGCAGCGCTAACGAGTGGATACGATGGCACCTTTAAATTAGAGACCGATGTATTTGTGTATGCATTAACAAAGGACGGACAGACGGTACAATTTATCACATATCTCGGCGGTACAAATGAAGACGTTGGAATTGGCATAGCTGTGAATCAAAACTTTATTTTCGTTTGCGGGAGAACAAGTTCTTATGATTTTCCAGTCACAAAAAGTGCGAACGGAGATATCCAGGCCTTTGATACCATTTACCACGGAATGGATGACGGATTCGTTGCTGTCTTCAATTTCTCTCTTGATGACCTGGTCTATTGCAGTTTCTTAGGTGGCCCGGGAAATGACCGATCCCTGACAATAAGAGCTCTCAGCGATAATTCTTATTACGTTTCATTGTCCTCGAGTGATACTCTTTCGGATAATAGTGATCTTGATTACCTGGTTGCGTCCGCTGACAAAGAGTTTGGAGGAGGTTCTGATGGCTGGATGGGTAAATTTACTTCGATGAACACATTGCGTTTTGGAACTTACATAGGAGGCAATAACAACGATCTTGTTAATGATTTTCGCGTATTGAGCACCGGTGACGTTGTATTTGTGGGTAATACTCTTGGGATCACCGAAAAAAATGCTTCGGTTCCTAATGGGCCTTCTGGACGCGAGGTACTATTCGGCAAGATCCATGTTCCTGCTACTGGCGCTGTTACATTCGATATAATTGAGAAAATTGGTGGAGGCGGTGAGGAGTACGGCTGGGGTATTTATAACCTCGGTGACTCAGTATCGGTACTGGTGGGGCAAACGAACAGCACGAATTTTCCATTGGGAGGAGCTTTCGCATTTCAACCCGTAAATAGGGGCGCGATCGATGGATTTATTGCGAGGATCAATAATGATGGATCCGGTGGTTACCAGGCAAGCTTTGTTGGAGGATCCGATGATGATCTTCTTGTTTCCGTAACACCGGTGATAATTCATGACGTGCCGGTTTTGCTGGCATTTGGTACCACGCGATCAACCAATCTTGCTGCAGTTAATTCGGCAGGTGGAAGTTTTTATAGCAATCACAACTCAGGCGGTTACGATATGATGTGGGTGATCTCCAATCTTAACCTCACTTACAAATATTATCTTTCTTATATCGGGGGCTCTAACAATGATTATCTTGGCAAGACTGCCGCGCCGATCGGTTCAAATCATTTATTTTTCAATGCAAACGATTCTGTACTTTATCTCGGCACAACAACGCACAGCATAGAAAATACCCAGAAACCTTTGTTTGTAGGAAGAGGCGCTGTTGATACAGCCAATGCAGGCATTCCTGTTTTTGATTCTACCAAAGACAACAGCAATAATGATACACACGTGGTCATAGCGATATCTATCAAAAAACTATTTTTTACTTTACCGGTACAGTGGGAAAAATTTGATGCGTCGGTCCTTTCCGATTGCAGTGTCCAACTATCCTGGCAAACCACTGATGCAACGGACGCAATCCAATATGTTGTTCAGCGAAGCGCTGATGGAAGAAGCTATACAGACATTGCAACGATCCCTGCTAATGGCAATTCTTATTCCTATCATGATAATGACGTGGCACCCGGAACGGCAAAGGCTATCTATCGGATTTTAGGAATAGATAATGACGGGAAGAGAACTTACAGTACCGTCAATTCTGTGCAATTATGTGGGCAAAAACAGAATCGAATAAAAATATTTCCCACCGTCACCACCAATTATTTTGTCATTTCCGGTATTTACCCGCAACAGGTGAGCGAACTATTGGTCGAAGTGATAGACGCAGCGGGAAGGAAGATCCTGGTAAAAAAATTACCGGCTGTTAGCGGTTCACAGACGTTGTTTTTCGACAAGAAGCCTCCTGCCGGATCCTATTTTGTCGTGGTAAGGGATCAGGAAAACCTGGAGATCCTCCACACACAAAAGATCACACAAGGCAATTAATCACCGCTCCTTTTTTGTAATTTAATTCGGCGAATGAAATACCATATCTCATTCGTCGAATTCATCACGTTGCAATTATATGAATGAGCGATTAAAAATATATAACGGGAGAGTGTTAACTCCAGGTGGCATCGTGCAAAATGGAACTGTGGCGGTCATTAATGGAAGAATAGAGGATGTGTCAAAGAAAAATATCGATTTGCCGGGTGCGACTGAAATAGATGCGCGTGGTAATTATATCTCACCTGGTTTTATTGACATACATGTACATGGAGGGGGTGGCCATGATTTTATGGATGGAACGGTGGAGGCCTTTCTTGAAATAGCAAAACTGCATGCCAGTTATGGAACTACTGCAATGCTTCCTACCACGTTGACTTCCGTGAAACAAAAATTATTACGTGCGCTCACTTCATACGAAGAAGCGAATGCACAAAATAAGATGGGTGCTCAGTTTCTTGGGATGCATATCGAGGGTCCATACATCGCGATGAATCAAAAGGGAGCGCAGGATCCGCGTTTTATTCGTGATCCCGATAAGAAAGAGTATGAAGAAATAGTTTCTGCATCGAACAACAATATTAAAAGATGGAGTGCTGCACCAGAGTTAAAAGGTGCCATGGAATTCGGTCGTTACTTACGGTCAAAGGATATTTTGCCTTCTATTGCGCATACTGATGCAACATACAAAGACGTACGTGAAGCTTTTGAAAACGGGTACACACACCTTACGCATTTCTATTCGGCTATGTCAGGAGTAACCCGTGTTGGTTGTTCCCGTTATGCGGGAGTTGTCGAGAGTGGATATCTCATTGATGAAATGACCGTCGAGATCATTGCGGATGGAGTGCATTTGCCTGAACCATTGTTGAAACTTATCTATAAAATTAAAGGCGCGGAGCGAACAGCATTAATAACAGATGCGATCCGGGCGACAGGTACTTCGGCAAGAGAAACTATATTGGGAGATTTAGAAAATGGGATATCTGCGATTATCGAAGATGATGTAGCAAAATTACCAGACCGAAGTTGCTTTGCAGGAAGTGTTGCCACAGCCGACAGGTTAGTAAGAACGATGATCAATATTGCCGGGTTACCTTTATCCGAAGCAATACGAATGATCACCAGTACACCTGCTGCCATTATCGGGGTAGAAGATAAGAAGGGATCGTTATCGGCGGGCAAGGATGCTGACATTATCATCTTTGATGATGATATTAATATTCAAACAACAATCATTAAAGGTAAAGTTGTGTACTCGTCGCATACTGAAAAAAATGGTTCAACAGTTTGAATCATTGGAATGTCTCCGGTGATTCTCTTGTACATTCTGTTCCTTTGTGGTGATCCTTCGGCAAAGCTCAGGATGACAACCAAGGAGGCCCGGAGATCACAGAGTGGCACGGAGTGAAAATTATGGAGAGTATTTCGTTGTTACTTCAAGCCTGTTATCATCGGGGTCAAGTGTTTCAAACTCGTAGTAGCCGTCTCCTGTTTTTCTTGGGCCGCGCAGAATTTTAAAACCATCTGAGATGAGCTGGTTTGCTTTTTCATCTACTTCATTCATCGTGTTAACACCAAAGGCTAAATGAATAATACCTTTATGTTGGTCTGTTACCCTGTCGTTTTTGTTGTCCGGAATACCGGGTTTCGTCATGATCTCAATGCGGGCGCCTGATTTGAATGTGAGAAAATAACTGTGAAACTGATTTTGCTTGTTCGTGTATTTTTCATTGGCTGTTGCGCCAAAATATTTGATATAATATTGTTTTAATTCTTCCAGGTTATCTGTCCAGATTGCAACGTGTTCGAGGATCATGTCAACAGATTTGCAGTTTTAGTTGGTTTACTGTGAAGCCACTTTTTAAACGTCGGTGCTTTCAAATAGATTGTCTGCTGTCCGGTAGGCAGGCTTCAGTCGCTCCTCCTTCACAATGGCGAGCAACGACTTTTGAGATAGCCTCTTTTTTATTTGTTCAATAATCATGTATCAACTAAAAGATATATCGCAACCCAAATTGCATTTGCCAGCGGCTTATCAGTTCGGGACTACTAATGAAGGTGGTCGTTAACGCCGGATCAAAAACATAAGTTGGATTATTTCCATTGTAGTGTACAGTTAGTGGCTGATAATAACTTGCTGTACTTGTATATTTACGGACTCCCCAATCACTGTTTATCAAGTTCCCAAAATTGATGATATCAAGGCTAAGCTGCACGGTCTGAGTTTTATTTTTTGCTGTCTTAAATCTGAGGTCTTGTAAAATTCTAACGTCAAACTGGCTGAACCATGGTGTCTCACCTCCATTCTTCTCGGTGTACTGTCCCCTGTGATCATTCAAATATTTATCCTGTCCAATAAAAGCTTTCAACGCCGCTTGCTGAGCTGCTGCCGATTGCACATTACCATTTGCATCGGTGAATGGATCAAAATTCATATTGCTGATCTCGGCATCAGAGGGAACATACAGAAGATCGTTAAGTGTTGACCCATCGCCATTGATGTCGCCATTGTAAGTATACGAAAAACGGTTTCCTGATGTCCATGAGCTAAAGAAAGACACTGTTGTCCCCCATTTTTTATCTTCACCATAGGTAAATCGCTTAGAACCCACCAAAAGGAAACGATGTGTATTTCCATAAAGAGAATTTGAGAGAACCGCTTTGTTTGCATTTCCTACAACCGGGTTACGGTCAAATGCGTCGCTTGAAATTTCAGCGGACACTGAACTTCCATCTTTAGATACGAGATAATTATACCCAAACAATGCAACAAAGCCCTTTTTAAAGTTGTGTTGAGCCTGCAAGCTGATATCAAACTGATAGCCAATGTCCGTATTGGTGAAGATATAGGCAGTGTTTCCCGTTTCTCCGGCTGCATATACGTTACGCTTATCACCAGTACCAGAATTTAAGACACCCGTCGGAGTGGCTAATCCATAATTGCGAACCATCATTGCATGCACGTCCTTGGTGTATGCAAAATCAGTTGTGATGGTTGTTCCCCCTGTTGTTCTTATATCAAGTCCAACGTCGCTTCTCCAGACCTGTGGCCATTGAAAATCTTTCGCTGTTACACAATAGAATGATGAATAAGGATTCGCGATCTGGTTGCCAACCCATACAAATGGAAAACGGCCTGTGAATAGCCCTGTACCTCCACGAATAATAAATCTTCTGTCATTGTTTATATCATAATTAAAACCTACACGCGGAGAAAAGAGTGGCTTTTTATCAGGGAACTTTGTATTGTCAACATCTTTACCTGGTCCATTTGTGACGGGCTTTCCATCTTTATCAAAAAGCGTCAGATTATCTGTGTTAGCGAAAGTTGGTTCGCCTGTCGTATATGTGCCGGCGAAAGTTCCGTCAGGATTTAAATTGGGGTCTTTAAAACTTGCATTGTAGTATTGAGGAACATCAACGCGTACTCCGTATGTCAACCGGAAATTTTTGTTCACCTGGAATTCATCCTGTACATAAAGCCCGATCTGTCCCACCGTTAAATAAGCCCATGTAAACTGTCCCGATGCTGCGTGATTCTTAGCAAAATTTACATCAGCATCCAAAGGATAACCGGTACCTGGTCCAAAATTAAACACATACTGGCCGCCGACAGGAATGCTATCTTTGAAAAGCTGGATGTCGCCATCATAGAAAATGGCAGGGCCATATCCTACAAGATTAAACGAATTCGCAAACTTGAATGATTCAAATGTTGCGCCGAATGTCAAACTGTGTTTATTTAAAAAAATGTTGAAATTATCCGTCACCTGGAAAGCATCCTGGTTTAAGATATTGTGAATGGAGAAGGGTTCGTGGCCGGCCACAATATATCTCATACCATTTTTATCAATATTAACAACAGGGAAAGGAGTGGAGAAGGGCTCGCGGTGATCTCTGAAGGTAGTGTAAACGAGCCGCAGCTTATTTGCATACTTACTATTGAAGTTTGATTTTAATTCTGCGTTGAATGAGTTCAATTTATTCACGATCCGGTAGCCTGAATTTTGAAATTGAAGAGTGTAATAATCAGGGCCACGACGTCCGATCGCACTAGGATGCGCAGGTTTATCAAGATATGCATTTAAGCCGTTGTAGGTGAATGTAAGCTTGTGCACATCGTTAATGTTCCAATCCAGTTTCGCCAGCCATTTATAGCTCACCTGGTCATGAGTAAATCCCTGGTAAGGGCCTGTTTCATAGTTGAAGCGTTGTTTTAAAATATTGCTGACATCTTGCAAGTCTGATTCAAGAACCCGTGAAGTATTGGATTTACCATTGTTGGTCGAGTTAAGTGCTACATAACTGGTAGCTTCATCCTGCCGTTGTTGTGTTTCAAAATTGGCAAAATAGAAAAGCTTGTTTTTTATGATCGGACCACCAATAGATGCACCTGCCTGCACATCTCTCAGCGTGGGGACCACCAGTTTGGTTCCTGAAACTTTATTACCTGTCAATGCATCATTCCTGAAAAAGCCGAACACTGTCCCGTGGGTCGTATTGGTACCTGATTTTGTAACTGTATTTACACCCGCCCCTGTAAAACCTGCTTGTGTTACATCATAGGGCGCAAGGTTCACTTGTATTTGATCGATTGCATCAAGTGAAATAGGCTGTGCATTACTCTGACCGCCGGGAGTGGGTGCATCAAGGCCGAAGGGGTTATTAAAAACTGCACCATCAAGAGAAAAATTATTGTATTGCCCATTGCGACCGGCGAAAGACATTCCATTATAAGTAGGAGAGGCCGACGGTGTTAATCGCAAATAATCATCTGCCGATCTTGAAATAGTGGGAAGATCTGTGATCAACCTGTTGCTGATGTTGGTCGACGCACCCGTTTTTTTGTTGGCCGCCTGGCTCGCGGTGCCGGTCACAACAACGCCCGACAACTCAGTTGCTTTTTCCTGGAGTGTGAGTTCGACAAAATTGTTCTGACCCAACTCCAGGAAAACATTATCAACTGAACCTGCCTCATAATTAGTATATGAAGCGGATATTTTATACGGACCACCCACCCGCAGATTAGGAATGGTAAACTGCCCCACTGCATTCGCCAACACATCGAGGTGAATGCCGGCTTCGGCAAACTGTACGCTCACCGTCGCATTGGATAAGGCTTCATTCTTATTGTTTTTGACGATCCCGCTTAGTGTCGCTGTTGTAACCTGGGAGAAGATGTTGGTGCTGCTGAAAATAGTTAAAAAGGTCGATAGTATCGACAAACTTATTAGTCTTCGCATAGCAATTGATTTGTATTAAAAAGGTAGGAAAAAATTGTTAATTGGAGAGCACGGGCCTAAATCCTTAATACAACTGCTTGCACAAAGAAAAAATATTCAGGGCACTATATCATTTCATATATCCATTTGTAATATCGGGAAAGGTTTCCCAAACCATCTGCTTCAGCTGTTGCATCGATCATGCTTAGAAATGTACAACCCGAGGGGTTTGCAATTTCGTTTTGGAAGCGATGAACTCCATTATTGGTAACACCAGGAAATCGGCTATTGTACCGAGGCTTTTGTTTCTGCCAGCAAACGGGATCAACTTGTAATGGAAAACCGCCGATCATTTTCAAACATTCCAATTGGAGGATGGCGATAATATTAAGTGTATTGAAATTAAAATTGTTTAGGTCATGCAGACTGAGAAACCCTTGAAACAAGGAATGCAATGGTTTCGCGCCTGGTAATAGCATTTTCTGTGCCTCTTTTCACGATTTGATTTTTTTAGCTATTAAGATCAATCTTGGAGAATTTTCTGGGTCGTATTCATTCAAATAATAGTCACCGTACACTTTTTCCAGTTGAAGTCCATTGGCCGTGAACAAATTTTGAAAGTCATCGACGCTAAATTTTTTCACCCTCTCAATGTGTTCAACTGGTTCCGCCATTGCGATGTTGTCAATTCTGATCTTCTTGAAAAAATGAGTTTCGTTCGTCCAACGATTGATGTTGTAGATGATGCCATCTATTTCTTTTTCTTCATTCCCTATTAATTTCTTTTCAGCCGGGATGGAATTGATATAATCCATTACCAGAACGCCGCCGGGTTTCAGAGCCGAATAGATGTTGTTGACCACCTTGTGATCTTCAGAAGGATCTTCAAAATAGCCGAAGCTCGTGAAGAAGTTAAATACGATGTCAAACACATTCCTGCCAAATGGCACCCTCATATCGTGACGGTAAAAATGAAGTTTCTCAGTTTCCCATCTTTTCGCCTGGCGTATGGAAGAAGAAGCCAGGTCAATCCCCGTTACTTCAAATCCCTTTGATGCCAGGTATTTACTGTGACGTCCGCTCCCGCAGCCAAGATCAAGCATTTTGGAATTTGCCGTTGGTTCTAATTCATTTACTAACTCATGAATGAATGCGGCTGCCTCATTTTCGTCCCTGTTGGCGTATAACTGGTGATAGAATGAGGAATCAAACCACTGGTTGAACCACGCATGGTTGTTATCTCTGCGCTGATCGGTGATCGCTGCTGTAATTATATTTTTCATTTGACAATGTTTAATACAGCAAAGCTATTTGCGCAAAAAGTCGTTCACATTGACATAGGTCAAGAAGCAAAAAGTCTGGATTATTTTTTTGTAAGGGCCTTACGGCGGATGCGACTTACCGTTTCGGGGGTTATACCGAGATAAGAAGCCAGCATGTGTTGAGGGACTCTTTGGGCTATTGAAGGATAAGTTTTCATAAACTCGTTATAACGCTCCTCGGCTGTTGATGCCAGGGAATGAACAATACGTTTTTCTTTGGCTTCACCACGTTTCTGAATTCCGGCGAGGAAGGAAGATGCATACAAAGGCACTCGTTGCATTAAAGAAATATGCGCCGCCTTGTCAACCAGGAAAATCTCTGAATCTTCAATGGCATCAATAAAAATCGAAGAAGGTGCATCCTCACTAACCCCGGGCTTGGCACTTATCCACCAATTCTCCGGCGCAAACTGCACAACGTGTTCTTTTCCTTTATTATCTACAAAGTAACTGCGCAAAAATCCTTTGCACACAAACGCGCCATAGCGAGGGATCTCTCCCTCACGAAGAAGAAACTCTCCCTTTTTTAATTGTTTCGGCAAGACCACTGACCTCATGAAGTTTATTTCTTCATTGGTCAAAGTGCCATTGCGTTCAAAATATGCCTGCAAAACCTCGAACATAGAATTACAGCGAATTTAGTGATTTGAGGGCGTTGGATATTGGATATTGGATATTGGATATTAGATATTAGATATTAGATATTAGATATTATCCATCGAGGATTAGGTATGAGATCACAATATCACAATATCACAATATCCAATATCTCATAAGACTTTGCGACTAACGCGTACGGACTTATAAAGTAACCGGTCGTTCCATCTTAAGAAGACTATGTTCTAGAGGATTACTTGCCAAGGGGTCAATAATAGTAAAGATCTCGTTGATCGTATTGATTGGAATGTTTGCGAGTTTGGCGTGTTCACGAACGGCCGCCTCGCTCTCTGCTATATGAATGCAATAGATCCTGTCATTGGTAACATATGACTCTATCCAGTGATAATGTTTTCCAAAACGAGCAATGGCGTTACATGATGACTCGGAAATAATTTGTAATTCTTCACGAGTAAGATTTCCTGCACCCGGCAAATTCCTTTCGACAATGAACTTCTTCATACAATGTTTTTTTTATGCTCCTAAAGTTGAACAGAATACTTCTCTTTAGTGACAGAGTATTTCCCTATTTAGAGATGGACGATTCCCTATTTTATAATTCCGAGCTTCTCCGCCTCATGTACAGCTTTTGTGCGTGAGTTCACCTCCAGTTTGTAGAGTATCGCAGAGATGTGGTGGTCAACTGTCTTAGCAGAGATATAAAGACGTGCAGCAATTTCTTTATTATGCAACCCTTCGTGCAGTAACCTCAGGACATCCAATTCCCGGTCAGTCAAAAATTCGGGGTTTGACTGTGTTGTCTTCCTGGCGCCGCGTGGAATGTTCTTAATTCCAGATCGTCTCATTTCAAATTTCATTCTCTCATAAACGGCAGTCGCGCCCAGTCGTTGAACGATGGCAATCGCCTTTCTTTTATTTTCATCGTCGGTTTCAAATAAGGCAAGCGCTTGCTGGTACGGCGATCCAGCGTTTTCCCAAAATGCGGCCGCTTTCAACGCTGACGTTGGACTATCCGCGCTATATATCTGCGGTATGTTCTTCACGGTTAACCTTTGTCGCCTCGCCTTCTTAAGCCAAAAGACAAATTCACCGTTTCCGTAAATAGTTTCTGAGTCCATGATCCTTGTCTTGATTGTATCAAGTATTTTGTCGTCGATAACGATCGAGCCTGTGATCCATTCATATTCCAATAAAGCAGAGAGAACCGGAAGGATCCTTTGTGATTCCGTGCTTTGTGAAGCCATCGTTTTTGCTTCCATCAATTGATGAAGCGCATCATCTTCTCCTCTTCTCATTTTAATGGTGCCACCAATCACAAGTATGATGCTGCTAACGATAGGGCTTTGAATTTCATTTTTTAAAAGGCGGTCAGCAATATCACACGCTTCTTTCCAATGGCCCGTTTCCAGTTTTAATCTTGCTTTCCAGGATACCATATAAGAGGCCCAGGAGTCAAGATCTCTTTCTTCGCAATACAATATGCCCGCTTCAAAAAATTTTTCAGCTTCGGAATAATTTTTAAGCATGACCCAATTACAACCAAGATTGGTATATGCACGAGCAACGTGTTCGTTGTAGGAATTCTTTAGTGCGATCGTAAGACTTTGTTGCAGCAGTTCATTACCCTTTTCAATGAAGCCCTGGGTCATTTGGATCGAACCCACATTGTTCAATGCATGAGAAAGGGTTTCTTCATCATTCAACTCTATTGCGATCACAATGGCCTTTTCTGCCCAGTACAGGCATTCGTCAAGTTTTTCTGCCAGCATTTTCAATTGTGCCAGGTTGCTATACGCCATTGCCTTCGCTTTTGAAGATGGCTGGCCGTCCAAAACTTCTATTGCCTCTTTGGCAAGAGTTTCGGCGCGATTCCAGTTTCCACCACCACCAGAGCCGCGATAAAAAGCGCATTGAGTGGCCGGTGTTTTCAATATCGTTTTTCTTTTTCCAGATATCCAATGCCCTGTTTGTATAAATGATCGCTTCTTTTGGCTGATTTGTCAGGTAACATTCATATGAATACGATTCGTAAAATTGTAGCAGGATGTCCTCATCATTGCCCTGGTAATATTCAATTGCTGTAAGGAACAAACGCGCGGCTTCTATGTGAGCTCCGACAGATGCGGCCTGTTTCGCTGCGATCGGCGCATATTTAACGACAAGATCATATTCATTTGCATTTTTTGCGTGATGAATGATCCTTTCTGTGGCGTGGTTCTCTTCAAATCGTTCGAGCAGCAGGTCAAGAACCTTTTTATTAAGCGATATCCTGGCGAGCGGTGATAACGACGATTCGATCGTTCTCCGGTACAACTCGTGTTTAAAAAAGATTCGCCCGTTATCAATTACAAGGATCTTTGCATCGATGCATGTCTGGACGGCAGGTATATACGAAGGATCCAGTCTATCGAGATAAATTATTTCAAAGGCTGTCGGAAGCACAGACAATATTTCCCACACGCGCTTTACTTTTTCATTTCCCCTGTTATAAACAGATAATACGGAATCTTTGATATTATCAGGTACACCTTCGCTATAACTCGCCAATATTTCGCTAACGTAAAATGGATTGCCGCTGGTGAGACGATAGACATCTTCACCATTGTATCCCCGCTCTTCCGCCAGGTGTTCAACTGCTTGTTTGGACAATGGCTGCAACTCGATTCGCGTAAATGAAACCGGGCTTAACTGTCCCATTATGTTTCTTAAAGGATGGCTGGTGTGAATTTCAGTATCCCGGTAAGTCAGAATAAAAAAGCATTTCAACTGGGTAATTCGCCGCGCCAGAAATTTTATGAAGTCGAGCGTTGCCTCATCCGCCCAATGAATGTCTTCGAATACAACCACGCTGACTTCCCTTCGCTCGTTTAATTCCTGGAAAAAATTCGTGAAAAAAGCTGTGCGGTTTGTAACATCGATGTTGTTTTGGGGGATGCGTTTTCCCAACTGCAGAAGAACATCGTATAACGGCGCAAGCGGGCGTGGAGTGAACAAGGCATCACATATGCCTTTGTATATGTTGCATTTATTTTTTACTTCATTGCAGAAAGCTTTTATCAACGAGGTTTTTCCAATGCCCGCCTCTCCGCTTACGAAAACGCAGCGCCCTTCACTTTCCATCACGCCTTCAAATTGAAATCGAAGTGTGGCCAGAAAACCGTCCCGCTCTATTAATTCCATTTGATCTGGTAAATAAATTTCTCAATCGAAGAGGCATTCAAGCCTTTCACTGCATTTGTCATATTCAATATTTATTGCTTCAATGATGAACTGCTGAACGGGATCAAACAGCTATTCGTGGGTAATTGAATGGACGTTCCGAAGCTACTGACTGGTAAATTTGGAGCCTGTAAATTTTAGTTCAAAAAAAGGTAATTTTTATTCATGCATGCAGCTTCTCCAATACCTGTTCAGTTTTCGACAAGCGTGCGCAAGATCCCGGTTTATAAAATAGGGAGCTAGTTATCTTAAAATAGGGAATTCCTCTTACCGCTTCCACCAGAATTGAAACGTGATTTGCATCGTAATTCAATAATCAAACATTAAATCATTTATCATGAAGATTTTATCGATGACAGCGTTGGCTATGACGTTCAGTATTAGCGGCTTTTACCTGTCAGCACAAACGTCTAAGTTGTCTTCTGCAGAGGCAGGAGAGGGGAAGCACCTTTATCTCGACGTTCACCGTTTAACACCGGGGATCAAGCCGGAAGCGGTTGCCGAGGCACACAAGAAGGACCTCCAGGTGGAAGGAAAATATGGTGTTGACTTTATTAAATATTGGGTTGCTCCGGATGAGGGACTCGTGTTTTGTCTTGCTTCCGCCAGTGACTCCGAGTCCCTCAGGAAAACACATGGCGAGGCACATGGACTATTACCTAATAATATATACATCGTAGAAGAGGGTAGGGAGGCAGCACTAAGCGGTAAAAAGAATCTATTTCTTGATATCCATCGCCTGGGCGAAGGGAAAGTTTCTGTAAAGGACGTTGCAGCAGCACACGAAAAGGATCTTGCGGTGCAAAAGAAATATGGTGCAAACTTTATTAATTATTGGGTAAATGAAAAGGACGGCGTTGTGATGTGTCTTGTTGAGGCAAAAGATTCTACCGCTCTTATCAAGACTCACAAAGAAGCGCATGGATTATTGCCTGATAAGATATACAGAGTTACCCAAGGACAATAGTTGACCTATCCAATCACTTAATCTTATGAATTTTAAAAAAATAATCAGGAACGCACTCATGTTATGGTTTTTCCTCCACCTGTTTGCTGTTAGACCGGGTTTCGGAAAATGGGACATGGAGAGTTACAACAAACACATAGATGGAGAAATGACCAGGCTCACAGAAGGGAAGATTCGAATTTTTGCAAAAGGCAATTACGGATTTGATTTGCATTGTCCACCTGCACCTCCAAAGAAGGACGGGATGTACGCGGTAGAGAACAGGGGTTTTGTTTCAACGGTATTTATTGAGTGATGCGCATCTGATAAAAATCACGCTACAGTAGAATGCCCGGGCATTGAAAGTGACATCCAGATTGTTATTCAATGTCCCGGGTTAACTGTTTGCGACAATCACAGCTCACGGGCCGAAACGACAATATAGAATCATGGCTGATCATTCTCATGCTCAATCATGATCCAGGTCCTCTTGAATCGCAGTTCTGAAAACTAAATTTGAGGTTGAATTAAATTCAGTAAACCATCAAAAAAGGAGGTACTATGACTACTCAGAACTTACCAAAAAGACTTGAAGGAAGGCCCTCATTATTTGAAGACTTCTTTAAACCCTGGAATGAATGGTTTGACCAAAAAGAAAGTTTCTGGGATCGGGTATTATCTGTTCCAGCTGTTAACATCACTGAAGACAAAGACAATTACGAAGTTGCGCTAGCAGTGCCCGGCGTGAAAAAAAGCGACATAAAGATAGACGTGCAGGGCAATATGCTTACCATTAGCTCGGAAAAAGAAGAAACAAAGGAAGAGAAAGACAAAAGATTCACGCGTAAAGAGTATAACTATACCTCTTTCAGCCGCAGCTTTACTTTACCCGATGAAGTAAAACAAGAAAAAATTGAGGCAAGATATGAAGACGGAATATTGAAACTTACCTTGCCCAGAAAAGAAGAAGCTAAAATATTCTCAAGTAAACAGATCGCTGTAAAGTAACCATCTACAGTATGGTTTTTTGGCCCCGCCATCCGTGTGACGGGGCTTTTATTTTAAACTCCCTCAACAAGTTTTCTTTTAGAGTTGACAAACGTCATTCGCGAAACTGAGGAGCATCAGTTATTGCACTACTGCATTATTTGAACTTTGCACGCAAAGAATCCTGTATATGAATACCAATATGCTTTTGGCAAGGAATGAAGGTCCAAAAGAGATGACCGTTGCCAGGATAATTCCCATCCATTTCATTTACTCCGAAAAAGGTAAACACACTACAAAGTCCGCAGAAAAAAAAGAGACGTTTCTATTCTACACAAAGCCGATATTCAAAGCCAGGAAATATGAATTGTTCTGACAGGTCCAGGCCTGTTCATTTGGTTGACAATTTGTTTGGGTAAGCACTCTGTTGATTTTTGAAAAAAATGGCGTAATTAGAAAACAATTTTTTTCGATTCATTAAAGTGAATGAACTGGTGTAATCTCGATATCGATAAGATATTTGCACTATTAGACTCCTCTCCTTTAGGACTTTCCTCTCAATTAGTGGAGCAAAGAATTTCTGAATATGGACTGAACGAATTGTTGGAAAAGAGAAGGAAACCGGCATGGATTCTTTTCTTAAAGCAATTCAACGATTTTATGATCCTGCTATTAATTGTTGCTGCAATTATTTCAGGACTCATTGGGGACATTGGTGATACGATCGTGATCCTTTTGATCGTGTTTTTAAATGCCATCATAGGTTTTGTTCAGGAGTATCGTGCAGGCAAGGCCCTGGATGAGTTGAAAAAACTTTCAACCCCTCATGTGGAAGTTTTGCGTGATGGCCTGCCAGTCATGCTTTCATCAGTTAACCTCGTACCGGGAGATGTTGTTTTTCTTGAACCGGGAACTTTACTTCCCGCTGATCTGAGGCTTTTTGAGACAAATTCATTACTTATTGATGAATCCTCTCTTACAGGTGAATCTGTTCCGGTGAACAAGACATCTGAAACCTTGAGCGAGAATGATCTTGCGGTTGGCGACAGGTTTAATATGGCTTATAAGGGCACCCTCATAACAAACGGGAGGGGCAATGGAATTGTGGTAGCCACTGGAATGAATACTGAAATTGGCCAGATAGCCCGGATGCTTCAAACTGAAGAAGCCATAACTCCGCTTCAAAAAAGAATGGTTGATTTTGGTAAAAAACTTTCTTACCTCGTTCTTGTCATTTGCACCGTTTTATTTGTCACTGGTTTGCTTAGAGGTGAACCAGCGATCAAAATGTTGCTGGTTGCGATCTCGCTTGCGGTCGCTGCCATTCCCGAAGCCTTACCGGCGTTAATTACAATTGCGTTGGCAAAGGGGGCGAAGAGATTGGTGAAAGAAAATGTGTTGATCAGAAAACTTCGTGCCGTTGAAACTCTTGGTTCGGTTACTTTCATTTGCTCCGATAAAACGGGAACGCTCACGCAGAACAAGATGAAAGTCGTAACGCTGGTTGCGTATCCCGGAAGCATTAACATGGATAATGAACTTTCGTTACTTGAATGTGTCATGGCTCTCAATCAGAATGTCATGAGGTCAAGCGATGGGATATGGTTGGGTGATCCCACTGAAATTGCATTAATTGAATACATCAGGGAAAAATATTCAGACAGTCGCCACGAAGAAATATCAAACCGCTATCACCGCGTGGCTGAATTGCCTTTTGATTCAGACAGGAAGACCATGACGACTATTCACAAGTTGGGTGATAAATATATCGTGATTGCAAAGGGAGCGGTTGAATCGATCACTTCCATTCTACAAACGCCGGATCTAAACAGCGAGATATTACAAAAAGCAAGCGGTCTTGCTGCCAATGGCATCAGGGTATTGGCATATGGTTACAAAATACTAGACAGAATTCCTGCGCCATTCAGCTATCCTGAAATTGAAAAGGACCTGCTTTTCGCCGGGTTGACAGGAATGATCGATCCGCCACGTGAAGAAGTAAAAACGGCGATCAATGAATGCAAGACAGCCGGTATCCAGCCTGTGATGATAACCGGTGATCACCCTGAAACAGCAGCAGCTATTGCAAGGGAAATAGGGATACTCGATTCCAGTGGTCTTATGATGACTGGACGGGAACTAAATAAATTAACAGGTGAAGAACTGGATATGAAAGTAGAACGTGTGAGAGTGTACGCGAGACTTTCGCCAGAGCAAAAATTAAATATTGTAAAATCGCTTCAGCGGAAAAAACATTTTGTAGCGATGACTGGCGACGGAGTAAATGACGCTCCATCTTTGAAGGCTGCCAATATCGGCATAGCGATGGGTGTTAATGGAACCGATGTAACAAAAGAGGCAGCTCACATGATATTGCTGGACGATAATTTTGCTACCATTATTCGAGCTGTAAGGGAAGGCCGGCGTATCTATGATAATATCCGAAAGTTTGTAAAATATATTATGACCTGTAATAGCGCCGAGATCTGGACGATCTTCCTCGCTCCGCTGATTGGATTGCCGATCCCGCTTTTGCCGATACACATTCTTTGGATCAATCTCATAACGGATGGTCTTCCCGGCCTGGCGTTGGCTGCTGAACAAACAGAGAAAGATGTCATGCAACGACCACCTCGAAGCACGAGTGAAAGTCTTTTTGCGCACGGAATGGCGTATCATATTGCATGGGTAGGTTTGCTGATGGCGGGAGTTACATTGGGAACGCAAGCCCTGGCAACTTATCATCACAACGACCACTGGCAAACAATGGTATTTACTGTACTGTCCCTTTCTCAGCTGGGACATGTGATGGCGATACGAAGTGAAAAAGAATTTTTAATAAAGATCGGGTTGTTTTCCAATCTGCAATTGCTGGTGATCGTATTTCTAACCTTCCTGTTGCAGGTGGCTGTGATCTATCTTCCATTTGCAAACAATATCTTAAAAACAACTCCCCTGACCTTGAATGAATTCTTGCTCTGCATTGCAATATCGGCTGTTGTATTTCATGCAGTGGAATTGGAAAAATGGGTCAAGAAAAAATTTGGATCACCACCAACGAGAATATGATCCTGATCAGCTTGATTTTTATTAAGGATCAGTGGAGGGTTTAAGGAATGTCATCCTATTGGAACTCGTTCCTTCTGAAATTTATTATCAAAAACGACAAATCGTAAAATGAGTGTATGAAGCTGAATAAAGAATGGCATTTGGCTTACCCAATGCCGAAAAACCCCAGCTTTGAGCAAAGGGTAAAATGGCACCTTGAACACCAGAAACATTGTGGTTGCAGAAAAATTTCAGGTAAGCTGGCGGAAGAAATGAAAAAGCGGGGAATAAAGTTTTAGTCAAATAAGAATTGAAAATATGAAGGGACTGGATAATCATGTTTATGTGATCTTGCTTGTCATTTCCAATATTGTTGCCATACTGCAACTCATTGCGGCAATAAAATGGCCACGGATCGCAAGACTTTCATTTTTCCTTTTATTTGCCTGGGCCAGTTGGACCAATTGGACCGAATCACTACGAGCTCCCCAATTCTATCTATGCCAATCTTACCTGGAGCAGTTGGTACAGAAGTTTTATCAAAGGTTGGTTTGCTGGTCATATACAACTTGCCGTGGGATTCGTTGCCATCTCCCAGGGGCTGATCGCCATTTCCATGCTACTGAAAGGATGGATATATAAGATCGGGTCTGTCGGCGCGATTATATTTTTATTATCAATTTTGCCATTTGGGGTTGGATCGGGTTTTCCATGCACTGCTATTATGGCTGCGGCTATATTTGTCTTATTAAGAAAACATAAGCATGAATTTATTTGGATACATCGTAAATAATAGCCGGGAGACACGAAGGCTGCAAAGTTTTCTTCTTGTCTTTATTGCGGTGGGAAACATTACTTAGTAACTATGAACTTATCGGTTGTATCGTAAATGAGTTGCCCACGATGACAGGAAAATTCCTTTCTGCCTTAATTTTGTGGCAAAAATATAACAGCAAAGAATGATGATAAAAATGAGCAGGCTTACGTTGATCAAATCGATCCATACTTTGGTCTGGGTATTTTTTAATATCGTGATCTTTTATTTGTTCTATGCCGTCGTAATCGGAAAGATCGACAAATGGGTTTGGATATGCCTTGGTTTGATCGGTTTTGAAACGATTACGCTGCTGCTGTTTAAGATGATGTGCCCGCTTACTATCATGGCACGGAAATATTCTGATTCTACAAAGGATAATTTCGACATTTATTTACCAAACTGGCTGGCCCGCTATAACAAGCTTATTTATTCGAGTATAGTGGGCATAATTCTGATCGTTCTTTTTCTTAGATGGATTCTTCAATAAGGGTAAAACGGTGTGCAGGAAGTCTTGTTTGTGGCAAGTTTAAGATCTCGGGAAAGGCATAGTGTTTAAAACGCGAGATATTTGCTGTTTTGCGGTTTGCCTACTATGCCCTGCGGGGCCCTCCCTCCCAATGTCGTTTAGTTAAGGAAAAATAACCATTGAGTTATGAACCTAGATTAGGTTCTTTGTAGTTGACTAAAAAACAAAACTCAATGGTTGAAGCAAATATAGAAATTCTGAAGGAGTTA
>Ga0068853_100000799_pt1 | contig 21861 bp, 15 predicted proteins | sample KBSCornC32_FD_65655 | JGI IMG/M metagenome (GOLD analysis project Ga0068853, IMG submission 65655) | Corn rhizosphere microbial communities from Kellogg Biological Station, Michigan, USA - KBS Corn C3-2 | ecosystem: Host-associated > Plants > Roots > Rhizosphere > Soil ... | reverse complement strand
CAATCGCCAATGCGCCCCGATCAAATGCGCGAACTCGTCGGCGTGCGTGCGCGCATCGCAGAGCGCGGCCAGCATGCGTTCGCGCAGCGCGGCTCGCGCGCCGCGCAGCGCATCGACGCCGGCCGCCGCGCGGGCCGCGCAGGCGACGTAGGCGTCCGTGTCGGCCGCAATCCAGTCGGAGACGCCGAGTCGATGCAACAGGCTCGCACTTTGCCGGCCGACGTAAGTGCGGCCTTCGAGCGTGACGACCGGGCAACCCATCCAGAGCGCGTCGCAACTCGTCGTGCAACCGGAGAACGGAAACGGATCGAGCGCGACGTCGACGCGACGATAGGCCTCGAGCAGGTCGCGGTACGGCAGCGCTTCGCCGAGCTCGAGGCGGCGTTCGTCGATGCCACGTGCGGCGAAGCGTGCGGCCACGTGCGCGCGTGTCGCGGCTTCGCCGAAATGCCGTGCATGCAGCACGAGGCGTGCGTCGTCGCACTGGAGCAGGATACGTGCCCAGGCGTCGAGCACGCCGTCGTTGAGCTTGGCGAGCCGGTTGAACGAGGCGAACACGACGGGGCCGTCGCCGGCGCGCGACACGTCGACGGCGTCGCGCGGCGGCGTGTAGCAGAAGCGCCCGGACGGCAGCACGGCGATCGTCTCGCTGAAATCGGCGGCCGAGCCGGGCGGCGTGAGCCAGGGGTCGCCGACGAAGGCATCGATTGCCGCGACGCCGGTCGTGTCGAACCAGTCGAGCCAGGTCAGTTGCAGCGGCGCGGCGCGGCGCGCGAGCACGCGCAGTCGGTTCGTGGTCGAGTGGCCCGCGAGGTCGACGAGCACGTCGAGCTGCAGCGCGCGCAGGCGTCGGAGCAGGGCGTCGTCGTCGAGGTGGCTCGCGTCGATCCAGGTGTCGCCCTGGGACAGCATCGAGTGCGCGACGCGCGTGTGCGTGGCGGCGAGATCGACGAGCACGTGCTCGTGCCGTTCACGATCGAACGCGCGCAGCAGGCCGGCGAGGAACGTCGGCACCGGGCCGTCGCCGAGGCGCGGCGACACCCAGCCGATGCGCAAGCGCTGCCCCGGCGCGCGCGTGCGCGGCTCGATCCGTTCCGGCGGCGGCAGGAAGCGCCGCGCATAGGCACGGATCGCTGCCGACATCGACGCTGCGTCGAGCGCCGGGTCGTAGTGCATGAGTACGAGCTGGCGCGCGGCGTGCTCGGCGTCGCCCTCCTGCACCGGCAGGGCGCGATAGGCGGCGAGCCCCGCTTCGACGTCGCCGCGGTCGACCAGCGCGGTTGCGGCGATCGCGCGCGGCATCGGTTCGGACGGCCTCAACGCGCTCGCATGCCGGGCCCAGTGCAGCGCGGCACTCGGGCAGCCGAGCGCATGCAGCGCCGCGGCGAGTGCGAGCACGGCCTCGTAGTCGGCCGGGTCGTGGCGCGCGACGGCCTCGAGCAGCGCCGCACGTTCCTGCCAGGCGCCGGCGCCCGCGAAATCGGCGACCACCGCGTACAGTGTCGCGCGGTCCGCGATCAGCGACGGATGCGTGACGACCGCGAGCGCCGCGTCGCGGTCGCCCGCGCGCAGGTGGCAGCGCGCGAGCAACTGGCGCAGCGCCGTGACTTGCGGGCGGTCGAGCAACAACGCGTGCAGGTGTTCGATCGCCGCAGGCAGCGCGCCGCGGTCGGCGAGCGCGACCGCCTCGTGCAGGCGCCGCTCGAACGCGTCGTCGGCCGCGTTCATCACGCGGCGAACTGCAGGCGCGCGAGTTCGGCGTAGAGGCCGCCCGCGCGCACGAGTTCGGCGTGCGTGCCCTGCGCGACGATGCGCCCGCCGTCCATGACGACGATGCGGTCGGCGCGCTGCACCGTGGCGAGGCGGTGCGCGATCACGAGCGTCGTGCGCCCGGCTTCGAGGCGCTCGAGCGCCTGCTGGATCAGGTGCTCCGATTGCGCATCGAGGCTCGAGGTCGCTTCGTCGAGCAGCAGCACGGGCGCGTCGCGCAGCAACGCGCGCGCGATCGCGACGCGTTGCTGCTGGCCGCCCGACAGGCGCACGCCGCGTTCGCCGAGGTAGGTCTCGTACGCTTCGGGCAGTGTTTCGACGAAGTCGTGCGCCTCGGCCGAGCGCGCGGCGGCGACGACGTCGTCGCGCCTCGCGCCGGTGCGGCCGAAGCCGATGTTGTCGGCGGCGCTCGCACCGAACAGGACCGGATCCTGCGGCACCAGTGCGTAGCTGCCGCGCAGCTCGGGCAACGCGAGCGCACGAAGGTCGACGCCGTCGAGCAGGATGCGGCCGCTGCCCGGATCGTAGAAGCGCAGCAGCAGCTGGAACACGGTGGTCTTGCCCGCGCCCGACGGGCCGACCAGGGCGATCGTCTGGCCCGGTTGCACATCGAGCGTGAAATCGTGCAGCGCGGCGCGATCGGGGCGCGACGGATAGTGGAACTCGACGTGTTCGAAGCGGATCGCGCCACGCACCGGCTGCGCGAGCGGCACGGCGGGCATGGGCGAGACGATGCCCGCGCGCGTGTCGAGCAGGTCGCCGATGCGGCCGAGCGCGCCGACGGCGCGCAGCACCTGGCCCCACACTTCGCTGAGCGCGCCGACCGAGCCCGCGGCGAACACCGCGTACAGCACGAACTGGCTGAGCACGCCGGGCGCCATCGTCCCGGCCATGACCGCCTTCGCGCCGGCCCACAGCACGAGCGTGATCGCACCGAACACGAGCAGGATCACCATCGCGGTCAGGCTGCCGGTCATCGCGATGCGCCGGCGCGCGACGTCGAGCGCGCGGCGGATCGCGTCGGCGTAGCGGCGCGACTCTTCCGGCTCGCGCGTGTACGCCTGCACCGTGTGCACCGCGTTGAGCGCCTCGCTCGCCGTCGCCGACGCGTCGGCGATGCGGTCCTGGCTCTCGCGCGAGAGCTTCGACACGCGCCGGCCGAACACGACGATCGGCAGCACCACCGCCGGGATCACCAGCACGGTGAAGCCGGCAAGGCGCGGACTCGTCCAGATCATCGCGGCGGCGCCGCCGATCAGGGTCACGACGCTGCGCAGCGCGACCGACAGGGTCGAGCCGACGACCGTCTGCACGAGTTCGGTGTCGGCGGCGAGGCGCGACACGAGTTCGCCCGTGCGCGTGCTCTCGTAGAACGCCTGGTCGAGCGTGAGCAGGTGGTCGTACAGACGCCGGCGCAGGTCCGCCGCGACACGCTCGCCGAGCAGGGTCACGAAGAAGAAGCGTGCAGCGGTCGCGATCGCGAGCACCGCGGCGACCGCGAACAGGCCGAGGAAGCTCGCGTTGATCGCCGCCGCGTTCGCCTGCGTGAAGCCGTGGTCGATCATCACCCGCACGGCTTGCGGCAGGGTTAGTGTCGCCGCGGACGATACGGCGAGGAAGCCGAGCCAGCCCGTGAGCAGGCCGCGATACGGCCTGAGGTAAGGCAGCAGGCGGGTCAGCGAGCGGAGCTTGCGCGGCGGGTCGGTGGCAGGCTGGTCGGGCATCGGCGCGTCGGAAGCGGGAAGGTCGGGACGAGGTGCGGGCGGCGTTCGCGCGTTCAAGCGCGTTCGAGCGCGCCGCGGCCGCGCGTGAGGTCGCGCACGTAGGCGGCGAGGGCGTCGACGCGTTCGGCCGGCAGCTCGATGTCGAGCTCGATGCCGTCGGCATCGGCGCGTTCCGCGCGCTTGGCCGCGCCGAACTCGCGCAGCCGCGCGTGCAGCACCGGCAAGGCTGCGTAGTCGCAGCGGATGCGCGCGCGGCGCAGGTCGACGATCGGCTCGCGCTCGGCGCGCCGCAGGCATTCGGCGGCGCAGCCGCCGTACGCGCGCGCGAGCCCGCCGACGCCGAGCTTGATGCCGCCGTACCAGCGCGTGACGACGACCACCACCCGGTCGACCGACTGGCCGTCGATCGCCATGAGGATCGGCTTGCCCGCGCTGCCGCCGGGTTCGCCGTCGTCGCTGAAGCGGTAGCTCGCGCCGATGCGCCAGGCCCAGCAGTTGTGGGTGGCCGCGGCGTCGCCGACGCGCGCGACGAACGCGGCGGCCGCCTCGGGCGTGTCGACCGGCGCGGCACGCGCGAGAAAGCGGCTCTTCCTGACGTCCAGCTGCAGGCTCGCTTCGCCGTGCAAGGTGCATGTTTCGCTCATCGATGCGAGTGTATCGCCTGCACCAGGTGGCCGCGTGCCCGGTTCCGCCGTCGTTCGGCGTGTAACAGGGAAATCGCGGCGTTCCGCGAGCGGAGGCTCCCATGAACCGATCGAAGGCTTCGTCCATCGCGGCGACCCTAAGCATCGCGGCGGCGCTGGTGCCGGCCTGTGCCGCGGCGACGACGTGGTGCGTGAGTACGGCCGGCGACCTGCGCGCGAAGCTGCAGGTCGCCGCGAGCAACGGCGAGGACGACGTCATCCGCCTCGTCCGCGGCAATTATCTCACCGGCGGCAACGGCTTCTCGTTCAACTCGACCCAGGTCTTCGCATTGACGATCAACGGCGGCTTCGACGCGACCTGCACGAGTGGATCGCAGGACGCGCGCGACACCGTGCTCGACGGCGGCGGCGTGTCGCAGGTGCTCGCGATCAACGGGCCGGGCAGCGTCGCGATACGCCACCTGACGATACGCAACGGGCTGCGCAGCGGATCCTCGGGCGGCGGGCTGCAGATGAGCGGCAGCCTTTCGACGAGCCAGGTCGTGCTCGCCGCGTGCATCCTGCGCGACAACAGCTCCGACTACGCGGTCGGCGGCGCGATCATCGACGGCGACGGCGAGATCCACGTCGACGGCAACCTCGTCACCGGCAACAGCGCGCCGAACAACGGCGCGCTCTACCTGTACGGCGGCACTACGACGAACGTGTACATGACCAACAACACGATCGCCGGCAACAGCGCGAGCGGCGCCGCGCCGACGATGGTGTTCATCAATTACCGCAACGGCGCCGTGCCGAGCTCGTACCTCGCGAACAACGTGTTCTGGGGCAATACGGGCGGCACCGACCTGCAGTTCTACGATGGTCGCACGCTGCTCGACCACAACGACTACGCGGCGATCACAGGCTCTCCGGCTGCCGGCAGCAGCGGCAACCTCGGCGTCGATCCGCAGTTCGCCGCCGCGGACAATTTCCACCTGTCGGCCGCGTCGCCGCTGCTCGGCGCAGGGACGCCGGCACCTGCCGGCGGCCTGCCGACCATGGACCTGGAAGGCAATCCGCGCACTTACGCCGGCACCGTCGACCTCGGCGCGTACGAGCGCGGCGACGCGATCTTCGCCGACGACTTCGAAACCTAGGGTATCGGCACACGAGGTTCGCACACCCCGCCCGACGCTGGCCCTGGCGACGGCTCGGCGGCTTTCAGTCGAGCAGCGCGCGCAGCTCGTCCGGCAGCGGATGGCGCGGATGCGCGTTGCGGAACAGGCGCAAGCTCTCGATCGCCTGCTGGCGCCGGCCCTGGTGCAGCAACTGGCGGACGTGCGCGAGCCAATCCTCCGGCGCGAGCTGCATGTCGCGGCGCAGTTCGATCGAACTGCTCGGCGGCGTCGGCGCGGCGCGCGTGCGCAAGGCCTTGTCGTCGAGGCGCTCCTTCGCCATCAGGTCGGATTCGGCGGCGGCGCCGGCGCGTGCCGCACCCGTGGCCGCCTCGGCGTCCTGGCGCTGCGCCTGGGCGGGGAACGCTTCCGCTGCGGGCGCTGCCGCAGCCGCCGCGGGCGGCGGGGCGGCGGGAGGTGTGGCCGGTTGGGCGACCGGAGGCGCGACATCCTTCGCGCGCGCCTCGGCCTTGCGCGGTACGGGCTTGGCCGCTGCAGGTGGCGGCGCCGCAGCAGGCGCGGCCGCGCCGACCGCGTCCTGCGCCATCGGCGGCGCGTGTTTGGCGGCAGGCTCGCTCAGTGGCTGCACCGGTACGTAGTTCTGGTTGCGCGAGGGTGCCGTCGGCGCGCTCTGCACGGGCATTTCGCCTTGGGCCTCACGCCGCACCGCATCCTGGCCGACGTGCCAGGCGATGCCCGCGGCGAGCACGATGCCCGCAGCGGAGCCGACGCCGAGCAGCCAGCGCTGCCGGCGCGGCGTGTAGCCGCGCACCGCGCGCGCGGCTTCGCCGAGCACGCTGCGGTCGAGCCGGCGCGGCGGCTCGGCCTTCGGCAGGCGCCGATACAGCGCGGTCAGTTCGCCGCCGTCGTCGGCGAGCAGCCGGTCGAGATCGTGGTCGGGGTCGCGCGGCAGGCTCATGTCTGGAACCTCGCGCGGATGCGCGCGAGCGCGTAGCGCAGGCGCGACTTCACGGTCTCGCGGCCGGCGCCGGTGATCTCGCCGATCTCCTCGAGGCCGAGGCCGCCTTCGATGCGCAGCAGGAACGCGACGCGCTGCTCCTCGGGCAGGTCCTCGAGCGCCAGCTGCAGGCGCCGGCGCTGCTCGAACTCGCTGAGCGCGCGTTCGGGCTGCTCGCTGTCGGGCGCGTCGAGGTTGCGCAGCACGGTCTCCGTCTCTTCGGGCGATGCCTGCGGTCGTTGCCGGCGGAAGCGGTCGATGACGAGGTTGTGCGCGATCTGCAGTAGCCACGTCGTGAACTTCGCATCCGGCCGGTAGCGCTCCCGTGCCGCGACGAGCCGGCTCCAGCACTCCTGGAACAGCTCGTCGGCGTCGGCGCGATGGCGCAGGCTGCGCAGCAGGAAGCGATACAGCGTGCCACGGTGGCGCCGATAGAGCGTCTCGAAGGCGAGCAGGTCGCCTCCGGCGTATGCGAGCATCAATTCCTCGTCGGTTCTTTCGTCCCCCATTGGCCGAGGGTACGGCATAGGGACCGGAAACGTCACGATCCGGGTCGGACCGCCTGATGCAACGCGGCCGACCCGGCCGCGGGGTTGCCGCTGCGGCGCTGCCGTTCAGGCAAGCGCCCGGACCTTGCTAACCACGGCCACCGATCGCGCATCCTATGCGGCATGACCGACGACGAAGCGCGCTGGATCGCCAGCGCAGGCGCAGGGGATGCCGTCGCGTTTCGACGCCTCGTCGATGCGCACGCGGGCGCGTTGTACCGCGTCTGCGCGCGCATCACCGCCGACAAGGCCATCGCCGAAGATGCGGTGCAGGAGGCGTTCTTCAATGCCTGGAGGCACTTGCGTGATTTCGACGGGCGCGCCGCGTTCTCGACCTGGCTGCACCGCATCGCGGTGAACGCAGCGCTCGAGCAGATGCGTCGGCGCGGGCGCGTCGAGTCCGCGCTGCCCGAGGGCGAGGAGGGCGAAGACCTGCTCGCACGCGCGCTCGAGGCGCGCCCCGGCCCCGAGCGACTCGCGCGCAGCGCGGAGCTGCGCCGCGACATCGAGGCCGAACTCGCGCGCATGAGCGTGCTCGAGCGCAGCGCGTTTGTGCTGCGCCATCACGAGGGTCAGTCGCTCGAGGACATCTCGGCGGCGCTGTCGCTCAACGTCGGTGCCTGCAAGCAGGCGATCTTCCGCGCGGTGCGCAAGCTGCGCAGCGTGCTCGAACCCAGCGGGTGAAGCCATGAACTCGATCAGCGACGAAGACCTCGTCCTGCACCATTACCGCGACGGCCTCGATCCCGGCGAACTCGCGCGCATCGACGCGGCGCTCGCTGCATCGGAGGAGCTGCGCGCGCGGCGCGACGCGCTGTTGCGAGTGCTCGCCGAGGTCGACGCGCTGCCCGCGCCGGTCGCCGACGCCGGCTTCGAGCGGCGCCTGTGGCGCGGGCTCGAGCCGCGCCTCGCCGTCCGCGCGCCGCGCGCGGCGTGGCTCGACCGCGTGCGCGACTGGCTCGATCCGCCGCGCCTCGCCTGGGCCGGCGCGTTCGCGCTCGCGCTCGTCGCCGGCGCGGCGTTCTACGCGGGCCGGCAAAGCGCGCCAGGACCCGACGAGGTCGCGCAGGCGCGCGCGGACGCGACCGCGATGCGCGTGCTGGACGCCTACGTCGCGGCGCACCTGCGCGCGACCGAAGGCGTGCTGCTCACCGCGAGCAACAGCGACAGCCGCGAGCTGCTCGACGGCAACCGCGAACTCGCCGCCTCCCTCGTCGACGCGAATCGACTGTACGCACGCGCGGCCGCGCGCGCCGGCAACGGCCAGCTCGCCGATTTCCTGCGCCAGCTCGAACCCGTGCTGATCTCCCTCGCTAACCAGCCCGCGTCGACGCCCGTCAAAGGCAATGAAGGCCTGCGCGACTACCTTCGCTCGACCGACCTGTTGTTCCAGGTGCGCGCGACGCAGGCCCGCCTCGACCGCAACGGCGAACGCCGCACGTAAGACGACCACGGAGCATGCCCCGAATGAAAACGACCACCGTCCGCCTCCTCGCCGCCGCCGTCGCGCTCGCCGCGAACGTCGCGTTCGCCGCGAGCGAAGGCGACATGGCGCCGAACGACAAGGCGTCGAACCAGCTGTACTGGCAGGGCCAGGCGGCATTGAAGAAATCGGACTGGAGCACGGCGCTGAAGCGCTTCACCGAGCTCGAGGCGCAGCTGCGCGAGAAGGAGCCGCAGAGCGCCGACGCCGCGCTGTACTGGGAAGCGTACGCGCTCGTGCAGGCCAAGCGCACGAACGAGGCGAAGAACGTGCTCGACAAGCTGCGGCGCGAGTTCCCGCAGAGCCGCTGGAGCAAGGACGCCGATGCGCTCGTGCAACAGGCCTTGCCGGCGACGGCGAAGCCCTCCGCGACGGACATCGGCAACGAGGAACTCGCCGAAGTCGCGCTCGAGGGCCTCATGAGCGCACCGGCCGAGCGCGCGATGCCGCTGCTCAAGAAGGTGCTGAAAGGGCCGTATTCGGTCAAGCTGAAGAAGCGCGCGCTGTTCGTGATGAGCCAGCTCGACGACAGCCATGGCCTCGACGACGTGGTCGAGGCGGCGAAGGGTGCGAGCGATCCGGAGTTGCGCGAGGAAGCCGTGCGCATCCTCGGCGTGAGCGGCGAGGACCGCGCGATCGAGCGCCTGCGCGAGCTCTACGCGGGCAGCAAGGACGCGCGCGAGAAGCGGCAGATCCTCGACGCCTACCTCGTCGCCGACCGCAAGGACCTCGTGCTCGCCGCCGCGCGCGGCGAGGCGGACCCGACCGTGCGCGCGCACGCGATCCAGACGCTCGGCGCGCTCGACGCCTCGGCCGAACTCAAGCAGCTTTACGACGTCACGCAGGACCTGCCGAACCGGCACGCGATCGTCGACGCGCTCGGCGTCGCCGGCAACAGCGACGCCCTCGCGGCGATCGCCGCGGACGCGAAGCAGCCCGAGGAAATCCGCATCGCCGCGCTGCACGCGCTCGGCGTCGCCGGCGACCACGGTGGCGCGGCGGAGCTGCGCAAGCTGTACGCCGGCGCGAACACGCCGGCGTTGCGCGATGCGGTGCTGCAGGGCCTGCTCGTCGCCGACGACAGCGACGCCGTGCTCGAGCTGTACCGCAACGCGAAGTCGGTCGACGAGAAGAAGGCGCTGCTGCGCACGCTCACGACGATGGGCGACGACGCCGCGATCGACGCCATCGAATCCGAACTCGACAAGGCGGGCAAGCCATGACCAGGACCTTGCTGTTGTGCATGCTGGCTGCGCTCGGCGCGCATGCGACGCCGGCGAAGGCGGCCGATTTCGCTGCCGACGTCGCGCGCAGCGACGGTTGGGTCGGCTGGCGCGTCCCGCTTGTCGACGGCGCCCGTGCACCGTGCTGCTACAGCACCCGTCGCGGCGTGCCGCTCGAGGTCGGCTGCGATCTCGATGCGCGCGTCGGGATCTTCGGCACCAGCGACGGCGACCCACGCCACGACACCGAGCTCGCCGTCTACGCGCGCGTCGTGAAAGGTCGCATCGACGATGTGCGCGCGGTCGGTGCGTCGTGTCCGGTGCACGGCGCGAAACCGATCCGCGAGATCGACGCGGTCGTGCCCGCGCACAGCGTCGACCTGCTCGCGGCGTGGGCCACCGAACCACGCTCGGCCAAGGCGGACATCGATTCCGCGCTCTCGGCGATCGCGTACCACGCGGAACCCGCCGCGACGCGCGCGCTCGCGACGCTCGCCGAGCCGAAGCATGCGCAGGAGACGCGCGAGCAGGCGCTGTTCTGGCTCGGCCAGGCGCGCGGCGCCGACGGCGCCGGGATCGTCGAGCACTACGCGACGACCGACGCCGATCCGGACCTGCGCGAGCACGCGATCTTCGCGTTGTCGCAGGCCTCGGGCGTCGACGCTTATGCGCGCATCCTCGCGATCTCGCGCAGCGACCGCAGCGACCATGTGCGCAGCCAGGCATTGTTCTGGATGGCGCAGATGGGCGATCCACGCGCGGCGGCCGACATCACCTCGGCGGTCGCCGGCGACACCTCCGCCGATGTGCGTGAGCAAGCCGTGTTCGCGCTGTCGCAGCTCGGCGACGACAAGGCCGAGGACGCGCTCATTGCGATCCTGCGCGGCACATATCCGCGAGACGCGAAGAAGCAGGCGCTGTTCTGGCTCGGCCAGTCCGGTTCGCCGCGTGCGCTGCAGGCGCTCGACGACGTGCTCGCGAAGGCGGGCGCGGCGTCGCCATCGCGCTGAAGCGCCTCAGGAACCCGTGACCGCGGCGCGGCGTGCGAGCCAGCCGCGGTCGCGATATCCGTCGGCGACGATCCATGCGCCGCAGGCGATCGCGCTCGAGATGAAGAAACCGGTCCAGTTCGTCCGATCGAGCACGAGCAGTTTCGGTCCCCAGACCAGCAGGGTGATGACGCCGAGCATGGCCGCCTCGAGCGTGGCCGCGAGGCGCGGCCAGACGCCGAGCAGCAGGCCGAGGCTCGCGGCGAGGCTGCCGGTGCCGGTCAGGTAGGCCCAGAATAGCGGATACGGCAGCCATGCGGGCACGAAGGCGGCGGTCTGCTCCGCGTAGAAGAAGTGCGACAGGCCGATCATCGGCAACGCGGCGATGAACAACGCACGCGCACCGCGCAGGCCACGCTCGCCGACCGCGAACGGAACGTGCGCGCGCTCCCAATCGCCGGGCCGCTGCGCGAGCAGGGTCCACGTACCGGCGAACATGACCGCGATCTCCCCGAAGCCGAGCCAGGTCGCTTCCATCTGCGGCACGACCACGACCGCCGGCAGCTTCAACAGCACGAGCCAGAGCAGCAGGAACACGGCGAGCACGCGCGTTGCGCCGCGCGTCGTCGCCGCAGGCAGCAGGGCGAGGCCGCCCCCGAGTTCGACCAGCGCGCACGCATAGGCGATCGCGGTGCGGCCGGGCAGGTGCTCGATCGGGATGCGTTGCCAGACGAGCGCGAAGTCGCCGTGGACGAGGCCGAGCACGCCGAGGGCGATCATCGTCGCCGCGAAGGTGATCCGCGAGGCGGCCGGGCGGTCCGCTTCGGCGGGAGTGGAGGCGGCGCCCGGTGCGCCGGATGCTGCTGCGAGCGAAGAGGCCATCGTCGGGTCCTGCGTTGCAGTGGCCCGTTTTACCACGCGCGACCGCGGATGGTGCCGCGGATGGGCATGCGCGCACCGCCCGTCCGCGATGCACGGATTGCGCGCGACGGCCGCCATCCCGCGTCGCCGCGCGCCTCCACGCAGCGCTGGCGGGCGGACGAAGGCGATAAGCTATCGGCATGTCGTTGCCCATCTATCGCTTCCGCAATTTCCGTCTCGACCCGCAGGCACGCGAGCTGTACAAGGACGACGAACTGGTCGCGCTCCCGGTCAGCACGATCGATTGCCTCGTCTACCTGATCCGCAACCGCGAGCGCTCGGTCGGCCGTGACGAACTCGTCGCCGCCGTGTGGGGGCGCGCGGACAGCAGTGACGTCTCGCTCAGCCACGCGATCATGCGGCTGCGGCGCCTGCTCGGCGACACTGGCAACGAACAGAACAGCATCCGCACCTTGCCCAGGCTCGGCTATCGCTGGATCGTCGAACCGACCGTCGAAGCATCCGAGGCGCGTTCGGCGGAGCCACCGACCGCGGCGGCCGGGCCGGTCGACGCGCCGATGCCGGCACCCACGCCGGCGAGCGCGACGCCCGCGACTGGCGGACGCCCGCGGATTCGCGCGCTGCTCGCGTTCGCTGGCGGGCTGGCCGTGCTGGTCGCGATCGGATTCTTCCTCGTCGACCGTCGACCCGCCCCGCGCGCGACCGTGCCGATGGTCGCGGAGCGGCGGGCGCCGGCGATGGTGTTGCCGGCGCAGGTCGAAGCGAGCGGCGAATGGGCATGGCTGCGCCTCGGCTTCATGGATCTCGTCGCCAACCGCCTGCGCAAGGGCAACCTGGTGACGACGCCGAGCGAGAGCGTGCTCGGACTCGTCAACGCGCACCAGCTCGATGCGGGCATCGCCAGCGACACCGGCTCGAAGGCCCTGCTGATCCAGCCGCGCGTCGTGCTCGCGAACGCGACCTGGAACGTGAGCCTCGAAGCGCGCGGCGACGGCCGCACCGTGCTCGCCGAAGGCCAGGCCACCGACGTGCTCGCGGCCGGGCGTGCGGCCGCGGACCAGTTGCTCGTGAAGCTCGGCCTGTCGCCGCCGCCGAGCGAGGAAACCGATCAGTCGCGCGCCGCCGAAGAGCTCGACCGCCGGGTCAGTGCCGCGGTGCTGTCGGGCCAGCTCGACGTGGCGCGCGCATTGATCAAGGATGCGCCTGCCGCGGTGCAGGCGAGCCCCGAGATCGCGCTGAGCACCTCCGTGATCGAGTTCTTCGCGGGCGAGTACGAGACGAGCCGGAAGCTCGCCGAGTCGGTGCTCGACCGCGTGCCGGCCGACCGCAACCCGCGCTTGCGCGCGCGCGCGTTGAACCGGCTCGGCGTCGCTCTGGTGCGGCTCGACCGCGATACCGATGCCGACGCCGCGTTCGTCGAGGTCATCCAGTTGTTGCGCCTGCAAAATGATCCCGACCTGCTCGCGGCCGCCTACACCGGTCGCGGCGTCGTCGCCGGGCAGGCGCAGCGCCTCGACGAGGCCGCCGCGTTCTTCGGCCAGGCGCGCATGCTGCACGAAATGAGCAACGATGCATTCGGCGTCGCACGCGTGGATCTCAACCTCGGCGCCGTTGCGATGGATCGGGGACAGCCGGCGATCGCGGCGCCGATCTTCAGCGATGCAGCCGACCGTTTCCGCGTCCTCGCCACGCCCGAGGCGCTGAATTCGGCGTTGCGTTCGCTCGCCGACGCGCAGTCGATGCTGCTCGAGCACGACAAGGCGCTCGCGACGACCGACCGCTTCTGGCCGGTGGACACCCATAGCCGCAACCCGCGCGAGGGCTGGTGGCTCACGCTCAGCCGCGCGGTCGCGCTCGCCGGCGCGGGCCGGCTGCGCGACGCGGATGACCTCGTCGCGCGCATCCGCGCGTCGAGCGATCCGACCACCGACGCGGTCGTGCGCATCGAAGCCGACGCGCTCGCCGCCGACCTCGCCCTCCTGCGCGGCGACCATGCGCGCGCCGCGGCGTTGGCAGGGAAGGCGTTGACGCCCGAACTCGAAAGCACGAACTGGCTCGACTACGAGGGTGCCTGGACCACGCGCATCCGCGCGCTCCAGCGCGCCGGCGACGTGACCTCCGCCGCGGCCGAGATCAAGCGGCTGCGGGCGTGGGCAGACGCCGCATCCGGAGATCGGCGCTCGCTCTACGTCGAACTGCTCGAAGCGGACCAGGCGCGCCTCGAAGGCAGCGTGGAGCCCGCGCTGCAAGGGTACGCGGCGGCGATGACGCGAGCGGAGCGCCTCGGCATCCCCGAAGACATCGTCGTCGTCGGCCAGTCGTACGTCGAAGCGCTGCTCGCTGCGGGGCGCGTCGAGCAGGCCAGCGCGATCGGCGGTCGCCTCGCACCGTGGTCGAGCCAGGACATGCGGGCGAGCTGGGTGCAGGCCCAGGTCTACCAGGCCTTGCGCAAGGACGATGCTGCGCGCGCGGCGCTCGAGCGGGCGCGCCAGCTCGCGGGCGAGCGCGTCCTTCCCGCAACGACGGCAAGCCACTGATTCCCGCGCCGGCAACGCGTTCTACAAGCGCCGCTCAAGCCTCCTACAAGACTTCTACAAGCGCACCGCGCCGGCTGCGTCCACCCTGCATCGACCGCCGACATGCGGCGGACATGCGCAGGCCCGACCGGAGCGTCGAGCCCGAAAGAAGGTCAGGCGTCGCGGTCCTGGGCGGGCCGTGGACGACATCTGCATTGGGGTACGTTGATGAAAGTCCTGCCATATCTGGGTCGCGTGCTGCCGGCTGCCGCGCTCACGCTGCTCGCTGCAGGCGTGACGGCGCAGCCGCTGCCGCGCACGAGCATGAACAAGGCGAGCGCCGGGCACGCGTTCACGCTCGGCACCGCACCCGTGAAGCAACCCGGCGGCGTCGCCGGCGGCAGCTGCGCGCCGGGCGGCCTCTGCCTCGCCGTCACGCTTGCCCTGGCCGATCCGGGCGATCCGAACCTGTGCGGGACGGCGACCGATCTCGCGGTCGACATCGGCGACGAGGTCGACATCTGTTACACCGTGACCAACCAGTCCGCGACGACGCTCAACTACCATACCCTCGTCGACGATCATGTCGGGCAGCTGCTGACCAATTCGAACGTCGTGCTCGCGCCGGGCGCGACCTACCGCTACCACCGCGTGATCGTCGCGAGCGCGAGTCCGGGCCACGACAACGGCACGTTCACGTCAACCTGGACCGCGAGCGACGGCCTTGCCGGCTACAGCGCGAACGCATCGGCGCCGTACGCGTTCGTCGACGTCAGCGCGAGCGGCACCGCGCTCAACCTCAGCGACGACGGCGCCGCGGCGGTCACGATGCCGTTCGCGTTTCCGTTCTACGGAACCGCGTCGAGCAACCTGTGCATCGGCAACAACGGCGGCCTCTACTTCGGGCTGTCGTCCTGCTCCGCGTTCCCGTACAACAACACCGCGCTGCCGTCGTCCGGCCTGAACAACCCGGCGATCCTGCCGTACTGGGACGACATGCTGCCGAACGGCACGATCTACTACGCGACGCTCGGCAGCGCGCCGAACCGGCAGTTCGTGGTCGAGTACAAGAACAAGTTCAGCTACGGCGACAGCGGCGACCCGACCGGCCAGACCGGCGCGACGTTCGAGGTCATCCTCGACGAAGCCGACGGCTCGATCGATTTCGAATACCAGACGACGAGCTTCGGCGGCGCCGGCGCGGGCTACGACAACGGCGTCTCGGCCACGGTCGGCCTGCAGTCGAACGGCTCGTTCGCGAACCAGTACTCCTACAACAGCGCGAGCCTGCACGACGGCCTCGCGATCGCGTGGACACCGGCCAATCCGACCAGCTACAGCGCGACGGCGGCGGCGACGCTCGACGTCGGCACGCCGACGATGATCACGACGCCCAATGCTGCCACCGGCTTCACGCCGAGCGTGCCCGCGGGCAGCAGCACGAGCGCGCCCCTGTCGATCGACAACATCGGCAACCGCGACCTCGTCTGGAGCATGACGCCGCCGGCCGCGAACGCGCATTTCCCGAGGACGCCGCGCACGAGCGTGCCGTTCCACGGCCCGTGGGACGGTGTCGGCGTGTCGCCGGACGGCGTCCGCCGTGCGTCGAAGTCGAAGGTGCACTCGCCCGCGGGCACGATGCAGGTGCCGGTCTACGCGACGCAGGTCACCGTGAACGGCGCCGACTACGTGAGCTTCGACGCGGCGGCACCGTCGACGTCGAACGTCATCCTCGCCGACAGCCCTCCGCTGTTCGGCATCACTTTCGTCGACAACGACTTCAGCAAGCAATACGGCGTCGACTACTTCGAAGGCAAGCTCTACACGATCAGCACGCTCGACGGCAGCACGACGGTCGTCGGCAGCACAGGGCTCGTGAGCTGCTGCATCGTCGAGCCGGGCGGCATGCGCTGGGATCCGACCAGCGGAACGACCTATCTCGTCATCGACGACTTCCGCAGCGCGTCGCGCTCGAGCACGCTCTACACGATCGACCTCGCGACGGCCGCCACCACGCTGGTCGGCACGCTCGGCGGCATGATCCGCGACATCACGTTCGACCGCAGTGGCCTCATGTACGGCATCGATTCGGACGGCGACACGCTCGTCGCGATCGACAAGACCAACGCCGCGACCCAGGTGATCGGCTCGCTCGGCTTCGACGCGGTGTTCGGCCAGGGACTCGATTTCGACGCCGAAACCGGCGTGCTCTATCTCGCCAGCGCGGACGAGACGAGCCGCGTCATGTACACGGTCGATCCGCTGACCGGCGCGGCGACCGCGATCAGCGACATGGCGAGCGAAGTCGACAGCATGGCGATCGCGAAGTCGGGTGCGGTGTGCGCGACGCCGGCGGACACGCCGTGGCTCGGCTACGACATCGCCGGCGGCACGGTCACGCCGGACCCGGAACAGGCGCATCCCGCCACGGTCAACGTCACGTTCGATGCGGCAGCCCTCGCGCCGGGTGACTACGACGCGAACCTCTGCGTCTACAGCAACGACCTCTCGCACAGCCGCGTCGCGATCCCGGTGCACCTGACCGTCGGGCCGGCGCAACCGGTCGACACGATCTTCGCGGACGGCTTCGACGGCGCCGGTGGCGGCGGGGCGACGACGCTCGCGCAGACCACCGCCAGCACGCCGATCGCGCAGAACTCCGCCGCCTGCGGCGACAGCGCGAGCGGTACGACCGCGGACAACCAGTACTGGCGCCGCTATTACTTCAGCGAGTATGCGCTGACCTCGCCGGTGCACGTGTCGAGCGTCGACGTTTCGGTCGAACAGACGAACGGAGCGCCCGGCGTCACCGTCACGCTGTACACGATCCCGCACGGCGTCGCGGTCGACACGATCGACACCGCGCAGTTGACCCAGGTCGGCCAGGCGGCGACGACCGCGCCGGCCGGCTCGACGCTGACCAGCATCAACGTGCCGGTCTCGGGCACGGTGGCCGACACGGTCGCGAACGACCTCGTCGTCGAAGTCTCGACCGAGGACGGCAGCGGTGACGGCACGGCGTTCTACATCGGCTCGACGACGGCGGCGGAAACGCACCCGAGCTTCCTGAGCTCGACCGCGTGCGGCCTCGCCGCGCCGGCGACGACGGCATCGATCGGCTTCCCGGGGATGCACGTCATCCAGGCCGTCAACATCGACGGTTGATCCCGCGGTCGATCCGTTCAACCTCCTGCGCCGCGCCCGTTCTCTTTCCTCCCTTGAGGGAACGGGCGCAGGCGCAGGAGTCACGACGAGTTCGCGCGCCGCGCGCGCGACCAGCGCTTCGAGGACCATGACCATGCGCAACTCCCTCGCGACGGCGATCGCCGCCGCGCTGTGCGCCGCGAGCGCCGCGTCCGTTTTCGCTCCTGCGTCGGCGACCACGCCGACGCCGGCGACCCGCAAGCTGCTGGTGCCTGCCGATGCGCCGATGCCCGGCGCCGGCGCGCGCCTGCTGCAGGATTACGGCAGCTTCGCGCTGTACGACATCGCCGGCACGCAGGCGACCGCCGGCAGCGCGATCGTCGCATCGGACGTGCTGCGATTCACCGCGCACCCGTTCGACACGCGCGACGGAACGCCTGCGGCACCGGCGCCGTTCTCGCTGCAGGCGCCGGCCGGCGCGTCGCTGCAGGTCGTGCAGTTCGTCGGCCCCGTGCGCAAGACCTGGCTCGACGCGCTCGCTGCACGCGGCATCGTGCCGGTGCAGTACGTCGCCGATCACGGCTACCTCGTCTGGGCCGACGCGCAGGCGCAGACGCGGCTCGCGCGGCTGCGCGACACGACGAACTGGCTGCAGTACGCGGCGCCGTACTACGGTTTCCTCAAAGTCGATCCGCGACTGCAGCAGCGCCTCGACGCGAACACGGCGTCGAACGACGAAGTCGACGTGACGGTGCAGGTATATCGCCACGCCGGCGTCGACGCCACCCATCGCTTCGTGCAGGAGCGGGCGCTGCTGCCGCCGGCGCGGCAGGCGCCGCTCGGCGCGGGCACGTCCGACGTCCGCTGGACGCCGATCCTCGCGTTCGAGAACGCATCGCTGCGCGTGCGCGTCGCCGACGTCGCGGCGATCGCCGAACGGTCCGACGTGACCTTCGTCGGCGAGACACCGGCGTTCAAGCTCATGGACGAGAAGCAGGACGTGATCCTCGCCGGCGACCTCGCGCCGACGCCCGCATCGATCGGCTACCTGCAGTTCCTGCTTGATCGCGGCTTCAGCCGCGACCCGGGCGCGTATCCGATCGTCGACCTCACCGACAGCACGATCGACGAAGGCGGCAGCGGCGTGACGGTGCTGAACACCGCGGACGTCAAGCTGCACGTCGACGGCGACGTGGCGCAGCCGTCGCGCGTCGCGTACTTCCACAATTGCTCGTCGACGCCGGATGCGCAGGTCGGTGCGATCGACGGACACGGTTCGCTCAACGCCGGCATCGTCGTCGGCTACGACCAGCGTGGCGGATCGCCGTACCAGGACGCGTCGGGCTTCCAGCTCGGACTGGGCGTGAATCCGTTCGGTCGCATCGGCTCGACCGCGATCTTCGTGCCGGGCTTCGACACGAGCGCGTGCGGTGGCAGCGCGCAAGGCCTCATCGCCGCGAACGCGCAGAACGGCGCGAAGATCAGCAGCAACTCGTGGGGTGCCAACCCGCCGCCGCTCACCTACGACGCGGTCGACCAGGCCTACGACGCGGGCGTGCGCGATGCCGACGCCACCCGCGCGGGCAACCAGGAAATGATCTACGTCGTCGCCGCGGCGAACTCCGGCCCGAATGCGGCGACGATCTCGTCGCCGGCCGCAGGCAAGAACGTCATCACCGTCGGCGCGTCGGAGAACGTGCGTCCCGACTGGACCGACGGCTGCGGCGCCGGGCCGTCCGACGCGAACGACGCGAACGATGTCGCGCGCTTTTCGAGCCGTGGTCCCGCGCCCGGCAACCGCGTGAAGCCCGAGCTCATCGCGCCGGGCTCGCACGTCCAGTCCGGCGCGAGCAACTATGCGGGTTACACCGGCGAAGGCGTGTGCGACCCGTACCATCCCGCCGGGCAGACCGAGTTCGCCGCGTCGTCGGGTACGAGCCATTCGACGCCGGCGGTGTCGGGTATCGCGTCGCTCGCGTACTGGTGGATCGAGCAGGGCGGTGCCGGTGCAGGCGCGGGCAGCGTCGTCGAGGTCGGCGGCGCACGAGCGCCGAGTCCGGCGCTGATGAAAGCGTGGCTGATGGCGCACCCGAGCTACCTCACCGGCGTCGACGCGAACGACGACCTGCCCAGCAACACGCAGGGTTTCGGCATGCCGAACCTGCGCGACATGTTCGACGCGACGCCGAAGATCGTGCTCGACCAGAGCGACCTCGTCACCGCCAGCGGCGAGACGCGCAGCTACATCTGGGGCGTCGCCGATCCCGCGCGGCCGCTGCGCGTCGCACTCGCCTACACCGACGCGCCGGGCGCGCTCGGCACGAGCCCGCAGGTCAACGATCTCGACCTCGCGGTCGCGGTGGGCGGGCAGGCGTATCTCGGCAACCACTTCGACCACCAGTGGAGCACGACCGGCGGCGTTCCCGACGCGCTGGACAACTACGAAGCCGTGTTCCTGCCGCCGGGACGTTCCGGCGAAGTCGCGGTGACCGTGCTCGCGCGCAACATCGCCGGCGACGCGACCAACAGCGGCGCGGGCCCGAACCAGGACTACGCGCTCGTCTGCAGCAATTGCCGCACCGTGTCGACGTTCACGCTCGCCGCGGCGCAGCCTTCGCTGCAGGTATGCGCGGGCAGCGCGACCGGCACGACGGTCCACGTCGGCCAGGTCGGCGGCTTCAGCGATCCGGTCGCGTTCTCCGCGAGCGGCAATCCTGCGGCAACGACGGTCACGTTCGATCCGAACCCGGTCGTCGCGCCGAACGACGTCGCGATGCACGTCGTCGCGCAGGCGTCCGCGGCGGCGGGTACGTATGCGATGACGGCGACCGGCTCGGCAGCGTCCATCACGAAATCGATCGGTTTCGAGTTCGGTGTCTACGACGCCGCTCCGGCCGTGCCGTCGCTCGACGGCCCTGCCGACGGCGGTACCGATGTTCCGCTGCAGCCGACGCTCGCGTGGCAGGCCACGGCGCAGGGGCATCGCTACCTCGTGCAGGTCGCGACCGACGCGGCGTTCACCCACGTCGTCGCGTCGACCGAGACGCTGCAGACCGCGTGGACGATCGAAGAGCCGCAGATGCTCGCCTCCAGCACGCGTTACTGGTGGCGCGTGATCGCGCGCAATGCGTGCGGCGACAGCGCGCCGGTCGTCGCCGCGGACGCGATCTTCGTCGACGGCTTCGATCCTGCCGCGGTCGTCGTCGGTGCGCGGCAGTTCGTCACCGTCGCGCGCGCCGGTGATTGCGCGGTCGATGTCGCCCCGACGATCGTGTTCGACGACGGCATGGAGCAGGGCGGCAGTGCGTGGACGCACGGCGCGGCGGCGGGCAGCGTCGATGGCTGGGTCCTCGGCGACGTCGCGCACCGAGGAGCAAACGCCTGGCAAGCTGGGGCGCCGCCGGCGGGAGCCGTCAACGACCAGTGGCTGGTCTCGCCGACGATCGTGCTGCCGACCGGGCTGTCGCCGCTGAACCTGTCGTTCTGGAACCAGCAGTCGCTGAAGACCGGAGCTGGCGGCGGTTGCCAGGACGGCGCATTGCTGGAGATCTCGAGCAACGGCGGCACCAGCTGGACGCAGATGCCGTCGAGCGCGCTGTTGACGACGCCGTACGACGGAGCGATCAGCGGCAGTTTCGGCAACCCGCTCGGCAACCGGCAAGGCTGGTGCGGCGACCCGCAACCGTACACGGATTCGGTCGTCGACCTGTCCGCCTACGCGGGCCAGTCGGTGAAGTTCCGCTTCCGCCTCGGACACGACCGCTTCGCGCATCGCAGCGGCGCGAACTGGGCGATCGACGACGTGGTCGTGAAGGGCTGTGCCCCATGAGAGGCGCGCCGGCCGCCGTGGAACCGGCGTGCAATCCGCGACGCGAGTGCGCGATACCGATGGAACCCACGAATCCTCGGCGTGCTGCGCGAGGAGGGCAGCGCTACACCTGCGCGTGACGCGTCGCTGCCATCACGCCGGCTTAACGGGGGCAGGGCTATCGTCAAGTTCCCGAAGCTCTGGAGACTCGCCCATGAGCGTCGTCATGAACCCGGCCGCCGGGTGGCAGCAGGTCCTCGTGTTCGAGGCGGACGGTGAAGCCGCCGGCGCAGTCGATGCATTCATCGCCGGCTTCCGGCCGAACCACGACCCGGGTGCGTGCCGCATCGAACCGTCGTCGAAGTCGCCGACCGGCTACCGGTGGTACGACGGTTACGTCGACTTCGGCATCGGCGAACGGCGTGCGATCCATCTCGCGTCGAGCCTCGTCGACGCGCTCGAACGCGCGGAACTGCCATGCTACCGGCTGGTGGCGGGAAAGGAATGGCTCGATCTGGCCGCTTCCCAGCGCTCGCTCGAAACCTGAAACCGCACACCGGCGCCGAGTGGACGGCGGCACCGGTCATCGGGTGAACGCATGCAGGTAGCCGTGCTTGCCTTGCTCGCGCGCGTCCTCGTCTTCCTGCGTCCGTTCGCGTGATCCACGCTCCCCGCCATTTGTGCGTTCGCGCGGTTCGCCACGCGTGCGGGCCTTGTCCTCGTCGGTACGCGGCAGCACGGTCTCGCGCGGCGGATGTCGTTCGCGGCTCATCGGGATTCTCCTTCGTTCGTGCCGGCCCGCGCGCGATGCGTGCGCGCACGTTCGTGCCGTCGCGGTTCGCGGTCGCCGTCGTCGTCATGCCGACGCACGATGCCTTCGATGCGCTCCTGCACGCGCTGCCATTCGTCATCGACCGGGCGCGGCAGGCCGAGCGAATCGCGGCGCGCCGGCGAAGGCGGTCCGGCGCGGCGTTCGCGCGCGACGGCGAGGCGGAAGCCGGGCGCGGCGACGTTC
>Ga0068853_100000798_pt1 | contig 21880 bp, 13 predicted proteins | sample KBSCornC32_FD_65655 | JGI IMG/M metagenome (GOLD analysis project Ga0068853, IMG submission 65655) | Corn rhizosphere microbial communities from Kellogg Biological Station, Michigan, USA - KBS Corn C3-2 | ecosystem: Host-associated > Plants > Roots > Rhizosphere > Soil ... | reverse complement strand
GTAGAAGGGGTTTCCCGTGAACCAGGCAAATTTGGGGGTGGGTTAGACGTGAGACTTCCTGGCGCGCCGCGTGATATGGCGTGCGGCGGTTACAGATTGTCGATGACGTCGCGGTAGCCGGGGACAGACTACGAGTATGACGCCGGCACGAATGAATATCGATTCCGGGGTGAGGGATCTGGCCGCGGGCAGGTCAGGGAATGGTTCGAACGTTTTCGGTGTCCTCCATATGGCGTTCCGGCCGATAGTCTGCAGTCCGAGCGCTGAGCTTTACGTTTTTCAGCGTGAGGCCGTTGACGTGCCGGGTATATAGGCCCCATGCGGGCAGTTCGCCGAACATAGAAAATTCGGGGTAGTCCGAGGGGTTTTCGGGTATGCTTTGTGCGGCGGAACCAGGGTCGGTGCCGCCGCCGGGATAAGAGATGGTAATATTCTCCAGCACCACGTCTTCGACGGGATGACCGGGAAGGCCGGCTATGACCGCTGGGAATACTGAATGCGGGAAACGGAGTAACGGACCTTCCATCGGATAACCCTTGTCGGGTTTGCCGGCCGGGATCTGCGTGGTGAGGTTGCCGATATATACGTGTCGTAGCCGGCTATAGACGGAATCTTTGTTGCGGTGCCCCAGGCGGATGAGGATAGCGTTGCCGGTGTTGGTCGCTTTGATGTCGCGGATGTCTATGTCTTCGAGTCTTCCGCCGTCGACCGCCTCGAGTGCGACGGCCGAGCGGTAGGTGTCGTAGATGGTGATGTCGCGGATGGCGACCCGCAAAAATCCGCCGCGGCTGGCCGTCCCGAATTTGATCGCGCTGGCGCTGGACCGGACCCTGCAGTGGGCGATGTAGATGTCCGAGCAGGAGTCGTTGCGGTCTTCGGACTTGAGGCAGATGCCGTCGTCGTCGGCGTTAAAGTAGCTGTTGGTGAGACTTACCTTTTTGCAGTCGACGATGTCGATGCCGTCGTTGTTCCAGAACGTATTGCTTTCTACCTGGATGCTGTCGATGACGAGCCTGGTGCAGCTTTTGTAGTCCTGGACCCAGTCGAGGGCGTTCTTCAGGGTGATCCCTTTTATGGTAATGTCGTCGCAGTGGTGGAAGAGGATGAGCTTTGGCCTGTTCTCTTCCGAGGGTCTTACCTGACCCCATGGATTTGGCGTTTGCCATTCTTTGTCTGCAATTTTGCCGGCCCGTATCTGCCGATACAGGTCTGCGAGGAGGGCTTCTCCCTGTCCGTCGATGGTGCCCGCGCCTTCAATACCGATATGGCTTTGGCCGTCGGCCTTTATCAGCGGTTCTGCGTCGCCGGGGCCATAGTCCAGCCGGCGGGTGCTGCCCAGCAGGGTGGCGCCGGAAGACAGGTGCAGGCGTACGTTGGACCGGAGGGTGAGGACGCCGGTGAGCCAGCGGCCGGGCGGAACAAGCACGGTGGCGCCGCCCCGGGAACTGGCCTGGTCGATCGCCTTTTGGATGGCGCGGGTATTGTTGGTCCTGCCGTCGGCGACGGCGCCGTAGTCTTTGATATTGACAATATAGGAGGCACCGATGTTGTTGCGATAACGTGCGTAGAGCTGCTTTACGGTCGCGACCGGATCGCCGGAAGGCGCTGTTGGATAGGGGCGCTGCTCGTTGACCCAGCTCCACTCCCACTCGCGGATATCTTTCTCAAAGCCCGCAAAGTCGGGTGTAGCACCGGCCGTCATGGCGGAGCGGAGGAAGGCGAAATATTTTTGCCAGCGGACATAGTAGAAGTCCTTCAGCAGGCCGCTCCACTGCCGGCAGGCGTATTCGTGGAGGGGGCTGTTGGCGTCGCCCCAGAGGGTAATGAGGTCGCGGGCGTTGCGTTCGTAGATGGCCTGCTCGTCCGGTGTGGCGCCTTTTTTCCGGGCGTCGGAGAGCCAGGGGCCGAGGAGAAAGTCTTTTTGGGTAGCGAGCAGCCGGTCGAGGTCGGTGATCAGCCGCAAATAGTTGGCTGAGCTGAGGTCGAAAGAGACTGTATCGTCTTCGCGGAAGGCCTGGACCCATTTCTTTTGGAGGACCGAAGCGTAGTTGGCCAGCACCTGGCGGGTAAGGTCGACGAGGTCAAAGCGAAAGCCTTCCGTGGCCGGAGTTCTTGCGGCGGATCTCAGGAACTCGTCCCAGGCGGGGAGGAGTTCGGCCGGGGGATAGTTCAGGAGGGTACGAGTCCATACCGTGGTGGAGTCCAGTGTGGGTCGTCCCGTGAGGATCGATTCGGCGCCGTCGCGGATCAGCTGTCCGTTATAGGCCGTATTGCGAAGGACGTCCCAGGCCTTTTCCAGACCGGGGGAGGTATAACCGTAACGGTTATGGATATATGATCTCAGCCACCGGCGGATGTCGATGGGTTCGGACCGCCAGGCGTGCTGCATCGTGAGCTCGTAGATCACGGGATTGGTGGCGATGCCTTCCATTGTCAGGCCGATGCCCTCCATCTTGCCGGATGCGCTGTCGTGCAGTGCCAGGGCTGGGCCGGAAGCCACGCCGTCCATGCGGCCGAAAAGGTTGTTATTGCCTCCGAAGTTGTTGAGCATGTTCCAGACCCATGGCTTGCCGTAGAATGCGTTTGTCCGTCGCCAAACCGGCTCGATCTCGGCGGCCAGGTCGAGGAGGAGCATCCTGTCGTTGGGAACGGCGTCGAGCAGCGCCTGTATCTGTGGGGCCTTCCAGAATTTCCGGTCGCTATAGAAGAGCCAGCCCTGCATGACCCAGACGGCGTGCGGGTCTGCCTGTTGCATGCCTTCGTAGATCTTTTTGCTGAGTCCTGCCAGGAAGGCGGGGTCGTCGGAAGGAGGTTCGTTCTCGTTGAACGTATCGGCGGAATAGAAGTGGTCGGTGCCGAAGAGTGCGGTCTGTTCGTTAAGGAAGCGCTTACCGATGTCGGCGAAGATTGGGTCGGCGGCGTCAAGGAGCCAGGTGTCTTTAAAGCCGTTCTTCCAGTTGGTAGACTTGCAGTGCGCCGACGGGAAGCGGGAGGGGAAGGAGGCGGGGACGTGGCCGGTGAAGGCTGGCAGCACCGGTGTCATACCCAGGTCCCTTTCGCGGGACAGTATCTTTTTCTGCAGCTCTTTTTGCGACTCCATCCAGTGCATGGACAAAGGGCCGCCCCAGCCGTCGAGGTTACCCATCCAGAACCAGGCGAAATACGCAGGTCCGCTGAAAAAGTCTTTCAGCTCTTCGTCTGTAAAACCCATCTTATGGTAGACCTGGTACCATGTATATTCTTCACCGGTTATGGCGAGGGGCATGTTGATGCCGTGGAGGGCCATCCAGTCGATCTCCTGCTGCCAGCGGTCCCAGTCCCACCAGCTCATGGAGTAGTTGAACGTGCAATAGTTGAGGTAGTAGCGGTAGCGATAGGGGGAAGTGCGGTGAATTTTTTGTTCAATTTTTGGGAGTGTCGCGGGAAGCCGGAGGTTGCTGCCGTTCCAGGTGACCTGGCAGTGGCAATATTCGGTCAGATAATAATAAAGTGCGGAGGCGATGGCTACTCCGTTGGAGCCGCGGAGGATAATATGGTTGCCCCGTGATTCGAGCTCGAAGCTATCTTTTCCTGAGGGTAGCGGCTCGACGACGAAGGCGCCGGCGTGCCGGGGTACTACGCGCTGTATCAGCTGACGGGAGGCGGTGAGATAAGGTTGTGCAAAGCTGCCAGTGGCGATAAAAAAGAACAGGGGGGTGAGGATATGACGCATTCGGCTCAAGTTGTTAAAAAAATCCCGGGCCTACAAAGGTAAGCCCGGGAAGGATGTACTTATTTAGTAACCCGGATTTTGTTTGAGTGCGGGATTGCGGGTGAGGGCGCTGGTAGGGATCGGGAATATGCGGTGGTTAGGGTCCGCATCGGTCTTGAATCCCCAGGCGCCTTCGAATTTGCCGAAGCGGATCATGTCGTTGCGGTGCCAGGCCTCCCAGGCGAATTCGCGGATCCTCTCGTTGTAGATGGAGTCCAGCGTGATATTCGTCCATTGGGCGGTGCTGGTACGCTGGGCTCTCACCAGGTTGGCGAGGGACAGCGCGGTCTGTCCGTTGGTGGCGGTTCCGCCGCGGAGGATGGCTTCGGACTTCATCAGCAGGATATCCGAATATCGGAAGACGGGGATATCGTTGTTCTGATTCCTGCTCGAGGATGTAGCATCGGGATAGAACTTGATATTTCGGTATCCCATGTTCCAGCCGATCTCGTCGTTGCCGACGTCGAACTGGGGGGTGCTGTACCGGAGGGTGATATCGGGGGTAAGGTTGACCTGATAGGTATAGGGTGTTGCGCCGTCGGAGCCGCTATAGGTGAAGTCGTAGCCGCTTTTGGTGGTAGTGACAGTGATGGGTGTGACGCCGTCGGCCTGGAACTGCAGACCGGTCAGCCACTGCTTGTTACGGATATCGCCGGGGTCGTTGAAATAGCTGTAGTAGGTCCTGAGGGTGGCGGCTGGCCCATCGGTCGTGAAGGGGAGGTTGAAGAGGTTGAAGCCGGCGGTCGCTGCGACCTTGCCCATCGACCGGGGGATATCGTAACGGGAATGGATATTGACGCAGCGGAAAGGCCAGCTGGTGGTGCCGAAGGTGCTGGTCATGGCCGGGTCGTAGGGGATGGCGAAGATGAACTCCTTAAAGGAGGGACCGTTGGCCGGGCCGAACTGAGACAGATAGGTGCTCATGGACTGCAGGTCATAGAGGCCCGAGCTGATCACGTTGTCGCAGGCGGCGATACAGTCATTATAGCGGGCGGTCCCGGTATAGTATTCCGCGTTGAGGTACATCTTGGCAAGCAGGGCGTAGGCCATGTTTTTGGTAGGCCTGCCGTACTGGCTGGCTGCCACGCTGGTGTTGAGATCGGGCAGGGCGGCTTTTATTTCCGATTCGATGAAGTTGAACACCTGCGGCCTCGCGGTGTTGGATTTTGGTGAAAAGTCGCCGTAGGCCGTGTCGACGGGGACATTGCCATAGTTGTCCATCATGAAGTAATAGGCCAGCGCGCGGACCATCCTGACCTCGGCAATCCATGGGCGTTTGGTGGCGTCCGAGCCGGCTGCGGTCCTGAGGATCGAAAGGGTCTGGTTGGCCACGCCGATAATGGTGGAGCACCAGGTCCAGTTGCCATTTACATAGCCGTTGTCCGCGTTCCAGGAATGATAGTGCATTTGCTGGTTCTGCGCGCCGTCGAACCAGTTGCCTCCTCTGGCGGGCATGATCGCCTCGTCGGTGCTATAGCTTTGCATAAAGAAATATTCGACGGCGTAGTTGCCCCGGAGTACGACGTAGACGGGTCCCGTGACATTCGGGTACTGGGTAGTGTCTGCGGGGAAGGCGCTTGGCGTCAGCTCGGTGGTAACCACTTCGTTGAGTTTGTGACAGGAAGTGACCAGCATTGCCGGCAGCAGGGGGAAGAGGATATATCTCAATATTTTTTTCATATACGTGTGTTTTTGTCGTTGGGATTAAAAGGAGGCATTGAGGCCGATGAGGAACTGGCGGGTCCTGGGGTAGAAGTTGTTGTAGTCCACTCCCGGGGAGATGCCGCCCTGGTTGACCTCGGGGTCGATCCCTTTATAGCCGGTGATGACAAAAAGATTGGTTACGGAAGCGTACAGGCGCAGCGATCTGACGTATTCCCCGATATTCTTAAAATTATAGCCGAGGGTGGCGTTGTCGAACCGAAGATAAGAGCCGCTTTCTATAAAACGGGAGGAATAGATATAGGCCGTAGAGTTCTGGACGGACTCGCCGGCTACGTCCTTGAGGATGTTGGTATATTCTGCGGTCGCGGGACGGAAGAGGTCTGCGCGGGTCGCGTTGAATATCTTGTTGCCCAGGACTCCTCTCAGGAAGACGTTCAGGTCGAACCGGCCGTAGCGGAATTTGTTGGCCCAGCCAAACAGCAGTTTGGGCTGCGCGTTGCCTACGTAGTGGTAGTCGACGCCGATCTGGGGTGTCGTGGTGAGCTGGCCTTTTCCGGAAACATACTGTGATACGCCATTGGCATCCTTGCCTGCGTATTGGGTCGAGAAGAACTGGCCGAGGGGTTTGCCTGCCTTCAGTATCTGGAGGGTGCTGCCGGACTGTCCGCCGCCTTCGGGGTCCGAGAGACGAATGGAGTCGCCGCCCGCAAAAAGGGGATTGGTCAGGCTGGTGATCTTGTTGGTATTGTGTGCCAGGTTGAGGCTGGAGGTCCATCCGAAATCGTGCTTTTCGACGATGGTGGCCGTTATGCCCAGCTCGACGCCCTTGTTGGTCATGCTGCCGCCATTGGCTGCTATCGTTCCCGCCGGTACGAGGATGGGGTCGACCGCGTAATTGTAGATCATGCCGGTCGTTTTCTTGTTGTAAAGGTCGACGACGACGGACAGGCGGTTGTTGAGGAAGCCGAGGTCCAGACCGATATCCGTAGTGGACGTCTTTTCCCAGCGGAGGTTGGTATTTGCTGCCTGAATGGGGCCGTAAGCGGCGATGTTCGAGCCGTTGTAGTAGAAGGTGCCGTTGTTGCCCGACAGGAACTGCGAAGTATAGGCGTTAAAGCCGGAGGAGTTGCCGGTGACACCATAGCTGCCCCTCAGCTTGAACTCGCTGAAGAGCCGGCTGTCGCGCATGAAATTCTCCTGGCTAAGGCGCCATGCCGCGCCGACCGACGGGAAATAGCCCCACTGGTGGTTGGCCCCGAATACTGAGCTGCCGTCTCGGCGAAGGGAGGCCTGCAGCAGGTATTTGTCCATATAGCTATAATTGATACGTCCGAAGTCGGAGATCAGGCGGGTCTTGAAGTAGACGCCGTCGGGACCGAAATTGACGTTCCAGTTGGAAAGCCCGTAGGGGTTGCTCAGGGCGAGGTTGTTATAGCTGATGCTGTTGACGGGGAAGTTGGCGGTGGTAACCGTAAAGCCTTCGTTCGTCGCCTGGTCCTGCCAGGAGTAACCGATGACGGCGTTGATGCTGTGGTCGCCGAATTTCCGGTCCCAGGTGAGGAAGCTCTCTATGACTTTTGTAGTGGTCTTGTAGGATGACCGGGTAGCCTGCCCGTTCCTGCCGAAGGTTTGCTGGACGTGACCGAGCAGACCGGGGTCGGGGTTGTTGTACATGCCGGTGTAGTTGTTGGTAAAGTAGCTGTCAAGGAACTGGCCCTGCAGGCTGGAATAGCTCTGGTAGGATAGGTTGAGGTCGTATTTCAGACCGAATGGCAGCCTGACCTGGGTGTAGAGGCTTGCCGCGAGATTATTGTATTTGGTGTTCAGCTGGCTGTGGTTCATCATTGCCACCGGGTTGTAGTAGTTCTGGTGGTTGAAGTTCTCGAAAAAGCTGCCGTCGGCGTTGCGCACCGGGGACACGGGCAGGTACAGTGCAGATTGAAGCAGGACCGTATTGCGATAGGGGATATCGTCGGAATTGCTGACCGAGTTGGTAACGTTCAGGCCGATGCGCAGTTTGTCTTTTATTGCATACTGTTCGATGGCCAGGCGGCCGATGACGCGCTGCAGCTGGCTGTTCTGGAGGATACCCTGTTTGTCGGCATAGTTGAGGCTGGCGATATAGTTGCTGTGGTCGGTTCCACCGCCGACAGAGATGTTATGGTTGGTAGAAAAGGCTGAATTTCTTTCGACGGCCTTCTGCCAGTTGGTGCCGGCGCCCTTGTCGTCGGCGGGTGTGAAGGCCAGGCCGTTCTTCGTGACGAAAGACCTCAGTTCGGACGCGTCCATCACCTTTAGTTCGCTGGATACTTTTTCGAGGCCTGCGTATCCGCCGTAGGTGATCTGTGCCTGACCGGCCTTGCCTTTCCTGGTCGTGACCATGATCACGCCATTAGCAGCACGATTTCCATAAATGGCCGAAGCGGCGGCGTCCTTGAGGATGTCGATGGACACGATATCGTTTGGGGCGATGAGGGAGATATCGGCGCCGGGGACCCCGTCAATGACGTAATAGGGGGTTTGCGAGCTGTTGATAGTGGAAGCTCCTCTCAGGACGACGGCGGCGGGGGTATTGGGGTCGCCGTTGGCGGTGATGTTCAAACCGGGGACCTTGCCCTGCAGCAGCTGGCCGACGTCGGTGATGGCGCCCGCGTTAAGGTCTTCTTTTTTTACCGTGGTGATAGCGCTGGAAAGTTTTTTCCTGGACTGACCGCCATAGCCGATCACTGCTATTTCGTTGAGTGAGGAGTTGGACTCCGTGAGACTTACCTCTACGGATTCCTGGTCGATGATCTTTATCTCCCGCGGGTCGTAACCGACGTAGGAGACGAGGATCGTTTCTCCTTTGTTGACAGAGAGGGTAAATTCACCCTTGTCATCCGTTGCGGTGCCCTTTTTGGCGCCTTTTACGGTGACGCTGACGCCTGCGAGCGGTTTCCCGGTCGCCGTCGTGACCTTGCCATGGACAATGACGGGCGGTACCGGAGCCGGTTCGGGCAGCGGCCGGGGCTTTATCACCACGGTCTGTTCCACGATGGAATAGTCGAAGGGCTGGTCCTGGAAGCATTTGCTGAGGGCTTCCTCCAGGCTGGCGTTCTTGAGGTCGATCGTCACTTTGGTGGCCTTGTCCAGCTGTTTGGTATTGTACCAGAAGGAGTAGCCACTTTGGCGGTGTATCTCCCGGAAGACCTTTTCCAGCGGGGCCTCTTTTACGGAGAGGGAGATCTTCTGGGCATGCCCGGTGGCGGCTACCTGGAGACAGGCTGTGAGGATCAGGAATGCCGTCAATTTCATAACAAGCAAGATTTTGGTTAGAAACCGGGCGGGAGGGGCCATAGTGGGGTGAGGCCGTCCCGACCCGATTTTGCAGAAAGCAGTCGGATTCATAAATTTGATCGTTTGGGTTAACAAATAAGCAGTGCTAGAACGCTGTTGTTTAATTTGACCCGACATCCACCGGTGGACGGGCCAACGTCCCCGGTTTTTTTTGTCTTGTCAAAGCTATTGCCGGACAATTTCTTGTCCCATATTTAATTCGATCGGATAATGATCTTTTTGTTTTCGGCCAGCAGCTGGACGCCGCTGATGTTCATGATCTTCAAAACGCCGGCCAGACTGGTTTTCCGGGAGAAGCGCCCGCTGAACTGGTCTGCGGTTACGGGTCCCTGATAGATAATGTCCACGTCGTACCAGCGGGATATCTGCCGCATGACCGTTGCGATATCTGCGTGGTCAAATTCGAAGGCTCCGTCTTTCCATGCGGTGACCTGGTCGGGGTCGGCGACCGGAAAGGTCCGCATTTCGCCGCCGGCTGCCAGTATGGCCTGCTGGGCGGGTCTGAGGGTTGCGGAAGCCGACGGAGTGACCAGCCGGACCGCGCCGTCCAGTAGTGTCGTCTTCAGGGTGGGCTCGTCGCTGTAGGCGTTTACGTTGAACTGGGTGCCCAGTACCTCTATTTCTGTGGCGGACTGCGTAAAACCTTTAACGGCGACCCGGAAGGGCATCTCCGGGTTGCGGGCAACGTCGAAGTAGGCTTCTCCGGAGACCTCGACCCTTCTTTCTTTTCCGGAAAAGGCGGCGGGATAGCGGATAGAGGAGCCGGAATTCAACCAGACCCGTGTGCCGTCCTGCAGCGTCAGCCGGTATTGTCCGCCTTTCGGCGTGGAAAGGATGTTATAGGTCTTTTCTTCTGAGGGGGTGGTTGCGGTGTAGGTGATGCGTCCGTCTCCGGTCTTGATTATCCGGGCGTTGCCCTGGGTGGCCAGGCGGCCTGCTGCGGCGCTATCCAGCTGGATGGTGGATCCGTCGGCCAGGGTAAGTATGGCTTTGTCGGAGCCCGGGAGGACGTCCTGACCGGATGGCGAACCCGGGGTTGTTGCCGCTATGGTGGTGGATCGTCCGTCGCCTCTGGTGAAGTACCAGCCTCCGGCGACTATCAGGAGGAGAGCAGCGGCAGCCGCGGCCGGTCTGAGGAAGCGTAGTTTTCTTACGGGCGTAGAATGGTGTCCCAGGCGCTGCCGGATGTTGCTGAGCATGTCCTGCTGCAGCAGCTGGAAGAGCCGGGCCTGTTCGGGATCCAATTCGAGCTGTGTATCGTCGAAGCTGTCATACCAGTTGAACAAAAACATCCTTTCTTCCGGACTGATGGTCCCGTCTATCCATTTTTGGCTCAGTTCGTGGATCTTCTCAGAATTTGGCAAGTCAGTCATTAGCCGCTATTTTATATATAGCGCTTCGGGGGATGCCGATCCCTTAGTCTATCGAAAAATATTTTTTTTTAGAGGAAGAATGTGAAGAAATGGGAGAGTCCGAGGCGGAGTTTGCGGAGGGCGGAGGCAAGGTGAGCTTCAACCGTCTTTTCTGCGATCCTGAGTTCGGCGGCGATCTGTTTTTGGGTATAGCCTTTTTCGCGGCTGAGGCGGTATACGATGCGGCATTTTTCCGGGAGCTCCTTTACGAGAGCGGCCAGCTGGGACTGAAGTTCGTTGGCTTTCAGCTGGTCGACCGTGTCGTTGGCGGCTTCCTCCCAGTTCTGAATGGCCTGTTGCTGGTAGCGCTGTTGCCGGCTCTTTGCGGCGAAGCGCTTGTAGACCTCGAATTTTACCGCCGATGCGAGATAGGTGTTGAGGGAGTTGTCGATCGTCAGACCGGCCCTTCTTTTCCAGAGACCGCAGAATATGTCCTGGACTATCTCGCGGGCTTCCTCGAGGTTCCCCAGACGGTGCATGGCGGTCACCAGCATCTTATCCCAGTATCGCTGGTAGATCGCGGTAAAAGCCTGTTCGTCGTCCTGGCGTAACAGCTGCAGTAGGTCCTGGTCAGTATATGGCTCGTTAGTCAACATTGGCATACAACTGACAGTAAAAATATGAAAAAGTTTATATTTTCCATTCGAAACTGACTGTCCTGCCGTTGAGTCTCCATTTTTCGGGATGGCTGTTCGTCATCCAGTCGAGCGGTTCCCCGGTAGGCTGCCGTTTCGCGGCCATCGTGAAACATTTTCTGATGTATTCTTTTTGTTCGGGCCCGGTGGCTTCGGGCTGGGCGGAAATGAACAGGGGTGCGCCGCTTTCTGCGAGCAGCTGCATCCACTGCCTGTTGAGTCGCCAGGGTATCTGGGTGGTAAGGCCGACGCAGTCGCCGTCTACGGCATAAAAGGTATTGTGCTGGGGCAGCCGGAACCCCATTGTGTTGACGCCCATTTTGACGACTCTGTCCCATTCGCGGCCGCTGGTATCGTCGCCGATGCGGTTCAACTCGAAGACGCCTGCGGACAAATGGCTCACCGTATTGCATCCGATAAGGTACATGTCTCCTGCCGCCTCGCGGATGGTGCTGTACAGCCGGCTTATGATCTCGGCGTTGGTCTTTGACCGGTCGCTGAAGCTCCATCCTTCCATGGTAATTCCGTCGCTCATCTGCGACCCCCATCGCCCGAAAAGGTCCCAGGTGCTGTAGTCGTGTTTCACCATTTGGAATCCCCAGTCCCTGTAAAGCCGGATCGTATGAGCGATCCGCCGGAGGTTCTCCGGCTGCGTCGGATCGAGATAGCGTTCTGCGCCTGCTTTTCCTCTTGCGATGAGGCGTGCCGGCGGGTCGCCAGCATTTGCCAGCAGCGGGCGGGTCCATAGCCCGGGACGCATGCCGAGGCGCTTTACCTCAGCGGCCACATTCGTCATATCGCCGAATTTTGAATTGGATCTGGTGAATACGGAGCCGTCCTCCCATCCGTCATCGATCACTGAAAAAGGCCGGTTGTCGGTATCTGTCGCCAGTTCGGCCATGGCAGCCGTTGTGGAAAGGATCAGCTCTTTTGAGTTTTTCCCGTAGGCAAAATACCAGTCGTTGATGCCGTAGACGGGCTTCGCCGGAAGTCGTGGCGACCCGCACATAAGTTTGCAAAATCTTTCTTCCGTATGGAATGGGTTTTCTCCGGGGTGGCTCTGCATTGCGACCAGGTGTGCGGCATCGAGAACGCGGTCGCCCAGTTCGACGCCCATGCCACCCGAACTGAGGTCCAGTACAAGACTCAGTTCACCGGGTGCGGCCTGCCAGAAACAGAAGCTGCGCGCACCTGTTCTCACTCCAAAGGCGTGGGTCTTTTGTCCGTCGCTGACCAGCATATACCATGGCGCTCTGGCGTCGGGTGTGGTCCGCCAGGAAAGGTCGCCATAGCTGCGTTCCCAGGCGTCACCTGCATAGCTGGCACCGGCGGGGAAAACCTTTTTCCAGGTCAGCCGTATCTGTTGCAGCGAGATTCCCGGCGCGTGCACGCGGACCTTCATGGCGTCGTCTCCCTGCCGGAGGTTTACGTCGAGCCTGTCCAGGGACCAGTGGTCGTTGTGTCCGCTGAGGGGCTGCCAGCGGCCTTCGCGCCAGACTGAAACGGAAGATGGAAACTGCAGACCCCAGGCCGGTTCGTCAGTACGGGTTTCTGCAAGTATTGGTGACCGTTGGAAAAGCAGCGCCGTGGCCGAAAAGCCCGTCAACCGGAGGAAGTGTCTTCTTTGCATGTTTGTCTATTTGCTGTCCTTTACGGGATATTTGTGATCGAGCCAGTCTACTTTAATATTGTGGGAAAGGTTGAGCAGCCGGGCGTGGGTGAAGTGCATCTCATTGAGCAGGGTGAAGGCCGGTCTGACGTTGGGACAGTGCTGGAATGGACAGCAGCCGCAATAGATAATGACCTCTCTGTTGCGGTCTTCCTTTTCGAGGAGCTTCTTCAGCGAGTCGAGGTTCTGGCTCTTCTGGGCGGGGCCCGTCTCAACAGAACCTTTAATAAGACCCGATGGTCCAACGCAAACGATAAGGGGTGAATTGGCGGATGGATGGCTAAGCCTTGCGGCCAGTTCGGAGGGTTCCAGCAGCTGGGCGGGAGTCCAGGGCTCGGTCTGCCGGATAAAGGCGGTCGCCAGCAAAAAAAGGATAGCTAAGGATGCGCGTGTTCTCATGCTTCAAATATAGTCCATAACGGCCTCTTTGTTGTATCTGTTCCGGTAGTCCAGCGGGGACAGTCCGGTATATTTTTTGAACACTTCGCGGAAGGCCTTAATGTCGGAGTAGCCGGTATCATACATGACCTCACTGATCGTTTTTCGCGTTGTCTCGAGTTTTTTCTTGGCGGCCTCTACCTTTATTCGCTGAAGATATTCCGCCGGCGTGTTGCCGGTGGCCCTGATAAATCGCCGGTCAAAATGCCGTCTGCCGATGGCGAACTTATCAGCGAGCTCGGATACCAGTATCTTTTCGCCGACATTGTTTTCCATGAACAGCTGGGCTTTTCGTATTTCGTTGTCCTCATGATCTTTCTGACCGGTGAAAATGGTGAACGGCGACTGACTGCTCCGGTTGATATCTATCTGGAACCGTTTGGAGATAAAGATCGCCGTTTCCCGGTCGTAGTATTTCTCGATCAGATAGAGGACGAGATTCATGGAGGAGATGGCGCCGCCGGAGGTGTATATTCCCTTGTTGTCGGTGATCAGCCGATCCGTCGTCAGGTCGACGGAGGGGAACAGTTGTCTGAATGCGTTGGCGGACTCCCAGTGCGTAGAACACTGCTTGCCCTGGAGCAGGCCGGTAGATGCGAGCAGAAAGGCGCCCGTGCAGAGACTGGCTACTTCGGCGCCGGCTATGTATTCGTCTTTGACCCAGTCGATCAACTCCCGGTTCCTTTTTAGTATATCGTCGAAATCGGCGTGGACGGCGGGGACGATGACCAGGTCGGTCCTGCCGACCTCTTTAAAATGTTTTTCGGGTTCGACGGAGAACGGGCCCGCGCTGAGCCGGCCTTTTTGCCTGCCGCCGACGAGCTCCACTTTAAAAACGGGTTCTTTTCCTTTTTGCGTCTTATAGTAGTCGTTCGCCGCTGCCAGGACCTCGTAGGCGAGGACGATGCAGCTGATGGTGGGGTCCCCTTCGGGTATGAGGAGGGATACGTGTTTCATGGCGGGTGTTTGGGTAAAGTTAGGGGTTTAGCTGGTCTAAAACAACCCCCTGAAAGGTCCATTTTCACGCCCCTGGTATCCGAAAGTTAGACTTATTGACCGGGAGACAATACGACCTCGCTATGGTCGTCCTGGTTATTGCGGATGAAATAATTCTTCAGGGCGACCAGTCTGTCGGTGTTGATCAGGTCGACCCCGCAGCTGATCAGGAAATTCCATATGCGCGGTTTGTCGGGGGAGCCCCAGAGCCGGACTTTGGCGCCCATGGCGTGGGCCTGGCCTACCAGGGCCGTGAGTCGTTGCTGGTCGGAGGTGGGTATCTGTCCCCTGCCTTTCCAGCTGATCAGGCGGGAGTATCTGCAGCTGGCGGTGAAGTAAAGGTCGGGAAGAGTCCGCCTGCGATCGAGCCGGTTCAGGTCCGCGTCGACAAATAAATATCTTGGTCCGTCCTTTTCCAGCCAGACCATGGGGCGGTGGCCCGTTATGACCAGGGTGAGATTCCGGATGGTGAGTTTGCCGTCTTCGCAGCTGGTAAGGACCGGTTTGTATCGTTCGAGCAGCCTGTTCAGCGCCTTGATGGTCCTGACGCCTTTGGATTTGATGTCGATCATCAGCACGATGGTATCCAGCGGGGACTGCTGACATTCGCCGTCTGATGTGAAGCGCTGCAGCAGGGGGCGGAAATAGAGACTCTCCAGCGTGCGTCTGTGTCCTAAAAAGGGCGGGTTGTGAGATACGACGAGACGGGAGTGGCGCAGATAGATGTCCGCTTCGACGTGGGTAAATCCGTTGTCGAGGGCGTCCAGCAGCGGGCGCTTGTGCCAGTAGTCGTTGTGTGCGTAAGCATGGGGGAGGGAAAGTACCTGTGCATCTGTTCCGGGACAGAAAAAATACAGTCCGGCGATCAGCAGGCCGGCAATCTTTTTTAAACACTGGTACGGACGGGTCATTGGGGCCGGTTGGTGCATATGGGGTTAGCTTCTGTGAACAGGTTGTCGTTAATTCCCTGGTTGGGAATGATGTGCGCGGAGATCGTCGGAGAGCCTTGTTCGTGCTGTTGGTGAGAGCCTGTCTGGGACAGCGCCGGCGGTCAACCGGAGGTCCGGACTATAAGATAATACAAATTTGCGATTTACCTGCGAGAAATTTCACTGCCTGTTGTTAACTCCCGGTTAAGTAAATTTGCGGCTATTTTTACAGAATGGTTACACGTATTTCCGCGGAGTCCCGCATTTATGCTTCGGGTTTTGAATTTTTGGCCCGGCTGAAGAAAAATAACAACCGGGAGTGGTTCAATGCTCATAAAGAGCAGTTCCTGGAAGAGCAGAAGAGGATGGAGTTGTTTGCCGACGGGCTGCTGACCGATCTGAACAGGCACGACCTGATCGAGACCCCGTCGGGTAAGGACAGTCTGCACCGTATCTATCGGGACACCCGTTTCTCGTCCGACAAGACACCTTATAAGACCAGGTGGCATGGCAGTTTCCGTCGCGCCACCAAATACCGGCGGGGCGGCTATCATTTCAATATCCAGCCCGGTAACAGCTGTATCGCGGGTGGGTTTTGGGCGCCGGTACCGGCGGATCTTCGCAGGATCAGGGAGGATATTGCCTTCGACCCTGCACCGCTGAAAAAGATATTGAAGAGCAAGGGTTTTGTTGTCCTGTTTGGTGAACTCAGGGGCGAACAGCTGAAAACGGCGCCAAAAGGATTCGATGCCAACCACGAGGCGATCGACCTGCTGAGACACAAGCAGTATTTGCTGATCCGCCCTTTTTCCGATAAGGAGGTGCTGGATAAGAGCTTTGCAAAGGCCGCCGGTCTAACGTTCAAAGGAATGCGCCCATTTTTTGACTATATGAGCGAAGTGCTGGCGGGAGACGGCAACGGAGCGATCGAATAGCGCTATCTGATGGTGATCCCGATGGTCCTGTGCTGGAAGACGGCCGGTCTTTTCTCCTGTTCTTTTACTTTTAGTGAAATGAAGCGGGACTGTCTGACGTCGTCCAGTACGACGGCGGTCCGGTAGTCTTTTTTCTTTGCCGACAGGGTCACGTTGCTGAACTCTACTTCCTGTGCGTGGCGGATATAGGCGCCCCAGGCCGGGAGTTCGGTAAACATGGAGAAGTCGGGGTAGGCCTCGGGGCGTTCGGGCACCTTGTCGAGAGAGTCGAGGTCGCGTTTGGCAAACATCGGATTGCCGCCGCCGGGGTATTGGACGTCTATGTTTTCAAGCGAGACCTTGCTGATCAGTGCGTCGGGCATTCCGGCGATGACGATGGGGGAAATGTTCCTGGGCATGTCCTCGATGGGGCCCTCGTATTCATAGCCTGCGTCGGGTTTGGTGGCGGCGATCTCAATATTGACGTTGCGGATCCGGATATTCTCCATTCTTCCTTTTTTCCCTTTTACTCTTTCCCCGATGCGAAGGAAGATGGCGTGTCCTATATTGACACCTGTCAGGCCGTCGACTTCCACGTTCTCAACGAAGCCGCCGTCTACGGCCTCGAGTGCGATGGCCGAACGATAGGTGTCAAAGGTTTTGTTGTCGGTGATCCGGATATTCCGGAATCCGCCATAGGAGGCTGTGCCGAACTTGATGGCGTTGGCGCTGCTGCGGATGGTGTTGTTGCGGAGCAGAATATTGTTGCAGAATTTAGAGGCGTCGTGAGACTTGAGGCAGATGCCGTCGTCTGCTGCGTCGATATAGGAGTTGGTAACGGAGGTGCTGTCGCAGTCCACGATGTCGATGCCGTCGTTATTCCAGAAGGCCTTGCTGTCGACGTAGATACTGTCGAGCCGGAGGCTGACGCACTGGTCATAGGTCTGGACCCAGCTGGCGGCGTTACGGATGGTGACGCCTTTCACCAGGACATTCCGGCATCCCCTGAAATTGATCAGCATGGCGCGGATATCGGCTTCCGGGCGGTCGTTGCGGAAGAGGTTTTTGATCAGTCCCTTGTGGTAGATATCGGTCACGTTGACCGCCAGTTGTCTGCCCTGTCCGTCGATGACCCCTTTCCCTTCGATGCCTACGTCGTGCTGGTCGTAGGCGAAGATCAGGGCAGTCACGAGCAGTTTGTCATAGTCGAACGGGTTCAGCGAACCGACGAGGACGGCGCCTTCTTTGAGGACGATGGTCACGTTGGATTTTAGGTGGATGGAGCCGGTGAGGTAGCGGCCTACGTCGAAAACGAGCCGGCCGCCGCCGTTGCTGTTGACATAGTCGATGGCGAACTGTATCGACCGGGTATTCAGGGTCAGGCCGTCCGAACGGATCCCGAAGAGGGAGGCGGGATAGTCTTTCGCTGAGGCCGTGAGTCCCGTCAGGCCCAGAAATAGCACGAGAATATATTTCATCATTGTTGGATTGTCGAATTAATACAATATTACCGGTCCCAGCAGTCCCATCGACTGTATCGGCTGGTCCTGTCTTTTTTCATTGGTCCATTTTTGTGCAATGCCGTTGTCTTTGAGGGTCTTCATATAATTACCCATGGTGGTGACGACTTTTATCTCCAGTACATTTTGTCCGGACTGCAGCAGACCGTCGATGCGGTAGACCCTCCTGCCGTACCACTGTACACCAGCGTCGCGACCATTCACGGAGAGCGCGGAGACGCCGGCCACTTTTCCGAGGTTGATGTATTTCCAAAAAGCCCCGTTCTCCGCATTGACCGCGATACGGTAAAGCACAGTTCCGGTAAAGGCGGCATAGTCGGGGTTGTCTTTCAGGTCGGTCAGCGTGGGCATGGCGGCGGTTGTGGTCGTGCCGTCCAGGTGGCGCAATTCGACATCCCAGGGGCCGTTGAGCGCGAAGGTCGTCACGGCGCCGGCGGGGAGAGGGTCCCATGCGGGGCCTTTTTTCTCCTTGTCAAAAACGACCAGCCGCGAGTCTCCCGTAGCCAGGTCGATGGTTATCGGCTTTGAGCCCTCACCGATATAATAACGTTCTCCTGTAGTCGCGTCCCAGATCCAGGCCTGTTTGCCGGCGCCCAGTTCTTTTGACGGGAGGATGGTGATGGAATGGTCGTTGGCGAGGTCCGAGTTGGCGAAAAAGAGCCATTCCGTGTCGCCGGCCTGGTATCTTACCTGGCTGACAAAGCTGGTGGGTTTGTCGATATGAATATAGGGAGCCAGCTGGTATTTCTTTTGGATCTCGCGGAACCATTGGAGGAAACTGTTCTCCGGCTTGCGGACGAAGATGAAGCGGTCCGGTATGGTTTTCATTTTGGCGACCCAGTCGTTGAGTTCTTTGTCGCGGCGGGGATAGTCCGCCAGTCCCAGCGATTTTACGGGCAGGGTCTCGACGCAGATGACTCGTCCGCCTGCCGAGAGGAACCGGAATATCTTTTCGGCGGTAGTGGGCTCCATGCGTTCGACGTTGACGAGCATCAGCGTATGATATGATCGGGGGCCATACACGAGGCGGCCGTTGGTGATCGTGGCATCGAGGATCACGTTGTCGGAGACATAGTCGCAGGCGCTGCCATTCTGATGAATGGATTCCCAGACCATGGGCAGCCAGTTGGGGTACATGAGGGAGGGGAAGGGTTCGTTCTGCGCTCCGTCGACGCTCCACATATCGTTGACCGGCGGGAGGACGGCGATGTCGGCAAACATAGTGCCCTGCTGAAGCAGCGCGGACAGGCGTGCCTTATAGTCTGTAAAACGGCGAAAGTACGGCCACCAGTTGTTGCGTTCATTGATAAAAGTGCCATAGCGGATCCAGCCGGGGAAGGGCGCCTGCAGCGGCGAGTAGTTGAATCCATGAAAGACAGGATGGGTCACTCCCGAGATTGCGCTTTGGTCGCCGGCGGTCTTTAGTATCTCGAGCGTTGCGTTGAATACCATATCCGTGTTGGTCAGCTCTTCGCAGCTGATATGCTTTTTCCCTTTCAGGTGTGCTGCCGACGCTACGTATTTGTTGATCATCGAATAGGCCCGGCCGTAGTGATAGTCTGCTTCGCTGAATTCTTTCCCGATGCCGTATTTGATCCATGTCTCGCATTCGGGGAGGTCGATGGTAAAGCTGCCTTCCAGCGGGTGGTAGCCCCTGCCGTAGGCCTGTACCCGGGACAGGACCTTGTTCGCGTGGCACCAGTCGTTGAATGTTCTTATAAAACGTTCGGCAACCAGTTCGGTCTTTGTCAGGTCGAAATCATACCGTACTCTTTCGATGGTGTCTCTGAGGTCGGGGTCAAGACCGGTGCCATAGTCGAAGTCATAGATATTGCCCATTGCCCCTGTCTTGAACATGGTAAAAGGCAGATAGGGGGTCAGTTCATAACCTCTTCTTTTTTTGAATTCCACTTCCATGTCGGGGCACCAGTTGGCCCCTTCCAGCTCCATACTGTCCGTAAAGAAAGAGCGCACCCGGCCCGCGAGCGGGCCGATCCGCTGTTGGATCGTATCGGACATGTGGTTGAGGTATTTTTTTACGGCGTCCTCGTTGTAGTGGTTGAGGACGGGGCCGTTGGCGCCCGGTGCGCCGTTGATGACCTCCATCGAGCCTTTTACTTTTACCAGGCCGAACAGGACCCATTTGCCTTTGGGAATATGGATGCGGACCGTCTGTCCTTTGATCTCTTTTGTATAGTCCTTTACCTGGCCGATGATGTGCAGGGGATCGGGCGCGAGCTGGACGGACACAATTTCCATAAGCCGGCCGGGAAAGGGAGAGGTGACGGCGGGGTCGGCCTCTTTAAAGAAATCGAAGAGGGAAATCTCGTATTCGTCGGGGCCTTCCAGCTTGTGTGTGGCGATGACCACGGTCTGCGACCGTTCGTCCCCTTCGAGGTATTCGGCGCCGAAGGGCCAGCCTGAGCCGACGATGAGGTCACAGGTGATGTCGAGTGTCGCCGCCTCTTTCAGGGTGAAGTCGAGGAGGTCGATCCATTCCGGGCTTAGCCAGGGGATGGCGGGTTTGCCCATGTCGTCTGTACGGGGCGGGAATTTGATCGGGTTGATCTCCACTCCGCCTATGCCGGCCTCCTTCATCAGCCGGAGCTCGCGTGCGATCTCGTCCTTTTCGACTTTGTCCCCGTTCCACCACCATCGCACGAATGGACGGTGGATGGATTGGGGATTTCTGAAGATCTCATAGAGTGGAGTGGGCTTGCCGTCGGGCGCCGGTTTAGCCCAGGCCGGCGCCAAATTCATCATAGTGTATCCGGTAGTTAGTATAGAGCTTCGGAGCAAAAAGGTTCTTCTATCCATGGTCTATTTGCGATAAATAAGTGGGTTTTGGAGTTCGTTGTTCAACCGGTCGCCCACGGCCAGGGTCTTTATATAGCTATCGGGCAGTACGTTGGGCTGGCCGTTATAGATATTGCCGTCGGGCATATAGGCGCAGGTCATGGCCCGGCGGTGGCCGCTGGTCATATTGGCGCCCGCGCCGTGAATGGTGAGGCCGTTGTGGAACGAGCAGCTGCCGGCCTTCATGGGCGCCGCGACGGAATTGACCTGCATGAACTGTGGGTAAACGCTGAAGATGCCGTCCATGTTCTTGCCGATGCCGCTGTTGTCAAAGCGGGTGCCTTTGAAGGAGCCGGGGATAAAATAGAGACAGCCGTTCTCCGGGGTTGCGTCGTCCAGCGCCACCCAGATGGAGAGCGCCTTCCTGTCAGTGAAGGACCAGAAAGGAGTATCCAGGTGCCAGGCCGTCGGGTTGGCCCAGGGGCGTTTGAACAGGGCCTGGTCGTGCCAGATGCGGATGCCGTCGGCCCCGGCGAGGGTAGCGGCCATTTCCCCGAGGCGAGGGTCGGTCATCAGTCTTTTTACGCCTTCATGGGTTTGCCAGAGATTGATCAGCTGATCAAATACCTTCCCAAAGTATTCCGTGTCTTCGTTGATGCCGTCGTCTTCGCCTGTCTTCCCTGTCTTGCCGGGCATTTTTTGACCGGCTCTTTCCCGGACGGCTTCCATAACGTTTTTGCGCCAGTCCTCCAGTTCTTCGGGATTCAGGAAGTTGTCGACGACGAGGAAGCCATTTTGCTGATAGGAATCGATTTGCTCTTTTGTCAGCTGGTAATTCATTATGGTACTTGTTTTAAAATATGTTTGACGCTAGTTATTGCGCTTCGGGCGAACTCCGTCCGGTTAGTACCCCTGGTTCTGTCCGAGCGCCGGGTTGACCTGAGTTTCCCTGAAAGGTACGGCATAGATCAATCGGTCGTTAGTGACAGTGTAGGCAGAGGGTAGCAGATAAGAATAGGTGGCTTTCTGGGTAGCGCCGTAGGCGTTCATCACGGTAAGGGCCTGGCCGGTGCGGATAAGGTCGAACCAGCGATGATTCTCGAACGCGAGCTCGATCCTCCGTTCGTGGTAGATGACATTTCGCAGGGCGGTCTGGTCCGTTTCGGCGGAGGGGGTGAGACCCGCCCGCTGCCGGACCTGGTTGAGATAAGGCAGGGCTGTGCCGGATTGCCCCTGTTCGTTCAGCGATTCCGCCAGCATCAGCAAAACGTCGGAATAGCGGTACCAGTACCAGTCCTGGTCGGTGTTGTTCTGCAGGTTATAGGGCGGATGAAAGTATTTCCGGATAAAGTTACGGGATTGTTCGCCTGGTGTGGCAGGGCTCAGGATACTGGCGATGCTGTCGGGCTGGAAGTCGGTGTTGGCGTCCAGATGTCCCTTTACTACGGCGATGCTGGCGTCGAGCCGCTTGTCCCCTGGCTCATAGTCGTTGATGATATTCTGTGTGGGGACGTTCCAGCCGCCGTAGTTGGCATTGCTGGTATTGAAGTCTACGCCGAGGATGTTGAGCGTATGGGGTGTCCCGGGAATAAAACGGAAGATGAAGGGGCTGGACTGGCCGTCGGTGCCGGCCTTGTATTGCACCTCGAAGATGGCCTCCCTGCTGTTCTCGTTGGCGGTGGTGAATACGTCGGCGTAGTTGGGCAGCAGGGTATAGCCCATCTGGGTGACGGACTGCAGGAGGGGTGTCGCCTTGTCCCATTGTTTGAGGGTGAGATAGACCAGTCCCAGTTCGGTGGTGGCCATGCCTTTGGTGATG
>Ga0068853_100000796_pt1 | contig 21890 bp, 18 predicted proteins | sample KBSCornC32_FD_65655 | JGI IMG/M metagenome (GOLD analysis project Ga0068853, IMG submission 65655) | Corn rhizosphere microbial communities from Kellogg Biological Station, Michigan, USA - KBS Corn C3-2 | ecosystem: Host-associated > Plants > Roots > Rhizosphere > Soil ... | reverse complement strand
ACTGAAAAGATAGGAAAGCTTCGCGTGCTCGACTGGGTCTTTAACACTCCATCTAATCACCGCGTCCATCATGGAGTTAATCCTGAATACATAGACAAAAACCTGGGCGGCGTATTAATGATCTATGATCACCTGTTTGGCACGTATGCCAAAGAGACGACGCCTGTCGTATATGGCATCACGCACGATATTGATACCCACAATCCACTTAAAATTATGTTTCACGAACACCTCGGAATGGCAGAAGTATTTTCAAAAATAAAAGGTCTTCCCGCCAAACTGCATTATCTTTTTTCCAGACCCCAATAAATCCCGGTATGAAAAAAATCAGTCTGTTCTCTTTCATAATTACCATCAACGCGGCCGTGTATTCGCAGCCTTACCTTGATATTGTTAAGTTGAACTACACCTATTCTCCAATGAATGGTATAAATGAAAAGAAATCTCCCTTGCAGTCAAATTTTTTTACCGCCGATGTTACGTTACCCATTGAATTGAAAAAAGGTGGTGACGCTATTATCGTCAATCCCTTTTTTACGAACAACACAGGAGAAGTTTCATCAACAGATTTCCATGTGACAAGCAAGGCCTTACTGGTTGGCTTTTTGAAAAAAGATATTTTTCCCAACTGGAATCTCCTATCAAGTTTCATAGTTCGCCGCAATACGGAAGTTGATATCCAAACAAAAGACAACTGGCAATATGGGGGAATTATTCTCACAACCTGGAAAAAAAACGAAGATCTTTCGTTCAAATTTGGTATGTACTACAACAGAGAGTTTTTTGGAAATTACTTTATGCCACTCGTTGGCCTTGACTGGAAGATGGATGCAAAGAACAATCTCTTCGGCGTACTGCCCGGTTACATGATATTTGAGCATAAAGTGGTTTCGAAATTTTATTATGGTTTTGCATTCCGGGCATTTACTAATTCTTATCGGGAAGATACCCGTGATCCATGTTATAGCGGCGACTGTGGAGGAAAGAGCTATTTGCGGATAGATGACAACCCTCTCGGCATCTATGCTGACACCTATTTGTCAAAAAAAATTGTTTTGTCTGCCGAAACCGGGTATACCATCCTGCGCAGGTATCGCTACGGATTTAAAGGAGAGGATGTGCACACGAAGACCGATTATAAAAGCGATAATTTCTATTTCAAGGCATCCCTCGCCTACCGCCTCCGTCTACGATAGGAGCTGTAATCAGCACTCTTCTCACAGAGAGATCCCTTTCGTCTAAACGGTAAGGTCTCCAAGATTCCTTTTGCGGCAATTACTCAATTGCAAAAAATGCCAAATGAGAATGCCCAACTGCAAAATTCAATTATAAATGGGCTCTTGCACTACCTAATTTTCCTTCACTAAATTTTTATAAAATAATAAACAAGCCATCATGAAAAAGATTATCGCTTTTACAACAATATTGATCATTGGGATGAATTGCTTTTGTCAACAAACTCAGAATTTGCAACCCATCCAGAAAACCGATTATTTGGACAAGAGTAAAAACCAAAAAACAGCAGCCTGGATATTACTAGGTGGTGGTGTAGCAATGACAATAACCGGCACCGTCATCTATCACAACGCTTATAGCAAGGCGGCGGAAGAAGATCCGTTCGGTACCCTGGTGACGTTAGGTACTAACGTAAATCCCGGGGGTGCAGTCCTTGCAACCGTAGGGCTTCTTTCAACAATAGGTAGCATTCCTTTTTTTATTGCCTCAGGAAAAAATAAAAGAAGAGCATCGTTTGTCTCAACCAGTTTTAAAATGGAGAATGCAGCGATCGTTCAGCGAGCCAGTCTTGTTAAAAGACCTTATCCTGCACTTTCCCTAAAGATCGGGTTGTAAAAACTCACATCAACAACTATTCAAAATCCGCAGTCCGAAAAGATGCCATGTTACGAATTCAATCTTTTTTGCGAGAATGTTTTTGCAGCTATTGCAATTTTATCTGCACTCTCTGTTTAAAAAACGATTTTTTGCTTGTGCCCGTTACGTTCTTCGGTTCGATTAGTAATAATTGCCAATTCAAGACAATGAACTGCAAAATTCAATTATGATTCGCTTTCACCAGGTATTAGTTTGCTGTCGGAAAATGTAAAATGGCTGCAACAAAACGTTAACCAAAAACTGTTTCCCTACTATGTTTTATTGCGACCCATTTGGGTACACGGTGTTTTCCCTATAAAATCGTTTTTGTTCGTTAAGGCAACTTACTGAACCGGGTTCATTTTAGTCTATCATTACTTAAACACTTTTTTATGAGAAATCTTCTATTCTTTCTTCTGCTTATCCTGGCAGGCTTGTCATCACAAGCGCAACAGGTTATTACTGGCAAGGTAAAAAGTACGGACAATGATTCGTCTCTTACCGGAGTTTCTGTTTCGGTCAAAGGGACTTCAAATGGAGTGGTTACAGACGGAACCGGCAATTTTAGCATCGAGGTCCCTACTTTGCCGGTGACACTGATCATTACCCATACCGGCTTTACAAGCCAGGAGATTACCGTTCGTTCAAAAGTCTCCACTCTTATCACTTTGGACCGGGAATACAACGTCCTCATCCCGGTTATTGTTGGTCCCACAAGGACAAGGGGACTTTTGATAAACGCACCTACGTCTGCTGAACGAATTGGATCGACGCAAATAAAGAACATGGCCGGCAGTGATTACTATGCCTTGGCTGGTATTAAGAAAGGCATCGATCTTACCACATCAAGCATGACGTTTAAAACGATCAGCACAAGAGGGTTTAATGGAAGCGGCAGTTCAAGAGTAAACCAGATCGTTGATGGAATGGATAACCAGGCACCAGGATTAAATTTCTTTGTGGGGAATTTTTGTGGTCTTACGGAACTGGATGTTGATAACATTGAATTATTGCCAGGTGCTTCATCGGCACTGTATGGTCCCGGAGGTATGAATGGGACAGTATTGATCAATAGCAAAAGTCCTTTTGATCACCAGGGATTGAGTGTACTGTTGAAAGAAGGAGTAACCAATATCGATAAATCACAGCGGCCCGACGCATCTTCTTTCCACGATTTTTCATTGCGTTGGGCAAAAGCTTTTAACAACAAGTTTGCTGTAAAGGTCGGCGTGCAATATATCAGTGCCACTGACTGGCTCGCCCATGACAGCAGCAATTACTCCGGTGCAGGCATCCTTGGAAAAGTAATTCCCGGTACAAGGAAAACCGATCCCAATTATGATGGTGTAAATGTGTATGGTGATGAAACAAGTGTCGACATATATCCCTTCCTGGCCGCACTTACCGGCGACCCCAACCAACCACATATTAAGGTATCAAGAACCGGCTATGACGAAAAAGATGTAGTCGATCCTAAAACAAAGAATGTAAAATTATCGGGCGCCATTCATTACAGGCTAAGTGAAAAACTCGAAGCACAATTGGCGGGTTATTGGGCAACAGGCAATACAGTATATACCGGCAATAACAGGTATGCGCTCAAAGACATAAAACTTGGACAATATAAATTAGAACTAAAACACAGAGATTGGTTTGTACGTAGCTACACGACGCAGGAAAACGCTGGCCAGGCTTACACTGCAACGCTTGCTTCTCGATTCTTCAATGAAGCATGGAAATTAAGTTATGATCCTACTAATCCTGCAGCAAGTTGGTATCCCCAATATGCTGGCGCTTACCTTCAGGCTAAAATGCAGGGAGCAGATGACGTTACTGCACACAACATAGCCCGTAGTTATGCCGACAATGGTCGGCCGGTTGCAGGTTCAGAGCAATTCAACCAAATTTTTGACCAGGTTAGAAAAACGCCAATACCAAAAGGAGGGCTTTTCCTGGAGAAATCGCAACTGTGGATGACAGAAGGACAATACAATTTCTCAAATAAAATAAAGTTCGCGGAAATAATCATTGGAGGCAACTGGAAGAAATATGTGCTGAACTCAAAAGGAACATTGTTCATTGATACGCTGAAACCAATTGCTATTAATGAATATGGTGCTTATGCGCAGATCACAAAGAGGCTCTTCGATAATAAATTATCATTGTCTGCATCGGGTCGCTACGACAAAAATGAAGATTTCAAAGGTCACTTCACGCCACGAGTCACCGCGCTGATCAGTGTTGCAAAGAATCAGAATATTCGCCTTTCATACCAGACAGCGTATCGTTTTCCAACAACTCAGCAAAAATATATTCGTCTTGATGTCGGCGATTACATGTTGCTGGGCGGATTGCCGTGGGTAATGGACTATATGCATGCAAATGAAAGCCCTGTTTTTGAAGTTGGCCCGGATGGCAAGGTATCCACTACACCGTACGTGTACAAGGAATTCAAACCAGAAAACATGCAGTCTTTTGAAATTGGTTATAAAGGATTGATTGGAGAAAAGCTGCTTGTAGATATGTACGCATATGCAGGACACTATGAAGATTTTCTCGGAAGAAATATATTAGTCCAACCAGGAACGGGTAAGGTCTATTCAACGGTTGTTAACAGCAGCACCAAGGTAAAGACACATGGATTTGGTCTAGGATTCGATTACCAGTTACCAAATAATTTCTCTGCATTTTTCAATGCTTACTCCGACGTGATCACTGACGTGCCATCAGGATTCCAGTCATTTTTCAATACTCCCAAATACAGGTTAAATGCTGGGTTTGCCAATTCAGGATTGGGCAAAGGCAAACACTTTGGCTTCAATGCAATCCTTCATTGGCAGGATGCATTTATGTGGGATGGCGAGTTAGCGAATGGCCCCATAAACGCGTTTACTTCAGTCGATGCACAGGTAAGCTATCAGATCACAAACATAAAATCAGTGATAAAACTGGGTGGATCCAACATATTTAATCATTACTATAAAAATGCTTTTGCAAATCCAGAAGTTGGAGGGTTGTATTATATAAGCTTTGGGTATAACCTCTGATATCTTTCTCATACAAGCAAATCAAATAAGGGCCCGATTTCTTTCGGGCTTTTATCTTTTGAGGATGTCTCTCTTTTGCCTTCTCCCTTTCAACTGCTACCTTTGCAGCAATTTTTTGAAAAGCGCTACATGAGTATACATTTATCAGAGCAGGAGCAACTAAGAAGAGAGAAGTTGGCCGAGTTGATCATGATGGGTATTGACCCCTATCCCGCTGCCTTATACCCGGTAAACGGAAATGCATCAGAGATTAAAAAGAATTTTACAGAAGAAAAGAAAGATGAGTTCGCCGATGTTTGTGTAGCAGGCCGGATCATGAGTGTACGTGATATGGGTAAGGCAAATTTTGCTGTGATCCAGGATTCTAGTGGGAGAATACAACTTTACATCCGGCGCGACGATATATGTCCTGGTGATGACAAAACTTTGTATGACGTTGTCTGGAAAAAATTAATTGATCTCGGAGATATCATTGGAGTAAAGGGGTTTGTTTTTAAAACGAAGACTGGTGAAACTTCCATTCACGTAAAGGAGATAACGATCCTCGCAAAATCCCTGAAACCATTGCCCGTCGTCAGGGAAGCGGAAGGACAAGTTTTTGATGCAGTGACTGATCCTGAATTTAAGTATCGTCAGCGCTATGTTGACCTTGTCGTTAATCCTGATGTAAAGGAAGTCTTCACGAAACGAACAAAACTGATCAATGCCATGCGTAATTTTTTAAATGAGCGTGGCGCGTTGGAAGTTGACACCCCGGTATTGCAAAGTATCCCGGGTGGTGCCGCAGCAAGACCATTCACCACGCATCACAATGCGCTGGATATTCCGATGTATTTGCGCATCGCCAATGAACTTTATTTAAAACGCCTTATTGTCGGCGGTTTCGACTGGGTATATGAGTTCAGCCGCAATTTTCGCAATGAAGGAATGGATCGCACTCACAATCCTGAATTTACCGTGCTGGAGTTTTATGTAGCATACAAGGATTATTTGTGGATGATGGAAACCACCGAACAGTTGATGGAGAAAACTGCTGTGGCTGTGAACGGGACAACAAAGGTTTTGATAGAGGGAAAAGAAATTGATTTCAAAGCTCCTTACCCACGCATCAGCATGTACGATGCAATAAAACAATACACCGGTATCGACATATCTAACATGAACGAAGAACAGGTTCGTGATGTATGCAGGCAATTGCATGTGCATGTCGATAAAACGATGGGGCGCGGTAAAATGATCGATGAATTGTTTGGTGATAAATGCGAGGAGCATTTCGTACAACCAACGTTCCTGATCGATTATCCTGTTGAAATGAGTCCGCTCACAAAGAAACACAGGACTAAGCAAGGGCTTGTGGAACGTTTCGAATTACTGGTAAATGGAAAAGAGATTGCAAATGCTTACAGTGAATTAAATGACCCCATCGATCAAAGGGAGCGTTTTGAGGACCAGGTCAAGCTAATGGAACGTGGTGATGAAGAAGCGATGTATATCGACTATGATTTTTTGCGTGCATTGGAATATGGTATGCCTCCTACTTCAGGCATTGGTTTTGGAATTGACCGCATCTGTATGTTGCTGTTGAATCAACCTTCGATACAGGATGTTCTTTTATTTCCGATGATGAGGCCGGAAAAAAGGGAGGAAGGTGATTAAAAGTATAGATATTGGGATATTTGGATATTGCACGCCATCCAAAAATCTCCTTAATGATCCTAATATCTTAATATCCTATTATCGCAACACGAGCATTCGCATCTCGTCTAAACAAACAGATCATTATACAATTTACCGCCGGGTGTAATCGCATATTTATCGAGGTCAGTAATACCTTCTTTCGCCAGCACTTCTTCATCAATGAATAAATTTCCTGTGCATTCGACCGATGATTGTTTTAAAATATAGTACGCAGCATCAGCGAGTATCCCAGGTGTCCTGCTCATCTTTACCAATGCTTCGCCTCCCAATAAATTTTTGACTGCGGCGGTGGCTATAGTCGTTCGCGGCCATAAGGAGTTCGCTGCCACTTTATAATTTTTGAACTCTCTTGCCCAACCAATGGTCATCATACTCATATTATACTTGGTGATTGTATAGGCTACATGACCGGCAAACCATTTTGGGTCAAGATTAAGCGGTGGTGAGAGAGTAAGAATATGGGCGTTCGAAGATTTTTTTAAAAAAGGAATACAAGCTTTGGTGACGAAAAATGTTCCTCTTACATTGATGTCATACATCAGGTCGTAACGCTTCGCCTCTGTTTGCTCAGTAGTTGTCAAAGAAATTGCCGAAGCATTGTTAATGAGAATATCAATGCCTCCAAATGTTTCTTTGGTTTTTTCTATTACTGCAGCCACCTGGTCTTCGAACCGGATGTCACACTGGACCGGTAATGCCGCGCCACCAGCCGATTCGATTTCCTTAGCGGCTGAAAAAATTGTCCCACCTAATTTTGGATTTTCCTCAACAGTTTTTGCAGCAATAACAATGTTGGCACCCTCTCCGGCCAATTTTACAGCAATCGCTTTTCCTATCCCGCGACTGGCGCCCGTTATGATTGCAGTTTTATTTTTGAATGACATATAACCGTGTTTACTAAAGACATAGGTGAAGATAGACAAACAGCCGTACTTGATCTGAGTTAAGGGGGTTTTCGAATATTTACTAAAGCACCAGTAAATCCAGCAAAGAGAGAACGAGCATATCTTCTCTTGTGCTAAAAAAATGTGAAGACTATTTTTGATTCGAAGTTGATTGGTCGATGATTCAATGTCCAAAAGAAAAACCAGAACGTCCGTTTAAATGAATTTCCAAATCCGAAAAACCAAAAAATCCGTATCAATCAACTTTCTTTATCCCTTTGAAAAACCAAGTCCCGTTTAAGTCCAAGTATCCTGGCTAACCGGTATCCGGAAAGCAATGAAAACAGAGCTACCTTAAGGAAGTAATTTATAACCTAGAAAACACCAACAGTGCTATAAGTTTTACCTTGAAGGTATTGAAAAGTCCCACATAGTTTATGAGGGACTTTTTTATTGTGTATTATTATTTGGAGAAACTTGTGTCCGATACATGAACTATTCCCGTTGGTTCTTTAAATGTAATTCTCTTAAAATCCTGGGTAGCTTCAAGACCTTTGCCCGGGAATATTTGTTTATCGATGCGAAGGTATTCGGCATATTTATCGGTATAAAATAATTCCTTTTTCTTATCCCACCAGAGATCCTGGCTTTTTAACGTATCACCTTTTACATTGATCACCACTACACTATCCCATAGATACACCTTATCGATGTTCTCAAAATATTTTCCATGCTTAGCATCCACCCAGCTTTCGATCTTAGTGCTATCATCATAAAAATCTACGTGGAGACTTTTGGGAAACTCTGTGTAGAGCGAATCTGTTTGCCTCAGCATTAGGGGTGCCGTAAGTTTTGCCTTCACTTTATTTTCCTGGCTCAGGTAAGCTTCAATATTTTTTCCTATCTCAACCATTTCTTTTTTCTTCGACCAATCCTCGATCATTTTTGGATCATTTTCACAGGCAGAAATAAAAAAGCAGCCCGATATAAAAAGGACCGCTGAAAATAGATCGATGTGTTTTCTGCCTCTGTTGCGCATAAAAGCAAAGTTACACCAGGATATTCTATACAGTGCAAGAGCAAGAGCTATTCATATTTCCGTTTATTGAACCAAAGATCAGAAAAGGAAAGACCGGCTGAGATGCGAAAAATATTATCCTTAAGAAGATTGCTGTTGTCGCCTCGTTTCACATACTCGAACGCAAGGTTAATAACGGAAGCCTGGGTTCTGGCCAATGGATTATAATTCCGTAACGGAAGGCCCATACCAAAAGTCAGTCCAAGCAATGGCAATTTGCTATCCACATGAATATAATCCTGCCCCATAAAAAAACCGGCGCGATATGTGACGTTGCTGAAATAATTTTTCTTTGGCTCTGGTCTTATTTGAGCACCCACTCTGAATTCCCATGAATCTTGCACAGAATCCTGTGTGCCATAATATCTATACTGGCTCCAGTTGTTTTGAACAAAGTCCACGCCCACCAGCCAGTTGCCATATTTATTATTCTGGAGGTCAGGTTTCTTTTCAAGAACGAATCCCAAACCGTAACCTGAAGGATAAACGATCTTTCCTTTAACGCCTTTCTGCGAGTACACGCTGTCGAGTTGTAGATCACCGCTTTGGCTCGAAGTGTAAGTCATTCTCACAATATCATCCTCCGCGTTGATATCGTGTTTCAAATTACCGTAAGCGCCTAAGCGCAATAATACTTTCTTGCTTACGTCAATTTTGTATTGTATGCCTGCATTTCCGTAAATATCACCAAATGATGCCTGGTCACTATAAAGTAAAGGGTCGTAGGCTACTGAATCGTTAACAAAAACTCTTTTAGTAGTATATTGTTTCTTACCAAAAAGATAACCAAAGTTGAAGCCAATGCTAAAATTTCTGATGGCAACGCCGGTACCGATCGATCCAAGAAAGGCTCCGCCATCACCATTATAATTAGTTACTGCACTGTCAATATTCAAACCTGTAACCGGGTCGAAGAGGCGTTCAAAATGATTGATCTTATAATAAATTTTAGTGACTTGCCGCAATCCAAAATTTAGTCCCCAGTTCTTTTTTACGGGAACACCGACTTGCAGATAGGAGAACAAAATGTCGTTGCTTGTAAATTTTTCCGGAGTGTTTCCCTCACGCAACGTGTGACTCGTGTAGTTTATCCCTACATCAAATAAGACTCTGCCCGAAGCTATCTTCTTTGATCTTTCGTCTTTGTACGCAAGAAATTGGGAGTAAGACGCAGGATTGTTGAAATTGATAGAGAACGGATCAGCAAAGGCTGCAGAGAAAGATCCCATGCCCCGATTTACAATATTGGTTGATGGCGCTACATCGCCTAATCCATAGCGTGAATAAGGTGAATTTTCCTGGGCAAATAAGAAATTACACGTAATGAGTTGCAGGCCGCAGACAATAAGCAGGTTTCTAAGGGTTGTTGACTTCACTGATCGCATATAGTCCTTTAAAAATTAGTTCGGGGTCTGCAAATATCTTCTTTTTTAAATGGGAGGCCAAAATGCCCGTATCACCCCCGGTTAAAAGCACGTTAAAGTTCCCATACTTTTCTTCATATGCATCGATGAATCCATCGATCTCTTTTGCCATGCCAATTACAACGCCAGAAAGAATGTTTGAATTTGTATCATACCCGATCAGAGGCACATTCCAATCTGCTTTTACCAATGGCAGTTTTGCTGTATAATGATGTACTGATTGTAGCCTCATTTCCATGCCGGGCGATATTCCGCCACCCATGAATTCATGATACTTATTTATGAAATTGTACGTGATACATGTACCTAATCCTATGACAAGATTATTTTTTTCGGGATAAGAATAAACTGCAGCAGCGGACAAGGCCAGCCTGTCTGCACCGATTGTATCCGGCTTGCCAACAGGAGTAGTAAATGGTAGCTTAGTGAGATGATTTAGTTTATGAAACTTTGTTTTTGATGACAGCAAATTCTCAATTTCAACGTCGTGGTTAACAACGGACGAAAGAATAGACTTTTGTGGCCGAAATTTTTCGAGGAGGAAATTGATTGTTTCATAAGAGCCATCTTTCAATACTACCACTTCTTCCAGCGCTGAATCGATGAACAGGGCCGCTTTCATTCTTGTGTTACCAAAATCCAGGCAAAGAGATGTAGTGTTCAATCTGCGTGTTTAGCCCGCAAAAGTAATGAGTAATGAGTGATCAGTAATGAGATGGGAAAAGTTCATGGATCGCGTTATTATTTTTTACTGCTAGTTAAAGGAATTGCCGAGACTCATCACTCATCATTCATTACTGATTATTCATGTCCAAATCCAAGACCGGAAAGATTTTTGAAATGGCCGTTTAGTTTGATCTTTTCCTTCAACTGCTCCATTTCTGCGACAAGAGGAATTACTTTAGTAAGATGACGTTTTAAATATTCCTGCCTTTGCCGTTCCTGTAAAAGATGAAGCATTTCATACTCCTCTTCCAGGGAAAGACCTACATGATGCGCTACATCGAATGCCTTTACTTCTTCATCTTTCTTTTTGAAATCTTTGTCAACTCTAAGCAACCTGTGCAACTCACGAATACTATTCATCACTTTTTTCATCAGCTCAATATTCCCTTCTTCATTGGTTTCAGGATAGTTGACAATGGCACCACTGTACAGCTTATCAGGCACGTCTTTTATAACCTCGAGAATACGAAAAACTTTTGACCCTTTTGTCTTGATGTCCAACTCTCCATCTTCATGAACTTTGCTTATCTCCATTATTGTTACCAATGATCCATAGTCCTGCAGCCTGTCCTCGATCATTGTTGGAATTCCAAATTGCTTATTTTGAGAATAACATTCATTGATGAGCTGCTTATAGCGGGGTTCAAAGATGTGCAGGTTTAAATTTTCGCCGGGATACACGACAATACCAAGAGGGAATATTGGAATAAAGTTCGTCATGTGTCAAAGTAATTCGGTAACGAAGTAAGGTAATTAACGTTATTTCCTTAGATTTTATTCTGTTTATCGTCGACCTTATTTAGCACCAATAACCGTGCATATTTTATACGGGTATAATACGAACTCATCTTCGCACAGATAAAACCAGCCCGGCCATCCAAAAAGCCAAGTTTGAAAATATAATATTTGAGGAATGAGAACACCGGTGCCAGGTGAATCTTAACCCACGATGACCTTTTTCCCTCCCTGGCGTATTTTTCTGCATTAAGCTCCCCGTATTTCTGCATTTTACCGGCAAACTCAGTTTCGTCTTTAACTGTATAGTGCAGAATAAAGCCTTTTAATCTTTTTGTTTTGACACCTGGTGGAAACATTAAGCCCTCATGTACGATCGCTTCATCCCAATTCACCTTTTTACGGTTAAATAGTCGCACATGTTTGTCGCCTCCCCATTCACCAAATCGCAAATACGTGTCCCCAAGGAAATTTTTAAACTTTATCTCGAATACATCATCATGACTTCGCAGCGATAGATTCAATAAAGAACTCTTTAGTTCTTCGTCAATCGATTCATCCGCATCAAGATTAAGTATCCAGTCATACTTCGCAAAAGCCGTGGCCTTATTTTTTGTCTTTCCAAAACCTTCCCAACTTTCTTCTACCAACCTTGCGCCTGAATCGCGAACAATATTTTTAGTATTGTCAGTGCTTCCATTATCAAGCACCACAATGTCGTCTGTGAGCCCGGCCAGGCTCTTCAGGGTACGGCCAATTTCGTCCTCCTCATTTTTACAAATGATAACCACTGAAATTTTTTGCATGGCCGAAAGTAAAATTTTATTCCTTTAACTGAAGCCATTTATAAAACCACAATAGTACAAATGCATGTACGAACACTCCGTACTGAACCTCAAGGCCGATATCAAACAAGTAACTACAAGCAATGAAAATATTTAGCAAGACCCAGAAAACATTTCTCCGAAGTCCCTTTATAAAGAAAGGTACCAGCATTACAAAAGAAAATACGATGAGTCCTAAACAGCCTGTTCCGGAGCCGTATATCATCCATTCGCTCGAGGGTAAAATTCTATCTTTGTGCGACATCTGCGGAAAGGTTGCCTGGTAGAATTTTTCTGTTTCATTTTTTATATCTCCAAATCCCACGCCGGCAAAAGGCTCTTGTTTTAATAGTGTCCACCCTGCTTTTATGGATGCTAGCCGGTTTCCATCACTTGATCCGGGCAGGTAGATATCTTTTTTAACAAATGAAAAGTCATATTTCAAATAGTGTATCTTATTTCTAAAAGTTGGGAAGATGAAATAGGCAGCAACTGGCAGTAAAAAGATAAGGATGAGCAAAAAATATTTTATGTTTTTACTCCGAGGCAGTAACCAGAAGAGAAAGCCAAACGTTCCGATATAAAAACAGAGCAATCCGGTTCGTACCGCCAGCACATGCAGGTAAATGACATTAATAGCTGCCACGATGAACAAAAGAATCAAGGTGAGCCTTTTAAAATTCCCTTCACTCTCTGTTATCAGGAAAACGATGGTAAATATTGTAATTACTACAAGCAAACTAAATCTTACATGATCATTCCCCAGGGGCGTTTCAATCGTATATGCTTTTAAGTATGCTGCATTTATTACATCAAGGTCTTGAGCATATTGCCACAAACTCCAGCATACGCCGCCAAATACAAACAGCAAAAAAACAAAAGCGATTCTTCGCCAATCTTTAAGTAAAACATTACTCTCGCCCGAAAAACAAAGCGGGAGCAACAATAATGGTAGTTTGATCCGGACTACCTGTGACCATTGCGAGAGATCCTCACTCCAAAATCCCGAGATCATCGGCAAAACAAACAATAAACTCATTGCCCAAAGGAATGGAGAAGTAAAGAAAGTTTTAAGTTGTTGAAGTATATTTCCATGGATAAGGCTAATGATAGCAAAAGCGATCATTCCTAAAGACAACAACGCTCTCGAAAAGAAGAGACCGGCCAGCATTGCTACGATGCTAAAATAAAACGCAAGTATTTTCCATTTTTTTATGCTGTGCTTTCCTGGCATTCCATATTATTTTTGTCCGCTACAAATCACAATACAAGATAAAGATGTAAGTTGTAACGCCATCACTAAAAACGGCCAATGCACGAGGAGCTATTACTACAAATAAAAAAAGGAGATATTAAATCCCTGGCGCGTGCAATTTCTTTTATCGAGAACGAGCAACAAGGCCATGAAGACCTTCTGCGTTCACTTCACGGTGATGGCGGGAAAAAGATCATTGGTATAACGGGACCACCTGGTGCCGGCAAAAGCACTTTGGTGGATGCGTTGATCGATGAGTTGGTCAAAGAAGGAAAAAAAATTGCAGTGGTTTGTATTGACCCTTCCTCACCTTTTAATCTTGGTGCGGTGCTAGGGGATCGTATCCGCATGAGTAAATGGTATACTCACCCGGATGTTTTTATCCGTTCACTTGCCACAAGAGGTTCTTTAGGTGGCTTAAGCCCTAAGATCATTGAAATAACCGATCTCATTAAATCAGCCAAGTTTGATCATATAATTGTTGAGACAGTGGGAGTGGGGCAAAGTGAGATTGAGATTGCCGGGCTCGCTGACACGACAGTAGTCGTGGTAGTCCCCGAAAGCGGAGATGAAGTTCAGACGATGAAGGCTGGGTTAATGGAGATCGCCGATATTTTTGTTATTAATAAAAGTGACCGGCCCGACGCAGATCTGTTTGAAAGAAATCTCAAGCTAATGCTGGCCCCTTCTTTTACGAAAAATGCTAAAGAGATCCCGATCGTTAAGGCCATCGCCACAGAGAAAAGGGGAATTCATGAATTATATGAAATGATAAAAAAGAATTCATCTCAAGGTAAAGAAAGACGCCTGGAGCTGTTAACTGAAAAAGCCTGGCGGTTACTTATTCGTAAAAGAATGAGAGGCGTTGACAAAAGCCAATTGAAGCAAAGCATTGAATCCGGCCTCGACAACGATAACTTTAATCTTTATTCTTTCGTTGAGAACTATGCCTAAAATCCGGAAATTAGGTAAAATACAACCGGCCAGATAGGTTTTTTACTACGTAGTATTATTGAAGGTCTCTGCTTGCTTCACCTTACAGGAAACAATTACTATTTTAACGGGCCAATAATGCGTGTGAAACCAACTGCCAATTTATTATCCGGGAAAATTCATCACCTTGTCTTGCTGCAGGTATCGATCCTGTGTGCTCTTACCTCTTTATCTCAAACTAATATTAGCGGAGTTGTCAACAGTTACTATCATGTAATAGAGGTGATCCCCGCAAAGGCGTGTGTAAGATTGAACACTGTTGCTGGCCTGGCGCATCTAAACAAAACACTCCTTATTCAAATGAAAGGAGCATCTGTTAATACGGCAAATAGCAGCAGCTTTGGAGATACAACTGCACTCAACGATGCGGGCAATTATGAAATTGCTATTATCTGTGCAATCAACGGCGATTCTGTTTTTATGTACCATAATTTCCTAAACAGTTATACTGTCACCGGTAAAGTGCAATTGGTAAAGTTCGCAGAATATTATTCTGCCAATGTTATCGATACAGTAAAGGCGTCTCCCTGGAGTAATGCAACTGGCACAGGTGGCGTAATCGCCATCAGTGTTTCACAAGATCTAACCTTGAACGCACCTATCTATGCTGACTCTACCGGGTTCAGAGGAGGTGGATATGTATTAAGCAACGGAACATGTTTTAATACACCGTTTGCTGCAACTGGTTACATCTATAATGCTGCAAATACGAGTCCCCAAAATGGAGCAGCGAAAGGAGAGGCAGTGTACGATTTTACTGCAGCACAAAGCGGTGGCAGAGGCGCTCCTGCTAATGGCGGAGGTGGTGGTAATAATCACAATAATGGCGGAGCCGGAGGTGCTAATTTGAGCGCAGGAGGAAAAGGAGGTGGCAATTCCAGCAGCGCTGGTTGTACAACCGAACTACATGGGTTACCAGGTAAGGCATTGAGTAGTTGGACCGGAAAAAAATTATTCTTTGGTGGTGGCGGAGGCGCGGGACATTCAAATGGTATCGTTACTGTATCAAAGGGAGGCGGTCACGGTGGTGGTATAATTCTAATACAGGCGGACAATGTAATAGGTAATGGTAATAAAATAACTGCAAATGGGGGCAAGGGTGGAAACGGCGCATCCGATGGTGCGTCGGGAGGAGGTGCTGGTGGTTCTCTTATTATGGATGTAAATACTTATTCCGGCCCAGTGACTATACAGGCTAACGGTGGAAAAGGAGGCGATGAAAATGATTTGGGCACAGCACAAAGATGTTATGGCGCAGGTGGTGGAGGTAGTGGAGGCACTATTTACTTTACAGGATCGACACCGCTAGTAACTATTTCGACGATCGGCGGAAATGCGGGTCTTGAATTCGGTGGCGATCCGGCGTGCAATGCTGCCGTTCCTGCGGCAGGTGGTTTCAACGGCAACACAATTTCGCCATACACTATACGACAGGCAACCGATTCGTCAGCATATTGCCTGTCAATTGCACCGTTAGCAATAAGGTTGATCTATTTCAAGATCGCGGCAGTCGAAGCAGGTATTCTTTTACAATGGCGAGTGGCAAACCCGGAGACGATTGAAGATTTTATTGTCGAAAAAATAATTGACGGCGAGTGGCGTGACATCTATACAGTAATACCGACTGATCGAAACCAGTATTATAGTTATACAGATGATCAACCGGGTGCAGGAAAAAACTTCTATAGGATCAGGATGATCGAAAAAAATAGTTCTTTATCATATTCTCCCATTCGACAATTAAACTGGGGCCAAAGAAATGATCGCTTCACGCTTTACCCCAATCCTGCCTCACACCAGGTTGTTATAACAGGCGATCTTCATACAACAACCAGGATAAGATTAATTGATGCTGCCGGTAAACTGACATGGGATAAACAAATAGTAAACAACACCGGCAGTATAAGCATTGACCTCTCGCCACTCCAGCCAGGCGTTTACTTTCTGCAAATTGAAAATGTTGTAAAAAAACTTATTATCGACAAGTAGACAAAAAGTGAGACTATGGTTCCCTGTTTGTTTTCCACCACCTGTAACCAACATAAGCTGCGATGGCAAAGGGGGTAAAAGCGAGGTAAAGGATGCCGCTGTTTAGACCTTTAGCAGGTTTCTCGCCTAGTTGCTGTGCGGTTTTAGTGCAAATAGAACATTGTGCAGAAGATCGGATAGCAAATACGGAAAGCAGAAGAACAAGTAGTATGAAAAATAATTTTTTCATGAAGCAAATTTACGAGATTAAGCTGCTTCTGTACTCATTCTTTTTGCTTGTTTTTTTCTTTCTTCTTCGTCTAATATCACCTTCCTCATCCGCACAAAGTTTGGAGTGACTTCAATGCATTCATCCTGCTGAATATATTCCATACATTCTTCAAGCGTCATTAAATGTTTGGGAGCAATATTGGTTGCCGCATCACTTCCGCTTGCGCGCATATTGGTGAGTTTCTTCCCTTCATTTGGCTGAACAACCAAGTCACCCGGTTTACTATTTTCTCCAATGATCATTCCTTTATAAACTTCTTCTCCGGGGTCAACAAAGAATATCCCGCGATCCTGCAGTTTATCTAAAGAATAGGCAGTAGTAGTGCCCGCTTCTTTCGCGATCAAAACTCCATTGTTTCTTCCCGGTATAACACCCTTCCATGGTTTAAATTCACTGAAGCGATGATTCATGACAGCTTCCCCGGCAGTATTGGTAAGCATCTGTGTACGCAACCCAACTAAACCTCGCGAAGGAATCTCAAATTCCAAATGCTGCATCTCTCCTTTTGTTTCCATCACATGCAATTCGCCTTTGCGGCGTGTAACAAGATCGATCACTTTACTTGCATATTCCTGCGGCACATCAACAACGAGAGTTTCATACGGTTCACATTTCTTGCCCTGGATATCTTTTACCAATACCTGCGGCTGTCCAACAGTTAATTCATATCCTTCGCGACGCATGGTCTCAATCAAGATCCCAAGATGCAAAATGCCGCGACCATAAACGAGAAAACTGTCGGCATTATCAGAATCTTCAACGCGCAGTGCGAGATTTTTTTCTGTTTCTTTCATCAGGCGGTCGCGAATATGACGGGAGGTTACAAACTTTCCATCCTTACCATAGAAGGGAGAGTTGTTGATACCAAACATCATACTCATCGTTGGCTCATCCACACTGATCGTTGGTAAACCTTCCGGATTTTCAAAATCCGCAATCGTATCGCCAATGTTAAAATCATCGATACCCACAACAGCGCAGAGATCACCGGCAAGAACTTCGCTTACTTTTTTCTTGCCCATTCCTTCAAACAGATACAATTCTTTTACCCTCGTCTTCCTGATGGTTCCATCCGATTGAACAAGTGAAACGGGTTGGCTTTCCTTTATTGAACCGCGGCTTACCTTACCCACTGCAATGCGACCAAGGAATGAAGAATAATCGAGCGAAGTGACCTGTAATTGTAAACTTCCTTCGCTTACTTTTGGTATTGGAACATATTTTAAAATGCCATCGAGCAACGGAGTTATATCTTCTGATGGCGTCAATGAATCATTGAACCATCCTTGCTTTCCAGAGCCATAGTAGGTTGGGAAATTCAATTGTTCTTCGGTAGCATCAAGATTAAAAAACAACTCGAATACAGCGTCATGCACTTCATCAGGACGGCAATTCGGCTTATCAACCTTATTGATGATAACGATGGGATGAAGATTTAAGTGCAAGGCTTTTTGCAAAACAAATCTTGTTTGGGGCATTGGTCCTTCAAAGGCGTCAACAAGCAACAAAACACCATCAGCCATCTTTAACACTCTTTCCACCTCACCGCCAAAATCAGCGTGGCCTGGCGTATCGATCACATTAATCTTGACGCCCTTATAAACCACAGCCGCATTCTTGCTAAAGATCGTAATGCCGCGTTCACGCTCAAGCTCATTACTGTCCATGATCAATTCACCTGTTTCCTGGTTATCCCGGAACACGTGCGTTTGATGTAATATCTTGTCTACCAGGGTAGTTTTTCCATGGTCGACGTGGGCAATAATAGCGATGTTTCTGATTTCCATATTCACTTCTTCAAAACGAGCCGCGAAGGTACATTATTATGGCGAGGCTTTGAAGAAATAGACGTGAATATTATGTTATGGCAAAGGATTTTTTGGAGCCTAACTGGATACCTTGATTAAACTTCGCTGCGTGCGAAGCATTGAACACACTCTTTTCCTGTAGTAGTTGCTTGTACAGGACCAGCAATGACGGCAGGCCTTATATCTTGGGTCCCTATTTAGCAATTTTATCAAACTCTAACATAGATCTTCCTCTTGTCAAGAATGTAGCCAACTAACCAGCATACTAGCATAACACTGATGGCAAAAAGAAGAGAACCAAAGTAAACGCCAGCATGGATATAAATGTTCTGATATAGCCAACGGTAAAGTGGTTGATAATTTGGACCAACAGGAATGAACCAAAGAAGTGTAACTCCTAACTCGGAGAGCAGGTAAATGAATAATGGGTTTTTTCCAAACACTTCAAAAAAATATGTCCACCTGTGTTTTTGTGAGAAATCAATAATATAAATGAGGGCAGCTAAGAGAATGCAATCAATGCCTACGGTGATCAAAACAAAACTTCCTGTCCATAATTTTTTATTGATCGGAAAGAACCAATCCCAACACAAAGCAATAACAACAGATAACGCGCCGGCTAAAAGCAGCTTAGCTATGCCTTCATAGGTTCGTCCTTTAAGCTGCACCCATCTTCCTGCCGCATATCCAAACGTTACATTCGCTATAGCAGGTAAGGTGCTCAATACTCCTTCGGGCTCGAAAGCCACTCCTTCGCCATGATACATATGGTCCGGTCCAAATAACCAAAGATCCAATCTCGTTCCTGCATTCGTCAGCATATTGTAGGGATCGCTCCTGTCGCCAAAAAGTAAAAGTATTGCCCAGTATATGATCAGGAAGTACCAGGAGAACTGGCCCACTCTCACGGGGCTCAGGTAACGTATCATCAATGCCGCAAAAAAATATCCCAGGGCAATGCGCTGCAATACGCCCATGATCCTGGTATGAGAAAGAGAATTAAACTCAAGATGATGGTCGGCATTCCAATGAACAAAAGGAAACCAGTACATCAAAAAACCAAGGAGAAAGATCATCAAAGCTCTTTTGAAGATATTACCGATCACTTTTCCGTCGGGAAGTCCTTCCCATTTTTTCATCGAGAAGCTCATCGCATTCCCTACTACAAACATGAAGGTGGGAAAAACAAGATCAGTTGGCGTAAAGCCATGCCACGCCGCATGATTCAACGGAGGATAAGCAGGTCCCCCCGGAGTGTTTACAATGATCATAAAGCAAATCGTCATCCCACGCAGGACGTCGAGGGCAAGAAATCGTTGTGAAGAATTCATAAGCAGATAATATTCTCCTAATATAATAATGTTTCCGAATTCCTCTTCAGAATATTCTTTTTAAAAGCTGAATGATAATAGTAATCACCAAACTAAAAATGATCATGGTAGTAATGGGAAAATAAAATCTAAAGTTTTCCCTTTCGATCCTGATATCTCCCGGTAACCTGCCGATCCAATTCAATTTATCATGAAAGAAATAAATAAGTACGCCTGTGAGCACAATTAGTACTCCTGCAATAATGATGTATTTACCGGTATCACTATTCATATTGCAAAAATAATTTTACAATTGCTAATTACTTTTTTCCTTCTTGCCAAATCTTTACCTTGTAATAGTTCGTAAATAACCCGCAATTCGCAAATAGCAAGATATGATGCCCGGCCAGACACAACAAGCCCTGTTATTTATGCCCGATATAAGCGGGTTTACGCAATTTGTGTCTGAAACGGAAGTATTACATAGCAGGCACATCGTGCAGGAATTGCTGGAGATAATTATTGACAGCAATCATTTGAATTTGCAGATAAGCGAGATAGAGGGAGATGCCATTTTCTTTTACAAGCCGGGTGATAAACCCAACCTGGAAAGTCTGCTGCAACAAGTGGAAAAAATGTTTACGCGATTTCATGCTCACCTGAAATTATATGAACATCAAAGGATCTGTCCATGTGGTGCTTGTAAAAATGCAGTTGACCTTACCTTGAAGATCATTGTTCATTTTGGAGACGTAACCGGAATTGCAATAAAAGAGCACAAAAAGCTTTTTGGCAAAGATGTCATCCTTCTTCATCGCCTGTTAAAAAATAATCTTAACAGGAAAGAGTATGTTCTTTTTACAGAAGGCTTAGTCGACCAGGTGGAGCATCACCATTTTCCTGAGTGGTACATGCCCCAGCGGTCCAGTGAACAGTATGATGTCGGAGAGGTTCAATTTTACTTCTCTGATCTCTCAGATTTACATAAAACAGTACGAGTGGACCCTCCCGTCTATAATTCGTCTGCGAAAACCTATGTAGCGTTCGCCGAAGAAGAAGTGATTGCCGCACCGATGGAAAAAATATTTGAGACTCTCATTACTATGCAACTACGCGAAAAGTTTTCACGGGGTGAGAAACAGAATGACGCGATATTAAAAATTGGCGAACAACATCCATGTCTCATAACCCGGAACAATAATGTTAATGTGACCGAGTCAGTGAAAATGGAGCCTGAGAATATCGAAATGGTAGAAATGAATAAGAATGGTATTGCCGGTTATCGATACATCCTCAAAAAAATATCACCCGAAGAAACAAATTTGTCAATACAGATGCTGATCAAAAAGAATCGTCTTTACAAATTGGTTTTTTCTATCGCTATTAAATCAAAAATGATGATGCGCATCAGGAAATTCTTTACAAACCTGAGGTCATCAGTAAAATCTATGAATACGGGAATGTCTGCATAAATTATTTCAACCTAACCCATCCTGCTTTATCCAGTTCGATTTTGTTTTCTGCCTGTAAATGTTGAAGTACTTTCCAGGCTTTCTCTTTATTAATACCTTTTAGCGCATCTAAAAGTTCTTTAGTATGGATTGAGTGGTCCTTCATTGAATGTTTGATCCGATTATTGATAGCGTCAAACTCTTCTTTGCTCAGCTGAACAGTGCGCCGCCTGAGGCAGTTGTCACAGATATTGCAATCGTTCAATTCGTGGTCGCCGAAATAAGAACCGATCATCCTGCTACGACATTCAGTAATTTGCTCTGCATATTGTATCATAGAACGAACCCTTTCCGCAAATCGATCCTTTCGTTTATTGAACGCTTGCATGTCAATCGAAAGATCCTCAGACTTTATCCTGGCGCGTAATAATAAAAGTTGTGATGAATCCTTTTGGGAAATATATTCAATAAGACCGTAACGGTGTAACTGTAACAGCTGCTCTTTAATTTCTGTCCTTTCTTTTT
>Ga0068853_100000795_pt1 | contig 21890 bp, 21 predicted proteins | sample KBSCornC32_FD_65655 | JGI IMG/M metagenome (GOLD analysis project Ga0068853, IMG submission 65655) | Corn rhizosphere microbial communities from Kellogg Biological Station, Michigan, USA - KBS Corn C3-2 | ecosystem: Host-associated > Plants > Roots > Rhizosphere > Soil ... | reverse complement strand
GCGAGGTCGGCGATGCGCCGCTCGATCTCGCCGCGCGGCAGGCCGAGCGAACCGCTCGCGTAGCCGCCCGCGCGTTCGTCGTCCTCGCGCACGTCGAGCAGCAGCGCGCCGCCGTGCTGGCGCTCGAGCGCAGCGGTCGGGTCGATTTCCAGCGCGTCGGCAGGATCGGGATTCGGATTCATCGCGTTCAGCCCAGGCCCGGCAGCGGCAGGATATCGACGACGGCGCCCGCTTCGAACTCGCGCGCGCCTTCCGGCAAAGCGACGAGGACATCGGCGTCGGCGATGCCGCGCAGCATGCCCGAACCCTGCTTCTCGAGCGGGGTCGCCCAGCTGCCGCCGTCGTCGCGCCATTCGAGGTGCGCGCGCAGGTATTCGGCACGTTCGTGGCGTTTCGCAAGCGGCACGGCCAGACGCGCCTTGCGCGGCGCAGCGTCCGCTTCGTTCGATCCCTGCAACGCGAGCAGCGCCGGGCGTACGAACAGCTGGAACGTCGCGAGCGTAGACACCGGATTGCCGGGCAAGGCGAACACGAGCGCACCGTCGATGCCACCGCAGAGGATCGGCATGCCCGGTTTCATGCGCACCTTCCAGAAATGCACGCGGCCGAGTTCGGCGACGAGGCGCGGCATGTAGTCGGCCTCTCCGGCGGAGACGCCGCCGCTGCTGATGACGACGTCGCAGCGCCGGGCCGCGTCGTGCAGGGCCGCGCGCAACGCATCCGGATCGTCGCGCAGGTGGCCGACCGGCTCGGGTTCGATGCCGAGCGTGCGCAGCATGCCGCCGAGGCTGTAGCGGTTGCTGTCGTGGATCTGGCCGTAACCGAGGGCCTGCTCCGGCGGCACGAGCTCGTCGCCGGTCACGAACAGCGCGACGCGTGGGCGTCGGGCGACGCGCGCGTGCGCGTGGCCGCAGGCGGCGAGCACGCCGAGGCGCGCGGGCGTGAGCGTGTCGCCGCTGCGCAGCGCCTGTTCCCCCGCACGGATGTCCTCGCCAGCGGGCCGCACATTCGCACCCGCGTGCTCGCCGGCCGCGACGACGACCACGTCGCCGTCGACGCGCACGTTCTCCTTGATCACGACCGTGTCCGCCCCGCGCGGCAACGGTGCGCCGGTCGTGATGCGCACGCATTCGCCGCGACCGAAGGCGACGTCGACCGGCGCGCCCGCGAACATCTGTGCGGCGACGCGGAAGCGCCGCTCGCCTTCGCGCGGCAGTTCCTCGCCGCGCAGGGCGTAGCCGTCCATCGCCGCGTTGGCGAACGGCGGCTGGTCGCACGCGGCGACGAGGTCGGCCGCGAGCACGCGGCCGAGCGCGTTCTCGAGCGAGACCCGCTCGCTCGCGTGCCGCCGCTCGGCGCACAACGCGAGCACGCGCGTGCGCGCGTCGGCGACCGACAGCCGTGTCGGGAACTCAGCCGATGGAGCGTGGCCTGGCGGCATGGGCGATGAAGTCTTCCGGCGTGTTGAGGTTGTGGAACTGCTGGCCGCGGTCGGCGAAATCAAGCTCGCGCACGCCGATCGCATCCTGCCACGCCCACACGCCCTGCGCCGACGCCGCGGCCGACGCGGCGGAACCGGCGAGTTCGCGCCGGTACAGCGCGAACAGTGGCTGGCGCGTCGCGCCATCGTGGGCGACGACCGCGGATGCGGCGTGCACGAGCGCTTCGCGCAACAGGCGTTCGGCGAGGTCGGAGGGAGGATCGGGGCAGTCCACCGGCAGGGTGAGCAGCCACGGCGTGTCGCACGCGACGCACGCGGCGGCGACGCCCGCGAGCGGCCCGCGGCGCTCGACGTCCGCGTCCGCGATCGTGCGCGCGTAGCGCGCATACGCGTCATGGTTGCGGTTCGCGACGATGAGCACCGCGTCGACGCCGCGCAGCGCGGCGACGACGTGTTCGACGAGCGGGATGCCGGCGAGCGGCTCGAGTCCCTTGTCGCGTCCGCCGAGTCGCGTGCCGGCGCCGCCGGCGAGGATGGCTGCGGTGATCGCCGGCGCCATCGCGGCGTTCTAGCGCTTGCCGCGCTTCGCGTTGCGGATCATGCGCGTGCGCCGGCGCTGCTGGCCCTCGGTGAGTTCATTGCGCTTTCCGGCGTACGGGTTCTCGCCGTCGCGGAACTCGATGCGGATCGGCGTGCCCTCGAGGCGATAGCGCTTGCGGAAGAAATTCTCGAGGTAGCGCCGGTAGCCTTCGGCGATGTGCTTGGTGCGCGCGCCATGGATGATGATCGTCGGCGGATTCGAACCGGCCGGGTGCGCGTACTTGAGCTTGGGCGTGTGGCCGCGTACGAGCGGTGGCTGGTAGGCCTGGTACGCCTGCTCCACCGCGCGCGTGAGTTCGGACGAGGTGAACTTGTGGTTGGCCGACGCGTAGGCGCGGTTGACCGCCTTCATGAGCTCGGCGATGCCGCTGCCGTGCAGCGCCGAGATGTACACCTGGCGCGCCCACGCGGCGAAGTCGAGCTTGCGCGCGAGCGAGGTCACGCACTGCTCGCGCTGGTACTTGTCGAGGCCGTCCCACTTGTTGACCGCGACGACGAGCGCGCGGCCGGATTCGAGCACGTGGCCGATCAGCGTCGCGTCCTGCTCCGATACGCCTTCGCGTGCGTCGAGCATGAGCACCGTCACGTGCGCGGCTTCGACCGACTGCAGCGACTTGATGACGCTGAACTTCTCGAGCGCGTCCTCGATGCGCGCACGGCGCCGGATGCCCGCGGTGTCGATCAGCGTGTAACGCTTGCCGTCGCGTTCGAGCGCGATGCGGATCGAGTCGCGCGTCGTGCCGGGCACGTCGGACGCGATCACGCGCTCCTCGCCGAGCAGGCGGTTGACGAGGGTCGACTTGCCGGCATTCGGCCGGCCGACGATCGCGACGCGGATGCCGTCGTCGGCGGTCTCCGCGAGCGCATCGACGTCCACCTTCGGCAGCAGCGACTGCACGGTCGCGAGCAACGGCGTCACGCCGCGCGAGTGCGCGGCCGAGGTGAGGAACAGGTCGGCGACGCCGAGCGCTGAGAATTCGGCGATGACCCCGTTCTCGTCGAGGCCATCGACCTTGTTGACGACGAGCAGCATCGGCTTGCCCGAGCGGCGCAGGCGATCGAGGATCGCGCGGTCGGTCGGCAGCACGCCGTCGCGCGCGTCGACCGTGAGCAGCACGAGGTCCGCTTCGTCGATCGCGAACTGCGCCTGCCGCGCGGTATGGCTGTCGAGGCCTTCGGCGTTCTCGATGAAGCCGCCGGTGTCGACGACGACGAACGGCGCGGCGCCGAGGCGGCACACGCCGTAATGGCGATCGCGCGTCACGCCCGGCAGGTCGTGGACGAGCGCGTCGCGCGTACGCGTGAGCACGTTGAACAGGGTCGACTTGCCGACGTTCGGGCGCCCGACCAGGGCTACTACGGGCAGCATCACTCGCTCCGCGGAAAAAAACGAACCCCGCGCCGGCTACGGCGCGGGGGTATCAGGATAGCGGCACGGCGCAATCGCCGCGCGGGGCCGACGGGGCCCGGCGTGGCGCCGGCCCCGATGTGCGGTCACTGCCGGGCGCGATAGGCGCCGATATGGCCCTTCACGTCCTCGACGTAGACGAGGTCGCCGACGACCAGCGGCGCGCCTTCGATCGGCTTGCGGCTCAGGCGCTCGCGCGCGGCGAACTTGCCTTCGTCGAGGCTGAGCCAGTGCACGTAGCCCTCGATGTCACCGACGACGACGTACTTGCCCTGGATCGCCGGTGCGGTCAGCCAGCGATACTTGAGCTGGTCCTGCTTCCACAGGTTGACGCCGGTCTCCCGATCGAACGCCCACACGTTGCCGTCCGCGTCGATCGCGACGAGCGTGTTGCCGCTGACCGCCGTGCCCGTGTAGCTGGACAGGTCGCGCTGCCACACCGGGCGACCGCTGTCGAGCGCGATCGCCGCGAGCTGGCCGCGATAACCGGCCGCGTACAGTGCCTGGCCGTCGGAGACGATGTTGCCGTCGACGTCGGCGAGGCGCTCGACTTCGGTGCGACCTTCACCGCCCGAGAGCGTCTGCGACCACAGTTCGTTGCCGTCGTCGAGGCGCACCGCGACGACGCGGCCATTGTCGTAGCCGTCGTAGACGACGCCATTGGCGATCAGCGGCGCCGAATTGCTGCGCAGGCTCAGCGCGGGCACCGACTGGTCGAAGATCCACTTGCGGCTGCCGTCGGCGGCATCGAGGCCGACGAGGCGGCCGTCGTTGCTGCGCACGACGACGATGCCGTTGGCGATCGCGGGCGCGGCGACGATTTCCGAACTCATCTGTGCCTTCCAGCGCTCCGAACCGTCGGCTGCCGACAACGCGTAGACCTGGCCGTCGAGGCCACCGACGACGACGAGGTCGCCCTCGGCGGTCGGGCCGCCGGCCCAGCGCAGCGAATTGTCGCGACGCGACCAGAAGCGCCAGCCATGGCGCTCGCCGAGGCGCGTGTGCCAGAGCGTGCGGCCGGTCGTCGCGTCGATCGCTTCGATGCTGCCGTCGACGCCTGCGGCATACAGGCGACCATCGGCAACGCCCGGCGCGAGGCGTGCACCGGAGGCACCGGCGCCGGAACCGACGCCTTCGCTCCAGACGCGATCGACCTGCGTGGTCGGCGCGAATTCGACGAGTTCGGTCGGCGGCTGGACGTTGTCCTTCTTGCCGAGGCTCTTCAGCCAGGTGCAACCGGACAGCGAAACGGCGACGGCTGCAGCGAGCAGGAGGGTGCGCTTCATGGGGCCGGCTTCTCCGTGGCCGGAACGACGACCGCTGCGGCCGCTGGCGCGTTGCCGCCGAGATCGTCGAGCTTCATCTTGAGCGCGCTGTCCTGCCCCATCATCATGTCGGCGGGGTTGGCGAGCGCTTCCGCGTACGCCTTGCGCGCGTCGTCCGTGCGACCGAGCTTGAGGTAGGCGTCGCCGCGGAGTTCCGCGGCCGACGATGCGTAGCTGTCCGCAGGCAGTGCTTCGACGAGCTTGAGCGCGCCGTCGGCGTCGCCCTGCGCGAGCTTCACGCGCGCGCTGCGCAGCGCGATCAGCGCGGCGAGGCTGTCGTCATGCGCATGCTCGCGTGCCCAGTCGAGCGCGCTCGCGGCACCGGCGAGGTCGTTCTTGCCGACCGCGATCTCGGCCTGTTGCAGGGCGGCGAGCACCGCGTACGCGGACTTCGGGAAATCGCTGCGAAGGGTGTCGGCGACCTTGGCGGCATCGTCCGGCTTCTTCGCCTCGACCGCCTCGGCGAGCGCCTGGTAGCGGCTCGCGGCGGCTTCGTTCTGGCTCGCCTGGTGGCTGTTCCACTGGCGCCAGCCGAAGATCAGGACCAGCCCCAGCGCGATGCCTGCCGCGATCGCCGCGGCGTTCTCGCGCAACCACTTCTGGACCAGTTCCCCTTGCTCGTGTTCGTCAAGAACGTCGAAAGACATGCATTCACCCGGAAGGACATCGATGCGGAAAGCCGGTCGCGCGGCGCGCCGGCCCAAAGGCGGTCAAGGTTAGCAGGAAACCGCGGCGTCGCGCCCGGCGCTGCGGGCGGCACGATTCAGCGGGCGCTCACCCGCGCGCGATGGCGTGCCGGCGGCTTCCGCGATCGCGGAAGCCAACCGGTTGTCATTGCTCGACGCGACTGGGCCGCGCGGCGCTGCCGTCGGCGAGCAGCCTGAAATGTGCGACGTTGCCGCGCTGGAACTGCGCGAGGTCGAAGGCGCTGCCGTCGACGCTCACTTCGGCGCCCTGGGCGTTGCCGATGCGTACGGATACCTGCGCGTCGCTGCGGTAGGCGTGTTCGCTGCCCGCCGAGAGCATGCCGTACTCGAGGCGACGGCCGTCGACGGTGACGATCTCGACCCAGCTCTGCTGCGCGAGCTTGAGGTGGATCAGGTGCGCGCCCTCGCCGGTGACCGTCGCCGGCGCGGGCCCTGCTTCCGCCCTCGGTTCCGCCGGCGCGACCGACGGGAACGGCGTCATCGACGCGACCACGGGCGCCTGTTCCTGGCTGGTCGCATCCGCCTGTGCCGGTGCCGCGGACTCGGCCGACACGGCGTGCGCGTCCAGCGAGGACGCCATCGCGTCCGTCGATCCCGCCGCGTTCGACGCGGCGCCCGCCGGGATCTCGGCGAGTGCGACGTGCGCGGGCGGATCGAGCGGCGTGGTGCGCACGAGGTTCTGTTCGATCCCGCCGTGCGTGGCCAGCCATACGGCCGGCACGACGATGATCGCGGTGAGCGCGAGGTAGGTCGCACTGCCGGAGTAGCGCTCGACCAGGTAGCGCGTATGCGAGATCGTGCCGGTCGCGACGAGCGGGGCCGTCTGTGCATGCGCCGCCGCGACGCGCGTCGCCTGCTCCTCGGGCACGCCGACCAGGCGCGCGTACGCGGACAGGTAACCACGCAGGAATACGCCATCACTGATCCCCGCGTAATCGTCGCGCTCGAGGCGCTCGACCAGCTTGAGCGGAAGTTTGAGGCGCGCAGCGACATCGGCGCTGCTCAGGCCGCGCCTCTCGCGCTCGGTCGCAAGGCGCTGTCCGAGCGGAGCTTCGACACGGTCGCGCAGATCCATCGGCGCCGTTTCATGGACGTCCTGCGATGCGGAATGCTCGTTCACTTCGGTGGCCTCTTCGGCTCTCATCGGGTGGATTCCTCTGGACAGGGGCAGCGCCAGCTGGCTGCACTCCGCGTCCGCCTCGTCAGGCCCGCACGTCCGCTGCGGGCTCCCCTTCGCTGCATGCGCCGCGGTCGCGTCGACCGCGATCCCGGAATACCGTTCACTACCGCTCACCGCTTCCCTACCCCTGCGAATTCAGCGACCGCGCTTCGGAAGAATCCGGGAAGTTGCGCAACAACTTGCGTGAATACTCGCTCGCACCACTCGCATTGCCCAGGCGCAGCTCGATGTTGCGACCGAGCATGAGCGCGTCAGCACGCGGCTGGGCGAGCGACTCGAACCGCTGCACGAACGCGCGCGCCTTCATGTAGTCGCCCTTGCCGTACAGGATCGAGCCGAGCGCGAGCAGCGCCTCGGCATCGTTCGGATTGAGCGCCAATGCCTGGCGCAGCACCTTCTCGGCTTCCTCGGTCTTGCCCGCCTTGGTCAGGCACGCACCCGAGTTGCCCAACGCGAGCGCCGGGGTCTGGTAGAACGGATCGGACAGCGCGCGCGTGAAGTACTGCTGCGCTTCGTCATAGTGCCCCTGCGTGCAGAGGAAGCGGCCGTAGTTGTTGTTCTCGGCACCGCCCTTCGGCTTCAGCTGCGCGGCGCGGCGATAGTGTTCCTCGGCCTTCGGCAGGTCGTTGATGCTCTCGTAGAGCACCGCGATCACCGTGTGTGCGTCGACGTAATCCTGGTTGAATTCGAGCGCCTTGTTGAGCTTTTCGAGCGCGAGTTCGAGCTTGCCTTGCTGCAGGTACTTCTGGCCGAGTTCGGTGTGCACGCGCGCGGCATCGTCGCGCTGGGTCGCGGGGTCGTCCTTCTTCACCACGCTCTCGGGTCCGCTCTGGCAGCCACCGAGCAGGCCGATGGACGCCGCGAGCAGCGCCGAGCGGAAGACATGCTCACGCGGCATCGGCGACGCCCCCTTCGAGCTTGCGGCGGAACTCCGCCTGGCGCCGCGTGCGGTCCATCACCTGGCCCTTGAGCTGGCCGCAGGCTGCGTCGATGTCGTCGCCGCGCGTGCGGCGCACCATCGTCAGCACGTCGGCGTCGAGCAGGATTTTCTGGAAGGCGCGGATGTCCGCTTCCTCGGAGCGCTCGAAACGCGTGCCGTGGAACGGGTTGAACGGGATCAGATTGACCTTCGCCGGCAGGCGGCGCATCAGCTTGATCAGCTGGCGCGCGTGTTCGGGCTTGTCGTTGACGCCCTTCAGCATCGTGTATTCGAACGTGATCGTCGTGCGCGGGCGGCGCGAGGCGTAGCGTGCGCACGCGGCGAGCAACTCGGCGATCGGGTACTTCTTGTTGAGCGGCACGAGTTCGGTGCGCAACTCGTCGTTCGGCGCGTGCAGCGAAACCGCGAGCGAGACGTCGCTCGATTCGGACAGCTTGTCGATCATCGGCACGAGGCCGGCGGTCGACAAGGTCACGCGCTTGTTGGCGAGCCCGAAGCCGAGGTCGTCGCGCATGACGTCCATCGCGGTGACGACGTTGTCGAAGTTCAGCAGCGGCTCGCCCATCCCCATCATCACGACGTTGGTGAGCTTGCGCTGGTGGTGCGGCACGTTGCCGAGATGCTTCGCCGCGACCCACACCTGGCCGATGATCTCGGCCGCGGAAAGGTTGCGGTTGAAACCTTGCGTCGCGGTCGAGCAGAACTGGCAGTTCAGGCCGCAGCCGACCTGCGAGGACACGCACAGCGTGCCGCGCGAGGTTTCCGGGATGAACACCGCCTCGATGGCGTTGCCGCCGTCCATGCCGAGCAGCCACTTGTGCGTGCCGTCGCTCGCCTGCTTCTCGAACAGCGTGTTCGGCGGCGTGATCTCGATCGCATCGGTGAGCTTGTCGCGCAAGGCCTTGCCGACGTCGGTCATCTGCGCGAAGTCGGTGACGTGGCGGTGGTAGACCCACTTCATGACTTGGTCGGCGCGATACGGCTTCTCGCCGAGCTGCGCGAACAGGTCGCGCAGCCCCTTGCGGTCGTAGTCGAACAGGTTGGCCTTCGCCGTCGTCACGATCGCTTTCCTCAGCGCGCGCTGATCTCAGTGTCCGCGAAGAAATACGCGATTTCCACCTTTGCGGTTTCCGGCGCGTCGGAGCCGTGCACCGCGTTGGCGTCGATGGAGCTCGCGAAATCCGCGCGGATCGTGCCCGGCGCAGCATCCTTCGGGTTGGTCGCGCCCATGAGTTCGCGGTTCTTCAGCACCGCGCCTTCGCCTTCGAGCGCCTGGATCATCACCGGGCCGGAGATCATGAATTCGACGAGCGCGTTGAAGAACGGGCGCTCGCGGTGGACCGCGTAGAAACCTTCGGCTTCCTTGCGCGACAGATGCTTCATCTTCGCCGCGATGATCTTGAGACCCGCCTTCTCGAAACGGGTGTAGATCTCACCGATGACGTTCTTCGCCACTGCATCGGGCTTGATGATCGAAAGGGTGCGCTCCAGCGCCATGTGCCGGTTTCTCCAGTCAGGTCGGTTTTCTCGGGGACGGCCGGGCCGCGTTCTGCCGCCCGGATGCCGTTATATCGCCAAATCCGCGCCAATCCGCGGGCTTAGCTCACATTATCGTGCAAGATTCTAGCTAATTAATGGCGCGTTGGACACAACTCTGTTCAGCCATTTGACCCGCCGGCCCCGACTCGCCTAGCATTCAAACGATCGTTTGACCCGTTCGCGAAGGCCGTGCGCAGCGCAACCCCCAGCTTTTCGACCAAGGAACGCATCCTCGGCGTCGCCGAAACCCTGTTCGCGCGGCACGGATTCGCCGGCGCCTCGTTGCGCCAGGTGACCGCGGCGGCGAAGGTGAACCTCGCCGCGGTGAACTACCACTTCGGTTCGAAGGAGAGCCTGATCGAGGAGGTGTTCCGCCGCCGCCTCGACGAGCTCAATCGCCATCGCCTCGCCGCGCTCGCGGCCGTGCAGGCGTGCGCGGACCACACGCTCGAGGACGTGCTCGACGCGTTCATCCGGCCCGCGCTCGAGCAGTCGATGGACAGCGCCGGCGGCGCCGCCTTCGTGCGCGTGCTCGCGCGCGCCTACGCCGAACACGACGAACGCCTGCGCAAGTTCCTGTCCGACAACTACGGCCACGTGCTGCGCGACTTCGCCGCCGCGTTCGCCCGCCTGCTGCCGCAGCTGGACAAGGAGGAACTCTACTGGCGGCTGGACATCGTCGCCGGCGCGCTCACCTACGCGATGGCCGATTTCGGCATGATCAAGCGCAAGGGCGACGTCAGCGAGCGCAGCCATCGCGAGCAGGCCGCGCAGCATCTCGTGCGCTTCGCGGCGGCTGGGCTCAGAGCTTGATGCCATCATCCTCGATGGCCGCTCCGGCGTGGCACATCGCCTCGCGCGGCACTTCGGGCTCGTATCGTTCAAAACCGCCATCCATGGCCGCACGTTTCATCGACGGCAACGCATCGCCGGCAACACCGGCATCCACTCTTCAATCCGGAGTCTTTCCATGAGTCACCCGCCCCTCCGTATCCGCAAGGCGGCCGTGCTCGGCGCCGGCGTCATGGGCGCGCAGATCGCCGCGCACCTCGCCAACGCCGACGTCGAGACGCTGCTGTTCGACCTGCCGGCGAAGGACGGCGACAAGAACGGCATCGCGCTCAAGGCGATCGCGAACCTGGCCAAACTCTCGCCGGCCCCGCTCGCCGAGAAAGCGAAGGTGGGCGGCATCACGCCGGCCAACTACGACGAGCACCTCGAAGGCCTGCGCGGTTGCGACCTCATCATCGAAGCGATCGCCGAGCGGCTGGATTGGAAGCTCGACCTTTACAAGAAGATTGCTCCATATATATCTGATTCTGCAGTAATCGCAAGCAATACATCCGGCCTCTCGATCAACGCTCTCGCGGAGGCGCTGCCGGCCGCGCTGCAACCGCGATTCAGCGGCATCCACTTCTTCAACCCGCCGCGCTACATGCACCTGGTCGAGCTGATCCCCGACAGCCGCACCGACCGCGGCGTCCTCGCCGGCCTCGAGGCGTTCCTGACCACGACGCTCGGCAAGGGCGTCGTGCACGCGAAGGACACGCCGAACTTCATCGGCAACCGCATCGGCGTGTTCTCGATCCTCGCGACGATGCACCACACCGCGCAGTCTGGCCTCGGCTTCGACCTCGTCGACGCGCTGACCGGCCCGGCGATAGGCCGGCCGAAGAGTGCGACCTATCGCACGGCCGACGTGGTCGGCCTCGACACGATGGCGCACGTGATCAAGACGATGGCGGACACGCTGCCGGACGACCCGTGGCACGCGCACTTCCAGTCGCCCGCATGGCTGTCGGCGCTCATCGCCAAGGGCGCGCTCGGCCAGAAGACGGGCGCCGGCATCTACACCAAGCGCGGCAAGGACATCGTCGTGCTCGAACTTGCCAAACAGGACTACGTGCCTGCCGCCGCGAAGCCGTCGGATGAAGTCGCCGCGATCCTCGCAATCAGGAACCCTGCGGAGAAGTTCGGCAAGCTGCGCGCGTCGTCCGATCCGCAGGCGCAGCTCCTGTGGGCGGTGTTCCGCGACCTCTTCCACTACTCCGCCTACCACCTCGCCGACATCGCCGACACGGCGCGCGACGTCGACTTCGCGATCCGCTGGGGCTACGGCTGGAAGCTCGGACCGTTCGAGACCTGGCAGACCGCGGGCTGGGCCGACGTCGCGAAATGGATCGCCGAAGACATCGCGGCCGGCAAGGCGATGAGCACGGCACCGTTGCCCGCGTGGGTCGGCAAGGTCGACGGCGTGCATCACGCCGGCGGTTCGTATTCGCCGCGCACCGGCAAGGACGAGCCGCGCTCGTCGCACCCGGTGTACGCGCGCCAGCTGTTCCCGGACGCGCTCGTCGGCGAGACGTTCGATACCGGCACGACGCTGTGGGAGAACGACGGCGTGCGCCTGTGGCGACACGGCGGCGAGCGCGTCGGCATCCTCTCGTTCAAGACCAAGATGAACACGGTCAACGACGCGGTGCTCGACGGCATCCAGCAGGCGATCGGCTACGCCGAAAAGAACCTCGACGCGATCGTGATCTGGCAGGACAGCGACAAGGCGTTCTCCGCTGGCGCGGACCTCAAGGGCATGCTCGGCTTCGTGCAGGCCGGGCAGATCGATCGCCTCGAGACGATGATCGCGAACTTCCAGAAGACGAGCATGCGCATCAAGTATTCGCTCGTGCCGGTCGTCGCTGCGGTGCGCGGCCTCGCGCTCGGCGGCGGTTGCGAGTTCCAGATGCACTGCGCGCGCACGGTCGCCGCGCTGGAAAGCTACATCGGCCTCGTCGAAGCCGGCGTCGGCCTGCTGCCCGCGGGTGGTGGCCTCAAGGAAATCGCGGTGCGTGCGTCGCAGCGCACCGCCGACGGCGACGTGTTCCCCGAGATCAAGCGCATGTTCGAAGCGGTCGCGCAGGCGAAGACGTCCGGCAGTGCGTTCGAAGCGAAGCAGCTCGGCCTGCTGCGTCCGGACGATGTCGTCGTGTTCAACGGGTTCGAGTTGCTCTACGTGGCGAAGCAGGTCGCGGCCGCGATGGCCGAGTCGGGCTATCGCCCGCCGTTGCCGGCGAACGCGGTGACGGTCGCCGGCGATGTCGGTCTCGCGACGTTGAGGATGGCGCTGGTCAACATGCTCGAGGGTCGCTTCATCTCGGCGCACGACGACGTCATCGCGACGCGCATCGGCGACGTGCTCTGCGGCGGCGCGATCGAACGCGGCTCGCAGGTCGACGAGCAGTGGCTGCTCGACCTCGAGCGCAGGCACTTCTTCGAACTCGCGCAGATGCCCAAGACGCAGGAGCGCATCGCGCACACGCTGGCCACGGGCAAACCCTTGCGCAACTAGTCGACGTCGTCCCGGCGAATGCCGGGATCCATTCGGCCTTCCTGACGCAACGACGATTGGATTCCGGCTTACGCCGGAGTGACGAAAACCGATGACGAGCGCAGCACCGCGCGTGCTGCGCGGGAGAACACAATGAGCAAGCAGATCCAGGACGCCTACATCGTCTCCGCCGTGCGCACGCCGGTCGGCAAGGCGCCGCGCGGCGTATTCCGCAACACCCGTCCCGACGACCTGCTCGCGCACGTGATCCGTGCCGCGGTCGCGAAGGCGCCGGGCATCGACCTTTCGCAGATCGGCGACGCCGTGATCGGCTGCGCGATGCCCGAGGCCGAGCAAGGCATGAACGTCGCACGCATCGGCGTGCTGCTCGCCGGCCTGCCGGACAGCGTGCCCGGCGTGACGATCAACCGCTTCTGCTCCTCCGGCGTGCAGGCGATCGCGATGGCCGCCGATCGCATCCGTCTCGGCGAAGCCGACCTCATGCTCGCGGGCGGCACCGAAAGCATGAGCATGGTGCCGATGATGGGCCACAAGATCGCGATGAACCCGGCCGCATTCAGCGACGAGAACGTCGCGATCGCCTACGGCATGGGCATCACCGCGGAAAAGGTCGCCGAACAGTGGAAGGTCAGCCGCGAGGACCAGGATGCGTTCGCGCTCGCCTCGCACCAGAAGGCACTCGCGGCGATCGCCACCGGCGAATTCGCCGACGAGATTGCACCGTTCACGCTCGCCGACCACTATCCCGACCTCGCGACGCACACGATCCGCGACGACGCGCGCGCGATCGCGGTCGACGAAGGCCCGCGCAAGGACACGAGCCTCGAGGGCCTCGCCAAGCTCAAGCCGGTGTTCCGCATGGGCGGCAGCGTGACCGCCGGCAATGCCTCGCAGATGTCCGACGGCGCGGGCGCACTGCTGATCGCGAGCGAGAAGGCGATCAAGCAGTACGGCCTCACGCCGATCGCGCGCTTCGTCGGATTCTCGGTCGCCGGCGTCAAGCCCGAGATCATGGGCATCGGCCCGATCGCGGCGATCCCGAAGGCGCTCGCGCAGGCGGGGCTGAAGCAGGATCAGCTCGACTGGATCGAGCTCAACGAAGCGTTCGCGGCGCAGGCGCTCGCGGTGATACGCGACGTCGGCCTCGACCCGGCGAAGGTGAACCCGCTCGGCGGTGCGATCGCGCTCGGCCATCCGCTCGGTGCGACCGGCGCGATCCGCGCCGCGACCCTGCTGCACGGCCTGCGCCGCCGCAAGCAGAAGTACGGCATGGTCACGATGTGCATCGGCACCGGCATGGGCGCGGCGGGCATCTTCGAAGCCCTCTGACGATGATCGTCGGACCCGTCGCCGTCGCGCTCGCCGGCACTGCGGCAGGCGTCGCCTGCTGCAGTGCGTGGATGATCGCGACGGCGCACGGCGAAGGTCTCCAAGCACCTGCATTGCGAGGGGCCGCGGCGATCCTCGCGTTCCTCGCCCTCGTCCTCGCCTGGGTACAGCTCGGCCTCGGCAGCCTGTTCGGCGGTTCGCTCGAACCGATGCTGTCGTTCGACACGAACGCCTATGGAAGCCGCCGCCACATCGTCCCGCTGCTCGGGATGTGGGCCTGCTTCGCGGCCGCGCTGGAAGCGATCGTCGTCGCTGCCGTGCTCGCGCTGCGCCGGCGCTCGTAGGCGTCAGGCGAGCCGCGTTCCGTTCGGCACCGGTCGTTCGATCGCGCCGACGACGACACCCTGCTCCGTCGGGAAACCGGTGAGCAGGAACTCCGAAACGAACGGACCGACCTGCTTCGGCGGGAAGTTGATCACGCCGACGACCTGCCGGCCGACGAGATCTTCCGGTGCGTACAAGGCCGTTACCTGTGCGCTCGTCTTCTTCTCGCCGTACGGACCGAAGTCGACCCAGATCCGATACGCCGGCTTGCGCGCTTCGGGAAACCGTTCGACGCGCGTGACCGTGCCGGCGACGAGCAGCACCTTCTCGAAGTCGCTCCAGGCGATATGTTCCATGAGGTTCCTGCCGTGCACGAACATGCGGCCACGGTCGGCCGCGGGTAGACGATTGAAGCGCGAGGGCCGTCGATCCGCGGCTCGTCGGCGACTAGGGCGACGCCGGACCGATCGCGGCGGATTCCAATCCGACCTGCACCCAGCCGAGGTTGATGCCGATACGCGTCGCTTCCGGATTCGTCCACGCATAGGCGAGCGTGCGTCCGCTCGCATCGTCCACGACCGACAGCTTGAGCACCGGGACGTTGCCGTCGCGATAGGTCAGGCGCTCGAGCGCGAGCGAGTAGCCCGACGGACGACCGTCGCGGTACGCGAGCGCGTAGCGTCCGCCTTCGTTGCCGAGGCCGACCTTGCGATCGGTGTGCCAGTCGTTGCTGTCCGCGGCCGCGGTCGGACCGCCGCCGTTGAGGGCAGCCCAGCCCTGGAAGCGCCGCACGAGCCGAAGATCCTCGCGTGCTTCGGCGCCGCGCGCCTGGTCGACGTAGAGCCGCACGCGCAACCATTCGCCGTCGCGCTCGACCGCGAGTGGAAGCAATGCGGCGCTGGCGCCGACGCCCGGCGCGATCACTGCGCACGCGTTCACGTCCGCGGCGAGCTGCAGGCCGTGCGCGCCGGCGCGGCCACGCAGCGCGCACGCGTCCAGCGCGATCCATTGCGCGACATCGAAGTCCTTGCCGCGGCCGGGCTCGGCGATCGTCGGGCGATGCGGCAACCAGACGATGCTGCCGTCCGCGGCCGTCGTCCGGCGCAGCGCCCACGCGGCTTCGATCGGCGTCGAGGCGTCGAGGCGTACGTGCCAGATCGTCCAGTCCTCGCGCGGCGTGCCTTCGGTCGCGACGAGCACGTGCGGCGGCGCGATCAGCGCCGTGTTCTCGCGCGCGCTCCAGACCTGCTCGTGGTTGTCGTATTCGCCCTGCACGGACGTCGTCGCCGGCGACGCGGCACCCGCCGGCGGCCGACCGAGCGTCTGGCACGCGGCCAGGGTGAGCGCGCACAGCGCGGCGAGCATGAATCGGAGGTCCATCGCGCAAGCATAGCAGCCGCGACCAGCGCGGCGATTCGGCGACGGACGGCGCTTCGCTCGCGACCGGCCCTCGCTATAGTGCGCGCACTTCCCCGGGGGTGGCATGACGACCGATATCCAGCGCGCCGATACCCGCCTGCGCCGAACGACCGCGCTCGTGCTCGCGCTCGCCGTGCCCGCGGCGGCCGCACTCGTGTACTTCGCGCAGCGCTGGTTGATCGAACGCGCGATCGCATCCTCGATCGAGGATCTCGTCGTGCAGATGCGCCACTGGATCGGCATCGCCGTCGCCGCGAGCGCCGCTTGCCTGTTCGTGCTGGCGATCCACGCGCTGCGCCGGGCCCGTGCAGCGGCGGCGCAGCAGCGCTGGCCGGTGGCGGGTGCGCGCGTCTTGCGCGACACGCCCGTGCGCCACGGCGAAGCCGCATTGCGCGCCGCGCGCCTGCTCAAGCTGGTTTCGCTGCTGCTGTTCGTGTTCGCGGCGGCGACGTTCGCCCTGAGCTGGCGCCTATTCGGCGTCTGACCGGCTCGGCTACAGCCTCTGCAGCGCCGCCTCGAGGTCGCCGACGAGCACGTCGGGCTCTTCCAGGCCGATCGACAGGCGGACGAAATTGAGCGGCACGCCCTGCGCCGGACGCATCGCCGCGTCGCGCGGGAACACCGCGCAGACCGGGAACGCGAGCGACTCGTAGCCGCCCCACGACACCGTCATGAGGAAACGCGTGAGGCCGTCGCAGAATCGCTCGACGGCGGCGACCTCGTCGGTCGCGAGCTCGATCGTGAGCAGCCCGCTCGCCCCTTTCAGCTGCCGCTCGGTCAGGCCGAGCTGCGCGTTGTCCGATGCCCGCGGCGAATGCACGCGGCGCACGCGCGGATGCGCCTCGAGGCAGGCGAGCACGACCGCGGTCGTCGCGGCGATGCGCTGCATGCGGATCGGCAAGGTGCGCAGGCCGCGGATCATGAGCCAGGCGTCGTGCGGCGCGAGGATCGCGCCGAGCGTCATGTACGGTCCACGGAAGACCTCGCGGACGAGTTCGGTGCTGCCGCACAGCACGCCCGCGACGACGTCGCTGTGGCCGTTGAGGTACTTCGTCGCCGAGTGCGCGACGAGATCGATGCCGAGCGCGATCGGCGACTGGTTCAGCGGTGTCGCGTAGCTGTTGTCGCAGAGCGTGCGGATGCCGCGCGCGCGAGCGAGCGCGGCGACCGCGGCGAGGTCTTGCTGCTCGAACGTCATCGAGTTCGGGCTTTCGAGCACGATCAGGCGCGTGCGTTCGGTGAGCGCCGCCTCGAAGTTCGCCACGTCGGTGCCGTCGACGAACGTGGTGGCGACGCCGAACCGCCCGAGCAGGTCCTTCAGCACCGCGCGCGTCCAGCTGTACGGCCGGGCGATGCAGACGACATGGTCGCCGCCGGCGACGCAGGCGATCACGCCCGCCGAGATCGCCGCGGCGCCGCTGCCGAACATGAGGCAGTCCTCGGCGCCTTCGAGTGCGGCGACCTTGCGGCGCAGGATCTCGACGGTCGGATTGTTGCCACGCGTGTAGACGTGCCGGCCGAACTCGTCGCGGAAACCCGTGCGCATCGCTTCCACGCTCGGGAACGCGAAGATCGACGATTGCACGATCGGCGGCGCGACCGCGCCGAAATAGCGTTCGCGCTCCTCGCCGAGCTGGTTCAGGATGTAGCTGAGATCCATGCCGGAACGGTCACGCGGCCGCGATCACGCTCACGAACCGTCGCCGTACGGCGTGTCGAAACCTTCGCGGAAGATCACGAGCGCATCGCTGTCGGTCGCGCTGACCGTGGTCGAGTTCCACGTGACGCTGACCGTGTTGTCGATCGAGTCGCCACTCGCGTCGACGCGCACGGGCGCGTGCACGAGCCAGGTCAGGCTGTTGCCGGCGGGAATCGCCATGTTCGCGTCGGCGAGCGGGCCGGAGCCACTGTCGGTGCAGGTCGCGCCGACGCCGCTCGGCAGGCAGATCCAGGTCGTGAAGGCGGCATCGAGCTGCGGCGGGAATGCGTTCGCGAGGGTCACGCCGGTCGCGTCGGCGCCACCGGTGTTGGCGACCGTGACGGTGTAGTCGAGGTAGCCGCCGAGCCGGGCGAAATCATGCGAGTCGTCGATCGTGACCGTCAGCGCAGCCGGGCTGCCGGCGACGGCGAGGCGACTCGCGATGATCGATGCGAGCACCAGCGAAGCCGCGACGCCGCGGCGAAACCGGTCGATCCCTTCCATCGTTAGAGTCCCCTGTGCCGGGCTGCGACGGCCCTGGTGGAATTCTAGGCAAATGCTACGGCATGCGCCAGCGATCGCTGCCTGTACTGCACAACACCTGCGCCCGCCCGTCGCGACGCCTCAGCGCACGTCCGCGATGAATTCGCGCGTCGCCGGCGCGAGTGCCGGATCCGCGAGTGCCATCGCGAGCGTCGCCTTGACCAGGCCGAGCTTGTTGCCGCAGTCGAAGCGCGTGCCCTCGAAGCGGTACGCGAGCACGCTCTGCTCGCCGAGCAGCGCCTCGATCGCGTCGGTCAGCTGGATCTCGCCGCCGGCACCCGGCGTCGTCTTCTCGAGCAGTTCGAAGATGCGGCCGGGCAGCACGTAGCGGCCGACGATCGCGAGGTTCGACGGCGCGACCTCCGGCTTCGGCTTCTCGACCACGAGCTTGACCTTCGCGGCGCGTTCGGACACGGGCGTCGCGTCGACGATGCCGTACTTGTTGGTCTGGTCGCGCGGCACTTCCTCGACCGCGATCACGCCCGCGTGCTGCGCGTCGGCGAGTTCGGCCATCTGGCGCAACGCGCCGGGCCCCTTGCCGTTCCAGATGAGATCGTCGGGCAGCACCACGCCGAACGGCTCGTCGCCGACCACGGGTTTCGCGCACAGCACGGCATGGCCGAGGCCGAGCGCCTCCGGCTGCGTCACGAACACGCAGCGCACGTGCTTGGGCAGGGTGCCCTGCACCATCGCGAGCAGGTCGTTCTTGCCGGACTGGGCGAGCTTGCTCTCGAGTTCGTAGGCCTTGTCGAAATAGTCGGCGATCGCGTGCTTGTAGCGGTTCGTCACGAACACGAGCGTGTCGGCGCCGGCGTCGACCGCCTCGTCGACCGCGTACTGGATCAGCGGACGGTCCAGCACCGGCAGCATCTCCTTCGCGACCACCTTGGTCGCCGGCAGGAAACGCGTGCCGAGTCCGGCGACGGGGAAAACGACCTTGCGCAAACGCTTGCTCATGCGATTGTCCTTGTTCGATGTCCTTGGGTTGTCCGGTTCAGCGCGTGCCGAACGTGACGACGTTGTCCTGCGCCGCCTCGATCGAAGCGAACTCGGGCAGCAACTGGTCGAGGATGCGACGCAATGCTTCCTGGTCGAATTCGCGCACCGCCGCTTCGGCCTTGCCGAGTTGCGCGGTCAGCAGCGGCCACGCCATGCTGCGCGGCTGGGCGAGGAAGATCTTCGCATGCGCGGTATCGGTATAGCGCTCCTGCGGGTGGAACAGTTCCTCGAACAGCTTCTCGCCGGGCCGCAGGCCGGTGTACACGATCGCGACGTCGCTGCCTTCGTGCTTGCCGGCGAGGCGGATCATCTGCTCGGCGAGGTCGCGGATCTTCACCGGCTCGCCCATGTCGAGCGCGAAGATCTCGCCGCCCTGCCCGAGCACCGCGGCCTGCAGGATGAGCTGGCACGCCTCGGGGATGGTCATGAAGTAGCGCGTGATCTCCGGATGCGTGACGGTCACCGGGCCGCCCGCGCGGATCTGTTCGCGGAAGCGCGGCACGACCGAACCGGCGGAATCGAGCACGTTGCCGAACCGCACCGTGATGAAGTGCGTGCGCGAGTGCTGCGCGAAGTTCTGGCAGAACAGTTCGGCGACGCGCTTGCACGCGCCCATCACGCTGGTCGGGTTGACCGCCTTGTCCGTCGAGATCAGCACGAAGCTGTCGGTGCCGTGGCGGTCGGCCGCCTCGGCGACGACACGCGTGCCGAGCACGTTGTTGCGGAACGCCTCGCGCACCTGCCCCTGCAGCAACGGCACGTGCTTGTAGGCGGCGGCGTGGAACACGACTTCCGGTCGCGCGTCGGCGAACACGCGCTCGCAGGCCATCGCGTCGCCGCAGTCGCCGAGCCAGGCGTTGAACAGCAGGTCGGGATAGTCCCGACGCAGTTCCTGCTCGATCGTGTAGAGGTTGTACTCGGACTGGTCGAGCACGCTCAGCGATTCGACGCCGAGGCGCGCGACCTGGCGGCACAGCTCGGAGCCGATCGACCCGCCGCCACCGGTGACGAGCACGCGCCGCCCGGCGAGCCGCGTGCGGATCGCGGTCCAGTCGAGGCGCACGGGTTCGCGCCCGAGCAGGTCCTCGATCGCCACTTCCTTGAGTTCGTTGAAGCTCGAGCGGCCGGCGACGACATCCTCGAGCCGCGGCACGGTGCGGAACGGCAGGTCGGTCGCTTCGCACAGGTCCACCGCGCGACGCATCTGCACCTTGTTCGCGGCCGGCATCGCGATCACGAGCATTTCCGCGGCCGTCTCGCGCGCGAGCTGCGGCAACTGGTCGATCGAACCGAGCACGGGCACGCCGTGCACGCGCGCGCCGCGCAGCCCAGGATCGTCGTCGAGGAAACCGACGGCGGCGTAACGGTTCTCGCGACGCAGGTCGCGCACGAGCGCCTCGCCGGCCTTGCCCGCGCCGAGCACGAGCACGCGCTGGCTCGGCGCACGCGACACGAAGTCGAGCCGGCTGTCCTTCCAGTAGCGGTACAGCAGGCGCGGCGCGCCGAGCAGCAACGCGAGCACGAGCGGATAGACGACGAGCACCGTGCGCGGCACGGTCTCGAGGCGGTTGTAGATCGCGAGTGCCATCGCGATCGCGAACGCGCCCAGCACGGCCGCCTTGGCGATGTTCCAGAGGTCGGGCAGGCTCGCGAAGCGCCACAGGCCCTTGTACAGCCCGGTCCACCAGAAGATCGCGCCCTGCGCGGCGATCACGATCCACACCTCCGGCCCGAACAGCGAGACCGGCGAAGGGTTCGGTGCGAGCGACCAGCGCATCATGCTGACCGCGCTCCACGCGAGCCATACCATGAACGTGTCGTGCACGACGACCGCGAGGCGCGGGTGGATCGCGGCGACGGCCCTACGCGGCAGCATGGGCGCTCCGTTCGCGCACGCGGCGCACGCACCAGCGCTTGCCGATCCACCAGGCGGTGACGGCGAGGGTGTAGACGGCGACGGCGGGCGTGAGTCCTGCGGGCATCGGGATCTGCGGCGTGCGATTCATGTAGAGAGCGACCGGCAGCGCGACCAGCACGTTCCAGCCCATGTAGAACGCGACGACCCGGGCGTGCGAGAAGCCGCTGCGCACGAGCCACTGGTACAGGTGCTCGCGGTGCGCACTATACCAACGCCGCCCGCCGAGCATGCGCGACAGCAGCGTGCAGGTCGCATCGGTCGCGAAGGCGGAACAGAGGACGAGGCCGCTCGCCGCCGCGATCGTGTCATGGGCGACTTGCCAGACCACGGCCATCGCGATCGCGAAACCGAGCGCACCGCTGCCGACGTCGCCCATGAAGACCCGCGCGCGCGGAAAGTTGAACGGCAGGAAGCCAATGCAGGCGGCCGCACACGCCATGCACAGGATGGCGCCATCGCCCTCGCGCCAGGCGAACAGCACGGCGAGCGCGGCGAACACGAAGATCGCCTGCCACGCCAGCAGGCCGTTGATGCCGTCCATGAAGTTGTGCAGGTTGATCGACCAGACGACGGCGAACATCGCGGCCGATGCGGCGATCATCGCGAACACGTCGACATGCGTGTCGGGAACCGGGATTGCCCAGGACAGCAGCAAGGGCCCGGCGCACACCCATGCTGCCGCGACCACGTGCATCGCCAGGCGCTTGAGTGCCGACAACCCGCCGTGATCGTCGAGCCAGCCGACCCATGCGACGCCGAGGAACGGCGGCAACAGCAACGGCAGGCAGTCCGATTGGCCTTCCTGGATCGCCAGTGCGACACCGCCCGCGGTCATCGCGACGACGATCGCGATGCCTCCACCGCGAGGTGTCGTCACGTCGTGCGAACGACGCTGCCCGGGCAGGTCGTACAGGCGCCGGCGATGCGCGTAGCGGATCGCCAGCGCCGTGGCGATCGCCGCGACCGCGGCGGAGGCGACGATCGTCGCGAAAGCCGACAGGGACACGCCGTATCCACCGGCCATGCGCGAGGCCGCCGCCCTACTCGCCGACCACGCCGTGGATCGGCCGCACCGAACCCCAGCTCTTGCAGCTCGGGCATTGCCAGTGGTGCGCCTTCGCGCCGAACCCGCAGCGGTTGCAGCGGTACATCGCCTTGCCCTCGACGAGCTGG
>Ga0068853_100000794_pt1 | contig 21909 bp, 16 predicted proteins | sample KBSCornC32_FD_65655 | JGI IMG/M metagenome (GOLD analysis project Ga0068853, IMG submission 65655) | Corn rhizosphere microbial communities from Kellogg Biological Station, Michigan, USA - KBS Corn C3-2 | ecosystem: Host-associated > Plants > Roots > Rhizosphere > Soil ... | reverse complement strand
GCCCAGATGTTCCATCGCGGCTGCGCGCCCTCCGCTGCAAACCAGAACTTTCCATCAGCCGAGCGATGGGTAATCTCCCAGTGCCCATGGCGGCTCTCGCGCGACTTGACCGCGGGAGGCGTGGGCAGCATTTCCGAACGATCAACGCCGGAAACGAGGTCTTTTCCGGCTCCATCGAGCAGGTAATGCGATCCGCCAAAGAGGCCGTCAAGCCGGCGCATGTACTGCGCGACCGAATCGTGGCCCCATTTTTGCAGAATTGCGCGCGCGCTCTCCAGCTGCAGCTCGTCGAACTGGTCGTAAACCGGGTCGATTCTCTGGGCCTGCACCTTTTGCGAAATTGCACGGAACACCACAAACGATGTGGAGAGAATGCCCACCATCGCCAGCAGCACCCATACATAAAGGGAATGCCGCAGCAGAACCTTAGGCTGCGCCGGTGAAGACATATCCCACTCCGCGGACGGTTCTGATCAGGCCGCGACCGCCTTCCAGTTTTTTTCTCAAATGACTAATGTGCACATCGAGGAATCGGTCGTAGGGCGTGGCCTCGCGCTCGAACAGCGCGGCTGTAATCTCGTCGCGCGAGACAACGCGCCCCGCCGAACGCATCAGCATCTCGAGCAGATCGAACTCTGTCGTTGTCAGATCGACGAGTTGGTCATTGAGGCGCGCCTCGCGTGTGGTCGGACTGACGCGAATGTTGCCGATCACAATTTCCTCTGCCTCGCCTCGCGCCAGAGACTCTGACCGGCGCAGCACGGCCCGAATTCGCGCCAGAAGCTCATCCGGATCGAATGGCTTGGGCAGGTAGTCATCCGCGCCTGCGTCGAGCCCGCGAATCCTGTCCTGCTGCTGCACACGCGCGGTCAGCATGATTACGGGCAGGTCCTTGCGTCGGCGCAGACGTTGCAGCACCTCGAATCCGTCGAGAATGGGAAGCATCACGTCGAGGATCACCAGGTCGTATGAGCCGTTCAGTGCAGCGGTCAGCCCTTCGCGTCCGTTGTAGATGCAGTCAAGGTGATGCCCTTCCTGGGTGAAGAACTCCCCCATCATCCCGCACAACTCCACGTCGTCGTCTACGAGCAACAACGAGAGCTGTCTTTGCCGGTCCAGAACTTCCATCTGCTTGAGATCAACCGCGACGGCCAAACCGAGATTCCTCTTCGGTTTCTAAGTTTTGCACACCGTTGCGACATTCGACTCCACTTAACAATTCTTAATGAAGAGCGTGGAGTGTGGGGTGCCGAGTTCTGAGGGGCGTTGTTGCGGTATGGCGGGAATGACGATGGACATGCGCGAAAACCATTGACATTTCCTAAGCCGCTCAACTACTTCCATCCTCATCCAACTGCTTTGAACTGAGCTATGGCCTCTGTCCACAGTTACTTCGGCGACCTAGTGCTCACCCGCCTGCTGATCCAGCGCGGAATGGCGGCCATCTACTTCGTGGCCTTCCTTACGGTGGCCGGCCAGTTCAAACCGCTGCTCGGCGAGCACGGGCTGCTGCCGGTTCCGGAGTTTCTTCGCCACACCACCTGGCGCGAGACACCCAGCCTCTTTCACTGGCGCTATTCGGATGGCATGCTCGACATGGTCGCGTGGACTGGGCTTGGGGTCTCCGCGCTTGCGCTGCTTGGGCTGACCGAGTGTGGCCCGATCTGGCTGTCGGTCACGGCGTGGCTCGTTCTGTACGGCCTGTATCTATCGATCGTGAACGTGGGCCAGAACTTTTTCGGCTTCGGGTGGGAGTCGATGCTGCTTGAGGCCGGGTTCTTCACCGCTTTTCTCGGCCCGGCGCAGACGCAACCGACCATTATCCCGATCCTGATTCTTCGCTGGATGCTCTTCCGCACGGAGATGGGGGCCGGGCTCATCAAGCTCCGTCACGATCCCTGCTGGCGCGATCTCACGTGCCTCTACTATCACTACGAAACCCAGCCTCTGCCTAACCCGCTGAGCTGGTACTTCCATCGCGCGCCGAAATCGATGCACCGCTTCTCCGCGCTCGTGAGCCATTTCATTCAGGTCATTGTTCCGTTCGGGCTGTTCGCGCCGCAGCCGATCGCCGCCATTGCAGGAGGGTTGATCCTATTTCATCAGCTGGTCCTGATCGTCAGTGGGAACTACTCATGGCTCAACTGGCTTACAGTCGTCCTCGGCTTCTCGGCGTTCGACGACGGCTTCATTTCATTCATCCTTCCGATTCACACGAACGCGCTCAGCGCACGCCCGCTCGCCTTTGAAATTCTCCTCTACCTGCTCGGGGCTGCGACGATCGCGCTGAGCATCAAGCCGGCGCTCAATCTCATCTCGCCCGGCCAGCGGATGAACTACAGCTACAACCCGTTCCATCTCGTGGGAGCCTACGGCGCGTTCGGGCAGGTCGGCCGCGAGCGCTACGAGATTGTGATCGAAGGCACTTCGGATCGTGTTATCACGCCAGCTACCCAATGGCGCGAGTACGCATTCAAAGCCAAGCCGGGAGATCCCCGCCGGACGCCGCCGCAGGTCGCGCCCTATCACCTGCGCCTCGACTGGCTGATCTGGTTTTTGCCTTTTTCCGTTGTTGTAACCCCCAGCGGAATCCGTGTTCCCGGCTACAGCCGCTGGTTTTTCAACTTCATCGAGCGTCTGCTGACCAATGACCGAGCGGTGCTGAGGCTCATGGGCCCAAACCCGTTTTCTGAGGCGCCCCCCGCATTCGTCCGGGCCCTCTTCTATCAATACCGGTACACCACCCCGGAACAAAAGCGACAGACCGGGGCGTGGTGGGCACGGCAACTGCTCGGGACTTACCTGCCGCCGATGTCGCTTGACTCTCTCAACAGGCTCTGATCGAGCCCGCTGCTCCGTCTCTGGATGCGCGAGGAATCAAGCGGTGGATCGCGGCCGATTCGCGCTAGTTCGGAAAGTAGATGGTGATTGTTCCTGCGTCTGCATCGGCCGTGATGATGGCGCTCCGTGAGCCGGATGTAAGCCGCTCAATCGTAACCGATCCCCAGCCTCCGGCACTTTGCAGATTTCTTGATTCGAAGCGCCCATTGGCTCGCACCTGGTAAAGCCGCAAGGTCCTGCTCTCTGCGCAAGAAACGACGATCGCGTGGAACTTGCTGCCGCCGAGATCACCCGCTGCGACGCTGTTCGGTCCGCGGCAATCATTGAGAGGCAGGGGCGTTCCTGGCATCGGCCGGAAGCCTCCATGCCCATCCCCGAGAAGCACAGTCACGGCGTTCTCTTCCGGCCTGGTGACATCGCGTTGATACGGAAGAACGATGAGATCCGCATTGCCGTCTCCATCGATGTCATCAACCGTGACCTCCCACGGCTTGCCGCCGGCCCGTAGAGGGGAGCCGGGCGCATTATGCAGCCCTCCGCGGCCATCTCCAAGCAGAATCGAGACGGTGGAGTCATCGAGGTTGGTTGTGACGATGTCCGGGCGCTCGTCGTGGTTGAAGTCTGCTGTTCGCAGCCGTTCGTAGGGATGATGACCGGTGGGAAAGAACGTTCCAGGACTCTCTAATCGCCCTGTACCATCGCCGAGAAGAAGCTCGATTTGATTGTCTCCCCAGCTGTCAGTGACCACATCGAGTTTGCCATCGGAGTTGAAGTCGGCCACTGCGAGCCCATGCGGATGCGGGTGGGAGTGAACGTCAACCGGTGACCCGGGAGCCAGACGGAAGCTGCCGTGACCATCTCCCAGAAAGACCCGCAGAAATGGAGACTGATGATTGGCGATAACGAGGTCAAGTTTGCCATCGCCATTCAAGTCGGCGATCGCGACGTCGTTTGGCAGATGTCCAGCGAGAAACGGCGATCCAGGAGCTGGTCCGAATCCGCCGTGTCCGTCGCCAATGAACACTGCTATCGAACCCGAGTCCGAACGTTCGGAGCCAGCGTTCGCCACGACGATGTCCGGGTTGCCATCGCGATTCAGATCGGCTACGGAAACCCAGCGTGGGCTGGGCCCGCTGCTTATCGTAATCTGTCGAGATTCCTGCGCCAGCAAAGGTGGGCTGACCGCCAGAAGAAACGCAAATCGGGCCAGAGTCCGCATGGCAGCGTGCAAGTGAGCTTAACGCAGTTATGCGCTTGTGGATAGTCCTGGGTGAGAAGGCATCCCTGCTTCCTGCTGAATCGTCAACTTCTCCTCTCACATCCAATACCCGATGCCTGTTCCCGTCTCGATACTCGACCTCGTCGGCATGCGGCCCGGTGAAACTCCAGCCCCGGCGATTGCCCGCTCTGTCGATCTTGCGCGTCACGCAGAGCAGTGGGGTTACCGGCGCTTCTGGCTTGCCGAGCACCACTCCATTGAGGGGCTTGCGTGCTCAGCAACTGCCGTCCTCATCGGACACGTCGCTTCCGCGACAAAAACGATCCGCGTGGGCAGCGGAGGCATCATGCTGCCCAATCACGCACCGCTTGTGGTGGCTGAGCAGTTTGGGACGCTGGAGGCGCTTTATCCCGGCCGTATTGATCTTGGCCTGGGACGCGCGCCTGGCGGCGACTTCCATACCATGCGCGCTCTCCGGCGCGATCTCCGCCAGTCTGGCGACGACTTTCCCGAACTGCTCGCTGAGCTCCGGACCTATCTCGGACCCGGGATCCAGCATCAGGCCGTGAAAGCCCTCCCGGGCCAGAACAGCAATGTGCCGATTACGCTTCTGGGATCCAGCGACTTCAGCGCGCGGCTCGCCGCACAGCTCGGGCTGCCCTTCGCGTTTGCCGCGCACTTCGCGCCGGAGATGCTGGCGCACTCAACCCAGCTGTACCGCGCAAATTTCCGTCCCAGCGAGACGATGCAGCAACCCTGGCTGATCGTTGCCGTTCCCATCATCGTTGCGGAATCAGACGAGGCCGCGCGCCGTCTTTTCACGACACCGCAGCAACGCTTTCTCAGGCTCATCCGCAATCAGCCTGTGGAGCTGCTTCCGCCCGTCGATTCGATGGACGCGGACTGGAACGAGTTCGAGCGTGCTGCCGTTGAAAGCCGCCTTCGTGAAGCCGTTGTCGGCTCCGAAGCCACCGTCAAAGCCGGACTTGAAAAGCTGCTCGCTTCCACTGGTGCGGACGAAGTCATTGCTGTGACGGACACCTGGGAACACGCGGCCCGGCTTGACTCCTACCGTCGGCTCGCGGATGTGGCCGCGGCTGTCGATATGAAACCATCGATTGGCATCGCGGTTCCATCGCACTGAGCGGATTCCGACTCCTCCTTGTCTCTCTGGTCCCTTGTTCCCTCGTTCCCTGCTTTGAAAGAAAATGGGCGGCACATTACCGTGCCGCCCAAAGTGTTGTCTTACAAGTCCGCCAATCTACGGGTAAGATCTTGTGACCTTGTTCCCTCGGTCCCTTGGTCCCTGCCTTACGGATAGATTCCTCTGATGTGAATCGCCTCGGCTACGCGGCCAATTCCGAGCATGTTGGCTGCGATCCGCATGGGCACAACACGATCGAGATGGATCTTAAGCACGTCGCGGAAGGATGTCTTCATTACTTTTTCGAGGCGGTTGTAGACATCTTGCGCCTCCCAGAAGAGGTGCTGTTCGTCCTGCACCCATTCAAAGTAAGAGACGGTGACGCCGCCCGCGTTGCACAGGATGTCCGGGATGATGAACGCGCCTTTGCTCTCGAGGATGCGATCGGCGGCCGGAGTCAACGGGCCGTTGGCGGCCTCGGCGATGATGCGGGCATTTACTGAGTTTGCATTCTCAGCTGTTACCGCGTTCTCCAGAGCGGCGGGGACCAGGATGTCGCACTTCAACGAGAGCAGCGCGGCAGGATCGATCGGCTCGCTACCCGGGAATCCATGCACATGACCCGCGATGGTCTTCATGTGGATGAGTTCGGGAATGTCGAGGCCGTCCTTGTTGTAGATCGCACCGGCAGAGTCGCTCACCGCGATTACCTTTGCACCGGCTTCATGCAGCAGTTGCGCCGCGACCGATCCAGCGTTGCCGAATCCCTGGACGGCGACGGTTGCACCCTTGAGCGGAATGCCCAGGTGCTCGCACGCGCACTGAATGGTATAGAAGCAGCCGCGGCCTGTTGCCTCATTTCGTCCGAGCGAACCACCCAGGCTGATCGGCTTGCCTGTGACGACGCCGGGAATGGTGTACCCCTTGGTCATGCTGTAGGTATCCATGATCCATGCCATGGTCTGCGGATTCGTGTAGACATCCGGCGCAGGAATGTCCTGCTGCGGCCCGATGAGCGGCAGAATGGCGCTGGTATACCGGCGAGTCATGTGCTCGAGCTCGTGTTGCGACATGTGCTTCGGATCGCAGGTGACGCCGCCCTTGCCGCCGCCGAACGGAATGTTCACCACGGCGCACTTCCACGTCATCCATGTGGCCAGCGCCTTCACTTCGTCGAGCGTGACCTGCGGATGGAAGCGGATGCCGCCTTTGGCCGGTCCGCGCGCCGTTGAGTGCTGCACGCGATACCCCTGGAAGCGCTTGATGGTTCCATCATCCATGCGCACCGGCACCGAAACTGTCAGTACGCGCTCGGGATACTTGATCATCTCCCGTGTATCGTTATCCAGGCCCAGGGCGTCCGCTGCGGCATCGAAGTTCTCCAGCGCAACGTCATAGGCGTTATCAACCAGTTTTGTTGCCAGCATTATGTTCCTCCTGTGGCCGCACCGAATACCACAGCGGCGCAGGCGGGAGTCGGACACCGCTCCGGCCAGATCCGCACCTTCGTCAGATCGAATCTGCCATGGAGACGAGTTCGTGCTCGTGCCTCATCCGTGATTGGTAGACCGGGGTAAGCCAGTTCCAGTAAGCCTCGAGGTGTCCGCGCGTCGCGTCGAAGTAAAGCTTCCGCAGCGAGTGCGTCACCGGTCCGATGACTCCGTCTTTTACCGGCCGATGATCGACACGCACGATTGGCGCAAGGCCGACAGCGGTTCCGGTAAAGAACAGTTCGTCACATATGTAGAGTTCGCTGCGGTCGATCGGCCTCTCGATCACGCGCAGGCCCATCTCGCGAAATGCGAGTTCCATCATGCAGTTGCGCGTGATGCCTTCGAGCGCATTTTCCGTTACTCCAGGCGTGATCAGCTTGCCATCACGCACCATGAAGAGGTTGCACGTAGCGCCTTCGGCTACATGTCCGCTTTCATTCAGGAAGATGGCTTCGTCGTAGCCCGCAGCACGGGCGTCGTCGCTGGCCAGTGCGCTGTTCACATAGGCGCCGCATATTTTGGCGCGCGCCGGGATCGCATTGTCTTCGATCCGACGCCAGGAGCTAACGCCCGCGTGAATTCCCTTGTCACTATGCAAGTACTCCCCAAAGGGAAGGGCGACAATCGCAAATGCATTCTCGTCATCGGTGCTCACACCGACGCGTTCTGCTGATTTGAAGGCCAGCGGCCGGACGTACACATTGGTGTGGAATGCGTTCTTGCGCATCAGCTCGACGGTGATCGCACACAGCTCGGCGGTGGATGCCGGAACGTGGATCCGGAGGATGCCGCAGTTCTTCTTCCATCGCTCATAGTGTTCGTGCGCTCGCAGGATGAAGAGCTCTTCCTCCGCCGGGACCCAATGCGCCCTAATCCCTTCAAACACGCCCGTTCCGTAGTGGAGCGCATGCGTGAGGATGTTTACGTGCGCATCGCGCAGCGGCATATACTTGCCGCCGAAATAAACGATCAGATTCGGATCCGCACTTGCGTTCATACAGCAGCTCCTTTGCGGGATTGGCGGTATAGTTCGCGGCCGCGCATCAGGGCGCGTTCGTCGAGCTCAACCCACTTCGCCGATTTCACCAGCGTCCGCAGCGCCGCATCGATGCTTGCCTGCGGCAACGCGTTCGAGATCTCGAGCAGCACGCCGAGCATCACCATGTTTGCGGCGCGCGGGTCGCCCAATTCGTGCGCGGCCCTGGTGAAGTTGAGCGCGAGCACATTCACGTCGTCGCGCTTGCAGTCGTCCGGGAACTCGTCGCCGTTGTAGATGACCCATCCGCCCGGCTTCACGCTCAGATCGAATTTGCGTAGCGAAGGCTCGTTCATGGCGACGAGAAAATTGGGAACCGCAACCAGGGGCGAATCGATCGGCTTACGCGAAACTCGCACGTGGCAGTTCGAAGTTCCAGAGCGCATCTCCGGTCCATAGGATGGGAGCCACGAAACCTCGAGGCCTGCATCCAGGGCCGCTTCCGCCAGCACTTCGCCGAGCAACAACACGCCTTGCCCACCGAATCCGGCTACGCGGACATGCAGATCCACGTCGGTCAGGTCGTCGCACGCGATCGGAATCTTCTGCTGCACTTCGTCGTGCGCGATGCCGAGAATCGCTGGAATTTCTGCGAGACCGGGCGCAGGATCTGGATTTGCCCGCGGCTCTCGTTCTTTGGTGCGGTCGATCACTACGCCCAGCGGATAGGTCTTCTCCATCACGTCGTGGACCCACTTCTGCGCGTCGACCGCTGACATCTTCCAGATGGTCGGGCACGGTGACAGGACCTCAATCAGCGAGAAGCCCAGCCCCTTCACCTGATTCTCGACTGCCTTCTTGATTGCCCGCGCGGCCTGCACGATCTGCTTGTTGTCGCCAAGCGCCACGCGCTCGATATACACCGGAGCTTCGAGCGTTGCCAGCAGTTCACTCATGCGAAGCGGGTAACCTTCATTGGCAACGCTGCGGCCAAAGGGAGTGGTGAGGCTCTTCTGCCCCAGCAGTGTGGTGGGCGCAACCTGTCCGCCGGTCATGCTGTAGATCGCGTTGTTGACGAAGATTACGGTCATGTTCTCGCCGCGATTCGCAGCGTGGAGGATTTCTGCTGAGCCGATGGCCGAGAGGTCTCCATCGCCCTGATAGCTGATCACGATGCTGCCGGGATGACTCCGCTTTACGGCAGTTCCTACGGCGGGGGCGCGACCATGAGCGGCCTGCACGTTGCCCACATCGAAGTAGTTGTACGCAAAGACTGAACAACCGACGGGACTGATGAGCACCACCTGGTTCTGAATGCCAAGCTCATCGATGGCCTTTGCGAGCAGCTTATGCACGTTGCCGTGGCCGCACCCGGGGCAATAGTGTGTCTGGTGCTTCAATTCATCCTTGCGCTCAAAGACGTCATAGAAAGCTTTGGGCTTCGAATGGACAATCTCGTAGTCCGACTCCACCAAATTAGACATGCGCCACCTGCTCTCTCTCCGCATGTGCCATCGCAAATTTCAGCACCTCTTCGTGCGACGGAACGTTGCCTCCCACTCTGCTCAGGAACTCCACCGGTCTTGCTCCATTCAGCGCCAGTCGCACATCCTCGATCATTTGACCATTGCTCATCTCTACAACGACGAACGACTGCGCGTGATGCGCCAACTTCTGAAAATCGGCTGTCGGGAAGGGATATAGCGTGATGGGACGCAGCATCCCCACCTTGTATCCCATGCCGCGCAGTTCCGCTGTTACGGCCTTGAGGATCCGACCGACGATCCCGTACCCCACCAGCACCAAGTCCGCGTCTTCTGTGAAGCAATGCTCTGCACGGGATTCCCTCTGCTCGGCTCTCCGATACTTGGCTTCGAGGGCGTGATTGTGAGCCTCGAGATCATCGATGCCCATGTGCAGCGACGTGATCATATTCATTCGCGTTGCTTCGGTTCCGGCAACCGACCAGAAAGGCAACTCGGGCAAGATCGCGTCTTGCGTAAATTCCACCGGTTCCATCATCTGACCGACGAACCCATCCGCAAGGACGACCACTGGATTGCGATAACGGTCGGCCAGTTCAAACGCGAGCGCGGTCAGATCCGCCATCTCCTGGACTGAGTACGGCGCCAGGACGATGGTGCGGTAGTTCCCGTTGCCTCCACCCTTCACTACCTGGTGATAATCGCCCTGTTCCGACGCAATGTTCCCCAGCCCGGGGCCGCCGCGCGTGATGTCTGCGATGACGCATGGCAGTTCCGCGCCAGCCATGTAGCTGATCCCCTCCTGCATCAGGCTGATGCCGGGGCCGCTCGACGCCGTCATGCAGCGGACTCCGGCGGAGGAAGCGCCGTAGAGCATGTTGATGGCCGCGACCTCGCTCTCGGCCTGGAGAAAGACGCCGCCGACCTGCGGCATATAGAGAGCGGCAGCTTCCGCAATCTCGCTTGCGGGGGTGATCGGGTATCCGTAAAAACCGCGACAACCGGCCAGGATCGCGCTCTTAACAATCGCCTCGTTGCCCTTCATCAATTGCTTGCGCATGCCAGGGCCTCCTCGTGTTCCACTGCCGCGCCGCGTCGCAGACGCAAAACCGTGATCGCACCCGGCTCCGGACAGGCTAGAAAGCAAATGCCGCAGCCGGTGCAGCCGGTGCCGTTGTACGTGGCGGTCCGGTAGCCGTAGTGATTGAGACCGTCACTCAAATGAATCGCCTTGGGAGGGCATGCCTCGATACACAACCCGCATCCCTTGCACTCATTCCCATCAACTCGCAGCAAGCCCCGATCTCGTTTCGCGCTGCCTGTCATTTCCGCGTTCCTCGTTTCTCCCTAATCCCATACCGCGGGCGCCCCGTGTCTTCCTGTTTTGGAGACCGGAATACCCATCACGCGCACACCGCTTTCCGCTCCAGGTAATGCGCCTTCACCGCAAAATCTTCCAACTCCTGCCTGAACCGCGGATCCGCAATTCCAATCAACGCCTCGGCGCGCTCGCGCAGAGTCTTTCCGTGCAGATACGCAATTCCATGCTCCGTGACTACGTAGTGCACATCAGCGCGTGAGGTAACAACTCCCGCACCTGGTTCCAGCACCGGGACGATCCGCGACACCCTGGCGCCGCACGCCGTAGAGAGCAAGGCAATGATCGGCACTCCGCCTTTGGATCGCGCTGCACCGCGAATGAAATCAACCTGGCCGCCGAAGCCGCTGAATGGCCTGGTGCCGAGCGAGTCCGCGCACACCTGCCCCGTCAAATCCACTTGCAGAGCCGAATTGATCGCAACCATGCGATCGTTCTGCGCTACGACAAACGGATCGTTTACATAGGCGATCGGCTTGAACTCAAATGCGGGATTCTCGTGGATGTAATCAAACAACTTCTGCGTACCGAGCACGAATGCTGCGACAGCCTTACCGCGGTGCAGGGTTTTGCGGCTGCCGTTGATGATTCCGGCCTCCATCAGATCCACCACGCCGTCGGGGCACATTTCTGTGTGGATCCCGAGATCATGCTTGTCGTCGAGACAGTGCAGCACCGCCTCTGAGATTCCGCCGATGCCGGGCTGCAGAGTCGCGCCATCCGGGATCAGAGATGCCACGTTGCGCGCGACCTTCAGGTGCATCTCGGTGAAAGTCTCAGTGTGAAGCTCAAGCAGAGGCCTGGAAGTTTCAACGAACATCGAGATCTGGCTGACGTGTACGGCGGTATCGCCGTGTGTTCTCGGAGCGAGCGCGTTCACTTCCGCAATCACGGTCTTCGCACAACGAATCGCGGTCATGGTGCAGTCCACCGTGGTGCTCAGGCTTACGAATCCATGCGCATCCGGCGGCGAAACCTGCATCAGCACAACGTCGAGCGGCAGCGATCCCGATTCAAACAGGCCCTCGATTTCGCTGAGGAAAATCGGCGTGTAATCCGCGCGTCCCGCAGCTACCGCCTCGCGTACGTTGTCGCCTAGAAATAGTCCGCGGTGCCGGAAATGTCCTTCGTACTCCGGCCTTGTGTACACGGCGTCGCCTAGCGTCTTCATGTGCAGGAGCTCTACATCGATCAGTTCCGGCGCACGCTCGATCAGTGCATCGATCAACGGCTGTGGTGTCCCGCAGCTCGGCTGGATCCAAACGCGATGGCCGGAGCGGATCGCTTTCACGGCCTGCGCGGCCGTCATGCACCTGCTCCGATAGTGTTCGCGCCAGTTCACAATGTTTCGTCTCCGGAGCTATTTGCCTAACATCTGCAAGGCCAACAGCAACTTCGGGCACCAGAGAACATCCTCCGAAACCCGGAATATGTTGCTCTTGCATGTCGGATTCAGACTGTGACAGCAATCACCTCACACACCCGGAAAACCGATGTGCGAATCTGCCGCGATTCGCCGAATAAACGGCGGCAAATAGTACCTGGAACTTGCGTATCGCTGGCGCTGATGGAGGGGGCAGACACATGGTCGAGCACTCTCTTGTTCGGGATTGGCAAATGTTGAAAGAAGAGAAGTTTGTGCGTTTTAGACACCCCGGAATTCCACGAGGTACAACCAACACAACTTCGGTCCACATCTGAATTGCTGTAAGTAGTTCCAAGAAATTGTGCGTTTGCCCCAGGAGAGGAATATATGAAACTTAGAAATAGTCATCGCCACTTTCTGCGCAGTTCGGCCGCCATTCTGGCTGGCGCCATGATGGTTGCAGGTTGCAATAAGCCATCTCACCCCGACGAAAAATCCCAGGTCAACGATGCATTGAAGAACAACAACCTGAGCGCCGTCAGCGTCTCGCAGGATCGCGATAAAGGCGTCATGACCCTCAAGGGCGACGTCAGTGGCCAGGATCTAAAGAACCAGGCCGAGAACATCGCGAAACAGGCCGCGCCCGATTACACCATCGCCAACGAGATCGGCGTCCGTCCCCCGGGAGAAAGCAACGCAGGCTCAGTCGCCTCTAATCTGGACAGCGCGATCGAGGACAACTACAAGGCCATGATCAAGGCCCACGCCGCTCTCAACGACCAGAGCATTCGCGCCTCCGCCAAGAATGGAACGCTGGTGCTGAAAGGCACTGTGAAGACGGCCAAGCAGAAGAAAGAAGCCGAGGACCTCGCCAAGAAAGTCCCGAACGTGCAGCAGGTCGTGAACGAAATCGAGATCAACAACGGCAAACACTCGACCACTGCATCCTAAGCACGAGACCCATCGCTTCTCAATCTGAAGGGCCGAATATTAGATAGATCTATACCTCAGCGTCGCGTTGCAAATCGGAGCCCCGGCAGCAAACCCTCTGCCGGGGCTCAATGATTTCCGTTTTGGAATTCCCGGCCCAGAAGTTTCCCACTCCGAAGTTCAATCCCGAATGAGTGGCAATTGCCACTTCGATCCTCGCCGGGATGAGCCATCATGGAACAAACCGTGATTGGAGTTCCGCACATGCACGTCGTGCGCTGGCTTTTCCCGTTCACACAAGGTCTCGGCCTTGGCATTATCGCGATGCTTCTGCACGAGTGCGGCCATCTTGTCGCCGCGATCTGTGTTGGTGTGAGGATCAAGAATGTCGGTATGAAGTGGAACAAGGGCCTCTACACGATCCGTGAGAAGGGCACTCCGCTACAGAACTTGATCGTCGCTGCTGCGGGACCCTTCGCAAACATACTGCTTTGCTCGACTGCTCCCTGGGCTCACATGTTTGCGCTGGCAAACTTCTGTTACGCCATTGCGAACACATTGCCGATTGAGGGATCGGACGGCTACCGGATCGCCAGCTGCTGGCTGCAACTCCGGTTACCGCAGAGCAGCAGTACTCAAACCTGAGCGCATTCGCCCGATGGTAACCCGAACATTCCCCGGTACCTACCACGCTGGTGCTCCACGTCACCTACCATGCCCCAACGGGTCAAAAAGGACACGAAGGAAGTTGTACTTTTGTTACCACTCTCGTGCGATGAACCAATCTGCCCAAATAGCTAGACTTTGAATCGTAGACAGCAGCTGGAGAGACCCATGAAAGAGAACGTACGGAAAGACGTTTACCGCTTCGCATACGACGAGGCTTCAACTGAACTGCGCAAGATCCTCAAGGCGTTTGAGCAACTGTGTGCTCAGAAAAACCGAGTCGAGAAGTTGATGGAAGTCCTCAAGCCTGAAGTTGGTGTAACTGAAGATCCCGATGATGGCAAGCAGATCAAGAAAACCACCCATCTGCCCTATTGCACTGTTGTTACTCGTCTTACCGTTCTCTAACTGAACTCCTTTTCCCAGACTGTGTACCCAATCTCAGCCGGACGTGACCCAGACACGTCCGGCTGAAACATGTTTGGGGCTCGGTTACCCCCTTCATCCGTCTTCTGACGCCTCGAATCATTTATTTTCTGACTCCGGTCTCCATCTTCTTTCGCATGTTCTGGTTGAATTTGGTGCTCTAACCTGAGAAAATCCCATCCTGCGACTGGTTTCGTTTCGCCCCGGGGCTCCCGTCGGCATTCGAGATGTCGATGGGGTCTCCCGCAGGCGTGCATCAGACCGCACGAAGGGAAGTAAGGCTAATCCCCTGAAATCGTGCACATATGGACACCAGAGGCTTCTCTGCATACAACCTGGCACGTGGGGTTCTCCTTAACTCCAAGCTGACCGTCGCCGACAGCGGCAATCAGCCCCTGAAGCTGCTCGACATCGTGGTGAGCGGCATGGGTATGGATCCGACCGCCGGACTCTGGCTTACTCCCCTGCACGCTATTCCTGCAGTACCACGAGTCTTCCCTTTCGATCTCATTTACCTCGATAAGGAATATCGGGTGCTTGAAACGGCCGAGATGGGTCCGGGGATCGACTTCCCCCGCTACCACGCTGAAGTCGCAAGCGCGCTTGTGCTCCCGTCCGACACTCTTCGCCGCACTCAAACCGAGATTCATGATCGCCTGGTCGTTTGCAGCAGCAACGAGCTGGAGACGCTGCTTGCCGCCTCGGGCGCTATTTTGCCGGATGTAGCACCGCCAAATCACGAATCTGTCTCTGCCGCGACATCTCGGTCCGCTGGTAAACCCGCCAGCCCATCTGTTATCGAGCTCACTCCAGCTGCTCCGAGCCCGGCCGCCGCGCATTTTACCGGTTTTGAGCACACGGTTCTTAGCGCGGTGGCAAAGGTTGCTGAAACCCGCGAGACCGTTGGACCGTTCGCGACCAGGGAACGCACAGAGATTGGCCCGGGGCCGTCCATCGCAGTCAGTGACGCGGTTCTCAATCCGACGCGCAAAGTGGAGCCCGCGATTATTGAGCACCACATCGATCCCGAAGACCTCTTTTCTAACTGGGTGGTAACGGCACCTCCCACGCAATCCATCAGCCGCCGAGCCGGGCCGCCTGCACCACCTGAGCCAGTTCAGGAAACGACACCTGAACCTGTCAAACAGAATGGGCGTAAAGGCTCTTCCTCCACTAAACCGCCGGCTGAGGATTTCGCACCCTCACGCGCGGCTTCGGCCAACGGCGCATTGAAAGCTCAAGGCAAGAGCAAGCCTGCGGCCGCCGCTCCTGAGAAGGCTTCTCAGCCAGCGAAATCGAAAGCCGCCGCACCGGCGAAGACGGCCCCTCCTGTCAGCCGACCTGCCTCGCCCCAGTCTCCTCCCGCGACGACCTTCACGTCTGCGCCGTATGGGATGTGGCAGGTCAGTATGCCCACGGCGGTCGCTCCGATGGCCGGAGCCAAGTCGCCCGCCCCTTCAAAGGCTACTGTTTCCGTGAATAGCGGCGGGACGAAACAGGTTAAAAACGCGAGTCCCACAGCCCCCGAAACTCAGGCACCAAGGCTCGCGCCAAACGCATCAGCCGCCCAACCTGGTTCAGAGGCAGGGACCACGCCCCCACCCATGACCCCCAAGGCACGAGTCAGGCCAGAACCCGCGCTGCTCGAACCGGCGGCCAAGGAAGAAGCAGCCGCCCCGAAACCGATGATCCGAACTCAAGGAAGCGCCGGGGTCCACACGCCAGGTGACTTCGTTGCGTCCTTGCAGGAGAAGCTTCAGCGAGCTCAGCAGTCCAAGGCCGCGGCCACCCCGGTTACGGCAGGTGTCTTGCAGCCCGCCTCAGGGCCGCCCACATCGTCCGCGACGCCGGAGACAACTGCCAAGCCCGGCCTAAGATCCAAACCTGCACCGTCGCCGCTGCCAGCCAAGCCGAAAGCCGAGGCTCCAGCCAGCAGTCTCCGTTCCAGATTCAAACACTGGCTCAATCCGGTTTCGTCGCCCAGCGATCGCCGCAGAACCTCTCGACGCTATGTTCCGGGTATGGTGGCCCATTACTTCACCGGGGGCGCTCCGAAACCGCACAATGTGGCCGATATCAGCATGAGCGGCATGTACCTGCTCACTGACGATCGGTGGATGCCTGGCACCATGATCCAAATGACCCTTCAAAAGCCTTGCGCCCAAGGCGAAAAGAAGCAGTCGATCAACGTGCTTTCCCGAATCGTCCGTCGCGGCTCGGACGGTGTCGCAGCTGAATTCGTGATGTCTGAGGCTCTGAGCCACATCAGCCACGATATTCAGCCGTCTCAGGCCACCGATAAATTTGCGCTCGCCCGATTCATCTGACTCGTCCTGCACGAAGGTTCATGCGACCAAAGTAACTCGGTAGCGGCACGAGTGCTTTTCGTTCAACTTACGGGGTATGGGCTCTCTCTTTCCGCTGGTGCTACCTTAAGTGCCTGACCCGGTGAAACCTGGCTTACCACTGGTGTGCGGGAAAGGAATCTGCCACTATGAACGTACAGACTGTTAGCGATAATCAATCACCTCAGACGCATCCGAAAACTGCTGAGATACGGGTCATCAATTCTGCGAATCCCCCATCGGAGAGAACCATGATGTCATCCCCCACCAAGGAGCCGCTGATGAAGCGCTTGATCCGTTGGATTTGCCCGGACCAGCGCGTCGCCAATCGCCATACCATGCCGCCGCTCACCGTATGGCTGGGCATGATCCGCTCTTCAAAGGAATACAAAGTCGCAGACGTCAGTGTTGCGGGATTCTACATGCTCACCGAGGAACGCTGGATTCCGGGCACATCTTTCCCGGTCACCCTGGAACGCACCGATGAAGCCGGGGCGGGCCGCAGCCTCACCGTGCAGGCTTCCGTCGTCCGTGCTGGAGATGACGGCGTGGCTTTCACATTTCTGCAAGATGCTACGAAAGAAGGCGCGGAGGGCCCCACGGGCGCCAACAACCGGGTCGACCTGACAAAGCTCGCGCAGTTTTTAAAGGGACTTCCCCTCGACATCAACGGTTCCGATCCTCTGGAACGCGCCTCCTAAGAACTCAGAACGGGCCTTTGCAACCCTGAAGTGGCCACCTTGGGCGTCTCCATCTGATTGGAAGGCAACGTGAGGAATCAAAGCAGCATCTTCACCTTCAATGCCGAGGTGTCTTAAATTCAAAACATCAGCATGCTCATGAGCCGGTCTTCGGCCTCCTCATCTCGGTATTCTGCGAGCCTGCTGTCTATAAGGAGCAATCTGTGAAGCGTGCATTAGTTTGTGGTGCTGGCGGATTTATCGGCAGTCATCTTGCTCGGCGTTTAGCAAACGAGGGGTTCTGGGTACGCGGCGTCGACCTGAAGTATCCCGAGTTCTCAAAGACTGCGTGTCACGAGTTCCTCCAAGCCGACCTTCGCGATCCACAGATCGCACGCCAGGCCGTCGATACCATCGAGGACGTTTATCAGCTCGCCGCAGATATGGGCGGAGCAGGATACATCTTCACCGGCGATCACGATGCCGATGTAATGCATAACTCCGCCAGCATCAATCTGAACATTCTTGAAGAAGGCAGGAAGGCTGGGGTCAAGCGCCTCTTTTATTCCTCTTCGGCCTGCATCTACCCTGCATACAACCAGGAAGACCCCGACAATCCTGTCTGCTCAGAATCCTCCGCCTACCCCGCGGCACCCGACAGCGAGTACGGGTGGGAAAAGCTTTTCAGTGAACGCCTCTACGCGTCATACGCGCGCAACTACGGCCTCGAAGTTCACGTCGCACGCTTCCACAACATCTTTGGACCTGAAGGCACATGGGACGGCGGCCGCGAAAAAGCTCCCGCAGCGATCTGCCGCAAGGTCGCTGAGGCTGCCGCCGATGGAGAGATCGAGATTTGGGGCGACGGGAAGCAGACGCGTTCGTTTCTCTATATCGACGAGTGCGTTGAGGGCGTCCGCAGGTTTATGGAATCGGATTTTGCAGGTCCCGTGAACATTGGTTCAGAAGAGATGGTCTCGATCAATCAGCTTGCGGAGATGGCTATGCGCATCGCAGGAAAGAATCTGCGCATTCGGCACATCCCAGGTCCGCTTGGGGTTCGCGGGCGCAACTCCGACAACAAACTCATCGCGGAGAAACTCGGCTGGGCGCCTTCGCGACCGCTCGAAGAAGGTCTGCGCAAAACATTCGAATGGATCAACGCCCAGGTGAAGAACCGGGTATCGAGCATGGTCGCCTAGAAGAAAGAATCATCAGCTCTTGTGCGTCTCAGAAAAGGCTCGGATCGGATCCGGGCCTTTTTGATTCTGCCCCGCTCGATTCCGGCCTGGCATCACCCATTCATCTTCGGACACCAATTCCCTGCTATATTGGGGATGTTCGCACCACTTCCCCTCGCACTCAACAAGACGGGGAAGCTTCAATAGCGCAGAGCCTCTGATCAGCACCAGCAAGTGAGTCTCTGTGAGTTGAGGTTCTCTTTGAGTCCTCCGATCGTTTTCTGATCGGCGTGAATCTAGAGTTTCTTCTGCAAGTTGTTTTGCTGTGCATCAGTATTCGCGCGTTGCCAGCCTTGTTTGGTTTCCCTCACATCCCAAATCATTCGTAGCTGACGTGCCTTGCGGCACGATGCAATTTCTTGCTCTGCCTCCTGAAGGCAGACAAGGACCACGCATGCATGGGTGCAGGTGATCGTAAGTTCCTGCTCCAGCATCAAACCTTTTGTCGTTCCCCATGGTGAATCCTAAATGTCCACTTCGTTCAGGCTGTGTCTTGCCCAGTGCCAGTCCTTGGTCCATGCCGCGCGCAATCGATTCAGATCCGCGGTGATCACTCGTACCGTCGTTTGCGCGATGCTTTGCGCCGCTACATCGCTACTGTTGGCTCAGACACCCACTCCCGTCCCGGTGTTGACGTGGCGATATGATTTGAGCCACGCCGGACAGAACACTCGTGAGACCGCGCTCAATCCATCGAATGTAAATACGAGTTCATTCGGCAAACTCTTTTCTCTTCCCGTCGACAGCACGGTCTACGCACAGCCGCTGTACGTTCCGGGTCTCACGATGAGCGATGGACTGGTACACAACGTACTCTTCGTCGCGACCGAAAATGATTCCATCTATGCATTCGACGCGGACTCCAATGGTGGCGCGAACGCGAGTCCCATATGGCACATCAGCCTGCTCACCTCTGCTTACGGAGCTGCGTCAGGAGCGGTAGCAGTGCCGTGGCAGGACAACGGCTCGCCAGACGTTGCTCCAACGGTCGGTATCACTGGCACTCCCGCAATTGACACTGCTACGAACACTATGTTCGTGGTGGGGTCCACCAAGGAGAATGGCGCGTACTTCTCGCGCCTGCACGCGATCAACATCATCACCGGAAAAGAGCAGCCCAACAGCCCGGTCAACATCACCGCAACGGTTGCGGGTACGGGTAATGGCAGCTCCGGCGGACAGCTTTCGTTCAGTCCGTTGTGGGAGAATCAGCGCCCCGCGCTCAACTTCTATAACGGATACGTCTACATCGGCTACGCAGCACATGGAGACAACGGGCCGTGGCACGGCTGGTTGTTCGCTTACAACGCAACGACGCTGCAGCAGACCTCTGCTCTTTGTCTCTCTCCGAACGGAGTGGGGGCCGGCGTATGGGCTGCCGGAGCGGGACTGCCGATCGACTCAAATGGACGCATGTACATCGTGACCGGAAACGGAACACGCACGAGCACGCCGCCGTTCAGCGCCAGTAGCGCATACGGCGAAAGCGTTGTCGCTTTCAGCATTGCCAATGGAAAGATCACTCCTGTCGATGTGTTTACGCCTTTCAATTTCCAGACCCTGAACGACCATGATTGGGACCAGGGCTCGGGCGGTCTACTGATGCCGCCTGATCAGGCCGGCGCACATCCGCACATGCTCATCACCAGCGGCAAAGAAGGCAGGATACTCGTACTCAATCGAGATCAACTCGGCGGCTATGTAGCCGGAGGCTCTTACAGCACGAATGCGCTGCAGGACATCACCGGCGTCGTGCCGCAGGCCAAGGGTTTCTGGAGCACTCCTGCGTACTGGAACGGCAATGTCTATATGTGGGCCGAGAATAATGTACCCATGCTTTTCAAGCTGAATGGCGGGGTGATGGACACGCAGCCTGACAGCCAGTCTTCTATTACATCCGCGTTCCCCGACCCGACGTTCTCCATCTCCTCAGACGGAACGCAGAATGGCATCGCATGGGCCGTGCGGTCGGATCAATTCAACACCAAGGGTCCGGGCGTGCTCTATGCGTGGGATGCGAACAACCTCACCAGCACCATCTACCAAAGCGATACGAACGCATCGCGCGACAACGTCGGTCCTGCAAACAAATTCTCCATACCGGTCGTGACCAACGGCAAAGTGTACGTGGCCGCCCAAAAAGAAGTTGATGTATACGGCCTGCTGAACGGCCAACCCACGGCGGCACGTCCCGTAATCAGCCCGAATGGCGGGACTTTCGCGACAGCTCAGAGCGTCACTCTGTCCTCCTCAACTCCGTCCGCAGCCATTTACTTCACGCGAGATGGATCGACTCCCACGCCTGCTTCTCCGGAGTACACAGGGCCGATCAGCATCAGCACCGATACCACGATCAAGGCAATCGCGAGCGCGCCCGGGTATCTGCAAAGCAGTGTGAGCTCCGCGATATTCAACTTCACCTCACAGACAGCTCCCGTGACTGTCTCACCTGGCGGTGGAACGTACGGATCGGCGCAGACAGTAACACTGTCTGACGCGGACACCAGCGCGAAGATCTACTACACCACGGATGGTTCCACCCCAACAGCATCGTCTACGCTCTACACCGGACCGATTCAAGTCACGGTTTCGAAGACCATCAAGGCGATTGCGATCGACCCAGCTCTCCAGAACAGCAATGTCACAACTGCGGCCTACATCATTCAGGTTGGGGGAAACACGATCAACTTCGGGAGTGGCTTCTCCACAACCACCGGTCTGCAGTTCAATGGAAGTGCCGTGGCAAGCAACGACACGCGCCTGCAGCTAACGGACGGCGGACTCAACGAAGCGGGAAGTGTCTTCTGGAATACGCCGATCAATATTCAGGCGTTCACCACGACATTCCAGTTCCAGCTCTCGAACGCGCAGGCGAACGGATTCACCTTTACCATTCAGAACAACTCTCCCACTGCGCTCGGCGGAAGCGCGTCTGGGCTCGGATACGGGGGCATCGGGAAGAGCGTCGCCGTGAAGTTCAACTTCTACAACTACAACGGTGAAGGCAGTGACTCGACAGGTTTCTACACCAACGGTCAGGCGCCCATCACTCCTACCGTTGACATCAGTCCAAGCGGAATCCAGCTGAACAGCGGCGACTCCATTGTTGCGACTGTCTCCTACACAGGGCTGACTCTCAATCTCAAACTGACTGATCTGTTGACGAACAAAACTTTCACCTACTCGCAGTCGATCAACATTCCGTCGATTGTCGGGGCGAACACTGCTTATGTTGGCTTCACCGGGGGCACGGGGGGACTCTCCTCCAGCCAGAAGCTCATCAGCTGGACGTATACAACGCAAGCCGTGCATCCGGACTTCTCGCCCGGTGGCGGCACGTACTCCTCGCCGCAGAGCGTGAAGCTCAGCAGCAAGACGCCTGATGCGGTGATCTACTACACGACTGATGGTTCCACACCCACGGCTGCTTCGACGAAGTACACGGGGCCGGTCACGGTGGCAAACTCGCTCACACTCAAGACCATCGCCGTGAGCCCAACCATGGGAACCAGCGTGGTCTCAGCCGCGACTTACGTCATTCAGGGGTCTTCGTCTGGGGGATCGTTCGCTCTGTCGGGTAGTCCGTTCACGATCACGTGGCGCGGCGGAGTGATCCACGTTCCCATCACCGTGACTCCGAGCGGCGGATTCAAAGGTGCGGTCCCGCTTACGTGTTCGGTGACAGCCCCCGCGGGTGCGGTCAGCATTCCCACATGCACC
>Ga0068853_100000791_pt1 | contig 21943 bp, 19 predicted proteins | sample KBSCornC32_FD_65655 | JGI IMG/M metagenome (GOLD analysis project Ga0068853, IMG submission 65655) | Corn rhizosphere microbial communities from Kellogg Biological Station, Michigan, USA - KBS Corn C3-2 | ecosystem: Host-associated > Plants > Roots > Rhizosphere > Soil ... | reverse complement strand
TTTCGATCGAATTTTGCGGGATGAACCGGGCTACTGAACCGGCGCGGCTCGATCACCGATTCAATTCAGACCGCTCGGGTCATTCGCGCTATTGGCTTGGCGCTTGCCATCTATCCACCACGTGTCCGGATTCAGTCGGTCGGACGCGCAGAGTAGGGATACCAGAACGTAACATGACACCCTTCACAGCTTTCATCCATGTCGCTGCCGATCCTGAACAACGCTTGGCTGTCCTTGCGGTCGATCGCATCGAGCGCCTTTAGAGCATCGCTACGGACGTTTTCGGCGAATTGATCAAATGCTGGTCTGTTGGCAGCGATCATCGCCCCGATCTGCTCGGGCGATTGCTCGCCAAGGCCAGGCTTCGTACCAGTCGGCGCGGCGCGGCGTCCATCCATCATAACGAGATTCATGGCTTCTATGAGGGTGATGGCGTGGCGACGCACCTCATGCCATTCTTCGTCGGTGCGGGGTTGACGCTGATCGACGCCCTTTTCCGTGACGATCGTGGCAACTGCATCCCACAGGCCATCAGCCGCCGGATCGATAGTGGAGTCCATCAATTCCTTGATGCTGGCTACGGTCTTCAACGGCGGAATGTAGGGCTCGGGAGCACCTTTCTCGGCGTGCAAGCTGGAGCCATAGCCCTGCGCAGATGCCGCAAGGCACGTCGCAACAGCCAAAGCACCCCAGCTGCGGAAATTCCTGAATCCTTTCATAAACTTACTTTCTCCGATTTCGATCCTCCGTCGTCGGGCGGAGGTTTGGTGGCAATTGCCGCCACCGGGATCGCCCCTATGACCAATGCTTGCGGTAAAGACGTGCGGCGTGATGCGGATTAAGGTTTAGAATACTATTACATATCTCCCTAACCTGGGCTATGCGATCCACGCCGGCTCAGAAAAAGACCGAAAGCGTGAAGCCGATCCAGCGTCCGAGAAAGACCACGAGAACCCAAAGAGCTAGTGAAGTCACGCCAGCGATGCGTGCGGCAAGGGGAGGGGGGAGTGCATCGTCCCAATCCACGATCCGCCGGTAGGCGGTCAGGTGGAAAAACGCCATGTTGATCCCTGCGGCGATAATCGTGAGCATTTTCCACTGGAACTGATCGTTATGCGAATAGGCCACGGCATTGGACGCGAACAGCAGGCTGCCAGAGACGACGGCGACAGCGAAAGCAGCCCAGGTGAACGGCAGAAGATCGATGATCAGTTGGCGCGCGCCGCGCCGGTGCGACGGATAGCCGATCAGGCGAAGGTCGACGATGCTGATTGTGCCGAAGACCAGGGTGATGGCAAGGACGTGGAACGACTCGATCCACGGGAAGAGTGCGGTATTCTCGCGAATGGTAGCGGAAAATGGCGAATCGTAGAGTTGCTGGAACAGGGTTTCCAAGGACATGTTAGCCCCCTTTTACAAGAAACGGATGGATCAATGATGCAAGGAACGGGTCAGGAATAGGCAATCCAGCGGCCGCAGAAGATGACCGCCACCCACACCCCCAGTGACAGCCATGCGGCCGGTTTCGTAGCTGCCCACCAGCTTGCGTGCTCAACCCTAAAGTTTGGATTTAGCAGTGGTTTCCTGAAGAACAGTGTGAGCGCGAATGCCGTCAGAACCAGACCCATCTTGGTCCAGAAGACGGCATTGGTAATGGTGCGGCTGGGTTCGGCAAGCACCATAACCGAGCCGGTAAGCAGAAGCACGACCAGCGCGGACCACATCCACGGCAGATAACGCCTGACGACGGTGGCTGGAGTTTCTTCGTTGGCGAGCACGCCGGCAAGGCGAAGATCTGACACGAGCGCCGATCCGACCACGATGGCGATCGCCAGGATGTGGATGGACTGCACAGTCGGAATGATCCAGGTGATATCGCGCAGAGACGTGCTGAGCGGCGTCTCATACAGCCAGTCGCCGAATTCTTGAACGGACATCCTGCTATTTCTCCTGTTGAATTGGCGCGATATCAGTGATCCGCCAAGGCCGATGACTGGGTTGGCCCTCGCGGCCGCTGACACGAGATTCCGCTGGGCCGACCGAGACTAAGTGTGACCGCGATGGCTGCATATGTTGAAACGGTTTGATTACCGCAACAACCGAAGGCGCAACGGTTTATCGGCGATCATGTGATAAGCCATGCTTCGTCCTTTGCTGACCTTAGAAATTATATCTCACCCCGGCCCGCAGGGTTCGTGGTTCGACTACCCTGCTGAGTCGCCCTTCGACCGGCGCCGCGTCGAATGCGGGAACATATGATTCATAATAGTAGGCCATATCCTTGTCCCGGCTGTTGAGGATGTTGAGCAGCTCCGCGTAAACCTCGAAGGGCTTGGGCTTCCACGCCGCACGCAGGTTGACGATGTTACTGCCCTTGTCGCGTCGGCTATTATCTTCGATCAGCGGATAGGGGCCTAGATGCCGGAAGCGAAGACTGGCTTCGAACTTCGGAAACACGGCGGAAATGCCGACCTGGCCAGCATTTTCAAACGCGTTCGGGATATAGTCCCTATTGTCATAGCGTGCGTGACTCGCCGTATAGTTGGCATCCATGGCGAGCCACGGCAACGGCCGCCAGAAGACCACGAATTCGTAGCCGTGCCGCTGCGACGCGCCGGTAGGTTCGACCGCATTGGAATCGCCGACGAACTTCAGCTCACTGCCGAGGCCTAGCCACCAGTAAGTCGCCGTGAGAGTGAAGTGCCGCCGCTGGAAACGTACACCCAATTCTTTTCCCGTACCAGGAACCAGCACGGGCACCGGGGTGGCGGTGACAGCGCCGCGTACATCGTTGGAATGGAAGCCTCGGCCCCAGTTCCCGTAGAGTTCGATGGCGTCGGTCAGCCGATAGGCCACCGCCAGCTTGGGCGACAGGATGGCATCATGGCCTTGCCCCGCGCCCAAGGCAGCCGCCGCTGCATCTTTCGCCGCAACGTCGTAATGATAATAGTCGCCCCGTAGTCCGCCGGTCAGGCGCAGCCCCGCTAAGGGTTCCAGCGCCGCCTCGCTATAAAGCGAGGCCGATGCTTCCTTGACGGCATAGGCTCCGAAGCTGTCGACGAAGGCGCGATCGTCGGTGTGATAGACGCCGACATTGCCGATATCGTCATAGCGGTTCTCGGTACCCGCGGTCAGCGTCAGCGTATCGCCGAGCTTCCAGCTCCGCTCGCCTTTTAGCCCGAAGATCCAGCGTCTGTCGAACTGACGGATCTGGGCGCTCCTGCCGTAAGTGGCGAGATTGGTCGGATCGCTATCGGCATAGGTGGGGTTCGAATACATCCACCAATCATAATATTGCGCATAGGCGTTGAGCTTGTAGCCGTCACCGCCCAGTTGGACGTTGCCGATGAATCGGCTGGTCTTACCGCGGGCGCTCGGATCGGGCGAGCAGAACACGTCCTTGCACAGGACGGAGCCGATGATCCTCTCGGGTATCTGTTCCGTCGGCCGCCAGGTTCCATAGTAGCCGTGTATCGTCAACGCGAGCTCGCTCGCGCCGGTCGGCGCGGCATATTTAGCGAAGCCCGAAAGGTGACGCAGATGCTCGGATTCCTGCCAAGGGCCGTCATATTCCTTGCCCTGGCCCACCAGCGTCAGCTCGCCGCCGCCCAACTTCGTCGAGCCACCGGCGGCGAGCCGGCGTGAGCCATAGGAGCCAATCTCCACCGACACCCAAGGGGTATCGAACCGATCGATCGTCCGCATATAAGCGGCCCCGGCCAGCGCGAAATCGCTGCCGTCGGCGCGATAGGGCCCTTTTCGAAAATCCTCGCGCCCAACGATCTCGGGGATCAATCCGTTGAGGTCGAGATAGCCCTGGCCGTGGCCATGGGTGCGGAAATTCATCTGCACGTCATCGATATAGGTCGTGAAGTCCGATCCGTGGTCGAGATTGAAACCGCGCAGGAAATATTGATTAGCTTTGCCGCTGCCGGAATGTTGGGCGGCGATCATGCCGGGCACCGCTTCCAGAAGCTCCGCCACGCGCAGCAGCGGCCGCACCAACAAGTCCGATCCTGTGATAGTCCCCTCACTCGCTGCCTTGGCTGTTCCGATCTTGGCCTCGCCCCTGCCGAACACGACGATGTCGCTCGCTCTGTCTGCGCTGGCCAGTGCAAGAGCCTCCAGAGAGTTGCTCGTCTCCGCATGGGCAACGCCGGTTGCCGTGCCGGCTATCGCAATCGCCTTCCAAAAATGTCGCATGTCTCTCGCTCGCCGGATGCCCACCTTGCACGGCGGTTCGAAGCGAAGATCAAAGATTGGCGTCATGAACAAGTTACGTACGGTTCGAAGCCGATCGCAGGATGTTACGAAACCGTAATCCACCTCCATGGCAGTGAAGGCGGCTACCTTCATTTTCTCTTTCGGGCGGCGCCCGCGCCCATAATTCCAGAGCAGGCCGGAGCGACCCGGGCCTGCTCTGGGTTTCGGGGCCATGCGGTGTTTCCCGGCGTGCGGGCGATCCAGGACTGTCACCGGCCGAAGGGAACGCGCAGTGTAGCACCGTAGGTCGTCGGCTCGGCATAGACCGATGTCGTGCCCAATAAGCCGAGGTTGAGCGCATAGGCGCGATAGGCCTTGTCGAAGACGTTCTTGACCCAGCCAGTGAGAGCGATGCCCGTATCGCGATGCGTGAATGTCAGGGAGAGGTTGGTCACGTTATACGCTTTTTGGAGCGACGAGAGCCCGTTCGTCACCTCGAGAAACTGGTCGTCATACCATACGCCGTCCACCTGTGCGGCCAGATTGCCTGGGCCGACGTCCTGATTGTAGCGGAGCAGATAATTCACGCTGAAGCGCGGTACGTTCGGCAGTTTCGCATTGGTGATGTTGGCCTGCGGGAAGTTGCATTGTAGGAAGCCATTGCCCTGGTTGGTGCAATATTGCGTATCATCCGGGGTAACGCCGACGGGAACGGTCTGCTGCCCCGTCGCCGGCACCTTATCCACCTTCGAGGTTTCCCAGGTCGCGCCGAAAACGGCATCGAAGCGCGGCGTGGGCGACCAGAAGGTTTCCAGCTCCGCGCCGGTCGCCGTCGCATCGCTGTTGTAAATGTGCGGCACGCCTCCTGCCAGCGAGAATGCCTGATAGTCGCTGTAGATATAGTGGAAGATCGTGCCGTTGATCTTCAATGTGCGGTCGAGCAGCGCGGTCTTGAAACCACCTTCTATGCTGTTCAGGATTTCAGGCTTATGCTTGAAGCTATTGGGATCGATCTTCGATGAGAGCGACCAGTTGCCGCCCTTGATCCCCCTGTTCCAGGAGAGGAAAAGCAAGGTGTCCGGCGTCGCCTGATAGTTCAATGCAGCGCGCGCGGCGAAATCCTTGAAATTCTCCCGGTTCACGCCAGGTAGGGTCTGCGCGAGCGTCTGATCGGTGAAGAGCGATACCGGGGCCGGGAATCCGCCGTCGGGATCGGTCAGGATCGCATCATACCGGATCCGCTTGCGATCAGCCGAATAACGGAGGCCGAGCGTGAGCGTCAGCCGGTCCACGAGGGGAACGTCGGCCTGCCCGAACAGGGAAAGATTTCGCGAACGGATGCGATAATGTTGGTCCACCGTCGGCGTGAAGGAGGAACTGCCATTGGCCGACAGCGCAAGATCCGTGACGGGAGCGCCGGTGACCTCATGATGGCCGTTATAATTCATGTCGAGATAGTATGCGCCCGTCTGCCACTTGATATTGGCGATTTCGCCGGCGAGGCGTAGTTCCTGCGAAAATTGGTGGAAGTTGAGGCCCGTATCGACATTGACGATCAGGAACGGCAAGCCATCGCCGTCCTCGGCATAATCCTTGTTCATGCTCAGGTAGTTGGTGATGGCGGTCAGCGTGACGTCGTCACCCAGCTTCCAGTTCAGCTCGCCCTCATAGCTGTTGACAGTCCGGTTCAAGTGCCCGGGGCGCTCCCCGAAATGCTCGTAGGGCGAGGCGGGCTGGCCGGTCACGCCGTTCACTGGCCCACCGGTTCCATCGCTCAGGCCGGCGGCATTGGTCTGGCAATATCCGTTGGTTTCGAAGCCGCAGTTTTCGAAGACATAGCCTCCGGTGGGGACATGGCGGTCCTCCGAATGCTTGTACCAAAGGCTGACGGTCGCGTCGGGCGACACGTCATATTGCAGGTTCACGCGCGCAGCCCATCCGTTCTTGCCGCCAAGGTCTTGCCCGCTGCCGGGAAAAACCGTTCCGTCGCCCAGCACGGTATCGCGCGATTTGATATAGCCATCGGCTTTTTCATATCGACCGGCGACACGGATACGTAGTCCTGGCGCCAGTCCGCCGCCGACAGCGCCCTCGATCGCCCGATCGTTAAAGCGGCTATAGTCGCCCTGGACATAACCGTTGATCTCATCCTTGCTGGCGTCGTTGCTGAGATAATGGATCAGGCCGCCCGTCGCGTTGCGGCCGAAGAGCGTGCCTTGCGGTCCGCGCAAAACCTCAACGCGCTTCACGTCAAACAGCTGACCCGACAGCGCATTGATTGACGCAACATAGGCGTTGTCCTGATAGACGGCGACGGGCGCTTCCAGATTGTCGGTGAAATTGTTCTGCGAAATGCCGCGCAGGCTGAAGATGGTGAGATTGGGCGACCACGCATTCATATGAAGCCCGGGTATCTGCTGCGTGATCTGCGTCGTATCACGAATGCCGAGACGATCGATCTGTTCGCCAGAAAAGGCGCTCACGGAGATGGAAACTTTTTGAAGACTTTCGCTGCGCTTATTCGCGGTCACGACGATTTCGCCCAGACTGGTGCCTGATGCACCCTTCGCGCCAGTTGTTTCTGCGCCGGCTGTCGAGGCATTGCTTTGCGTTTCGGGCGTCTGCGCCTCTGCGGCGCGTATGCCGGCCAGGGAAGTGCCCACAAGCAGGCAATTGATGATGTGGATGGCTCCCTTGCGTACATTTTTCATGACGTTTCCCCTTTTGATGACGCGCTGCTCGATTCTTCCGAGCTCACCATGCCGCGACTCGCGTTCTGATGCACAGTTTATTGAACTATTATCGGAATAATATGATCATTGTTGCGTTTTTACAACTTAAATCACTCTTCTAAGGGTGCCAATTCCATTGCGCGAGGTTGCGTTGAATTGCTCCCCTTAGGTGGAATATATATATTATAAATCAATAAATTATAGAGATTTATTGCCTGTAATATATGTTCTAAATAAGTAACAGTTAGTGAGAATAAATAATATTAGAACATTATTGTAAACTAATTATGTGTGGCAGGGTGGCAAGATGGAGAGTTGGGATCACCGAACAGACATAGCGTAGCCGAGGGTGGTCGCCCGTGTGATAATTCGACAGCTTTATTCTGTCGGAGAAGAGGGGGAAGACATGACCGTATACGCTGGACTGGACGTTTCGAAGGACGAGACCGCGATCTGCATTCGCGACGAGAGCGGGGATATTCTGTGGGAAGGCAAGGTGGCGTCGAACGGCGATGCACTCTGGACTGCGCTGGCGCCCTATGCTGGGGATTTGGGGCGGGTCGTTCTGGGGACGGGCATGCTGACCGGCCTGCTCCACCGCGTTTTAAGCGAACGCGATTTACCTATCGTCTGCGTGGACGCCCGACGTACTTGGGCAGTGTTGCGGCAGATGCCGAACAAGACCGATGCCAATGACGCGGCAATGTTGGCGGAACTGGCCCGCAGCGGGTTTCATCGTCAGGTGCACGTGAAAGGGGAGGATGCGCAGGCGATGCGTACTCTTCTCAGGCCGCGGGCCCTGCTGGTTCGGCAGCGCATCGACACAGATAATGCCATCCGTTCAGCATTGCTGGCGCGAGGCGTTCCTTTCGTCGTTGCACCGCTTTGCAACACCATGGGATCGGCCGGTTGCCGGAGGTGACCGGCGATAAGGAGAGATCTGTGCGCGGGTGGGCGTAGAGCTCTGAAGTACATGCATTTTCGTTTAACCGACGGCCCCGCTCCGGTGGGACCATGGAATGCAATCTGTCTCGCCCGGCACAGCGGCCTATATGGTTCGACCAAAGATACGACTATTGATCGTGGGGTCCGGTGTGGAGGCGCTGACCTTGGCGCGTCGGGCTTCGGGCGCTGATATGCAAGTCGAGCTGGTCTCGCCGAATGACATCATCCTGACCAGGACACGCGACGCCGGAATTTCCGTCCGGGAACTGCGGGGGCTTTCGTCGCCCGTCGATTTGCGCATCGACCGGGGGCACTGCGATAGCCCTGATGTTCCACGATCATGAATGGGAGCAAATGTTGCTGCTCAAGGCGTTGGACACCGACGCCTTCTATGTGGATGCGCTTGGCAGCTGGCGAGCTCATGCCCGCCGCGTTGAAGGCCTGGTCGCTTCCGGGTGCAGCAATGAAGGCATCGCAAGGATCAAGGCGCCGATTGGCCTGGTTCACCGGCTGCGCGATCCGCATTTGATCGCCGCATCGGTGATCGCGGAAATTGCAGCCGCTTTTCAGGAGCGGTTCACGGCGTTTTAAGTACCAACGTGCGCTGTGACTCACGAGAGGGATTCCCAAGCTGAGGAAAGTCTGAATCAATGGAGCCCTGGATTTGGAGGACATGGCCATGGGATCGGCGATCGGGTTGCACTTCCTGCCTTTCACCTTCTTGCGTGCGTCAAAGCCCGAAACCCCGCCACTTTTGGTGCTTTGGTCGGGAGCTGCCGAAAAGCAGTGCGTGCACGCCATATTTTTGGTTCCACTCTGTAACAATTGTGGACGTGGCAGAAAACGTGGCGCTGACTTTGGCTCGGCGTACGTCTAAGGACCGACGGGGGCAGACATGGACCCGGATTGTATCGAGGGTTCGAATCCCTCCAGATCCGGAAAGACAATTGAAATATAAAGATAAATTGAGAAATTGGGACGAATGCCCGTCTGGCGCCGCCTTGTGGTTCGGCTGAAGGCGGGCGTGGGCAACCCCCGCAACACCGTTATTCTTCTCGCGCCCTCTCGGCGGCAATCATGGCTTCGAGCATCCGGCGCGCGCGCGTGCCGCCCGCGTCGATCCCGAGGAAGGCGGGCCTCGCTTCCCAGAAGTCGCGGCCGTCGAGGTTCGCCCAGGCAGCCTCGATGATCGGTTTGTCTTCCTGCTCGAACGCCTGGCTCATCAGCGCGCGGAGCATCGCATCGCCTTGCGGGTCGGCGCGGCCGGAAGATCGCGTCGTCGCCCAGAAATAGTGTGTTGTCGTCTCGGTCTCGGGCGTGAGGATGTGCGCCTGGTGGACGATGACTCCCTCCTCGCGCGGTGCGCCCGGTGGAGTCGCGCCGATCTCGAGCAGCATCGAGGCGGGCGGGTTCCAGCGCATGTCGAGCCAGTGATCGGTGCGCATCTCGCGCGGATAGATGCCGAAGGTGTGCCCCGGCGCGGCGACATCGGGCATCCACCAGTTCGAATGGAGCGTATCGCCTTCCGGCCTCACCTCGTGCGTGCCGGCGAAGATCACGCCCGCGCCGGCGAAGCTGCCGCGATGGACGAACTCGATATGACTAAGGTCCATCAGATTGTCGGTGCCATATTGATAAGGCGCCGCCATCGGCATCAGGCCCCGGATCGGCTCGAGCCCGTCCGGACCGGTCAGCACGGAGAAGTCGGGGATCAGCTGCGGGTCCTGCGCGTCATCGTCCCCTGCCCAGAGCCAGACGATCCCGTCGCGCTCGACGGCCGGCCAGCTTCGGACTTGCGCCCTCTTGGGCAAGGTTTCCGAGAAAGGATTGCGGACGCATTGCCCGTCCGCGGCAAAGGCGAGCCCGTGATAGGGACAGCGCACGACGTCGCCCTCGCGCGCGCCCATGCTGAGCGGGGCGAAACGATGCGGGCAGCGGTCGGTGAGCGCCGCGACGCCGCTGTCCTCGCGCCGGAACAGCAGGATCGGCTCGCCCAAAATGCGGCGCCGGAACAGCGCCTCGCCGACTTCCTCGGACCAGGCCGCCATGTACCAGCGGTTGCGTAGCCAGGCGGTCATGCCTCCACCACCTTCTGGTCGATCGTGCCGAACATCGGCGCCCCCCTTTCTCCCCATGCCTCCATCGCGATGCGCTCGCCGAAGGAAAGGAAGCGCGTCCGCCGCTCGCCATGCGCGATCATCTCGATCGCGTGCCGCTCGCTGATGCAGCAGGAGCCGACCGTCGCATAAGTGGAATGCGAGACGGTGCCCGACCCGATCACCGTGCCCGCACATAAGTCGCGCGTGCGCGCCGCGTGCGCGATCAGCTCCTCGAAGCCATATTCCATCTCGGTGGCCGGCACGCGGCCGAAGCGCTCGCCGTTCCGCCGCACCTCGAGCGTGGCCTGGATACGGTTGTCGCGCCAGCAGCCACCGAGCTCGTCGAGCGTGATTGCGATCGGCGCCATCGAGCAGGCGGGCTTGGCGTTGACCCATCCGAAGCCGGTCTTCATCTCGGCGCCGGCAAGCGCGCGCAGCGACCAGTCGTTCACCTGCACTGCAAGCCGGATGTGCCGCGCCGCCTCGGCCGCCGGCGTGTCGATCGGCACATCGCCGGTGATCACTGCGAACTCGCCTTCGAAGTCGATGCCGTGCGCCTCATCGACGAACGGCACGCTCTCGCTTGCGGCGAGGAAGCGGTGCGACATCCCCTGGTACATCAACGGATGGTCGGTCTCGATCGGCGCGTGGTTGTATGCGCGCTGCATCAGCGCGCCGTGCTGGGGAAATGCGGAACCGTCGAGCCATTGCCAGGCGCGGGGCAGCGGCGCGTCGAGCGAATCGGGGTCGAGCGGCGTTCCGGCCGTCCTTCCCGCGTTCAGATCGGCGTAGAGTGTCTCGAGCGCGGGCGCGACGGCATCCCATTCGTCGAGCGCCTGCTGGAGCGTCGCCGCAACGCCGGCGGCCGGCACCGCCCGCGTAAGGTCACTCGACACCACGAGCAACTCGCCGTCGCGGCCCGCCCTTCTACTGGCAAGTTTCAATCTGTCTCTCCTGCGCAAGTCCCGCGAACGCGGCTTCGACGAACGCCGCCAGGCTGCCGTCGTGGCGGTAGCCGCGCGCATCGGCCGCGGACGTGTCGAGCGGCGGCGCCGGGGAGTGCCGCGAAATGCACCACGCGATCGGCGCTGCGTACGGCGTCACGGAGCGCCGCGTGGTCGCAGATGTCGAACGTGACAGCCTCGAACCCGGCACCCGGGAGCGGCGCGAGCTCTCGGTCGAACAGCACGACGCGTCCGGCACAGCCGTGTGCCGCCATCCGAGCCGCCAGCGCGCGGCCGAGGAAACCCGCCCCGCCCGTGACGACGGTCAGCATGGCAGCTTCTCAGCCGAGTCCATCTTCGAACCTGCCGTCGATCAGGATGAAGGCGATCCGGCAATTGCTGGCCGAACGGTTCGCCCAGCCATGGTTGGTGCCGCGCTGGATGACGATGTCACCCGCGCGTACCAACGTCTCGCCCTCGTCCATGATGAGCACGATCTCGCCCTCGAGCACGATGCCATAGTCGATCGTCTCGGTGCGGTGCATGAAGGCGTGGCGGCTGTTCGTGCCGCCGTCCGCGGCGGCATCAGCCGCTCCCACTTCGGCGAAATGAGCGACGCGTTCCTCTGGCGTCATCGCCGCGAAGCTGTCGTCCTCGGGCGGAATGTCGAGCACGCGTATGCGCGTGCCGTTCTTCGGCGGCGAGAGCCGGATGCCGCTCTCTGCAGGCTCGCCCGATGCGCGGTCGATCGGCGCGGGCGTGGCAACGGTGTTCCACACCTCGTAGAAGATCGGACCGTGCGCGCCGCCGATGCGCTGCACGCGCGGCGGCGGCGCGTCTTCCTGGATGACTGCGCGGCCCTCGGCGTCGTGCCCGGTGACGATCCGGCGGAAAAGCGCCCGCATCCCTTTATCTCCTTTCAAGCCGTGTGGCCGCCGAGCTGCTCGGCGAACCAGTCGGCGATATAGTCGCGTCCGAAGCTCATATTGTCGGCGCCGACATGCTCGACACCGCCCTCGCGCTCAGTGAAGATCTTGAGCTCGCGCGACCGCGCATTGACGAGCCCGTCATAGGCCTGGTGCGCATAGCCGAGTGCGATCTGCCGGTCCCGCGCACCATGGGTGACGAGGAAGGGAACGCGAATCCGCTCCATCACTCCGTCGAGTGTCATGCCCTTCGATTTCTCGAGGAAATCGTCCATGCCAGTCGCGCCGAACACCCAATGAACGTGGCTCCAATAGTGCGGCACCGGGTTCTCGCCCTCGCGCTTGAGCCGCTTCTGCTGGACCTCGGCCCAATTGTGGTTCGCTCCCCAGACCGCGCCCGCGGCGAAGCGCGGTTCGAAGGCCACCGCGCGCGGCGCGAAATAGCCGCCGAGCGATATTCCGGTCATGCCGATCCGCGCGGAGTCGGTCTCGGGCTGCGCCTCGAGCCAGTCGACCCAGGCCGAAGCCCAACGCTCGGCCTCGTGCGTCGCCGGCAGGCCGTGCAGCCGGATCGCCTCACCGGTGCCCGGCTGGTCGACGCTGAGCGAGGCTATCCCGCGCTTCGCCAGCGCCTGGGGCAGCAGCGAATACCAGAGCAACTCCTTGGTGCTGTCGAGCCCGTTGCAATAGACGACCACCGGCGCGGGCCCGTCGCCCGGCGCGGGGACATAGAGCGCCGAAAGCTCCTGGCCCTGATAGGGGATCGTCACTCGCCGCACCGGCTCGCGGCAATAGTCCATCGCTCGGGCGAAGGCGTCGAGCGCCTTGCCATAGGTTTCGGCACGCCCGGGATGGCCATGACCCTGCATGCGCTCGGCGACCTGGTAATAGAGCGCGGCGCGCTTGAGCTTCTCGCCAGCCGAGAACCGGCGACTCTTCGCCTCGTCTTCGGCAGCGAGCGCGGCCAGCTTGTCGGCCATCCGGACCCATTCGCGCATGAATTCGGGCGTGCCTGTATCTTCACCGCTTGCCGCCGCCGCCTTGATCGGCGCGCACATGTCGACGATCTCGCCGATCCTGCCGCCGCTCTCGAGCGCTATCGCGACGCTCAGGTTCCATACATAGTTGGGGAAATATTCGAACAGGGCCATGGATCATGCCTCCGCGGGCTGAAAGAGGCCGGGATCGGCGTCGGGATGCGGCATGGTCTGCGGCCCGCCGACGCCGATACCCCACTGGTCCATCACCTGCGGGCCAAGCTCGTAGACGCGATCGACATGGGCTTCGAAATCCACTTCCTCGAGCTCGGCGGTATATTCGACCGCAAAACCGCTCGGGGTCGTGAAATAACTGAAGGTGTTGTTGCCCGCGGTGTGGCGGCCGGGGCCCCAGCGGATGTCGGTGCCGCGCTTGCGGAGCCGGCTGATGCCGCGCATCATGTCGTCGACGGTCAGCATGTCATAGGCGACATGGTTGAGGCAGGGCGGGCCCGGCAGCAGCGCGAGCCGATGGTGGGCGCTGTTGCAACGCAGGAAGCACATGAAATCGCCGAGCCAGTCCGAGACGCGGAAACCGAGCACGTTGGTGAAGAACTTCACTGACGCCTTGTGATCGGGCGAATGCAGCACGATGTGGCTGATCCTAACCGGAATCCCCTCCCAATGTGCGATGTCGCGCCGATCGCCCCGCGCGACCCCGCTCGAAACCTCGAACGGCAGACCGTCGGGCGAGAAGAAGCGGAAGCCATAGCCGCCCTCTGGTGCATCGAGCGAGCGCGGGGCGTGGACGACCTTGCAGTCCGCCGCGACGACGTTCGCGTGGAGCGCGTCAACGTCGGCGGCGGAATCGGCGGCGAGTGCGATCACGTCGACGCGCTTGTGCTCCGCCCGGCGCAATCGGACGACGTGGTGCTCGTCATGGCCGTGCGCCTTGAACCACGCCATGCCGTCGCGCGCCTCGATTTCGACGAGGCCCCAGTCCTCGGCGTAGAATTTGCGCTCGGCGTCGAAGTCTGGCGTCGCATAGCCAACGTAGCGGATCTCGGTGATGCGGCTCATGGGCGGGCTCCTTCGGATCAGATCGGCGCGGCGGTGACGGCAAAGGCCTCTCCGCTGGCCCTGGCATTGTCGACCGGCGGCCCCTTGCCGAGCTGACCGGCGCAGATCGCCGCGCTGGTGTCGTAGATATAGGCGCAGCGCGGATGGCGCCGCGCGCGATAGGCAGCCAGTGCGGTTTCGAGATCGGCATGACGCGACACTTCTTCGGCGAGCACCAGGCTGTCCTCGATCGCCATCGCCGCGCCCTGGCCGAGATGCGGCGTGCTGGTGTGTACTGCGTCGCCGAGCAGCGCCACTCGGCCCTTGTGCCACGGCCCCTCGATCATCACCGTCTCGAGCGGCCGATAGACGACACCGGCATCATCGGTGATTTGCTCGCCGAACGCGCGGATCGCCGGCGCGCAACCGGCGATCCGCTCGCGCATCCGCGCCGCCAATCCTTCGCGGGGGTAGCGTGGGTTCCCGGGCTCGGGGGTCGTCACGTACATGTACATCAGCGTCTCGCTGAGCGGCACCAAGCCGATGCCTGTCGGACCGTTGTAGACATGAAGCGCATCGAGGCTCGCCGGCCTGGGCAAATTGTACCGCCAGACCGACTGTCCGACGAATTGAGGCTTCGGGGCGTCCGGAAACAGCCGCGCACGCATGTCCGAATAGGCGCCGTCGGCCGCGACGACGAGATCGAACGTCTCGGTTCGCCGGTCGGTGAAGGCAATTTCGACCTGCTCGCCCGTCTCTGCCAACTCGGCGACGCAAACCCCGAGCCGGACCTCGGCCCCCGCATTGATTGCGGCGTCGCCCAGCACCTTGTGCAATGCCGGACGGGTGATGCCGACGCTGGCGGGATAGCGCTCGACGAGGCGCGGCGACGGCACTCGCGCCAGCCTGACGCCATCGGGGGCATAGACCTCGATGTGGTCGAATCCGAAGCCGGCGGAGAGATAATCGTCGACTAGCCCCAGGCTGCTCATCGCGCGCACTACATTGGCGGGCTGGATGATACCGACGCCATAGACAGCCCAGTCAGGATCGCGTTCGATCACGGTCACGCCGTGTCCGCGCTGGCGTAGCGCGATCGCCGCCGTCAGTCCGCCGATCCCGCCACCGACGACCAGCACGTTGAGCCGCTCCACACCCTCTCCTTTGACAACTCGAGGCAGTTGTAGCAGCGGCGCTCTTATCGTCAAAAATGATTATACTAATAGCATATCATCAATTGTATTGATCATGGGATGGCTGCCTTTATCCGCTCGATCATCCACCGCAATCCCGCATCGTTCGCCCGGGTGCGATTGTACTGGATCATTTCGGGCATGGCCGGAAAGTGGAACGGCAACTCCTGCCAGGCGATCGGGAAATGCCGGGCCATGGCCCAGGCCAACCGCTCGTGCATCACCGCCAGCCGGGCGGTGCCGCCCACCAGCGTGGGAACGGTCGTGAAGGAGAAGGCAGTGACCTCTATCCGCCGTTCGCCGCGCTCGGCAAGGTGCGTTTCGGCGAAGGAGGCGCGGTTCACTCTGCCGATCCTGACCGCGACATGCGGGGCGGCGTAGAAGTCTTCCTCGGAGATCGGTTTTGCGAGCAGCGGATTGCTCGTGCAGCCGACGACGACGTGACGCTCATTGAACAGCAGTTCGGCGGGATGATCGGGCAGGCAATGCTCGGCCGGACTCAACAGCAGATCGATCTCGCCCTTGTCGATCGCGACGCGCGTTTCCTCCGATGGTGGATGGAAATCGAGCCGCACCCCGGGAGCCGCCTGCTGCAGCGCTGGCAGGATGGAGGGAAACAATACCGTCACGAGATAGTCCGACACGCCGATAACGAAACACCGGTCCGACGTCGCCGGATCGAATCGCGTCGACTGCGCGACCATCGTATCGACCTCGGTGAGCAGCCGCTTGAGCATCGGCCGCAGCGCGAGCGCCCGGGCGGTGGGGATCATTCGTTTACCTTGCGGTGCAAGGATCGGATCGCCGAAATAGTCGCGCAGCCGCGCAAGCGCCGCGCTGACCGCCGGCTGGGTGAGATGAAGCCGCTCGGCCGCGCGTGAGACGTTGCGCTCGTCGAGTAGAACGTCGAGCGCGGCGAGAAGGTTGAGATCCAGGCCCTTGAACCGCATTCTCCAACTATAAACTGTAATTGTCGTTGGCAATCAAGCTAAACGATTTTTCTTATAGGATGAACCAAGGCATACTCCTGTGATCAGAATAACAGGGGAGAGGGGACATGCAGGTTCGCCATTTCTTGCGCGCGGGTGCTGCCGGATGGGCGCTGTGCAGCGCGATACCGGCATGGACCCAGAGCGATGCCTCGACTACGGCCACTGCGCCGGCTGCCGAGCCGCAGGACGCCGATCAGGGGCTCGGCGAGATCGTCGTCACGGCACAGCGGCGCGAGGAGAATCTGCAGCGTGCCGCGCTGGCGGTAAGCGCGGTAGCCCCCGATGAGCTCGTTCGCGCCGGCGTGACCGACCCGTCGGCACTGACCAAGGTCGTCCCCTCGCTTCAGGTCAAGCCGGCGGCCGGTCCCTATCCGCTCTTCTATCTGCGTGGCGTCGGCAACTTCAACGGCAACGGATTGTCGGATTCGGCCATCGCGTTCAATGTCGACAATGTCTATATCGGCCGGCCGTCGTCGGCCGGGGGCTTCTTCTACGATCTCGAGCGCATCGAAGTGCTCAAGGGGCCGCAGGGCACACTTTATGGCCGCAACGCTACCGGTGGCGCGATCAACGTCATCACGAAGAAGCCCGAGCTGGGCAAGCTGGGCGGCTATGCCATCGGCGAATATGGAAATTACGACGCGATCAATCTCCAGGGCGCCTTGAATGCCCCGATCAGTGACAAGGCGGCGGTTCGCGTCTCTGGCCAATATGTCAACCACGACGGCTATCTGTCCGACGGATCGAGCGACGAGGATGGGCTGGCCGTTCGCGGCTCGTTGCTGTTCGAGCCGAGCAACGCGCTCGGCATCCGGCTGACCGGCGACTATTACCGGCAAAAGGGCCGAGGCGTCGGATCCTCGCTGATCGGCGCGGCCGCCACCGCCACCGGCACCGTCCTGCCTTCGGGCCTCATCCGGAAAACCGGACTTGGCGACCCTGCTGCCGGCGCAATCATCTCGCACCAGCTCGCCTTCGCAGGCGGCAATTTCCTTGCCCCGTTGCCTAACGATAGCTTCCTCGACAATAAGTTCTGGGGCGTTTCCGCCAACCTCGACTGGAAAACGGAGATCGGCACGATCACGATCATTCCCGCTTGGCGCAAGGCGAAGCTCAATTTCCGCAACACGCTGCCGGGTTTCCTCATCAACCAGCGCGAGAACGACGAGCAATTCTCGCTCGAAGCGCGCTACGCCAGCAACGACGACGTGCCGCTACGCTGGCTGTTCGGCGCTTATTATCTGAAGGAAGACATCAAGGTTCCCCTGGCTTCCTACAATCAGCAATTCAACGGTTCCTATCAGAGCTACAAGGGCGGCCTGGAGACGATGGCGGCCTTTGCGCGTCTGACCTGGGCGGTCTCGGACAGGTTCAGGCTGAACGGCGGGCTGCGCTACACGGTCGAGGACAAGAGCCTCGACGGTACGCTCTATGGAGCAACGGTGATCTGCTCGGGCACAGTGGGCCCGGCCGCCACCTTCCCGCCCACCTTCTGTTTCGGCGGACCGCGCCTGCCCAACACGATCGCTCCGCCGCCGCAGATGGTCGCGCCCAATGGTAATGTGGTGCCGTTCCAGCTCTACGGCTTCGGCTCGTCCTTCCCCGGCGGGCCCGCCACCACGCCGGTGTTCCTCGCCGGCAGCCAGATCGATCTCCATCGCAAGGCATCGTTCGAGAAACTGACCTGGCGTGCGGGCGCGGAGTGGGACGTGGCGCCGCGCTCGCTACTCTACGCCAGCTTCGAGAAAGGCTATAAGTCGGGCGGATTCTTCTTCACTTCGGACAATCCGGTCTATCGGCCCGAAGCCATCGAAGCCTGGACGATCGGCTCGAAGAACCGCTTCCTCAGCAACCGGCTGCAGCTGAACGCCGAGGCCTTCTACTGGAAATACAGCGATCAGCAGATCAGTCATGTCAGCCGCGACAGCGCCGGCATCGTGATCTTCGCGACCGAGAATATCGGCAAGGCCGAGATGAAGGGCGCCGAGCTCGAAACCTTGTTCGAGCCGTTCGAACACACACGGCTGTCGGCGAACGTCCAGTATCTCGACGCGGTCTACAAGAAATTCACCTACACGGTACCGAACTTCGGCGCCCCGCCGATCGCGAAGTGCGCCGCCACTGCGCAAGGGCCGGTGTACCAGCTCGATTGTTCGGGCAAACGCCCGCCCAACGCGCCCGAATGGACCATCGGCCTTGGTATCGAGCAGACGATCCCGCTCGGCAGCCACCAGATCGTCTTCAATGGCCGCACCAATTGGCAATCGACGACACTTGCCAGCCTCGAGTTCCAGGATCTCCAGTATCAAGGCGCCTATTGGCGATCCGATGCATCGATCAGCTTCGGCGACGCGGCGGGACGTTATTCGATCTCGGCGTTCGTGAACAACATCGAGAACAATCGGGTGCTGGGCACCGCCACGCCGCATCCGCTCGTGCCGATGATTTCGTCCTCGCTCTCCGCGCCGCGAACTTATGGCCTGCGCGCGGCGGTCAACTTCTGAGTCGGGACCGCGCGATGACCGGCGTTGGCCGCAGATCGATCCTCAAGGCTGGCGGCGTGCTCGCGGCGGCGAGCGCCGCCCCCGGACTCGCCCGGGCTTCCGCCACACCGCGATCGAAGCTGATTGCAGTAGAGGAAGCCTGGGCTTGCCCGGAATGGATGGACGAGATGCGCAGGCTGCCCGCCGCCGGGCTGGAGGCCGATGAAGTGTCAGCCTTTCACGTCCTGAGCCATATCGGCGACATCCACGCCCGGCTGGTCGACATGGACCTGCGCTTGAAGACGATGGATGCCCACGGCGTCGACATGCACGTGCTCAGCCTGACTGCGCCGGGCGTCCAGTCCTTCGCGCCCGACCTGGCATTGCGCATGGCGAGATTGACCAATGATCGCCTCGCCGACATCGTGCGAGCCAACCCCAAGCGCTACGCCGCGCTCGCTTCGGTCCCGCCGCAGGACGTGCCGGGCGCGGTGGCCGAAATCCGCCGCGCTCGGCGTGAGCTCGGGCTGAATGGCATCATCATCAATTCGCACACGCGCGGCGAATATCTCGACGATCGCAAATATTGGCCAATCTTTGAGGCGGCCGTGGAAACCGGGGCGCCGGTCTATATCCATCCGCGCACCCCCAATCCGCAGATGGCGCCATTGTTCAAGGACTATGCGCTGTGGGGCGCGATCTACGGTTATGGGGCGGAGACCGGGCTGCACCTTATCCGCCTGATCTCGAGCGGTGTGTTCGACGCCTATCCGGATCTGAAGGTGGTCATCGGCCATATGGGCGAGGGCCTGCCCTACTGGTTCTACCGGATCGATCACATGCACAAGAATATGGTGACCCTCGCCAAGGTACCGATGCGTCCGGTCTTAGAGCGGCTGCCGAGCGAATATTTCCGGAGCAACATCGCGATCACCACAAGCGGCGTGAACTGGCACGAGGCATTGACGTTTGCCCGGCGCACCGTCGGTGCCGACAACATCATGTTCGCTATCGATTATCCTTACGAACGGACCGAGGATGCCGTCGACTTCATCCGTTCCGCGCCGCTCGAAGCCGACGACATGACCAAGATTGCCTACCGCAATGCCGAAAGGATTTTCGGGATCGCAGCAGCGTGATCACTACCCGTCAGCTCCTCTCGAGGCGGGTGTCAAGGCGGGAAGGTGTCGCCAACGATGACACCGCCGACGCGCCCTTGGGCCAGTTAGCGTGATGGCGATCAAGACTTTAGCCAAGTTATAGCCGCGTCTTCATCAATGAAAACTTCTATTTTTGGGCCATCCATACGTTCTGCCTGAAGCTTGTTCAGCATTTTACTTACCAATATTGCGATCCGATCGATCAGCTCCATGTACTTGCTGCCCGCCAGCGCATTGAAGGCGGCCGCAACCTCCTGTGTCGTCAAAGATAGTTCCCGACTGTCTGCCAGCATCGAAAGGCGCGGGTGTCCGGATTTCAATCGCCCAACGGTATTGTTCAAGTCATCGCGATATCGCTCTACCTCGGCGACATCCCAGAAGCCGCTTAGCCTCGCCGTCACTATCGCGGCCTGCTCGTCAAATTCGATCTGATACACAACCACTCCTGACCAAAGATTCGCGCAACATTGATAGCAAACTTGCTACTGGATAGACGAGCGCCTGCTCAAATGCGTCGTCAGCGGAATTACCTGCACCATCGCGTCAGTGTTGAAACGCGTCCAGACAGCAGCGGCGCGAGCTTGAGGTTTTGCCTCGCCGCGCGTGTGCGTGCCGACGGCAGGCGCTGCGGGTATCCTCGCGCGTCTCGGCCAGTAGCTGCAATACAAATTGCCACTTGGCAATAAATATCATATATACTGCCATATGGAGAACCACTATGTTGGCTTTGCAACCCGTTGATACTGTCCCTCAGGCATTCCGGCCCGATCCGGTCACGCAGGAGGAGGCTGCGGCAATGTTCCGCGCTGCTCTGAACTTGTTCGGCAAGTGGGATCTTACCGACGAACAGGCGGCGACGCTGCTTGACATGCCGGTGCGCTCCTATCGGCGCTGGAAGGCTGAAGGGCCGGGCCGGGTTTCGCGCGATGGTGCTGCTCGCCTCTCCAACCTGATGGGCATTCATAAGGCGCTACGGATCGTCTTTTCGGAAGCCCAGCGCGGTTATGCCTGGATCAAGGCAGGAAACAGCGCCCTTGCCGGGTCGAGCGCACTCGAGGTCATGCTCGGCGGTGAACTCACCGACATCATGCGCGTGCGCCGCTACCTCGACGCCGAGCGTGGTGGCTGGTGACAGCTCCAGAGCAAGACCCTGTCACCCATGTTGAATGGAAAGGCGCTGTGAGGATCCTCCGAAGCGCCTTTCCGCCGATCGACTTGTTCGAGGACATCGCCGACCCCGCTGACTGGCCTTTGTTGATCTCGGCGGAGCAAAAGACCAATCCCCGGATCATGGTAACGATCGGTAATCTCGATCTCGTGCCAGTCGACCGCCGGGTAGGCGGAAACGGTGCGTCCTATCTGATGGCGCCGTTTACCCATGTCAGCATGGACCGGCCGAGCCGCTTCACCGATGGAAGTTACGGCGTTCTCTATCTCGCAAACGCCTTCGAGACGGCTCTGTTCGAAACCATTCATCACCATGCCCGGTTCATGGCCCGCACTGCCGAAGCGGCGGGTTGGACCTCTCAATTCCGCGAGATCGCCCTTTCAGTAAGTGCCGATCTGCACGACCTGAGAGGGGCAGAGCCCGCCAATCCAGCCCTTGATCCCGACAGCTATGTGGCATCCCAGAGGCTTGCGGCAGATCTCAAAGCGGGTGGGGCCGATGGTATAGTCTATCCCAGCATCCGGCATCCCGGAGGGGAATGCGTCGGATTGTTCTACCCTGACTGCGCATCTGAACCTGTCCAAGGGCGTCATCTCGACTATCACTGGGATGGGACGCGCGTCGATCTGGTGCGCGATGCGGGGACGGGCGCGGTTTTTCGCATCGTGGATATGCCCGCCAGTCAGACCTGAGTGCTGCATTCTTGGCCGAGAACGCTTGGCTCCAGCTTGGGCATTGAACCCTTTGAGTGTTGATAGTGGGAGATATTCGATGGCAGGTTGGTCGAAGATCGCAAGTGATCGCACGCGCAATACCGGAACACACGATCCAATGCTTGAAAGTTGTCTGATTCTGCAAAAAAATAATGCAACAATTGGTGATTATAAAAGGGACTATGAGGTTAGCTCTCGCTTTAACTTTCTCCTTCCATCAGTCAAAATGACTATTTGGATGTGTTGCAGCACCTGGGCGCTTCAAACCGCCAAGTGCCTGGCAATTGCGGCGTCGTTTAGGTTGGGGATCATCCCGGAACTAACGATGCGCCCTTTTTCCAATATGGCG
>Ga0068853_100000790_pt1 | contig 21951 bp, 23 predicted proteins | sample KBSCornC32_FD_65655 | JGI IMG/M metagenome (GOLD analysis project Ga0068853, IMG submission 65655) | Corn rhizosphere microbial communities from Kellogg Biological Station, Michigan, USA - KBS Corn C3-2 | ecosystem: Host-associated > Plants > Roots > Rhizosphere > Soil ... | reverse complement strand
CCGCAGCGTCTTCGAGCTTTTATGGGCGACGCGCGCCACCAGCATCGTCCGAGCCCTTTCGAGCATGCGTGGGGTGATCTTTACGCTCCATCGCGTCCTGCCCGACGATCCGGCGGATTTTTCTCCGAACGCAATTCTACAGATCAAGCCGGATTTCCTTGACTACGCCATCCGACGCGTCCGCACGCTCGGCTTCGAGATCCTCGGCATGGATGAGGCGGTGCGCCGCATCGAAAGCGACGCGCTCGTGAAGCGCTTCGCCGTCTTCAGCTTCGATGACGCCTATCGCGACAACCTCAAATACGCGCTGCCCATCCTTCGCCGCCAGCAGGCACCCTTCACGATGTATGTCCCGACGGCCTTCGTCGACGGCGTCGGCGAGGTCTGGTGGCACGCGCTCGAAGACATCATCGCTGCCCAGTCCGCCATCGCGGTCACCGAGAACGAAGAGACAGAATACCTAGGCACGGAGAGCTTGGCCGAAAAGCACGCCGCCTACCGCATGCTCTATTCGAAAATGCGGGCCATGCCAGAGCGAGCGCGCGTCGCCCTGATCCGCGACCTCGCTGCTAAATATGATTTCGACCTCGCTGCCCATTGCCGCGGCCTCATCATGAGCTGGCCGGAGCTCAAAGGGCTCGCCGCCGAGCGCCTTGCCACGATCGGCGCTCATACCGTTCATCACTACGAGCTCGCCAAGCTGCCGCCGGATCAGGCGCGGATCGAGATGGAGCAGTCGGCCCGCGTCCTCGAGGCGCAGCTCGGCAAGCGACCTGTGCATCTGAGCTATCCCATCGGCGGCCGCACCGCTGCGGGGCTCCGCGAATACCAGATGGCACAGGACCTCGGCTTTCGCTCCGCCGTCACCACTATCCCCGGCGGCCTCTATGCAAGCAGCCGCGAGGCTCTGACGGCACTGCCGCGCGTCTCCCTCAACGGCCTGTTTCAGGCCCGCCGCTACATGGACGTGTTTGCGACTCCGGCGCTGCTCGGCCGCGGGCGCTAATCCGGCTTCGCCATCCAGCGCACCAGCCGGCTTGCCGGATAGAGCCAGACGATCGCCGCAACGATCACCGCGCCGATCGCGCCCCACCAGGGCAGGCTGGCAATCCAGTTGGCACCGAGCGCCACCACCGCCAGCGGGTAGACGATGAGCAGCGCAACCAGCGCGAGCATTCCCAGCAGTTTTCGCGCTCTTTGCTGCATGCGGCACTCCGGACATTGCGGCCCCGGGTGAGGGCGGCTATTCCCTCGCGCGAACCAACCGCCCGGGTCAATCTTGGTCTTCGCCACTGCCGCTGAAACCACCGCGAACTCCGCGCCGCGCGACCGGCTGCGTCCCGTGCGCATCTGGCTTTACGTCTGCGCCGCGATGGTGCTCGCCATTCTCGTCGTCGGCGGCATCACGCGGCTCACCGACTCCGGTCTGTCGATCACCTCATGGGAACCGCTCAACGGCGCCTTCCCGCCCATGAACGCGGCCGACTGGTCGCGCGAATTCGAAGCCTACAAGCAGATCCCGCAATATAAGCTCCTCAACCAGGACATGACGCTCGCGGGCTTCCAGTACATCTTCTGGTGGGAGTGGCTGCATCGCCTGCTCGCCCGCCTGATCGGCGTTGTCTTCGCTGTGCCGTTCCTGGTCTTCCTGATCCAGCGCCGGTTCACCTGGAATCTCGCTCTGCCGCTCGCGGGATTGTTCTTCCTCGGCGGCCTCCAGGGCGCCATCGGCTGGTGGATGGTCTCATCGGGCCTTGAGGATCTGACCTCCGTCAGCCAGTACCGGCTCGCGACACACCTCGGGACCGCACTGCTGCTTTTTCTTGCGTTGATCTGGGTCGCCCGACGTCTCGAGCCCGAGCGCCCGGTTCCAGCTGACGCGCAGCGCGGCGCGGTCGCGCTGCTGCTCGTCCTCGTCTTCATCCAGATCATCGCCGGCGCATTCGTTGCCGGTCTCGATGCGGGGCAGGGCTACAACACCTGGCCGCTGATGGACGGCGCGCTCGTCCCCACCGGCCTCGATGCCATCGACCCCTGGTGGAAAAATCTCTTCGAGAACGCACTGACCGTGCAGTTCGTCCACCGCACCATCGCCTACGTCATCGTCCTCTACGTCGCCGCGCTCTGGTCGTGGCGGCGAGGGCAGGGCGCGCTCACCGGCGCGAATGGCTGGCTCCCGCGCATAGCGATCCTCGTCCTGCTGCAAGCCGCCCTCGGCATCACGACGCTCCTCACTCACGTCCTCCTGCCGCTGGCCTTAGGCCACCAGGCGCTGGCCTTCATGCTGGCTGGCGCGACGGTCGCCTGGCTCGCCGACGTCACGCCGCGCAAGGCGGCAGTCTGAGCCGTCTTCACGCGCGGTATTATGATACCGCTCACGCAAGTGTTTGATTCAGCGCGGTAATCCGTTGGTGCTTGACGCCCCAAGAATCCCTGCTAAACACCCGCCACCAATCGTTCCCCGAGGATCATTTTCGATGTCGACCTACACGGCCAAGCCGTCTGACATCACGAAGGACTGGGTGCTGATCGACGCGACCAATCTCGTCGTCGGCCGCCTTGCGTCCATCGTGGCGCTGCGCCTGCGCGGCAAGCACAAAGCCACTTTCACGCCCAACATGGACATGGGCGACAACGTCATCGTCATCAATGCCGAAAAGGTAAAGCTGACAGGCAATAAGCTCGATCAGCGCAAGTTCTTCTGGCACACCGGCTTCCCCGGCGGCATCAAGGATCGCACGCAGCGCGAGCTGCTCAATGGCCGCTTCCCGGAGCGCGTCGTCGAGAACGCCGTGCGCCGCATGATCCCGGGCGGCCCGCTCGGTCGTCAGCAGATGCGCAATCTCAAGGTCTATGCGGGCGACAAGCACCCCCACGAGGCGCAGCAGCCCAAAAAGCTCGACGTCGCCGCGATGAACTCCAAGAATGTGAGGGTCAAGTAATGGCCGATACCATCAATTCCCTCGAAGGCCTGAGCGTTGCTGCGCCGGCCGCTCCCGCCGCCCCGGTCTACGTGCAGAAGCTCGATAAGCTTGGCCGCGCCTACGCCACCGGCAAGCGCAAGAACGCCATCGCCCGCGTCTGGCTGAAGCCCGGAAGCGGCAAGATCACCGTCAATGGCAAGGACTACAACCAGTTCTTCGCCCGCCCGGTGCTCCAGATGATCCTGCAGCAGCCCATCGTCGCGGCGGCCCGCAAGGACCAGTTCGACATCGTCGCCCACGTCGCCGGCGGCGGCCTTTCCGGCCAAGCCGGTGCGCTGCGCCACGGTATCAGCCAGGCGCTGACCCACTACGAGCCCGCGCTCCGCGCCGTGCTCAAGAAGGGCGGCTTCCTCACCCGCGACAGCCGCGTCGTCGAGCGCAAGAAGTACGGCAAGGCCAAAGCCCGCCGCAGCTTCCAGTTCTCCAAGCGCTGAGTTCAGCACGTTCGAATGCAAAGGCCGGGATCGCTCCCGGCCTTTCTGTTTCTGGGAAGCTTTTCATGATCGACTTCCGCTCTCCGCTCAACCTGACCCTCGCCGCCATCCTCGTTCTCGCAACGCTTGCCGGCCTCGTCCTCATTGCGCCGGACGCGCAGATCCCCGTCCGCTGGGGGTTCGATCTTCAGCCGGCCATGACTATGCCGAAGCTGCAGGGCCTGCTGCAGCTGCCGCTCGCGGCTGCCTTCGTGTGGGCGATCTATTGGGCGATCCAGCGCTTCGGTAACAGCAGCCGCCAGCGGGGGCAGGCGATGGCGCTATCGATCGTCCTGTCGGTCGTGACGGGGTTTCTCGCGCTCGTGCAGCTCGCGACCATCGTCTACGTGTTGATGCACTGACCTACTGGTTGTCGACGAAGATGATGCTCGACCCGTGCAGGTCGAAGCCGAACCCGAGCTCCTTGAGCGGGGACATCGCGGCCTTGAGGCCTGCGCGCTTTTCCGGTGGCACGATGAACAGCAGATAGCCGCCGCCGCCGGCGCCCAGCAGCTTCCCGCCGATCGCGCCATTCGCCCGGCCCGCCGCATACGCATCGTCGATCGCCGAATTGGTGATGCCCGGCGTCAGCTGCCGCTTTCGCTGCCAGCCCTCGTCGAGCAGCTTGCCGCAGTCGGCGAAATTGCCGCCTACCAGCGCGCTCACGAACGGATCGACCAGCGCCACCATGCCGCGCATGTACTCCCGGCTCGGTGACGCCTTGGTCTTCAGCGCATTTGACTGCTGCTGTAGAACCACATTCGCATCGCGTGACTGGCCGGTATAGAAGATCATCAGGTGATCGTGGAAAAGATTACGCCGCTCGGCCGTCAGCGCCACGGGCTCGACCTTCACGTCGCCGCCCTTGATGAAAGTGATCTTGTTGATCCCGCCATACGCGGCGGCATACTGGTCCTGCTTGCCGATCGGCGCGCCAAGATCCTCGATCTCGATCTCGCTCGCCTCGCGCGCGAGGCTCTCGTGATCAACGAAGACCCCGCGCTGCGCATAGAGCGCGTGCAGCAGCGCCACCGTGAATGAGGACGACGAACCAAGCCCGGTGCCGCCGGGGATATCGGCGATCGAAACGATGTCCAGTCCCGAAAGCCCCGTGCGTTGCAGCGCACGCCGCACCAGCGGGTGCTTCAGATCGGCGACGTTCTCGACCAGCTCGGTCTGGGAATATTTGACCAGCGTCTTGCTCGGATCGAAATAGGGGTGGGCGAAAATGTAGATGTATTTGGCGATGGCGACGCTCACTACCATGCCGGGCTCTTCATTGTAGAACTCAGCCAGGTCCGAGCCGCCGCCGACAAAGCTGACCCGATAGGGCGTGCGCGATCCGATCATGCTGTCTCTGCCTTCTGTTTGACGCCAAGGACGCGTTCGATCGCCGATGCGAGATCGTCGCAGACAACGTCGGGCGCCGCGCCCGACTTGCCGTCACCGAGCCCATAGCCCGTCCTGACGCCGATCGTCTTTGTCCCCGCGCGCTGTCCCGCTTCGATATCAACGCTGCGGTCGCCGATCATCCACGACCGGCTGAGGTCGATGTTGAACCGCTCCGCCGCACGCAGCAGCATTCCCGGCTTGGGCTTCCTGCAATCGCAGTCGATCTTGAGCTCCGGCCGCTCGCCGGGAAATCCCCGTTCGGCGTGGTGCGGACAGATCTCGATATCGTGGACATACGCACCTGCCCCGCCCAGCTCCATGCTCATCTTCGCATGCGCCGCAGCCACGTCAGCTTCGCTGATAAATCCCTTGGCGATCCCTGGCTGGTTGGTGACAACGATCGCCAGATAGTCGGATTTGTTGAGCATGCGCAGCGCGTCGGCGACACCCGGCAGCAGCGCCACCTTGTCGGCCGTCACGGCATCTCCACGCTCTTCGATTAGAACGCCGTCGCGATCGAGAAAGACTGCGACCTGCTGCTGCGACAGGTTCCGCCGCGCCACTTTGCCACTGAGGATATCGGCTTCCACCATCTCGCGCCGATGCAGGGTGCCCGCATCCTTGAGATATTCGGGCGTGTTGTACGCGTAGAGCGCAGCGCCCGCGCTCACGATTGCCGGAAACACATCGAGCCCGAAATCCGTAGCATGGTCGTTAGGGATGAATCGCACCACCTCGCGTTTGAGCACATAAATCGCCGCGCTCACCAGGTTTGCGACCACCGTCGCGGGGTCGCGCCGCTTGGTATGGAACGCTGTTATACGAGCATGGTCGTCGATCTCGACCAGGTCGCTGTCCTGCGGGTGATCGTTTGGGTGCACCACCAGCGTACCCATCCCGCCATGCGCAGCGTGAAATGCACTTAGCCGCGCAAAATCCAAGTCGAAGACGATATCGCCATAGATCACATAGAACTCGTCATCGAGCCGGCCGTCCGCCGCGCGCAGCGCACCGGCCGTCCCGAGCGGGGTCTCTTCCTTGATGTAGCTGATCTGAACGCCGTATCGGTCGCCGTCCCCGAGCTCCGCCGCCAGCACATCGCCGAGGTGCCCGCTGAGGATCAGCACGCGGCTCACGCCATAGCGCTTGAGCACCTCGATCTGGCGCACGATCAGCGGCGTCCCTTCGATATCCACCAGCGCCTTAGGCTTCGTCGCGGCGAGCGCGCCCAGCCGCGTGCCCTTGCCCCCGGCGAGGATCACCGCCTGCGAAATCATCAGAACTTGCGCTCGGCGATCAGCGCGTCGGGCATCTGCGTCATGCGCAGCCATTGGCCCAGCAGATGCAGCAGCAGCTGGTGTAAGTCTTCGACCACGCCATAGTTCTGCGAGTCGACGTGAAGGTTGACGTCCGCCAGCTTCGACGAGCGCCCGCCCGAAAAGCCGGTGAGGGCGATCGTCGCAATCCCGTTGGCCTTGGCCCAGTCGATCACCCGCACGATGTTTTCGGACTCGCCCGACGAGCTCACCGTCACCAGCACGTCCCCGGTGCGTCCGAACCCTTGCAGCTGATACGCGAACACATCGGCATAGCTCAGGTCGTTGCCGATCGCCGTGATCAGCTCATGGCTGCCGGACAGCGAGCGCACCCGCGGCTTCCATTGCGTGTCCCCGCGAAGGTTCTTGGCGTAGTCGGCCACGAGGTGGTTGGCGATCGCCGCCGAGCCGCCGTTTCCCGCGAGGAAAATCTGCCGGTCGCCGTCGAGCGCGGCTTTCATCAGCTCCGCCGCCTTTTCGAGCGCATCCGCGCCCACTGCAGCGATGGCTTTCTCCAGTTCGGAGACATAGCCGGATTTGAACTCGTCGATGCTTGCCGGACGCTGGCTGGGGAAACGTGACACTGCGCTTTCGCCTTTCGCCCTCTATTTGGGCCGCAACGCGCGATTTTGCGAGTCCGGCGGCGGAAGGCCGCTCCCTATGGCCTTTTTCGGGGCTTTTCCATAGAGACTTCTGACGGGAGCAGCGCTCAGCCCATGCCGTCCAAATCCATCCTGATCGTGACCGATGCCTGGCATCCCCAGGTCAGCGGGCCGGTCCGAATGATGCAGAAGATCGTGGATATCCTCAGTGCCCGCGGTCACCGCATCCGCATCATATCGCCAGCCGATTTCCCCAGCGTCCCGCTGCCGACCTATGGCGAAATCAAGCTGGCGCTCACCACCTCTCGTCGCCTCGGCCGAATGATCGAGGAGTTCGCCCCGGACGCGATTCACATCCCGATCGAGGGCCCCCTGGGCTGGGCCGCTCGCAATTATTGCCTGCGCAAGGGCTACAAATTCTCGACCGCCTGGCACACGCAGTTTCCCGAATATGTCCGGGCCCGCGCGCCGTTCCCGATTGCATGGTCCTACGCGCTGCTGCGCCGGTTCCACGCGCCGGCGAGTTGGGTCCTCACGCCCACCGAGCGCGTCAACGACGCCTTGATCGCCCGCGGCTTCAAGAATGTCGTCGTCTGGCAGCGCGGCGTCGACACGCAATTGTTCAATCCCGCCAAGCGTGTCGAGTCTGGGCCTAAAGTGCCGTGGCCGCGCCCGATCTTTGCTTATTGCGGCCGCGTCGCGGTCGAAAAGAACGTCGAAGCGTTCCTCAAGCTCGACCTGCCCGGCACCAAGATCGTCGTGGGCGAGGGCCCCCAGCGGCAGGCGCTCACCGCCGCTTATCCCAACGCCCATTTCCTCGGCCGCGTCTCCGACGAGGATCTCGCGCTCTACTACGCCAGCGCCGACGTCTTCGTGTTCCCCAGCCGCACCGACACGCTGGGACTTGTCCTCATCGAAGCGCTCGCCAGCGGCACCCCGGTCGCAGCCTATCCGGTGACCGGCCCACTCGACGTCGTCGGCAATTCTCCGATCGGCGTCCTCGATGAGAATCTGCAATCCGCCGCCATCCGCGCCCTCGACATTCCGCGCGCGGACTGCGCCGCCTTCGGCGCCCGTTTCTCCTGGGACGCCAGCGCCGACGAGTTCCTGCGCTATCTGCCGGACAAGCTCACCGGCCAGCCGCTGGCCTGAGTTCGCTGGACAAACGGGTCGCCCAACTCTAAACCCGCGGCATGGTCCAGCGTTCGTTCATCGCCGCACCTTTGGGAGTCGCCGCCGTCCGGGCCGCGGCCGCCCCCGCTCGCTAGCTCTCTCCGCAGGTCGCCGGGCGACTGGAGAGAGCGGATCAGCTAGAGCCGGGCCAAGTCTTAACGCGGCCCAAACCATAATTCCGCGACAATACCTGCATTGATTTGCCACCCGCGCTGCAGGAATCGCGCGAGCTCCGCGAGGACCCGATGACCGACGATTTCCACCGCATCCGCCGCCTTCCGCCTTACGTCTTTGCGCACATCGACCCCATCAAGGCGAAACTTCGCGCCCAGGGCGTCGACATCATCGATCTCGGTATGGGCAATCCGGACATGCCGACGCCCGAGCACATCGTTTCCAAGCTCAAGGAAACGGTGATGGACCCGCGCACCCATCGCTATTCTTCGTCCCGCGGCATCCAGGGCCTCCGCAAAGCGCAGGCGAGCTACTACGGCCGCCGCTTCGGCGTGAAAGTGAACCCTGACACGCAGGTCGTCGCGACGCTCGGTTCGAAGGAAGGCTTCGCCAACATGGCCGCGGCGATCACCGCGCCCGGTGATGTCGTCTTGGTGCCGAACCCGACCTACCCCATCCACTCGTTCGGCTTCGTCATGGCCGGCGGCGTCGTCCGCTCGATGCCCGCTGACCCGAATGAGGATTTCCTGCGCGCGCTCGATCGTGCCGTGCGTCACTCGATCCCCAAGCCCATCGCGCTGGTGCTGAACTATCCCAGCAATCCGACCGCCTACACCGCGACGCTCGATTTCTACAAAGAGGTCGTTGCCTACTGCAAAGCGCAGAACATCTTCATCCTGAGCGATCTCGCCTACGCCGAGATCTATTTCGACGGCGAGGTGCCGCCCTCGGTGCTCGAGGTGCCCGGCGCCATCGACATCACCGTCGAGTTCACCTCGATGAGCAAGACCTACTCGATGCCCGGCTGGCGCGTCGGCTTCGCGGTCGGCAACGAGAAGCTCATCTCGGCGCTGGCCCGCGTGAAATCCTACCTCGACTACGGCGCCTTCACGCCGATTCAGGTCGCGGCCGCCGCGGCCCTCAACGGCACGGACTCGATCATCGAGGAGGTGCGCAACATCTACCAGACGCGCCGCGACGTGATGGTCGAAAGCTTCGCGCGTGCCGGCTGGCCGGTGCCGTCGCCCAAGGCGACGATGTTCGTCTGGTCGCCGATCCCCGACCAATACGCGAACCTCGGCTCGCTCGAATTCGCCAAGCTCCTGATCCAGGAAACCGGCGTCGCCGTCGCCCCCGGCGTCGGCTTCGGCGAGTACGGCGATCAGTACGTCCGTCTCGCACTGGTCGAAAACGAACAGCGCATCCGCCAGGCCGCACGCTCGATCAAGAAATTCCTGGGCAGCAAGGACGCCGGCAAGAGCAATGTCGTACCGCTCAGCGCCGCGAACTAACTCGGAGGCTGGCGATCGCGGCGCGCGTGCACGACATTCAGGATGTCGATGAAAGTGTCACCGCACCGGAAGATGATCACGTAGTTTCCGTCGATGAAGCTCCGGACATCCGGTCCAAGATCAAGCCGGGGGCGGCCGATCTCCCCCGGCAGGGTCGCGCGCTTTTCGCATCGAGCCCGCAGGCGCGCGACATAGGTGGCCCCGCGCTCGAAGTCCTTGCTCTCCCGGCCGATAAAGTCGGCTATGTCCTCGAGCGCTTGCCCGCAGTTCGCGAAAGTCGATACGTCCTCACTCCGCGGCCTTTTTCGCCGCCTCGATATTGGCTCGGATGTGAGCCTCAACTTCGTCGAACGTGAACCACACATCCTCGTCGATGGCGGCCTGGATTTCTTCCCTGAGCGCCATCAACCCGGCCTCTTCGGCTTCCACTTTCCGCAGCCCTTGCCGGATCACTTCGCTGGCCGAACCGTAACGTCCGCTTTTGACCAGCGAGTCGATGAACTCTTCCCAGTGCTTCCCAACCGAAACATTCATTGCGGCCTACTGCTTGCGATAACATAAATTGCGCATTCATTGACATCGCCCATTCCTATTGACCAATAGGCCAAATCCTATCATCCCTCCGTTAGCCCGGAGCGCCCATGTCCGATATCCAGTCCTTTCGCGACGCCGTTGAAGCTTTCATCTCGTCCCGTGGCTGGACGGCGACCCGCTTCGGCCGCCAGATGGCCGGCGATCCGCTGTTCGTCTTCGATCTTCGCGAGGGCCGCGAACCGCGCAGCGACACGCGCGCCCGCATCCTCAAGGCCATGTCGGATGAGTCTGAGGCCGCCCCCTTGCCGCCGCTGCGGGTGGGCATCGCGGGCCTCGGCAATGCTGGCGCGACCCTCGTGCGCATGCTGCAGAAGGAGAGCACGGAGATTGGCCGTAAGCTGGGTCGTGCGGTTACCGCCACCGCCGTCTCTGCCCGCTCGCGGAGCAAGGACCGCGGCATCGATCTCGCGTCGATCGCCTGGTTCGACGATCCCGTGGCCCTCGCCAAATCCCCCGATATCGATCTCTTCGTCGAACTGATCGGTGGCGAGGACGGACCCGCGCTGGCCGCTGTGCGAGCCGCGCTCGAAATGGGCCGCCCGGTGGTTACCGCCAACAAGGCGCTGCTCGCCCGCCACGGCGTCGCCCTGGCCCGTCTCGCGGAGGAAAAAGGCGTCCAGCTCGGCTTCGAGGCGGCAGTCGCCGGCGGCATCCCCGTCATCAAGACCCTGCGCGAGGGCCTGGGCTCCGCCCGCATCGCCCGAGTCTACGGGATCATGAACGGCACCTGTAACTACATCCTCACGCGCATGGGCAATGAGGGCATTTCCTTTGCCCAATGCCTCGCCGACGCGCAGAAGCTGGGCTACGCCGAAGCCGACCCGAGCTTCGACGTCGACGGCTACGATACCGCTCATAAGCTCGCGATCCTGAGCTCACTCTGCTTCGGCTGCGAGATCGCACCCGACGACATCTTCGTCGAAGGCATCCGAAATATCACCCAGGCCGACATCAAGGCCGCCGGCGACCTCGGCTACAAGATCAAGCTCCTGGGCGTCGCGCAGCGTTCCGCTGAGGGCATTGAGCAGCGCGTCCATCCCACCCTCGTGCGCAAGACGTCCGCCATCGCCGGCGTAGACGGCGTCCTCAATGCCATCGCGCTCGAAACCGACCATATCCACGAGCTGCTGCTGGCTGGTCCCGGCGCCGGCGGCCCGCCCACCGCGTCTTCGGTCCTCTCGGATATTCTCGATATCGCCCGCGGCACGCGGGTCCCGCCACTAGGCGTCCCGAGCCACGAGCTCACCCCCTATCGGCAGGCGCCCATGAAGGCGCACGAGGGCGGGTACTATATCCGCCTCGATGCCAAGGATGTCCCGGGCGCCTTCGCCAACATCGCCTCCCGCATGGGTGCCGCCGGCATCTCGCTCGAAAGTGTCATACAGCGTCCGGATTTGCGTGCTAGCGACGCCGCCCCAACTGACGTGCCCAGCCGGACGGTCGTGCTTCTGACCCACTCGACTTTGGAACAGTCCGTGCGTGACGCCCTTGCGCTCATCGCCGCCGACGGCTTTATCGTGGGCACGCCGCAGCTCATTCGGATCGAAGCGCTGTGATGGCGCCGCGGCACAAAAGCGTCTCCCGTGAACGGAAGGAAGCATCGTGAAAGTCACGACCATGGCGGATGGCCGCGCGCCTTCAATCATCGACCGCGCACTGACGCTGGAGCTGGTCCGCGTCACGGAACGCGCCGCGCTGGCGGCCGCTGCCTGGCGCGGCAAGGGCGATGAGAAAGCCGCCGACCATGCCGCCGTCGAGGCGATGCGCGATGAGCTGAAGCTGGTCGATATCGATGGCCGCATCGTGATCGGCGAGGGCGAGCGCGACGAAGCCCCGATGCTCTACATAGGCGAGTCCGTCGGTGCCGGTACCGGACCCCAGGTGGATATCGCCGTCGATCCGCTCGAGGGCACCACGCTCTGCGCCAAGAACCAGCCGGATTCGATCTGCGTGCTCGCGATGGCCGAGCGGGGAGGGCTCCTCAACGCCCCTGACGTCTATATGCAGAAGATCGCGATCGGCGCCGGCTATGCCGACGGTACGGTCGATCTCGACTGGACGCCTCGTCAGAACATCGAATCCCTTGCCAAGGCCAAGGGCGTGCCCATCAGCGAGATTACGGCCTGCATGCTCGATCGGCCGCGCCACGGCGCGCTGCTTGAAGAACTGCGTTCCACCGGCTGCGCCATCAAGCTCATCTCCGACGGCGACATCGCCGGCATCATCCATGCCGTGAACACCGAGGACACGGGCATCGATATCTACATCGGCTCCGGCGGCGCGCCCGAGGGCGTGCTGGCCGCCGCGGCGCTCCGCTGCATCGGTGGCCAGATGCAGGGCCGGCTCATGCTCGACAACGAAGAAAAGCGCGAGCGCGCCCGCCGCATGGGCATCGACGACCCCAACCGCAAATACAAGACCAACGAGCTTGCGTCTGGGGACGTCCTCTTCGCCGCCACCGGCGTTACCGACGGCTTCCTCCTCAACGGCGTGCGCTTTGCCAAAAACCACATCCGCACTTCGACCGTCGTCATGCGCTCCTGGTCGCGCACCGTCCGCTGGATCACCGCCGAGCACCATCGCTGAAACGCAAACGGGCGGCCCGGAGGCCGCCCGCCTGAGCGTCGATCCAGCAAGCCGGAGGTCAGGCTCCCTGGATGGCGCTGATCAGCCAGTCGCCGCGATTGTGACGCACGAAGGTCCAGACCTCCTTGCGCTCGACGACCCGGTCTTCACCCGAAACGAGTTCGCCGGTCGTGCGGTTGCGCATTACGTCTCGGCTCTCGTAGCGCATGGCCGCCGTCGCGTATTCGTCCGGCCCCTCGCGCCAGCTCTCGGCGATGTCGCCGCTCAAGAGCTTCACGTCGAACACTTCGTTCCGCAGCCCCTTCGCCGCGGCCTGCGCCAGCTCCTCGGTCAGATAGCTCATGACCTCTGGCGTCGAGATTTTGCGCAGCGCGTCATAGTCCTCGCGCGAGTAGAAATCCTGGAGCTGCTTCAGCCGGGTCTCGAAGACATTGAGGTCGGCATTGCTGATCCCGAGCTCGTCACCGCGCGACGCGGTGCTCGGACCCGAGCCATAGCCGGGATTCCATTCCTGGCGTGCGTAGCTATAGCTGCTCGGACCGCCGAACCCCGCGCCACCGCCCGCCGGTGCGAACCGGCGGAACAGCCAGCGGACGACAAAGAAGATGACCACGAGCTGGATCAGCATCGGGAAGAAGCCGCCAATGCCGCCGAACCCGCCCCAGCCGCCGAACATAAGTCCGAACAGCCCCGAGAACAGCAGCCCGCCAAAGAGCCAGCCGCCGAGGCCGCCGAACAGGCCGCGGCCAAAGCCAAAGCCGGAATTGTTATAGCCATAGCCCGGGTTATAGGCGCCGCCGGGCGTCGTCATCGAGCGCTGCACCGGCCCGGTCGTGTAGGGCACGGTCGGCGTCGAGGGAATGGATTGATACGTCCGGACGCCGCGGCTGCCGAAACTGCCGCCGAACCGGGCTTCGGCCGTGCCCACGGCCATCAGGCTGAACGCCGTCAGCAGGACGGCGAAAAGGGCAGAAAGGCGAAACCAGCGTGAACCGAACATTGTGGTCCCCATCGTGAACGATGCGCCCTATATGGGAGACCGGTTTCCCCGGTTTTAGACCTTTCAAGCCCGGCGTGTCGCATTTTGTCCGAACCCTTCCTCGGCGTTCAGAGCTCCCTCAGCGGCCGCACCTGGCTCGACCGGCTGGACGAGCCGCAGGGCCGCATCGCCCAGGCCATCGCCCAGCGCAGCGGCATCTCGGAAATCCTGAGCCGCATCCTCGCGGCCCGCGGCGTCGGAATCGACGAGGCCGCGGAGTATCTCAATCCGACCATCCGCGACCTGATGCCCGATCCGTCGACGCTCGCAGACATGGACCGCCTCGCCGAGCGCCTCGTCCGCGCCATCACCGACAATGAGCGCGTCGCGCTCTTCGGCGACTACGACGTCGATGGCGCCTGCTCGACGGCGCTGATGAGCCGCTACCTCCGGCACTTCGCCCTCGAGCCGGACGTCTACATCCCCGACCGCATCTTCGAAGGCTATGGCCCCAACACGGCCGCCATCGACAAGCTGATCGACGCCGGCGCCCATCTCATCGTCACCCTCGATTGCGGCACCACCAGCGACGCTCCCATCGCGCACGCCCGCTCGCGCGGCATCGATGTGCTGGTGATCGACCATCACCTCAGCGACCATGACCTGCCGCCCGCCAATGCTCTCGTGAACCCGAACCGCGCCGACGACATCTCCGGCCTCGGCTATCTGTGCGCCACAGGCGTCACATTCATGGTACTCGTCGCCGTCAATCGCCTGCTGCGCCAGCGCGGCGACACGGCGCAGCCCGATTTGATGCAGTTGCTCGATCTCGTCGCGCTCGCCACCGTCTGCGACGTCGTTCCACTCACCGGCCTCAACCGCGCCTTCGTCATCCGCGGCCTCGAGGTCGCGCGCCGCGAGGCCAATCGCGGCATCGGCGCGCTGGCGCTTGCCGCGCGCGTCACCGGCCCGCTCAATCCTTACCATCTCGGCTATCTCGTCGGTCCGCGCATCAATGCTGGCGGCCGCATCGGTGACGCGGCGCTGGGGGCGCGCCTGCTCGGCCTCGACGACGAGCACGAAGCGCTGGTGATCGCCTCGCGCCTCAATGAACTCAACACCGAGCGCCAGAAGATCGAGCTCGAAGCTGTCGAGGAAGCGACACGCGCCGCCGAAGCCGAGATCGGAGGAGGCGAGGGACCGCCGGTCCTCGTCCTGGCCTCTGCCAATTGGCACGCCGGTGTCGTTGGCCTCGTCGCCGCCCGGATGCGTGAGCGCTTCGAGCGGCCGGCCTTCGCCATCGCCCTCAACCCCGACGGCACCGGTACGGGCTCCGGTCGCTCCATGCCCGGCGTCGATCTCGGCCATGCGGTGATCGCCGCCGTCGAGGCCGACATCATCGCCCGCGGCGGCGGCCACGCGATGGCAGCGGGCGTCACGCTGAAGCCCGGTCAGCTCGGCCCCTTCCGCGCGCATCTGAGCGAGGCGTTGGCTGGGGCTGTCACCGCGGCCCGCGCGCTCACCGCGCTCAAGATCGATGCAGCACTGAGTGCCCGTGGGGCCCATGTCGAATTCGCCGAGGATATCGAGCGCGCCGGACCCTATGGCGCCGGCAATCCGCAGCCGGTCTTTGCCTTCCCCGCACATGAGGTGAAATTCGCAAGAATCGTCGGCGCCGGTGGCCACGTCAGCTTCCAGCTGACCTCCGGCGATGGCGGCCGCCTCAAGGCCATCGCCTTCCGCGCGGCTACAACGGACCTCGGCCAGTCGCTGCTGGCCGCGGGTGACGGCCGAAGGCTCCACGTCGCCGGCACGCTGTCCATCGATCACTACCAGGGCCGCGCCGAAACGCAGCTCCGCGTCACCGACGCCGCCGAGGTCGCGCCGTAGTCCCTACGCGCAAACATTGCGTTCCGCGGCGGTCGCCCCGAACATGCGCTTGATGTTCTCGGATGGCCCCGTCAGGAAGCTCGAGAAATCCGCCGGCGAGATCAGGCCGTCGCGCGCCAGCTTGCGCAGCGCGACTACAATCTTGTCGCCATAGGTCTTCATCAGTTGGATCGTCGCCTCGTGCTCCATATCGTAGATCTCGGAGCCCGCCGACATCTCGCCACCGAACAGCCCGCCGGCGATCTTCATCGGCGCGCCCTCGACCGCCATCCCCGCCATCACCAGGTCTGAGCGCCCGAGAAAATCGTTGATCTCCGACACCAGCGCCGACCTCTGCGCCGGATCGCAGAAGCGTGCGGGCTTCAGCGTCATATGGCACTCGAGCAGCGTCGCAAGGCCCGCATAGCCCTCCGCTACCGCCGGGTTGGGCGTCGACATCCCGTCGCCCGCCGGCTGATACCCGATATCGGAATTGGCCACCGCCCGCGCCTTGGCGAGGCACCGGTCGGCGTCGTCGCTGGTCCAGGCGGCCTGCACGATCATCGCCTTCGGCACGGCCTGCGCAGGTCCCGGACCGGCCACAGGCGATCCGCCTCCGAGCAGGGCGCCGAGCCCGAAATATCCCACTGCGCCGATCGCCATCACGGCCACGGCAACGAGGATCATATCCGTCACGCCGCCGCGCCCCGGCGTTTCCGGCGGCGGCGGTGTGCCGCTCCGCATGTCATTGATGAGGTCGCGTCCGGACAAGGCGCACCATCCCCGTTCAGCCTTGAAACATAAGCCCGAAGTCCTAAATCGAGCCTTTCCGCCGGCCTTAAGATCGCAGCGATCGCGTCCCCGCCGGACGCTCCGAGGCTTGCATATCGTCTTGTGGCGGCTAAATTATCGGCAAATGGCGATGGGCGGCGGGCAGCGCCGCCCAAATCAGGTTTTTCCTGCCCAAAAGCGGCCGGGCAAGTCGGGGATAGTTGCGTCTATGGATAAGTATGCGGTTGAGCCACGGCTCGCGGGGCCCACGCTGTGGAGCAATTTCACGTCGGGCATAGCAGCCTGGTTTGGCGAGCGTCTGATCGGCCGTCCGACTCATGGCGCCGTCACCATCACCTTCCCCAACGGCAAGTCGCGCACTTTCGGCCGTCCGGGGACCGGTGAGCATCCGCATCTGACCATTCACCGTTTCTCGATGGTCAGTGAAACCCTGCGCCGCGGGACCATCGGCTTCGCCCATGCCTATATGCGCGGCGACCTCGAGGTCGACGACCTGACCTCGCTGTTCCGCTACTTCCTGCAGAACCGCAACGAGTTCATGCCCAAGGGCGCCGGCTGGTTCGGCCGCGCCGCGCAGGACCTCGCCTACCATCTGAGCCGCGCGAACACGATCGACGGCAGCAAGGAAAACATCTCCGAGCACTACGACCTCGGCAATGCCTTCTATGCCGAGTGGCTCGATCCCTCGATGACCTACTCGTCGGCCGTGTTCGCCTCGGACGACCAGTCGCTCGAAGATGCACAGCACGCCAAATACCGCGCCGTCGCCAATGCCGCGGGCGTCAAGCCGGGCGACACCATCCTCGAGATCGGCTGCGGCTGGGGCGGCTTCGCCGAAACCGCCGCCGCCGACTATGGCGCCTCCGTCTACGGCATCACGCTTTCGCAGGAGCAGCTCGACTACGCCCAGAAGCGCATCGCGCGTCAGGGTCTCGAAAAGCTCGCGACCTTCCATTTCGAGGACTACCGGCACACCGAAGGCCAATTCGACCACATCGCCTCGATCGAAATGATCGAAGCAGTCGGCGAGGAACATTGGCCCAGCTATTTCCAGACCGTGCACGATCGCCTGAAACCCGGCGGCACCGCCGCCATCCAGGCCATCACCATCAACGAGAAGGATTTCGAGGGCTACCGCTCAAACCCCGACTTCATCCAGCGCTACATCTTCCCCGGCGGCATGCTGCTGACCAAGACGGCCATGAAAGAGCAGGGCGACCGCTTCGGCCTCGAGCTCATCGACTCCGAGACCTTCCGTCTCTCCTATGCCCGCACCCTGAAGCTCTGGCGCGAACGCTTCCTCGAGCGCTGGTCCGAAATCGAAAAGATGGGCTTCGACGAAACCTTCAAGCGCAAATGGGTCTACTACCTGGCCTATTGCGAAGCCGGCTTCGCCGAAGGCTCGATCGACGTGGGCATCTATACGTATAAAAGGCCGGTCTAGTCTTGCAGTCGGCGTCCTCTTCCGCGAAGCGGGGAGGGACACCGGGCTGTAATCCGGTGGAGCGAGCGGCCGCGCCCGCTGGCCTCACGCCGCGGCGTCGTGCTCACTCTTAGCCGCTTGCCATACCTCGCGCGCCGCATCGGCATTGAGGATCGCGATTCCAACCCCGACAATCAGGTCGGGCCACGGCGAGTGCCATACCCACCCCGTCACCAGCCCCGCGGCGACAATCGCCACATTGGCAAGCACATCATTGCGCGCCGACAGGAACGCGGCCTTCGTCAGACCGCCTGCATGGTCGCGATAGCGGGCGAGCATGAGCGCACAGATCAGATTGATCGCCATAGCGCCGATCCCGGTGATGCTCAGCGACACCGGCTCCGGCGGCACCATCGTCTGCAGCTTCGCGATCGCCGTTGCGACACCCGCCAGCGCCGGTGCCAGCAGGATCGCGGCCAGCGCCATGCCAACGCGTGCCCGCGCCTTCGCACCCCAGCGCAGCGCGAGGAGGATCAGGAGATTGACGGACGTGTCTTCGAGAAAATCGATGCTGTCGGCAAACAGCGACACCGAGCCAATGCTCAGCGCGACCGCGATCTCGACAAAGAAATAAAGCCCGTTGAGCAGCGCAACGAGCCCGACCGTCCGCGACAGCCCCGGCGTCACATCACACCTGCAGCGCCGTCAGCACGGCGCCCGTGCCGATCAGCACCACGCCTATCCAATTGATCGGCGACATCTTCTCGCCCAGGAACGTCGCGGCGATGATTGCGACCAGCACCACGCTCAGCTTGTCGATCGGCGCCACCTGCGCCGCGTTGCCGAGCTTGAGCGCGCGGAAATAGCAGATCCAGCTGAGGCCGGTGGCGCAGCCGGACAGGATCAGGAACACCCACGTGCGCGGCGTGATCGTCGCCGGCGACTGCCAGCTCTGAGTGATGAACACCATGATCCCCGCCGCGCAGAGGATCACGATGGTGCGCACAAACGTCGCGAAATCCGAGTTGACATTCTCGACCCCGACTTTTGCGAAGATCGCCGTCAGCGCCGCGAAAGCCGCGGACCCGAGGGCCCAGACCTGCCAGCTCGCAAGCGGGTTCATTTTCCGCTGAGCCCGATCCCGCCGACTACGTCGGTTTCGACATGCATGATGAACTCAGCGATCAGCGGCATGCCCACCGCGATCGAGGCCTTCACCTGCGGCAGCTCGAGCGACGCCTTGTGCGCGGCCTGATCCACCCACACTTCGGTGATCCAGATCGCATCGGGGTCGCCCGGATCATTGGCGATGATGAAGCTCAGGCACCCTGCGAGAACCTCGCCCGGCTTGGGCAGCATCTGCGCCGCGAGCTTGTCGCGCTGGCCGGGATGCGCCTTGAATTTGCTGACCAGTCCATGCATCTCACAGCGCCTTTATCTTGACCGTCTCCGGCTTGTCCCACGCGACCGTGTTGGTCAGCGGCAGCCCGAACTGCTTTTCCGAAATCTCGAACTCGTCGCCCGGCTCGGTCTTGATGCCGTCGGCAAAGCTCAGCGTCGCCGTCCCGAACATATGGACATGAATGTCGCCGGGGTTCCGGAACAGCCGGTACTTGAAGTGATGATGTTCGAGATTGGCGATGGTATGGCTCATGTGATCTTCGCCGCTTAGGAACGGCTTTTCCCAGATCACCTTGCCGCCGCGCTTGATCCGCGAGAACCCGTTGACGTCGTGCGGCAGCTCCCCCAGCCGGATCTCCGGGCCGAAGGAGCAATAACGAAGCTTCGAATGCGCGAGAAAGAGATAGTTGACCCGTTCCGTCACATGATCCGAGAACTCATTGCCGAGCGCAAAGCCAACCCGGAACGGCGTTCCATTGGGGCCGATCACATAGATGCCGGCGATCTCAGGTTCCTCGCCCGCGTCCTTTGCAAAAGCCGGGGAGGGGATCGGCGCACCGGGCGCTGCAACGATGTGGCCATTGCCCTTGTAGAACCATTCGGGCTGGACGCCCTCCTGGCCCTCGGCCGGCTTGCCGCCCTCGAGCCCCATGCGGAACATCTTCATCGAGTCCGTCAGCGGCGCCTCGGCCGCCTGCTGCTCGGATTTGTGCATCGCATCGCGCGCCGACGCCGACCCCAGATGCGTGAGCCCCGTGCCGGTCACGTAAAGATGCGCCGGATCCGGATGGTCGATCGGGGGCAGCATGCGGCCCTCCTTGAGGATCGCCGCCGCATCGATCTCTTTGCCGAGCCCGCGATCCTTGATGATCGACTTGAGCTTGCCCTTGCGCTCAGCCGCCTCCATCGCCAGCGCGTAAACACTCTTGGCACCCTTGACGATATGGGCTGTGCCGCCATCGACCACGCCCACCGCGCGCGTGCCGTTTTCCTTGGTGAACTGGATGAGGTTCATGAGTTCGAGTCCCCGTTTCGGGCCGAACCCTAAGCCGGAATCGAGCCCTCAGTGCAAGCCGCAAAGTGCTGTCGTAGGGCGCATGCTGCCGCCGCGCCTCATGGTCGCGCCCGGCCCGCGGGCGGAACCACTTGGGTGCGCAGAGATTAGGGGCCGGGGGGTGCGAGGACAGAGGAACCTATTCAGCATGCAACCCATCTCCAAACTGCTCGTCGCAGGGCTCACCACGGCGGCGCTGTCGATCGGCCCGATCGGGTTCGCCGGGCTCACCTCGCCGCTGGCGATCACCGCGGCACAGGCCGCGACGGCCACCGTCGACATCAACATCTTCTTCGACCAGCTTTCGCCCCACGGCGTCTGGGTCAAGCACCCGAAATACCACTACGTTTTCTGCCCCAAGGTCGACGCCGACTGGCGTCCGTACACCCATGGGCACTGGATCTATCTCAAGGATTGGGGCTGGTATTTCGCTTCGTCCGAGCCCTTCGCCTGGGCCGTTTATCACTATGGCCGCTGGTTCGCCGATGCGCGTCTCGGCTGGTGCTGGGTGCCGGGTAATGCCTGGGCTGGCGCCTGGGTCGCCTGGCGGCGCTCCAACGACTATATCGGCTGGGCTCCGCTCGAGCCCGACCAGGATGGCTTCCAGGTCAACGTCTCGATCAACAAGACCGAGCCTCCAAAGCATGACTGGGTGTTCGTACCGCCCAAGCAGTTCCTGCAGGCTCAGCTCAACGTCAACATCATACTCGGCGACAAGCAGCCCGATGTCTTCGACAAGACCCAGTACGCCGGGCCGGTGATCGTTCAGAACAATAAGGTCATCAACAACATCATCGAGGTGAACTTCATCCAGCAGGTCACCAACACGACGGTCGTGGTGGTCAACCCGACCATCGTCGACAAGCCGCAATCGGCCGACGTGAGCGGCAACACCGTCGCCGTCTTCGCGCCCCCGATCGCTCCGCCCAAGCAGGACGAAGCGCCAAAGGACGCCAAGGACCCCGACCAGGCCGCCCAGGATTTGGGCAAGCCGCCGGCCAGCGCATCGGCGAGCGGCGAAGTCTCGGCTTCGGCGAGCGCCTCGGCATCCGCGTCGGCTCCTGTCTCGGAGGCATCGAGCGCACTATCCTCGGCCGCATCTTCGGCCCCGGCGTCCTCGAGCGCGGCGTCCTCTGCGCCCGCCTCATCGAGCGTCGAGGCCTCCTCGAGTGTCGCTCCGTCCTCGAGCGTGGCCCCGAGTTCGGCCCCGCCGTCCTCGGTGAGCTCTTCGATCGAGCCGGTCTCGTCCTCGGTCGCACCGCCGCCGGCTCCGTCGTCGGAACCCCCGGCGCCCGCAAGCTCGAGTGTCGCCCCGAGCTCCTCGGTCCTGCCGTCCTCCTCCTCCTCGGTGGAACCGGCCTCGAGCGTGGCGCCCGCGCCCGCAGAATCCAGCAAGAAGCTGCCGCCCTGCCCGGACGGATACATCCTGGTCAAAGGCGAGTGTGTCCTCGCGCCATCATCGGCGCAGTAGTCTGCCCGAGATCAGCCGGAAAGAGGCGTCGCCACCGCGGCGCCTCTTTCGCAGATTCATCTCGGGTGACGGCCTGATTCGACTACCCGCGAACTGCCCAACCGCAGCGCGTAAGACCTGACGTTTAGGCCCTGTGGTGGAGGGCCTATGCGCACCAATTGGTTCGTCGTCATTCGCGTTCTCGATCAATGGTGGATCGACAACGAAGGTGAAGCCTACGGCCCCTTCACCTCGCGCGAAGCCGCCTGCTCCGCATCCTCCCGCATCGCCCAGATGTTCGGCGACACCGAACGCCGCAGCCTGGTCTTCTGGCCCGGCGAAGACGGCAAGCCGCGGCTGATGTTCGACGGCGTTTGATTTGCCGGCTCGCTGTGCC
>Ga0068853_100000782_pt1 | contig 22101 bp, 17 predicted proteins | sample KBSCornC32_FD_65655 | JGI IMG/M metagenome (GOLD analysis project Ga0068853, IMG submission 65655) | Corn rhizosphere microbial communities from Kellogg Biological Station, Michigan, USA - KBS Corn C3-2 | ecosystem: Host-associated > Plants > Roots > Rhizosphere > Soil ... | reverse complement strand
AGCACGCCGCGCGCGCCGGCTGCTCGGCCTCGCGCTCGCGCTCGCCTTCCTCACCAAGGGGCCGCCCGGCCTGCTCGCGTTCGCGGCCTGCTTCGTGTTCGCGGGCTGGAGCGAAGGCGCGCGCGGCCTGCGGCGTGCCTTCGGCTGGGACGCGCTGCTGCTGTTCCTCGTGGTCGGCGGCAGCTGGTACGCGATCGTCGCCTGGCAGGAGCCGGGCGTGATGCGCTACTTCCTCGTCGAGGAAGTCGTCAACCGCGTCGCCAGCGACAAGATGCATCGCAATGCCGCATGGTACGGCGCGTTCAAGGTGTACGTGCCGACGCTGCTGTTGGGCACCTTGCCGTGGCTGCCGCTGCTGCTCGGCGCGGCCTGGCGCCATCGTCGCGACGTCGTCGCGCACGTGCGCGCGGATGCCGAGCTGCGCCTGCTCGCGTGCTGGCTGCTGCTGCCGCTCATTGTGTTCATGCTCGCGCGTTCGCGCCTGCCGCTGTACGTGTTGCCGCTGTTCGCGCCGCTCGCACTGGTCGCCGCGCGCGAACTCGCGCCGTGGACGCCGCGGCGTTGGCAGCTCGCGCTGCTCGGCGCCTGGTGCATCGCGATGGTCGGCCTGCGTGGTTTGCCCGCGCGGCTCGACGTCGACGCCGACGACCGCGCGCTCGCGCAGGCGATCGATCGCGAACTGTCGCCGCGGCCGGCCGAGGTCGCGTTCGTCGAGGAAGCACCGCGCTTCGGGCTGCGCTTCTACCTCGGCAGCGGGATCGAGCGGCTCGACCTGCCCGACGAGCCGCCGCAGGCGCAGGCGCAGGACCTGCCGAGCGAGCTGCGCGAGCGCGAAGGCTGTCGCCTGCTGCTCGTTTCGCCCGAGCTGCGCCCCGAACTCGAACGCGCGCTCGTCGCCTACGGCGTCGGCTGGCGCCGCATCGCCGACGTGCGCGGCTACGCCGCGCTCGCCCAGCTCAGCGACGATTGCGCGTGGCGCGCCGACGCGCACGCTATGCTGCCGCCATGACCGCCACCGACAGCCATGGACCCCTCGGGCGCAGCGTCGCCTACGCGAGCCGCTACGATCCGGGCCTGCTGTTCCCGATCGCACGTGCGATCGGCCGCGTCGAACTCGGCCTCGGCGCGGCCCTGCCGTTCGACGGCGTCGACGTCTGGAACGCGTACGAACTGTCCTGGCTCGACGCGCGCGGCAAGCCCGAGGTCGCGCTGGCCGAGTTCCGCGTGCCGGCGTCGTCGCCGAACATCGTCGAATCGAAGTCGTTCAAGCTCTACCTCAACAGCTACAACCAGGAGCGGCTCGCCTCGATCGACGCGATGCGCGAACGCCTCGTGCACGACCTGTCCGCGGCCTCCGGCGCGGCAGTGGAGGTCACCCTGCTGCCGCCCGCGCGCTTCGCCGCGCTCGCGCTGCGCGAGCTCGACGGCGAATCGATCGACGACCTCGCGCTCGACGTCGACGACTACGGCCCGCCGAACCCGGCCCACCTTCGCGCGGACGGCGCGCCCGTCGCCGAGACGCTCGTGTCGAACCTTCTGAAGTCGAACTGCCCGGTCACCGGCCAGCCCGACTGGGCCAGCGTGCAGGTCCGCTACCGCGGCCCGCGCATCGCGCGCGACGGATTGCTGCGCTACCTCGTGTCGTTCCGCGAGCACGCGGGCTTCCACGAGCAGTGCGTCGAGCGCATCTTCGTCGACGTCACCCGTCGTTGCGCGCCGGTCGCGCTCGAGGTCTACGCGCGCTACACGCGCCGCGGCGGGCTCGACATCAATCCCTGGCGCGCCAGCACCGGCGCCACCGCGACGAATCCGCGCGGCGCCCGCCAGTAGCCGTCCGCGCGATGCAATTTGTAACGCATGCGAGCGAGCCTGCACTCATTCGCGGTTAAGCGCGATGGGGTGTAATGTGCGGGTCCTGCAACGGAGAGGAGAGCGGACGATGGCCAACGAGCCGAAGAAGCCGGATTTTTCCAACGTGCAGGGCGGCGGCCAGTCGACCGCGCCGCCGCCGGCACCGAAAGCGGATTTCAGCAACGTGCAGTCCGGCGTGCAATCGACCGCGCCGATCGTGGCACCGGCCACGCAGACCTACACGGTCGTCAAGGGCGACAGCCTGTCGAAGATCGCCAAGCACTTCTATGGCAGCGCGAACCGCTGGAAGCAGATCTTCGAGGCGAATCGCGACCAGCTCGACGATCCGGACCTGATCAAGCCGGGACAGGTCCTGAAGATCCCCGCAGACAACGATTGACGCCCGACACCCTGGAGGAACGACGATGATCAAGCCACGCAGCCAGCTCACCCTGATCGCCGCGATCGCCGGCGCATTCGCGCTGTCCGCTTGCGGCAAGAAGGAAGAACCCGCTCCGGCACCGGCGCCGCCTCCGCCGGCCGCTTCGACCCCGACTCCGCCGCCGCCGGCTGCGCCGGCACCCGCGCCGGTCGCGGTCGCCTCGGTCGACCTCGGCTCCGCGGTCGGTCCGGACCAGAAGGTGACGACGCCGACGACGGCGTTCACGCCGAAGGACACGATCTACGCCGCGGTGTCGACCACCGGCACGGCGCCGAACGCGGTGCTCAACGCGAAGTGGACGTACCAGGACGGCCAGACCGTCAACGAGTCGAGCCAGACGATCGCGCCGAACGGCCCGGCCGTGACGAGCTTCCACATCAGCAAGCCGGATGGCTGGCCGGCCGGCAACTACAAGGTCGAGATCTCGCTCAACGGCACGTCCGTGGCGTCGAAGGATTTCTCGGTCAAGTAACGCGCATCGCCGTCATGGCTGCGAACGGAAGGGCGCGAGCGATCGCGCCCTTTCTTTTTCGTCAGCTGCCGAACTCGTGTTCGGGCGCGGCGAAGCCGATCGTGACCGCCCCGGTACCGACGTTGACCATGCCGGTCACGCTCATCGGCGCTTCGAACACCTCCACGCCGTGTCCGGCGCAGGTCTGCTTGAGCGAGGCGTAGCCGGGCAGCGCGTCGAGCTCGTCGAGCTTGCCGCCGTAGCTCACGCACACGGTCGGCGTGAGCAGGCCCGCGCGCACGCGCTTCTCGGCGTAGGCGAACAGCGTTTCGGCGCCGTGGTCGAAGCCGCGCACCTTCGCCACCGGCGAGGTCGTGTTGCGGTAGCCGCGCAGCAGCGGCTTGATGTCGAGCGCGGTGCCGAGCGCGGCGCTGAACCAGCCGACGCTGCGATCGCCCTTCTTCTGCGCGCGTGCGCGCATGTAGTAGAGGTCGCGCACGATCATGTAGCCGAACGTGTTGTGCGCGATGTATTCCAGGCGCTCGCGCATCTGCCCCGGATTCATGCCGCTTTCGCGCAGGCGCACCGCCTCGACTGCGGTCACGCCGGTCGCGGCGAACAGGTTCTCCGAATCGATCACGCGCATGAGGAACGGGCCGGACACGCCGGCGTCGCGGCGGATCGGCCGGTAGTCGGTGAGGATCGCGAAGCTCGCCTTGCTCGCGTTGGCATGGATGCCGCTGCGCGAAGAGGCGATCGTGATGCAGAACACGCAGTCGTAGTCGACCACGAGGCGGCGCAGGAACAGGTCGCGGATCTCCTCGACACCGAACGGTTCGGTCTCCGCCGCGTGCGCGCGCGTGCCGAGGTCCTCGTCGAGGAAGCGTTGGCGCACCGCGGGGTCGCGATCGTCGACGAGGGTCGCCTCGTCGATGCGCGTGGTGATCGGGAGGATCGTGAAGCCGTGCCGATGCAGGTAGTCACCGGGCAGGTCACAGGCCGAATCCACGACGAAACCGATGCGCATAGCAGGTCCTCCACGACGTCGCCGTGCGCCGTATCCCGATCGACCGATCGGCGGCGCGTCCGGAGCCGCGCTCCAAACTTAGCATGGCGATGCCCATGCAAGGATCGTGCAGCGCAGCGTAGAAGGAATTTTTACAAACGCGGCCCAAAGGGGTGCGAGCGACCGGTCCAGCGCGGGCGCCCGCCGCCCGGCTTCATCGGCGGCGCCGAACGCGCGACAATGGGCGGCTCGCCCCGCGGTCGCGCCTTCTCGAGGCGCCCGCGGTGGCGCGACATCCCCAACGCTTTCCGCGCGCGCCGTCGCCGAGACCGCGCCTCACGAGGTTGATCCCGCCCCATGTCCGACAGCCCGAAGATCATCTACACGCTCACCGACGAAGCGCCGTGGCTCGCCACGCAGTCCCTGCTGCCGATCGTGCAGGCGTTCGCGCGCACCGCCGGCGTCGCGGTCGAGACGCGCGACATCTCGCTCGCCGCCCGCATCCTCGCCCAGTTCCCCGACCTGCTCGGCGAGCGCAAGGTCGCCGACGATCTCGCCGAGCTCGGCCGCCTCGCGACCACGCCCGAGGCGAACATCATCAAGCTGCCGAACATCAGCGCCTCGGTGCCGCAGCTCAAGGCCGCTATCAGGGAACTGCAGTCGCAGGGCTGGCCGCTGCCCGACTATCCGGACGAGCCGAGGGACGCGCGCGAGAAGGACGCCAAGGCGCGCTACGACAAGGTCAAGGGCAGCGCGGTGAACCCGGTGCTGCGCGAAGGCAACTCCGACCGGCGTGCGCCGCTGTCGGTGAAGAACTACGCGCGCAAGCACCCGCACAAGATGGGCGCGTGGAGCGCCGATTCGAAGACGCACGTGGCGCACATGGACGGCGGCGATTTCTACGGCAGCGAGACGTCGACCACGGTCGAGCAGCCGGCCACGGTGAAGATCGCCTGGTTCGGCAAGGACGGCGCGAGCACCGTGCTGAAGGAGAAGACCGCGCTCAAGGCCGGCGAGATCATCGACGCCGCGGTGATGAGCCGCACCGCGCTCGCCGCGTTCATCGACGCGCAGATCGCCGACGCGAAGGCCCGCGGCGTGCTGTTCTCGCTGCACCTCAAGGCGACCATGATGAAGGTGTCCGACCCGATCATGTTCGGCGTCGCGGTCGGCGAGTTCTATGCCGACGTGATCGCGAAACACGCGGATGCGCTGAAGCAGGTCGGCTTCGACCCGAACAACGGCATCGGCGATCTCGACGCGCGCGTCGCGAAGTTGCCGGCGGACCAGCGCACCGCGATCGAGGCCGACCTGCGCGCGCAGTACGCGACGCGTCCGGGGATCGCGATGGTCAACTCGGACAAGGGCATCACCAACCTGCACGTGCCGAGCGACGTCATCGTCGATGCGTCGATGCCGGCGATGATCCGCGACTCCGGCCGCATGTGGAACGCCGAGGGCAAGCTGCAGGACACCAAGGCGGTGATCCCGGATCGCTGCTACGCGGGCATCTACGAAGCGGTCATCGACGACTGCAAGGCGCACGGCGCATTCGATCCGGCGACGATGGGCAGCGTGCCGAACGTCGGCCTGATGGCGCAGGCGGCCGAGGAATACGGCTCGCACGACAAGACGTTCCAGATCGCCGCCGCCGGCGTCGTGCGCGTCACCGACGACGCGGGCCACGTGCTGCTCGAGCAACCGGTCGAGGCGGGCGACATCTTCCGCATGTGCCAGACCAGGGACGCGCCGGTGCAGGACTGGGTCAAGCTCGCGGTTTCGCGCGCGCGCCTCAGCAACACGCCCGCGGTGTTCTGGCTCGATGCGAAGCGCGCGCACGACGCGCAGCTGATCCGCAAGGTTGAGAAGTACCTGAAGGACCACGACACGCACGGCCTCGACATCCGGATCCTCGCGCCGGTCGACGCGATGCGCCTTTCGCTCGCGCGCATCCGCAAGGGCGAGGACACGATCTCGGTCACCGGCAACGTGCTGCGCGACTACCTCACCGACCTGTTCCCGATCATGGAACTCGGCACGAGCGCGAAGATGCTGTCGATCGTGCCGCTGATGGCCGGCGGCGGCCTGTTCGAGACGGGTGCCGGCGGCTCGGCGCCGAAGCACGTGCAGCAGTTCCTGCAGGAGGACTACCTGCGCTGGGATTCGCTCGGCGAGTTCCTCGCGCTCGCCGCGTCGTTCGAGCATCTCGCGCAGCGCTACGACAACGCAGCCGCCGGCGTGCTCGCGCGCACGCTCGACCAGGCGAACGGCCGCATCCTCGACGAGAACCGTTCGCCCGCGCGCAAGGTCGGCGAGCTGGACAACCGCGGCAGCCACTTCTACCTCGCACTGTACTGGGCGCAGGCGCTCGCCGCGCAGGACGACGACGCTGTACTGAAGGCGAAGTTCGCGCCGCTCGCGCGCGTGCTCGCCGAGGCCGAGGCGAAGATCGTCGCGGAACTCAATGGTGCGCAGGGCAAGCCGGTCGACATCGGTGGCTACTATCATGCCGATTCCGGCAAGGCCGGCCGCGCGATGCGCCCCAGCGCAACGTTGAACGCGGCGCTCGCCACGCTTTGAGCACGGCGGTGACGAGGCGTGCGTGCCTGGAGGGCCGCACGCCGCAGGTTTGAACGACGTCATTCCCGCGCAAGCGGGAATCCATCGAAAAAGGGGTGCCCGCTTTCGCGGGCACGACGCCGCAAGGGTCATTGACGGTGAGTGGGGTGGATCAAGGCGCATGGCGCCGACTACCGTTCGCCGCAGGGACGCACTCGGGGGAGAGCGTGATGGGCAAGGCAACGGCCGATGCGACACGTGCGTTCTTCGACGCGGTCGATCGCCTCGATGCGCCGCGCCAGCAACCGCGTCGCGTCGAAGCGGCGCTGCGGCGCGAGCTGCTGCGCATGTCCGCGGCGCAGCTCGAGGATTTCCAGCACGGCTTCGACCTCGCGCTCGCCGAATTGCGCACGCCGGCGCTGTGGGCGGCGGCCGGGCTCGTGCACGAACCGCTCGACCCGTACGACTACGACGGCTTCGCCGCCTGGCTACTGCTGCAGGGCGAGCACGTCGCGCGCCGCGCGCAGGACGATCCCGACGCGGTGATCGCCGCGCTCACGCGGCGCCTGTTCGGCCGGCGCCGCCGGCCGATGTACGACGATGTGCTGGAGACCGCGCAGCGCATCTACGAGACGCGCTTCGACCGCGATCTCTACGAGGCCGTCGCCGCACCCGCCTGGCACCTCGATCCGCTGTACGCGGACGGGCCGGTCGCGAACGTGCGCTGGACGCATCCGGAGATCCTCGAACAGCGCTACCCCGAACTGTGGCGCGCCTTCGACACGCGCGCACTGCGCGTGATCCCGATGAGCGACGACAGCGGCGACGTCTGTGCCTGCTGCGGGCGCATCTATCACGTCGGTTACGGCCTGCTCGCGCACAAGCGCGCGCCGCTCGGCGCCTACACCCTGCATTTCGTCGAAGGCGCATTCGGCGCGGTCGACTCGACCGTCACCCTCGACGATGGCGAACGCAGCGTGATGATCGGCGTGCGCCATTCGCAACGCGGTTCGCGCAGCGGCGTGCGCGTGCTCGAGGAGGACGAGATGCCGTGGCGTCCCGACGACGATCGCGTCGTGCTCGGCCGCGACGCTGCGCGCGCGCACCCGCTTTACCGGCGCGCGCTGCAGGCGATGCTCGGCGTGTGGGACCGCGAGCCGCGCCTCGCCGGCCATCGGCGTGCGTGGCGCCAGCGCCGATGGCTCGCCGATGCGAGCGCGCGCCGCGTCGCCGCGCCGCCGGCCCCGGCCGACCGCGCCTGCGAAAGTTGCGGCCGCGTGCACGGCGACCTCGAGATCAGCCATCGCTTCCCCGACGCGCTGGCGACGATGTCGCGCTGGCAATGGCGCCATCGCGTGCAGGGCGACGGCGACGACCTGCTGCTCGACGGTCGGCGCCACTTCCTGCGCGGCCTGCTGCCGGTCGCGGTCGACGGCGCGAGCACGCCGTATCGCTTCGGCGTGTGGGCCGAGCGCCTCGATCCGAGCCTCGGCACGCGCGAGATCGACGGCCGCGAAGAAGCCGAGCGGCGCCTGCAGCGCGGCGCCCGCGGCCTGCTCGCGAACGACCTGCTGTTCCTGCCCGAGTCGACGCTCGGCCTCGAAGTGTCCGTGCGCCAGCGCGACGACGGCGAGCGCCCCGAGTTCCAGCTCGACCACGACACCGATCACCCGCTCGCGAAGATGCAGCGCGACGGCCTCGCCGCGGACCTGCCGCGGCGCCTGCTCGCGCTCGTGCCGCACGACTGAGGGGCGCGCATCGCGAAGCGCGCATGACGCGCGTGTCGGGCGACGTGACGCGTCAGTCGAACGCGTTGCGGAAGATCACGTCCGAAGGCGCCGTACCCGGCACGGAATAGCGCGCGATCGCCTGGATCCCGCTTTGCGGCAACGTGATCGTGCCATAGACGCTGCCATCGTCGAGCATGCGCCATGGGCGCGGGCCGTAGGTCACGCCCGTGCCGTTGTAGAAATGCACGAAGTCCGCGAGGGTCAGCGGATCGAGCAGCAATGCGTCCTCGGCCGGCGCGAGGGACCAGACGAAGGCAAGAAAGCCGTACGCGTTCGAGCGGGCTTCCGTCAGGTACGGCGCATTCTCGCGAACGGAGAGCAGGTGGCCCTCGTCGTCGATGTGCCAGAACGTGTCCACGCCGGGCGTCGAAAAACGATCGGTTTCCAGCAGCCAGTCGTCATCGCCGGATGCCGCGAGGAACTCCGGCTCCAGTCCGCCCCCGAGTTCGCCGAGCACGACATCCGCATCGACCAAACCGTCGGCGTGGACCCTGCGCAACGTCAACGGGTCGTGAGGAAGGATCGCGACCGTGTCGCCTTCACGGTTGATGGCGGCGGGAATCCACGGCGCATACGCCTCAGGGAATTCGTAGCGCGCGACAAGATCGCCGCTCTGCGCGATGCGCAGGACGGTCACGTAGAACGGCGGGCAACCGACGCTGCAGTAGCCCCATCCTTTGGTCAGTACGATCGTGCTTCCGTCTGCGAGGCGGCGCGCGTCTTCCACGTAGAAGTCGAAGTCGGAGAGGAGGAATGTTCGAAGGGAAAGGTTCGAACCGTCATCGTCGATGCGCTGCCAGTAGAGTGACGGGCCGCCGACGATCAGCATCACCAGGTCCGCGGCACCCGGCAGGGTGACAATTCGGCCTCTTCCGTCGAAGGCGCCCGAGCCACCGACCAGCGATTCGGTTTCGACGGTGGCGTTGCCGAACACATCGTAGCGCTCGATCAGCGTTCGACCATCCGGATCGGCGAGCGAAGGGCGATCCCAACGCAGCGCCCACGCGCCGCCGTCATGAGCGAGCGCGGCGGCAACCCACATGCTCGGGCTGGAGTCGTCCGAACACCATGTGCACGCGTGCTTGCGCCAGAGCAGGTCACCGTCGGGGGAGTAGAGGGAAAGGTGGGCGAGCGTGTCGACGAGCACGCCCGAGCCCGCACGCGCATCCATGGCCCATACCATCGACGAGACGGTTCGCGTGCGGCATGGCTGGTCGAACCACGTCGCATCGCCGAGGACATCGATGCGCACGATGCGCGGATAGCGCCAGCACGGATCATCGGACACCGTCGCGTCGTCGACGAGCAGCTCGGTGGTTCCGCCGAGGTCCGCGGGGCGGCTCGTCGACGGCATCCAGCCGGCGTAGCTGCCGAGTGGAACGGTCCAGGCCGTCGCGCCCTGTGCATCGACGGCGGACATCGTGATCGCGCCCGATGCACGGCGAACCACCATGACGCCGTCGTCGACGGCAACGAAATCGTCGGCGGGTATCGACCAGGACACGTCGCCGCCGAGGGGATCGATACGCCGGACGCTCGCGTCGTCGTAGGTTCGCGTGAGCACGAAGGTGGCGCCGGTCGCGTCATGGCCGAGCCGCTCGTAGTTGCCGACATCCGCGGTGGCCCGCAGCAACGGAAATCCCAGCGCATCGTAACGCGCGTACAGGCCGTGGCCACCGATCGAACCGACGACGCGCGCGCCGCCGTCGGAAGTCGCCTCGACGTCGCGCAGGCTCGCACCGCCGCAGCCGTTGCAGGACGAGACATCCGTCGACAGGTGCGACCCGTCGAAATCGAGGCGCGTCAGCGTCGCGGTGGGACTGTAGAAGTCGTCACCCGAGGCTGCGACCCAGATCGCCGTCGCACCGATGGCGAGGTCGCCACCGAGGAAGGTTCCCGGTGGGCCCGCATCGACGACGACGCTCCATTGCACCGTGCCGTCGTCGGCGACGCGCAACGTGCGATAGGCACGCATCGCGACCAGCGAGTCGTCGTCGAGCAGCTCGAGGTGCAGGCAGTGCCCCTCTCCGCCCGCGCAGATCGATTCTGCCGGGATCGCTACGCGCCAGTCGAGCGCGAACGCAGCATCGAAGCGCATGAGCGCGGCGGGCGACTGCGATCCGCCGGCGAGTACGTAGTACGCTTCGCCGGTGTCATTCGCCCGTATCACGAGTTCGGTGGTGTAAGGGTCAATCGGCGTCGAGCCGACCTGCGTGACCGATCCGTCCGGCGCATATCGCCGCAGGACCAGTTCGTCGTTGGTCGTCGTCGCCGCGACCGTGCCGCCATCCGGCGTCCTGATTGTGACCGGGTCGGCCGAGAACGCGATGCGATCGTAGACGAGCTCGTCTTCGGTCTGTGCCGCGATCCACTGCGGCGGCAGCAGCGGTGCTTCGCCCGCGTGCAACGCGCGCGCCGCAACCGACGCAAACGCGAAGACGAGCCATCCGATCGTCGCGCGCACGGAACATCTCCCCAGTCGACCCGTGGTCCTCGGGATGCTACCAGCTCCCCGCCGATACGTTCGATCGGCGGCCTAGGCGCCGGCGGCAGCGAGTGCGTGTTCGGTCCGGTCACGCAACGTTTCCTGCGCGTCGCCGAACCCCGCGAGCGCGGCGCGCAACAGCGATTCCGCCGCCGCGCGATCGCCGCGCTTGGCGAGCGCGAGGCCGCGCAGCGCATCGAGGCGGAACGTCCACAAACCGTCGGCGGCACCGGCTTCGAGCGCGGCAGGGTCGAGCGCGTCGAGTCCGCGCGTCGCGTCGTCGATGCGGCCGAGCTCGATCTCGGCGGCGACGAGCCAGAAGCCGGCGACCTGGCTCTGCGGATTCTTCGCGCCGAGCTGGGCGGCGAGCTTGTCGTAGGCGGGTTGCAGCTTCGCCGCTGCGTCGCGCGCATCGCCGGATTCGTACAGCGCCTGGCCCCAGTTCGCGAGCGTGACGGCGGTGACGTTGTGGTCGGCGCCGAGCCGCTTGCGGAAGCCTTCGTGCACGCGTTGCGCGTAGTCGAGCGCGTGCGGCCAGTCGCGCTGCTTCATCGCGACGTCGAACAGGTCGCTCAGCACCATGAGATTGCGCGTGTGGTCTTCGCCGAGGCGCTCGACGATCGTCTTCCGCGCTTCGATCAACTGCTCCTGCGCCTTCGCCGGATCGCCGCCCTGCGTGTAGGTGCGTGCGACCGCGGCCTGCGCGAACGCGATCACGAGCCCGTTGTCGTCGGCACGCGCTCGCGCCTCGGCGATGAGGGACTCGCCTTCCGCGCGCGCCTCGTCCAGGTGGCCGGTCTGGGTCAGTGCGCCGACGAGGTCCATGCGCATCGAATCGCGCAAGGTGACGTTGTCGGGATCGGTCGCGCGCAGCAGCGGGATCGCGGCGCGGTATTCCGGCAGCGCCTTGGCGTAGTCGCCGCGGTTCATGTCGTAGATGCCCCAGGCCGACGCGCGCAGGTAGCGCAGGTACGGGTCCTGCGAATCGCCGACGAGGCGATCGAGCGCGTGCAGGTGCTCGAGCGATTCGTCGAACTTGCCGGTGCGCGTGAGCAGGCGCGCGAGCAGGGTGCGCGCCTTCAATGCATCGAGGCTCGCTTCCCCTTCTTCGCGCTCGTACAGCGCGAACGCGCGGCGCGCCTCGTCCTCGGCCTCGGGCATGCGCTCGATCATGTTGAGCAGCATCGTCACGCTGGTGCGGATCGACGCTTCGGTCAGCGGCTGCGCGGCGAAGCGCGTCGCGATGCGCGCGCGCGCGCCGAGCAGCACGTCCTTGAGCGAGGCGTCGCCGCCCTTGGACAGCACGAGCGGATTCGACCGGCCGATCAGGTCCTCGTTGAGGAAGCGGTTGATCGCGTTGGCGCGCTCGAGTTCGCGCCGCGCACCGTCGCGCGCACGCGACGCGGCGATCCACAGGCCGAGCGTGACGAGGAGGCCCGCGGCGAGTGCGCCGAGCAGCGCGATCGCGTAGGGTCGACGCGCGCGACTGCGCGCGAGCGCCTCGCGAGCCTGGCGATCGCGTCGTTCGGCCTGCGCGGATGCCGAGCGTGCGTCGCGCCGCGCCGCGAGGCTGCGCAGGCGCGCGGCGAGTTCGGCCGCGCCGGCGAGGCGGCGCTGCGGCTCGCCGTCGGTGGCGAGGCGGATGTCCTCGCGCAGCAGTTCATCGTCGACGTCGCGTTCCCAGCCGGACGCCATCGGCCGCGCGAGGTCGCCGGCGAGCAGCTGGTAGAGCATGACGCCGAGCGAATAGACGTCGCTGCGCACGGTCGGCGCCTGCCCCGCGAACAGTTCCGGCGCGACGTACAGCGCGGTGCCCGCGGTCGAGTCGGTCGCGACATCGCGTGCGGTGGCCGGCCCGAGGCGCGTGATGCCGAGCTCGGCGAGCCGCTCGGGATCGACGAGGTGGCCGCTGCCGAAGTCGGTCAGGCGCACGTGCGGCGTTCCGTCGCGGTCGTCGACGAGCACGTTCGCCGGTTTCAAGTCCTTGTGCAGTACGCCGACGCCGTGCGCGGCGTCGACCGCGTCGGCGACCTGCAGGAACAGCGCGAGGCGCGCGTCGGTGCCGGTCGCGCCGAGCGACGCGATCGACCATTCGAGCAGGTTGTCGCCGCCGTACTCGCATTCGAGGAAGAACGGCGGGTTCTCGAAGTTCCAGTCGATGATGTCGACGAAGCGGCCGCGCTCATCGAGGCTTTCGCGCAGCACGCGCGCGAGCGTCGCCTCGCGCTTGAGCGCGCGCAGGCGCTCGCCGTCGGCGCCGAACTTGTAGACGCGCAGCACGTGCGTCTTCGTTTGCTCGGCGAGCCAGACTTCGCTGCCGCGGTTGGCGCCGAGCTGGCGGCGCAGGGTGAAGTTCGGCCGCCCGGGCACCGGCCGGCCGGGCGCGAGGTCGAGCCGGCTGTCGATGCGGCGGCCGGTCGCGACGCGCGCGACCTCGCCGTCGAGGCGGTAGCCGATGCGTGCCTGCGTCACGAGGCGCTCCGCGTTCGCCTCGCCGAGCGCGCGGCGCAGCTTGGCGATCGCGTTCGGCAGCACCTTGTCGACGGTCACGCGCCCGGCCCACACCTCGCGCAGCAGTTCTTCCTTGGTGACGACCTCGCCGGCGTGGCGCAGCAGGTAGGCGAGCACGTCGAGCGCGCGGCGTTCGACCTCGACCGGGAGGTCGGCGACGCGCAACTCGAAGCGGGCTTCGTCGAATTCGGCGCTGCCGAAACGGTAGCGGTAGCAGTGCGGTTCGGTGCGATCGGGGTCTTGCATGCGGCGACGGGGGAGGCGCAGGCCGCGACACCGAAGGCATCGGCGAGGCCGGGCGTGCAGGGTACACGACCCGGTTCTCGCGCCGCGAGTGTCGGTGCCGCCGCGAAATCGCCTCGCGTGGACGATCCGTTACCGAACCGTGGTGCCGGCGTAACCCCATGTGCGACGCATTGCTCTACGCTCCGCGCCCGTCGTCGCATCGGGCTCGCCGCATGCGGCGCCGTTTTCGTTCAGCAATGTCTTCCAAGGAGTCGTTCACGATGAATCCCCGCCTCGTTCCCCTGGGCCTCGCCATCAGTCTCGTCCTCGCCGCGCCGTGCGCCCTTGCGCAGACCGTGCCCTGGCGTGCCGTGATCGGCACGAACTCGAGCGTCGTCGTGCCGGGGTTGCCGAGCGTGGCGCGCTCCTACGGCGACGTGGTGCTCAGCGATGCCGGCGGCGGCCGCGTCGGCGTGCGCATGAGCTCGTCGAACTACGCCGGCTACTGGGCGTACAAGCAGGGCGCGTGGGCGCAGTACATGAAGGAAGGCGTGACCGGTGCGCTCGGCCCGGGCCGCAGCGGTGGTGAAGCCGCGCACGTCTTCCTCGACTACAGCAGCGGCTTCGGCGCAGCCGGCTTCGACGGCCAGCGCGTGTTCGTCGCCAAGGCCGGCAACCCGGCCGACAGCGTCAACGCGACCTGGGGCGTGTGGCGCTGGGATCAGCAGAAGAACGTCGAGATCGCGCGCGTGCTCACCGACGGCACGCTCGGCCCGGGCATGGGCCTGGACTGGACGTACGCGGCCGGCGTCTCCTTCGGCGTCCGCGCGATGAGCGGCGGTCGCGCCCTCGTCAATGCCGACGTGACCTCGCCGACCAACCAGGTCAACCGCCTGCTCGTGCAGTCGCTGCCGGGCGCGACCAACCAGCCGTGCATGCTGCGCAACTCGACCTCGCGCGACCTCGCGCCGAACCTGGTCGCCGGCGACACCTTCGACACGGCGTGGGACTTCAATGCGCTGGCGGTGACGCCCGGCAATCGCGTCTACGGCGCGTTCAGCGCGAGCAGCGGCGACGGCATCTGGGAAGTCTGCAACGGTGCGCCGCGCGCGCGTGCGGCGACCGGCCGCACCGATGCGCTCGGTCCCGACATCGGCGTCGCGACCGCGCAGTTCACCAGCTCGTTCACCACGCCGCGACCGGGCGACGAAGGCAACGTCTACTTCTTCGCCAACTTCCGTCCGACTTCGGGCGACAGCAGCCGCGCGGGGCTGTTCTGGAACGACGGCGCCAGCAACCGTCCGCTCGCGATGAACGACGCGAGCGGTAGCTGGGGGCCGCATTGGCTCGATGCGACCTGGAGTTCGTTCGACACCAGTTCGTTGATGAGCGCGGGCGAGTGGAGCGCGTTCACCGCCACCGTGCATACGGGCGACGGCGGCACGCCGAGCGGCCTGTGGCGCGTCAAGGCCGGCGGTGCGCCGGAACTGGTCGCGCTGTTCGACCTGCCCGGCAGCTACGGTCCGGAATCGGGGCGCACCTGGTCGAGCTTCTACGCCCGCGCGGTCCTCTCCAACGGCGACATCATCGTGTCCGCGTACACCAATCCGAACAACGAATACGCGCTGTGGCTGCTCAAGCGCGGCGCGGCGCCGCGCCGCATCCTCGCGGCCGGGCAGAGCGTGTCGATCCCGACGTCGTCGGGGATCGTCGCCGATACGGTCAACAGCTTTTCGTTCGATGCGTCCGGTCCCGCGTTGTACGGTGCCGGCGTGGATTCGTGGGCGGGCGCGGACGGCAGCGTGCTGGTCGAGGTCAACGCCGCGACCTACGGCAACGTGCGGGTGATGGCGATTCCGTCCAATCCCGTCGATCTCATCTTCCGCAACGGCTACGACGGTTAGCCCCTCCGGTCGCGGCGCGCGCCAGCACGGATGCGGCGCGCGTCGCGACCGGCCTTGGCAGCGGCGATGCGGCGATCCCGCCGCACGCGCTCGCTGCCGCCGGCGCGCGGGTGCTACACGCCCGGTCCGCGTCGTCCCATGACCAGCGAGACGACGAACAGCACGAGGAAGACGAGGAACAGGATCTTCGCGATCGCCGCCGCGGTGCCGGCGATGACGCCGAAGCCGAGCACGCCCGCGATGAGCGCGATCACCAGAAAGACGATGGCGTAGTACAGCATGCAGTTCTCCTTGCAGGGTTTCCGTGCGGTCGCCGCGGCGCGCGGCGTCGTTCGCGACCCCACGGTGGAGCGCCACGCGTGAATGCGTAGTGACCCGCGCAGGCCACCGTTCAGCGCGTGGACGGGCGTGGTCGCGAGGAGCGCTGTGCTAACCTCGCGCACCCGAGAATCCGTGCCCGACCAAGACCCGAGGAACGCCATGAACAAGCTCGCCTGCCTCATCCCGCTCGCGCTCGCGCTCGCCGCCTGCGGTTCGAACGAATCGACCGCACCGGTCGCCGCGACGCCGAAGCCGGCCGCGCCCGCACCGGTCGACCAGCCCGCGCAGCCGACGCCGCCGCAGAGCGCGAACGAGCTGCTCGGCGCGAAGCTCGACGGCATCCTCGCCGGCGACTGGCGTTCGGCCGCGAACAAGGCGCGCGACCAGTACCGCCATCCGAAGCAGACGCTCGAGTTCTTCGGCCTCAAGGCCGGTGACACGCTCATCGAGATCACCCCGGGCGGCGGCTGGTACACCGAGATCCTCGCGCCGCTCATGAAGGGCAACGGCACCTACGTCGCCGCGGTCGCCAAGCCGAGCAAGCCCGACGGTGAAGCCGCGACCGACAAGGCGAAGCTCGAGCAGCGTTTCGCCGCGGACGCGGAGCGCTACGGCGAGGCGAAGACGGTCGAGTTCGACGGCCAGGCGCCGGTGCTCGGCGCGCCGGGTTCGGCCGACGTCGTCGTCACGTTCCGCAACGTGCACAACTGGGCCGTCGGCGGCAGCGCCGAGGCGAAGTTCAAGGCGTTCTTCGACGTGCTCAAGCCGGGCGGCGTGCTCGGCGTGACCGACCATCGCGCCGCGCCGGGCGCCGAGTTCGAGAAGATCAAGGATTCGGGTTACCTGCCGCAGGAGATGGTGGTCAAGCTGGCCACCGACGCCGGCTTCAAGCTCGTCGCGACGAGCGAGATCAACGCCAACCCGAAGGACACCAAGGACTACGAGAAGGGCGTGTGGACGCTGCCGCCGACGCTCCAGCTCGGCGACAAGGACAAGGACAAGTACCTCGCGATCGGCGAGTCGGACCGCATGACGCTGAAGTTCGTCAAACCCGGCCCGGACACGATCTTCCGCCAGCCCGATCCCGCGCAGAAGCACTGACGCGAACCCGGCGCGTTCGCGCGAGCGAACGCGCCGCCTGCGGCACGCATGCTCGTCCTGCTCAACAAGCCGTACGGCGTGCTGTGCCAGTTCACCGATCGCAGCATGCCGCCACGGCGCACGCTCGCCGAGTTCGTCGACGTTCCGGGCGTCTATCCGGCCGGCCGTCTCGACCACGACAGCGAAGGCCTGCTGCTGCTCACCGACGACGGTGCGCTCGCGCACCGGCTCACCGATCCGCGCCACAAGCAGCCGAAGACGTACCTCGTGCAGGTCGAAGGCACGCCGACGCCGGTCGCGCTCGATGCGCTGCGCCACGGCGTCACGCTCGCCGACGGACCGACCCTGCCCAGCGATGTCGAGGCGCTCGCCGCGCCGCCCGACTGGCTGTGGCCACGCGTACCGCCCGTTCGCTTCCGCAAGAGCGTGCCCGACGCATGGCTCGCGCTGACGATCCGCGAAGGCCGCAATCGCCAGGTGCGGCGCATGACCGCCGCGGTCGGCCTGCCGACCTTGCGCCTCGTGCGCGTGCGCGTCGGGCCGTACGCACTCGACGGCCTCGCGCCCGGCGAGACGCGCGTCGTGCCGGACCACGCGTAGGCCGGATCCGGGAGAAACGGATCCGGTGCCGTGGGTGCCGCGCAAGCCGCGATGCTCTTGCGATTGCGGCGTGGCGGGAACAGCATCGCGCTTCCGCTGCTGCCACGGGAATGCGCATGTCGTTCAAGGACCATTTCTCCGGCCACGCGGGCGCCTACCACGAAGCGCGACCGACCTATCCGGACGCGTTGTTCGACTGGCTCGCCGCGCAGGCCCCGGCGCGTTCGCTCGCCTGGGACGTCGGCTGCGGCAACGGCCAGGCGAGCGTCGCGCTCGCGCGCCGCTTCGCGCGCGTGCATGCGACCGACCCGAGCGCGGCGCAGATCGCGAATGCGGAAGCACGACCGAACATCGACTACCGCGTCGAACCCGCGGAAGCGTGCTCGCTCGCCGACGCGGGCGCGGACCTGGCGACCGTCGCGCAGGCGCTGCACTGGTTCGATCACGCGCGCTTCTACGCCGAGGTGCGGCGCGTGCTCGCGCCGGGCGGGCTGGTCGCGGCATGGAGCTACGCCGACTGCAGCGTCGCACCGGCCGTCGACGCGGCGAAGAACCGGCTCTACGTCGACCTCACCGGGCCGTACTGGCCGCCCGAGCGGCGCTACATCGACGAAGGCTACCGCACGCTGCCGTTCCCGTTCGACGAGATCGCCGTGCCGGCGTTCGACATGCACGTCGAATGGACGCTCGCGCAGTTCCTCGCCTACCTGCGTTCGTGGTCGGCGACGCAGCGATACCTCGCCGCGAACGGGCACGATCCCGTCGCGCTCGTCGAGGACGAGATCGCGCGCGGCTGGGGCGATCCGCTGCAGGCGCGACGCGTGCGCTGGGATTTCCACCTGCGCGCCGGGCGCGCCTGAGCTCCGGCGATCGGCCCCATCGATCACGCACGAAATGGACCGGGGATGGGGCCGCCTGCGTGACTAGACTCGCCGGCGATGCGGTTCGCGCATCGTCATGACGAGGTTCCCATGGCTCGCACCCCGGTTCTTCGCAACGCGACCTTCGCGGGCAGCGTGCTCGCCGCGTGCCTGCTCGCATCCACGTCGTCGGCGAGCGCCGGCGCACCGCCCGACGCGCCCGGCTACACGACCGCGCGAACCGGGGGCGCGCACGACTTCGAGTATTTCGCCGGCGGCTGGCGAACGACGCAGCATCGCCTGAAGGCACGCGGCGTCGGCAGCAACGAGTGGGACACGTTTCCTGCCACGCTGTGCATGACGCCGTACCTCGACGGCCGCGTCACCGCGGACGAGATCCGCTTCCCGACCAAGGGCTGGGCCGGCTTCACGCTGCGCAGCTACGATCTCGCCAAGAAGCAGTGGTCGGTCTGGTGGATCAACAGCACGAGCGGCCGCCTCGAGGCGCCCGTCGTCGGCGGCTTCGACGGCGCCCGCGGCGAGTTCTACGGTGAGGACGTCGACGACGGCCGGCCGGTCAAGGTGCGCTATCGCTGGGACAAGGTCGACCACGACCGCGCGCGCTGGGAGCAAGCGTTCTCCTACGACGGCGGCGCATGGGAGACGAACTGGACCGCCGACTTCGTGCGCGCCGACGCCGCGACCGCATGCAGCAACGGGCGACCGCGCGACTAGCGAAGCCAGGGCGATCGTCCGCGACGCGTGCCTACAGGCGCGTCCAGTCGATGCCCAGCGCGCGCAGCCCGGCGTCGCCTCGCGCACCGAGCGCGAGCGCGCGCGAGTCCCGCCGTGGCCGTAACCAGCCGCGCTCGAACAGGCGCTCGGCGAGGCGGTTGCCGAGCGCGCCGGCGAGGTGGAAGCGGCGTTCGGTCCAGTCGACGCAACTGCGGCCCGCGAGCGCGAGTCCTTCGTCGTCGTCGTCGAACAGGCCCGCATCGTGCAGCCAGCGCGCGCCCGCGGCGCTGAGGCGGATCGCGTCGCTGCCGAGCTCGAGCGCGTCGCGCTCGCGCAGGCGCTCGAACAACGCGACGCCGAGGCGGCCGGCGAGGTGGCGGTAGCACGTGCGTGCACGGCGCAGCGGTGTGTCCGCGGGCGACACCGCAGCCGCGGCCGGCGCGTGCGCTCCGGCGAGCGCGAGCGTCTCGACGAGGTGCGCGACGTCTTCGCCGGCGAGGCGGAAATAGCGGTGCCGACCCTGTGCGTGCAACGCGAGCAGGCCACCGGCGACGAGCCGCTGCAGGTGCGCGCTCGCGGTCGCCGGCGCGACGCCGGCGAGCGCCGCGAGTTCGCCGGCCGGCCGCGCGCTGCCGTCGATGAGCGCGAGCACGATGCCCGCGCGCGCGGGCTCGGCGAGCAACGCGCCGATCTCGGCGAGGCGGTGGCGGCTGGTCGGTGCGGCACTGGTCATGCGGCGAGCGTAGCCGATCGCCGCAGGCGTCGTTTCGGCCGCCGCCGAAGCGTCCCGCGCGCGGCGCGGGCACACTGCACCGGTTCCATCCGATCCGCACGAACTGGCCCGCTGCGGGGGCTGGAATTGGCCAAGAGTGACCGCATGCAAGGACACCCGCCGCCGCGCGACTGCCGGAGACCCGCGCCATGAACGACACGCTCGCCGCGACCGCCGCGCCGCGCACCGACTGGCTGACCCCGCTCGAACTCGTCGCCCTCGGCGCGATCTGGGGCGGCTCGTTCCTCTTCATGCGCGTCGCCGCGCCGCAGTTCGGCCCGTTCGCATTGGTCGAAGTGCGCATCGTGCTCGGCGCACTGATCCTGCTGCCGTTCCTGTGGCGTGCGCGAGCGCTGCTCGATGCGAAACGCATCGTGCAGTTCGCGATCGTCGGCGCGCTCAATTCGGCGATCCCGTTCTCGCTGTTCGCCTGGGGCGCCGAGCGCGCGCCCGCCGGCGTCGGTGCGATCGCCAACAGCCTCACCGTGTTGTTCACCGCTCTCGTCGCGCTGCTCGTCTACGGCGAGCGCGTGAGCCTGCGCCGTGCGTTCGCGATGATCGTCGGCTTCATCGGCGTCGTCGTGCTCATGAGCGGCAAGGTCGCCGGCTCCGACGTGTTCTCGGCCGCACTCGCGGGCACGGCCGCGTCGGCGTGCTACGGCTTCGCCGCGAACTTCACCAAGCGCTGGTTCGCCGGCGTGCCGCCGCTCGCCGCGGTCGCCGGCACGCTCGGCTGCGCGGCGATTCTGCTCGCGCCGTTCGCTCTCGCGACCTGGCCCGCGCAGTCGCCGTCGAGCGCGTCGTGGGGCAGCGCGGTAACGCTCGGCGTGCTCTGCACCGGCATCGCCTACGCGTTCTTCTTCCGCCTGATCCAGCGCGTCGGCGCCGCGCGCGCGACCACCTGCACCTACCTCGTGCCGCTGTTCGGCGTGTTCTGGGGCTGGCTGCTGCTCGCCGAAACGCCGACCGCGACGATGCTGATCGCGGGGACGATGATCCTCGGCAGCGTGATCGCGAGCCAACGCGAGGGACAGGGGCGGCGCTGAGGCACCGCTTTCCATTCGTGTTTCCCTCTCCCGCTTGCGGGAGAGGGCAGGGTGAGGGTGCTTGCGCGAATGAAGCCGCAGTCGTCTTCCGAAGCGTGAAGCAAGGCGGGAGCGAAGCAACCCTGCACAGACGCGAAAAAAGCGCCAGCGCCGGGCCACCTCATTCACGTCCCGCGCGGCTTCGCGCGATGCGTCGGCACCGCCGTCCATGGATCGTCCGGCCACGGATGCTTCGGGTAGCGGCCCTTGAGTTCCTTCTTCACTTCCGGATACGTGCGTTCCCAGAAGCTGCGCAGGTCCTGCGTGACCTGCACGGGTTTGCCGCCGGGCGAGAGCAGGTGCAGCGTGAGCGGTACGCGGCCGCCGGCGATGCGCGGCGTGTCGGCGAGGCCGAACAGTTCCTGCAGCTTCACCGCGAGCACGGGGGGTGCGTCGTCGGCATAGGCGATGCGGCGTTCCATGCCGCTCGGCACTCGCAGCGACACCGGTGCCTGTTCGTCGAGCGCGCGACGCTGTGCGAAGTCGATGCGCGCCGCGAGCGCTTCGGACAGTTCCGCCGCCTGCAGCGCATCGAGGCGACGCTTGCCGGCGAGGTAGGGCGCGAGCCAGTCGTCGAGCGAGGCGAGCAGCGCAGCGTCGGAGAAGTCGGGCAGGCCGAGTTCGGGGCACCAGCCGCGCAGCGCATTCACGCGCAGGCGCAGTTCGCGCGCGTGATCGCTCCACGGCAACGCATCGAGGCCGAGTTCGCGCACCGCGGCGAGCAGCGCGGGCACCGCGTCCTCGGGGCGCGTAGGCACGCTGCGGCGTTCGAGCACGATCGCGTCGAAGCGGCGCTGCTCGAATGCGTCGACCGCGCGCGTGTCGCGGTTCCAGCGCACGCTGCGCTCGCGCACGAGGCGCGTCGCGAAGTCGCGTTCGAGCAGCGCCGGGTCGAACGGCGCGGCGGCGTAGACGAGGCTGTCGCGATCTTCCTGGCGCAGGTCGACGACGACGAGCCACGGCTCGCCGTACAGCGCGCTGTCGTCGGCAAGTCGTGCGCCGCGGCCGTTGGCGAGCGTGTAGCGGCGCGGGTTGGCCGGATCCTGCTTCGCGATGCGATCGGGGAATGCGTGCACGAGCACGTCGCCGACCGTCGTCGGCGACGTTGCGACGGCGTTCGCGATGCCTTGCTTCGGAGGTGGAACGGCATCGCGACCCAAGCCGCTTCCGCGATCACGCGGATCGCCGCGTCGTCGCAGCCACGCGTCGGCCGCCTGCGCGACGGCCGCGAGCGCGCCGACATCCGCGCCGCCGCTGCGCGCGGCGTCGCGCTCGCGCCGTCGCCACGCCTGCAGTGCCGTGACGCGCGCGCGGAAATCGTCATTGCGGCCGGCGTCGCCGCGCAGCGGATTGCGTGCCTCGACGAGCGCGACGACGTCGCAGGCGAACGCGGCGTGCGTCGC